>Ga0070686_100000028_pt1 | contig 123829 bp, 104 predicted proteins | sample KBSS23LmetaG_FD_65654 | JGI IMG/M metagenome (GOLD analysis project Ga0070686, IMG submission 65654) | Switchgrass rhizosphere microbial communities from Kellogg Biological Station, Michigan, USA - KBS S2-3L metaG | ecosystem: Host-associated > Plants > Roots > Rhizosphere ...
GCCGAACTGCATCCAGCTTGTACTCGCGCGTGTACTGCCTTCGCTTCTCCCCCATGGGTCCACCTCCTCACCCGAACCTACGGGCTTATCTCGGTGTCCACCATCGCGGGGCAATCCCACCCGCGGTTCTCTGCGTCTCTGTGCCGCTGTGTGAGTAAGCAGTTCAGCCGGATCTGGTATCAGGTGGAGCCGGGGAATCCCGGCCACACACCCATCGCTGCCGGCGAGCCCGGGGTGCCGGGCACGACCGGCGCGGCAAAGGCTCCGTCGGTGCGGGCGTTCACGTCCACCGCGCGGAGCAGCTTCTCCAGGTCGGCCACGAGCTTCTTCACGTACCACCGGTAGAGGCGCCCGTAGCCGAAGGCGCCCACCGCTCCCAGGGCAGCGGCTCCGGCCGCGGCGGGGAGCACCGCCAGCGCGCCGAGTGCCAGGAACCCCAGCCCGGCGGCCCCGCCGAGCGCGGCGCCTCCGCCCACGCCCAGCCCCCCCGACACCAGCGCGACCACCCCGTTGCGCCGCACGCTACGCCGCAGGTCGGCGCCCACCGACAGCTCGCACCCCGTGCCCACGGGTGCGCGGCGAAGCACGAAGCGCAGGTGCTTCACATCCACGGCGTAGGCGTTGTAGGCGAACCCGCTCACGCCGGTCGCGGTGATCCCCGGCACGTCGAAGACCATCACCCCGCCGCCCATCGGGTCGCCCACCGAGTCGGAAAGGGTGAGCAGGAACGGCGCGGCGGGGAGCACCCGCTTCATCGCCTCGTACACCTGCGCGGGTGAGCCCGCGATGGCGCGAACCACCTCCAGGCTGCGGAGGTCGGTGCCCAGCAGCCGCCCAGCCAGGGCGTCGCCGCGCGGCGACGCCGGGCCGTCGGCGTCGGGGCTCGACGACTCGGCGAGCGCCAGGGCCACGAACTCCGGGGCGATCCCCGCCTCCACCGCCGCGGCGCGAACGTCGCCCACGCGAAACCCGCCGTCCGCGGAGGCGCCCTCGTCCGCCACCGCCCCCGCCGCCAGCTGGCGCGAGCGGTCCTCCATCAGCCGGGCGGCCTCGGCCTGCAGCCGGGCGGCGCGCTGCCACACGGCGTCGGCCTCTTCGGGAGAGATGTACCGTGAATCGTCCTGCATGATCTCGCTTTCGAGGTGATCGTGGGGCCTCCGCGCGGAGATACGGGCTCGCGTCCCCGATCGTTTCGGCACCCGCAGCGCTGCCGCTACCCGACGTCGCCGCAGGAGTCGTTTCGTATGATCGCCGCCGAGGATGCGTCCGTCTGTCCGTCTGATTCGATCCTGCCACCGGTGTCCGCATCGCCCGCGACGAAGGAGCCGCCGGCGCCCCGGCCGTCTCGCCCCCCTCACCCCACGTGGTACATCCGCGCCCGCTCGCCGTAGCGCTCCTCCAGCACGCGGCGGAGCATGGGGTAGCGCTCCAGCTCGGGGTCGGTGTCCACGATGCGGCGGGCATCGTCGCGGGCGCGGGCCAGGAGCTGGAAGTCGGTCTCCAGGTCGGCGAAGCGGAAGTCGGGGATCCCCGTCTGGCGCGCGCCGAACAGGTCGCCGTAGCCGCGCTGGCGCATGTCGTACTGCGCGATCTTGAAGCCGTCCTCGGTGCTGGCGAACAGCTGCAGCCGCTCGCGCGCCTCGCCGCCCCCCGCCAGCAGGATGCAGAAGCTCTCCTCGGCGCCCCGCCCCACCCGTCCCCGCAGCTGGTGCAGCTGGCTCAGGCCGAAACGGTCGGCGTGCTCCACCACCATCACCGTGGCGTTGGGCACGTCGATCCCCACCTCGATCACCGTGGTGGAAACGAGCACGTCCACCTCGCCCGCGGCGAAGGCGCGCATGGCCGCGTCCTTCTCGTCGCCGTGCATCTGGCCGTGGATCAGCGCCACGCGCAGGTCGGGGTAGACCACGTTCTTCAGCCGCTCGTACTCCTCGGTGGCGCTCTTGAGGTCGACCTTCTCCGACTCTTCCACCAGCGGGTAGACGAAGTACGCCTGCCGTCCCTTGGCCACCTCCTCGCGCACGAACTGGAGCACCTTGGCGCGGCCGCTCTCGTAGCGCAGCGCGGTGCGCACGGGCCGGCGGCCGGGGGGGCGCTCGTCCAGCACGCTCACGTCCAGGTCGCCGTAGAGCGTGAGCGCCAGCGAGCGGGGGATGGGGGTGGCGCTCATCACCAGCATGTCGGCATGCGTCCCCATCTCCTGCAGCGCCAGCCGCTGCTTCACCCCGAAGCGGTGCTGCTCGTCCACCACCACCAGCCCCAGCCGGTCGAAGGCGACGCGTTCCTGGATCAGCGCGTGGGTGCCCACCGCGATCCCCGCGCCGCCGCTGGCGATGCGGTAGCCGGCCTCGCGCCGCTGCTTGGCCCCCATCCGGCCGGTGAGCATCGTCACGCCCACGGGGATCCCGTCCAGCATCCGGGTGAGGGTGCGCGCGTGCTGCTCGGCCAGGATCTCGGTGGGCGCCATCAGCGCGGCCTGGTAGCCGTTCTCCACCGCGCGCAGCATGGCGAAGAGCGCCACCACCGTCTTCCCCGAACCCACGTCCCCCTGCAGCAGCCGGTTCATCCGCCTGGGCGACGCCATGTCCTCGCCGATCTCCTTGAGCACCCGCTTCTGCGCGTCGGTGAGCGAAAAGGGGAGCTGGCGATGGAACGGCTTCACCAGGAAGTCCTTGCGCGCGAAGGCGATCCCCTTGCGCGCGGCCACCGTGCGGTGCCGGGTGCGGGCATGGAGGAGCTGGAGGAAGAACAATTCCTCGAACGCCAGCCGCCGCCGCCCCTGCTCGGCCTCGGCCAGCGACGTGGGGCGGTGCACGTGGTTCAGCGCCTTCCACAGCGGCTCCACCTCGGCGCGCTTCATCACGTCCGCCGGGATCCCCTCGTCTTCCTCGCGCACGCGGCGCAGCAGGTCGTCCAGGTTGTCGTGGATCAGCTTGCGCAGCTGCCGGTAGGTCAGCCCTTCGGTGGCGGGGTAGACGGGGAAGATCGCGCCGCCGCTCTCCTCGGCCGCCGTCTCGCCCTCGCCCGCGACCACCGTGAACTCGCGCGGGGCCATCTGGCGGCCGTGGTAGAACTTGACGGGCCCCGAGACGAGGAGCAGGTCGCCCTTGTGCACCACCCGCTCCAGGTACGGCTGCCCCGGCCAGGCGCACTCGATCATCCCCGTGTCGTCCCTGATCACCGCCTGGAAGATGCGCAGCCCCTTGCGCGTGGGCAGCACCCCGGCCGACACCACGCGCCCCACGATGGTCGCGTCCATCCCCGTGGCGAGCGCGTTGATGGGGGTGATGGTGGACGCGTCTTCGTAGCGGTGGGGCGCGTGGTACAGCACGTCGCGCGCGGTGAGCAGCCCCAGCTTCTGGAGCAGCGGCGCGCGGCCGGGCCCCACCCCCTTCAGGAACTGGACGGGGCGGTCGAGCGACGAGATCGCGGGCTGGTGCGTGTTCCCCTGGATCAGCGACAAAGTACGAAAGTGCGGAGTACGAATGTACGGAACACGAGGGCGCCGCGCGTGGCGAGACCCACGCGCGTTGATACACCCGAAATCTCGCAAAGACCGGCGCGGGAATCTACCTGGCCGCTCGCGAGAGGATAGGCGCGAGCGGCCGAATGCAACAGGCGGTGGTCGTGGATGAAGGCTGCGACGCGAAGCCGTCTACGTCCGCCAGCCTCACTCCACCCGCGCCGCTCCAGCCTCCGCCAGCCATGCGACACCGGCATCCAGCGACCCCTGCGCGGCCAGCGGCGCGGGTAGGCCGTCGATGCTGCGGGCGTTCTTCTCCTGCCGGTACTGCGCCAGCCGCTCCTCGCCCTTGTTCAGCGCCCAGCGCTCCAGCGTGTCGCGGTCGCCCGCCGGCTCCATGCGCGGCACCGCGAACCCGCACGACGTCTGCACCCGGTGCACGCTCACCGTGATGATCTGGCGCACGCCGGGATAGTGGGGGAAGAGCGGACGAAGCTCGCTCCACGCGGCGTCGCCGGGGAGCACGGTGGTGCCGAGGCCGTACAGGCGCAGGATGCTCGGCGGCCCCTGGAAGGCGCAGAACATCAGCGTGATGCGGCCGTTTTGCGCCAGGTGTGCCGAGGTCTCGTTGCCGCTCCCCGTCAGGTCCAGGTACGCGACCCGGTGCGGCCCCAGCACCCGCAGGCAGTCGAGCCCCTTGGGCGACAGGTTCACGTGCCCATCCGCCTCCAGCGGCGCCGTGCCCACGAAGAACAGCGGCTGCGCCTGGATGAACTCCCGCAGCTCGTCCGTGATCCGCTCGACTACCTTCGCCATCCTTCGCTCCTCCCCCCGTGGATCTCGCGACGGCCAGTGGAGTCTGGCCCGGCGCAGCCGTTGATGCTCCGCCGAAATCTCAGCGGCCGCCGCGCTGCGCGGCCACGCAGTCGGTCGCCAGCCATCGCACCAGCTCCTCCGCCAGCGCGATGCGGTGGGCGCTGAACGGGTGGTCGTCGTCGTAGTGCGACGAGCGCAGGTGTGCGGCACCCGCGGCCCGGAGCGCCTGCGTGAGCGCCACGCGAGCCGAGTCGGCCTCGGGCGTGGAGGCGGCAAGGAACACCGCGCGATTCCTCAGCGCTGGCGCCTGGCCGGTGAAGTCCCACGCGTCGGCGTTGGCTACGGCTTCGCGCAGCATGCCCGCGGCGTCGCCGCGGATGGGGCCCGACTCCGCATCCGTGGTCTCGCGGAAGTAGGCGGCCGCGTCGCGCTCGGGGTGTGCCCGGGCGAGCTTCCCGAACGCGCCCAGGTTCCACGCGTCGAGCGCGGCGGTGCAGGCGATGCCCGGGTCACGCGCGGGGGCCTGCAGCGCCAGCCAGCCGCCCATGCTGTGCCCCACCAGCGCGATCCGCCCGGCGTCCACGCCGAACTTCGCCACCGTCTCGGGCGAGCGCAGCCACGCGACGGCCGCCGCCACGTCGTCCAGCGCGTTGCCGAAGCCGAAGGTGCCGCCGCTCCCCCACGAGCCGCGGTAGTCGAAGTACAGCGCGTGCCACCCGGCGCGCCGCACCGCCTGCGCCAGGTCCAGGTTGCGCTCGTTGCCGGGATAGCCGTGCAGGAAGACCGCGACCGGGTGCGGCCCGGCGCCCTGGGCCAGGTAGATGAACCCGTTCATCCGGCTGCCGTGGCTGGGAATCTTCAGCTCCTCCATCCCCGCCGGGTGCGCGGCGTCGCGCGGCGGGTCGGCGCGCACGGGGTCGGCCTGCGCGGCGGCTGCGGAGGGAGCCAGGAGCAGCGCGGCCAGCGTGGAGCGTCGGACGAGCGTCTTCAGCATCGGAAGCTTCCAACGGAGAGGGGATGATGATGAGGGTGGCGCCACGACGTGGCAGAGGCGATAGCGTTGCCATCCACCCGAAGCGATGTTGTATGACGACGTCACCGCCGACGCGGATGCCTCCCACCCGTTCGCGCAGGAGCCCCACATGCGCTGGGTCCATCTCGCCTGCATCGCCGCGGGCACCATCCTGCTGGGCGCAGTCAACCGCGAAGCGACGGCATCGGCGGACGCCCTCCAGCGCGCCGGCCGCGTCTGCCCCGATCCGGCGCGTCCCTGCGCCGGCTTCAAGGCGCACGACCTGTCGTTCGTGCTGCCGAGGGGCGGCGCCGCGCGGGCGGACGCGCGCTCCGACGGGTTCTACGCGGTGATCCTGCGCAGCGGGCCGCGCTGCTCCATCCCCGAAGCGGGGCGCACCACGGCGCAGGCGCTGTTCCCGGGCCGCAAGGTGTTCTCCCAGCGCTTCGAGTGCGACGACGACGTGGAGAACAACGTCAGCTACACCAACGTCGGCGCTGACCGCGCCTTCCTGGCCGTCTACGCCGGCGCCACGCGCCAGCAGGCCTCCGCCACCCTCGCCCAGGTCGCGCGCACCGGCCGCTTCCCCGGCGCCAACCTGCGGCAGATGCGGGTGGTCTACAACTATCCCTGATCGATCGTCATCACCGCCGGCCCCGCGCGGGCGGGCCCGACGAGACGTAGCCCGACCTGCGCGCGTCCAGCCGGTCGAGCGTGGCCTGCACCGCGTTGCGGTAGGCGATGATGCGGTCGATGCTGTGGCCGTCGTAGCGCGGGTCGTACGGGCTCACGTTGGGTCCGCCGGAGACCTCGAGCACGGCCGGATGGTCGTACGTGACGGTCCGGCCGCTCCTGGGGTCGCGCCACGAGCCGCGCCACGCCAGCGTGTGGTTGCGCGGCCAGATGCCCAGCGGCAGCGCCAGCGTCCTGATCCGGTACCCCGGCACCGCCGAGTCGACCGCCAGCGCCAGCCGGGCGATCTGTTCCTGGATGTACGCATCGGAGTACCGGTCCATCCGCGCGTGCCACACGGTGTGATTGCAGATCTCGAAGCCGTGCCGAGCCAGGAACTGCATCTTGGGGAAGCGCCAGGCCGTCTTCTGCCCCTGGATGTTGCCGTTGCCGAAGAAGGCCCCGCCCGCGTCGCCCGCGCTCAGCACGCAGAAGGTGGCCGCGTTCCGCCAGCCGGGGTGCGTAGCCGTGAAGCGCGTCCAGATCCCCACTGCGCTGGTAGGATCGATCACCAGCTGCCCATTCGCCCCTTCGCGGTAGCGGAACTGCGAGGGGCTGGCGTCGTCGAACACCGCCGCGAACGCCTTGTAGCCGGCCGGCACCACCTGGTCGATGCGCCGCTCGTTGAGCTCGGAGATCGTCACCGGGCGGTAGCCGCGCCGGTACAGCAGCTCCAGGTCGGCCTGCAGCGCCTCGGGCGTGCGATGGAACTCGGTGCGCCCCACGCCGATCACGTGGTACTCGAAGACCGGCACGTAGCCCATCCGGTTGGGCGCGAACGGCCCCGCCGGCACCGTCGCTTCCTCCTTCGCCGCCGGTTTCCCGGCCGACGACGTGAACGACGCGGCGACGGTGCCCCCCAGCGAGGCGTCGCGCGCGGACGGCCGCGCATCGCCCGCGCCGCAGCCCGCGAGCGCGCACATGGCCAAGGCCGCCGCCCCGCGCCTCCACCGACGCCACATCATCCACCGCGCTCCCGCACCCGCGCACCCGCGCACCCGTTCGGCGATCCCCGGATTCGACGTCACGCCGCCAGCACTTCCTCGGCGAACTCCTTCACCTCGAACGGGAGAAGGTCCTCCATCGTCTCGCCCACGCCCACGAACTTCACGGGCACATCGAACTCCTCCTTGAGCGCCACGACGATGCCGCCCTTGGCCGTGCCGTCGAGCTTGGTGAGCACGATGCCGCTGATGGGGAGCGACTGCTGGAAGATGCGCAGCTGCGACATCCCGTTCTGCCCCACCGTGGCGTCGAGCACGATCAGCGTCTCGTGCGGGGCGCCTTCCAGCTTCTTGCCGATCACGCGGTGCACCTTCTCCAGCTCCTTCATCAGGTCGCTCTGCGTTTGCAGCCGGCCCGCGGTGTCGATGATCACCACGTCGGCCCCGGTCTGCTCGGCGCGCTCCAGCGCGTCGAAGGCCACGGCGGCGGGGTCGCGGCCGGGCTCGCTGCCCACGAAGTCGGCGCCCACGCGGTCGGCCCAGCGCTTCAGCTGCTCGATGGCGCCGGCCCGGAAGGTGTCGCCGGCCGCCAGCAGCACCTTGCGCCCCTGCCGCACCATGCGGTGCGCCAGCTTGGCGATGGTGGTGGTCTTCCCCACCCCGTTGACGCCCACGACCAGGATGACGGTGGGACCCTCGTCGAAGTTGAAGCGCAGCGCCGTGTCGGCGCGGCCGGTGGAGAGGATCTGCACGATCTCCTCGCGCACGGCACGCTCGAAGTCGTTCTGCGACTTCGCCACGCCGCGCTGGGCCAGCGTTTCCACCACCTGCACCAGCTTGAGCGTGGCGGGCACGCCGAAGTCGGCGGCGATCAGCGTCTCCTCCAGCGCCTCGAGCGAGCCGTCGTCCATCCCCTTTACCAGCACCGTCACGTCGGTGAGGGCCACGTCTACGATGCGGTCCCACAGCGACTTCTTTCCTTCTTCCTTCTTCCGGAACAGGCGCGCCATCGTTCAAATCCCGAAGTGATTGAGCAGTCAGCCAATTGCGAAGCCGCCTCGCGGGGCGGCGTACAATCTACCACGGGTGCTGGACACGTGCACGACGGCACGTTGTGATTTGGTCCGGTGGATGAACCTTGATCTCCGTCAATCAAACAAGTATGTTTCACTTGTATGTTACTTTTTGAACGGTAACAAGTGCAACACGACGGAGGCGTGATGTCACCAGTGATTGCGCGGCGGTGGACCTGGAACCGGTACCTTGTCTATCAGGCCCTCCCCGACGACGCGTTGCGGGACGCGCTGTTCAGGCGCATGGAGGGGTTTCTCCGCGAATCGATCGCGCACCTGGACGAGGGCAGCCTGCTGAACGCGGTGGAGGCAGCCACCCCCGCCGACACCATCGCGCGCGTGATCGCCGCGGCTCCCACCGCCGGCCTGGAGGCGGATCCGTGGGCCGCGGCGCTGCTGCGCGGCGCCGCGATCAAGCAGGAGGCGGTTCAGCTGGCGGGCGGCCTCCTGTCGTCGGGCGAGGCGGCGGAGCTGCTGGGCGTTTCGGTCGCGGCGGTCAAGCAGCGCCAGCGGCGTGGGAAGCTGCTGGGGGTGCCCACCTCCAACGGCGAATGGGGCTATCCCGCGCGCCAGTTCGCGCCCGACGGCAGCGTGCGAATGGGGGTGCCCGACGTGCTGGCGGCGTTCCCCGAGGGCACCAGCGAGTGGATCGTCCTCTCGTTCCTGGTCAACCCGGTGCCAGGGCGCAACGAGGGGCTAGCCTTCGACGCGCTCTCCGATCCCGACGCGGTGTACCGGCTGGTGGAAGTCGCACGCACGTACGGAGAGCATGGCGCCGCGTGAGCCCGCTTGCGCGGTCACTGCCAAACGTGGTCATACCGGCTGGCAGCCAGCTCTGGAGGATTCACAGGTCCGATCTCGACGCGGTGTGGTTCGGCCCCTGGCCGGGCGGAGGCCCGTGCAACCGGTTCGATGCGCCGGGTGGCGAGTACCGCGTGTGCTATCTCGGCGACTCGCCGGAGGTGGCGTTCGCCGAGACGCTGGTCCGGCAATCGCACTCGCGGATGGTGCAGCAGTCGCAGCTCGAGCAGCGCAGCGCGTCCCGCGTTCCCGTGGTGCGCGACCTGAAGCTGGCCCGCTTCCACGGCCCCGGGCTGGTCCGGCTCGGGGTCGTCGCCGAGGTCGCGCACGGCCATCCGTACGAGCGCTGCCAGTCGATCGCGCTGGACCTGTGGAAGCACCCCGACGTCGTGGACGGGATCGAATACCGTTCCCGCTGGGACAACGACCGGCTCTGCATGGCGCTGTTCGACCGCGCGAGCGATGCGCTCGACGCCCCCGACCACACGCGGAGCCTCGTTGATCCGGGGCTGCTCCTCCCCATTCTGCAGATCTACGACATCGGCCTGGCCTGAATCGTTTCGCGGCATCTGACGAACGCGCCCCCGTCCGGTATCCGGGCGGGGGCGCTTCTCCCGAGATCAACCTCGGCCGGCGGCCTACTCGAACGGCTCGTCGGCGCGGGCGGGCTGGGGCGCGTCTTCACCCAGGGTGCAGCACTTGGTGTAGGCGCAGCTCTTGGTGTTGCAGAACTCGGTGTAGCGCGTGTCGTGGCCGCGCACGGTCCCGCGGGCGGAGGCTTCGTCGCCCGTGGCGAACGAGTCCACGGCAAGCACGTCGAGGTCCAGCATCAGCTTCTTCATCGTGCACCCCGGGTTCGAGGCGTGAGGAGCACTACCGTTGCAAGCGATTCCGCCGCTCCCCGCGCGGATGCGAGCTAGCGGACGGAGCGCGGTCACTCGAACGGCTCGTCGGGCTTCGCCTGCTGCGGGGCGTCTTCGGCGGCGACCTGGCAGCCGCAGTACGTGGGGTAGCCGCACGTCCGGGTGCCGCAGAACTCGGTGTAGCGCGTGTCGTGGCCGCGCACGGTGCCACGCCCGTCGGCCGAGTCTCCCGCCACGAACGAGTCCACCGACAGCGCGTCGAGCTCCAGCGAAAGCTTCTTCATCGTCTCTGCACCGCGTTGGGGATGAGAAGAACACGTGACCGGACAACGCCCCGGATCAGCCGCACAATGCACGCCACGAATATCATGAAGTCCCCAAACACTCCCATCCGATGTGAAAAGCGAGCGCCCCGCCGGGTCTCCCGGCGGGGCGCTCGTTACATCCAGGCCGAAGCCGATCAGCTGTGTCCCTGGGCCTGCTCGAAGCGGCGCGACACGGCGTCCCAGTTGACGGTGTTCCACCAGGCGGCCAGGTAGTCGGGCCGGCGGTTCTGGTAGTTCAGGTAGTAGGCGTGCTCCCACACGTCGATGCCCAGGATGGGAAACTTGCCCTCCATCAGCGGGCTGTCCTGGTTGGCGGTGTCGGTCACGGCCAGGCGGCCGCTGTCCCACACCAGCCACGCCCAGCCGCTGCCGAAGCGCCCCTTGCCCGCGTTCGACATCTTCTCCTTCAGCCCGTCCAGCCCGCCGAACTCGCTCTTGATCGCGTCGCCCAGCGCGCCGGTGGGCTCGCCGCCGCCGCCGGGGCCCATGATCTCCCAGAACATGGAGTGGTTGGCGTGCCCGCCGCCGTTGTTGCGCACCGCGCCGCGGATGTCCTCGGGCACGTCGGCGATGCGGCGCAGCAGGGCGTCCACGTCGTCGCCGGCCTGGAACTCGGGGTGCTTCTCCAGCGCGGCGTTCAGGTTGTCGACGTAGGTCTTGTGGTGCTTGTCGTGGTGGATCTCCATCGTCTTCGCGTCGATGTGCGGCTCGAGCGCATCGAACGGGTACTTCAGATCCGGCAAGGTGAACGGCATCACACACCTCCCATCGGGTTTCTGGTCCTACTCCCCTTCCCCCGCGCACTCCACGCGGACCGATCGCAACCACCCGGCGCGGGGCTCCGCCGGTCAATGTACGTCACTGCGATTTTTTCGCCACCGCGCATCCGTCCAATCTTCCCGCGCCACCCACACGGTTCGCGAGATCGACGGGCGGGGAAGGCGGAAGAATCCGCGGAAACGACGGCACGAACGCCTTCGCGGGCTGGAGGGCGGGCATCCGCACGGGAGATCGGGCACCTACCCCCCCCGACACGAAGAAAGCGACCCTCCCGCGGCAGATGCTCCGGGAGGGTCGTCGATCCGTCAGTCGCGCCGAAGTCAGCAGCGCCGAACGGTCAGTCGTTCGCGCGGGTCGCGGCGGGGAGGCGGACGCCGGTGAGGCGCCAGTGCGTGAGGCCGTCGCGGTGCATCACCAGCGCCATCTTCTCCTTGCCGTCGCTCTTGCCGACGAAGTGGATCACGAACAGATCCACGCTCTCGTAGCCGCGCTTCACCTTCACGTCCTTGCTGCGCTCATGCGCCACCGAGTCGATGGCGTTTCCGTGGCGGCTGCTGCCGGGGCGGCTCCCCTCGGTGAGCGCCGCGATGCCGTCGGGGGTGACGAAGGCGTCCACCACCGGCCCCGCGAGGGCGCCGGCCAGCAGCCCTCCCAGCGTGCCGAACGGACCGGCGCTGCGGCCGCCCACCTCGTGGGCCACGGCGGTGCGCACGTTCTGCTTCACGCTCTCGCGCAGCGAGGGGAAGTCCACCAGCTCGTTCATCGCCTGCGTGTCGCCCGCCCTGGCCGCCTTCTGCAGCTTGTTCATCGCCAGGTAGGGTGTGAAGTACAGCCAAACGCCGGCGAACAGAACCGCCAGCATCATCAGCGACGACAGGCCGCTTCTTCTCTTCGCCATCGGGGAGATCGGGGAATCGGGAGGGGATGACCGAACCGGCGCGCAGCCGGACGAACGGATGCGGAGCAGGAAAGATAACTCGTTGCTGCGGAAGGAGGAACCGGGTCCGCCTCCCACGCTGCGGATGCGTTGCCGCAGGCTCCACGGGGGCCCCTCCCCGCGCTTCGTGAGAGGCGGGACTTCGTTGCGGCCGGCGGACGAACGCGGCGCCGGTGCGGTTCACCTCTCCCGCAGTTCGGGAGAGGTCGAAAAAGCCGATTCGGCAGTTTGAATCGGCTTTTTCGGGTGAGGGGTCGAGCCGGGCCCCGAGACCCCACCCGCTGCGCAGTTCCCTCTACCGCTGCACCAGCACGTGGATCCCGCCCGGCACGGCGCGCACGGTCAGCGGCGTTTCGCCCAGCGGCTCGCCGTCGGTCTCGGTGACCACGGGCGGGTCGCTCTCGATGGTGATGTCGCGGGCCTGCAGGTAGATCATGCGCTCGTCGCCGGCGAACATCTGCCGGTACATGCGCCACACCATCCGCGCCGCGTGGCTCAGCGTGCGCGGCGCGAAGATGCACAGGTCGAGCTTTCCGTCCAGGTGCGTGGCGCGCGGGGCGATGCGGAAGTTGAACGCCTGCGGGTTGGTGACGATCAGCCCCATGTTGGCCGCCAGCACCATCGCCGCGTCCATCTCCAGCGTCTGCCCGTCGGCCACGATGCGGTAGCGCGTGGTGGGGGGCGTGGCGCCCACCTTCAGCGCGGCGTAGATGTAGGCGCCGAAGCCCCAGCGGTCCTTGAGCTCGCGCGTGGCCAGCTTCACCACCGCGGCGTCCCACCCCGTGCCCGCGGCCACCGCGAAGTAGCGCCCCTGCGCCACCTGCCCCAGGTCCATCGGCACGGTGATGCCGTTCACCACCACGTCCACCGCCGCCTCGATCCCACGCGGCAGCCCCAGGTTGAACGCCACCTGGTTGCCAGTGCCCTTGGGCACGATCCCCAGCGGCACGCCGGTGCCCGCCAGCCCGGTGATCACCTCGCCCACGGTGCCGTCGCCGCCCACGGCCACCACCGCGCGGTAGCCCTGCTCGGCGGCCTCGCGCGCGAAGCGCTCGGCGTCGCCTGGGCCGCCGGTCTCCACCACGTCGAAGGCCGCGCGGCGCACGGCGAAGGCGCCCGCCAGCAGGCGCAGCACGCGGTTGGTGTCGGCCTGGCCCGCCACCGGGTTCAGCACCACCAGGTTGCGGCCCGCGTAGGCGCGCGTGTCGGGCTCCAGCACCGCGGCGGCGTGCAGGGTGGCTAACGGATGGTCCATTCGTCGCGTTTGGGCTCTCTGCTATCCCACTCCTGCCGGGCCTCCTCGTAGCCGCCGCGGCCCATGATCCCGTACGTCAGCTGCTTACCCAGCTCCACCCCCGGCTGGTCCATCGGGTCGATGCCGTAGAACGAGCCGCTGTACACCGTGGCGATCTGCAGCAGCATCATCAGCCCGCCCAGCGAGTGCGCGTCCACCCGCGGCAGCTCCAGCGTCAGGTTCATCCGCCCGCGCTTGGCCAGCGCGGCCTCGGTGGCCAGGCGCTCGGTGTTCAGCAGCTCGTTCAGCGTGTGTCCGCCCAGGTAGCCCAGCTCGGGGAGCTCGGAGTGGAGCGACGGGATGGTGATGTCGACGTCTGCCTCGCGCACGGCCAGGAAGGTGATCGTCTTGTCGAACGGCCCCTCCACGTACTCCTGCACCTGCGAGTGCTGGTCGGTGGTGCCCAGCGCCTTCACCGGGGTGGGGCCGGTGAACACGTCCTTTCCGTCGCGGCTCTTCTGCTTGCCCAAGCTCTCGGCCCACAGCTGGCGGAACCAGTCGGCCACGTCCTTGAGGGGGTCGCTGTAGGGCATCATCACCTGCACGTTGGCGCCCTTCTCGGTCATCGCCAGGTACTGCAGCGCCGCGAAGATCCCGGCCGGGTTGGCGCGCAGGTCGTCGGTGTCGCAGCGCTCCACCATCTCGCGCGCGCCGGCCAGCAGCGCCGCCACGTCGATCCCCACCAGCGCCGCCGGCAGCAGCCCCGCGGCGGAAAGCACGGAGAAACGGCCGCCGACGGACGGCGGGATGGGCAGCGTGGGGATCCCCTCGGCCTTGGCGATCTGGCGGAGGACGCCCTTCTCGGGGTCGGTGGTGAAAAGGAGGTGGCCCGCGTAGCCGTCGCCCAGCTCCTGCTGCAGCCGGTCGCGCACGATCAGGTACTGGCTCATCGTCTCGGCGGTGCCGCCGCTCTTGGACACCACGTTGAACAGCGTGCGGCGGATGTCGAGCCGGTCCAGGAACGGGCCGATCGTCGCCGGGTCCACGTTGTCGAGCACGTAGAGCCGCGGGAAGAACTCGCGCCCCTCGTCGTCCAGCTCGTTCCAGAACGGGTGGAGCAGCGCCGTGCGCAGCGCGATCGTCCCCAGCGCCGACCCGCCGATCCCCAGCACCACGATGGTGCTGAACGACTGCCCCACGCCGGCCGCGAAGCCCTCGATCTCCTTCAGCGTGGCCGTCTCGCCCACCAGCGAGTAGAAGCCCAGCTCGCCCGACTCGCGGCGCCGGACGGCGTCGGCATGGGCCTCGCCGAAGCGGCCGGCCATCCCTTCCAGCGCCGCCGGGTCGATGCCGTGATCGCCGCCCAGGCGGGGCGCCAGCATGTTGTTGTAGTCCAGGACGATCCCGTCGCCGGCCATGGTCAGCTCTCGCTCTGTACGTTCACCTGCTGCTCCGCGGACATCCACGGAACGGCTTCAACCGCCGGTTGGGGCGTGTCCCTCCGCTGCGCTCCGGGCCGGGCTGCGCGCGCGGTAGGCAACGATACCGCCGTTGCCAACCGCGCCGGGCCCGCGCCGGCCCGCGCCCGCATCTCCTCGACGGACGTGACGGTGCGGGCGGTCCGCCGCGTTCCCGGCCCTCCGGGCGCGCATCCCTCACGCATCCGCCGCCACCCCGTCAACCGTGCCGCTCCCGGCACCGCCCCACCCACCCAGACGGCAACCCTCGCGCCGAAACCGCGCCAGCACCGGGTCGACCCCGACCGCTCCCTCGAACGACTCGCCCGGACGGCGGCGACCCGGATCAGACCTCCACCTCCAGCCCGTCCCACGCGGCGAACACGCCGGGGGGGAGGCGCCGTTCCAGCTCGGCCGCGCTGGTGCGGTGGCTCAGGTGCGTGAGGTAGGTGCGCTCGGCGCCCAGCCGGGCGGCCGTCTCGCACGCCTCCTCCACGCTGAAGTGCGTGGGGTGCGGCGTGTCGAACCAGAGGGCGTTCAGCACCAGCACGCGCACCCCGGCGAAGGCGGCCTCGGTGGCCTCGGGAAGGCGCTTGGCGTCGGTCACGTAGCCCAGGCCGCCGCAGCGGAAGCCGTGCACCATGGCGAAGCCGTGCGGCACCGGCACGGGCAGCAGCTCGAAGCCGGCCACGCGCACCGCCTCGTGGCTGCGGTAGGCATGCAGCTCGGCCTCGGGCTTGGAGGTGCCCTCCAGCGGGCGGATGCTGGCGTCGTACACGTAGGCGAAGCGCGAGGCCAGCACGGTGGCGTCGCTCTCGTGCGCCCACACCGGCAGCGCTCGCCCGGTGCGCTCGGAAAAGACGCGCAGGTCGTCCACGCCGTGCACGTGGTCGGCGTGCGTGTGCGTGTAGAACACCGCGTCCACGTCGCGCACGCCCGCGGCGATCAGCTGCAGCCGCAGCTCGGGCGGCGTGTCCACCAGCAGCCGCCGCCCACCGTCCTCCAGCAGCGCGGCGTGGCGGGTGCGCTTGTCGCGCGGGTCGGCCGAGTGGCACACCGCGCACCGGCACCCGATCACCGGCACGCCGAACGACGTTCCGGTGCCAAGGAAGCGCAGCTTCACGGACGTGCCCGGTGCCCAGTGCCCGGCGCCCAGGAAAAGCCGGGCACGCCGGGAGCCGCCGCACTGGGCACTCGGCCCTGGGCACTGGGCACCCTACACCACCTCCACCTGCAGCAGGTTCGTCGTCCCCGGCACGTGCATGGGGTAGCCGGCGGTCACCACCACGCGGTCGCCCTTCTGCGCCAGGCCGCGCTTGACCGCCTCTTCGCGGCCGCACGCCAGGTTCTCCTCGAAGCTCGACTCGGGCGAGCACAGGATGGGGATCACGCCCCACACCAGCGCCAGCTGGTTGTAGGTGCTCTTCGAGTCGGTGAGCGCCAGGATCGGCACCGGCGGGCGGAAGCTCGACACCGCGCGGGCCGTGCTGCCGCTGCTGGTGAAGGTGAGGATCACCGGCGCCCCCATCCGCCGCACCGCTTCCACCGTGGCGCCGGCGATGGCGCGCGCGGTGGTGATCTCGCCGTCGTGGCGCTCCAGCGGGAAGTCGTAGTGCGGCCCGCCCTCCAGGATGTGCGAATCCTCGATCTCGCGGGCGATGCGCGCCATGGCCTGCACCGCCTGGATGGGGAAGCGGCCCGTGGCCGTCTCGGCGCTCAGCATCACCGCGTCGGTGCCGTCGATGATGGCGTTGGCCACGTCGGAAGCCTCCGCGCGCGTGGGGCGCGGGTTCTCGATCATGCTCTCCAGCATCTGCGTGGCCGTGATCACCGGGCGGCTGGCCACGTTGCACAGCTGGATCATCCGCTTCTGCGCCAGCGGCACCTGCTCGAAGGGGAGCTCCACCCCCAGGTCGCCGCGGGCCACCATGGCCGCCGAGGCGGTGTCCACGATGTGCTGCAGGTTCTGCAGCGCCAGCCCCTTCTCCACCTTCACCACCACCAGGGGGCCGCCCGGGGGGATGCGCCGCGCCAGGTCCATCACGTCCTCGGCCGAGCGCACGAACGAGAGGGCGATGTAGTCGACCTCCTGCTCCAGCGCGAACTCGAGGTCGCGCAGGTCCTTCGGCGTGAGCGAGGGAACGCTGATGCGCGTGGTGGGAAGGTTGATCCCCTTGTGGCTGGTCAGCTCGCCGCCGTGGATCACGCGCATCTTCACGCGCGGGGGCTGAACGTCCTCCACGATCAGCTCCATCAGCCCATCGGCCAGCAGCACCACCTCGCCCACCTCCACGTCCTGCGCCAGCTCGGCGAAGGTGGTGGGCAGCTCGCCGGGTCCGTGCTGGCCCTCGGGGGCGAAGGTGATGGAGTCGCCCGGGGCCAGCTCCACGGGCTCGGCCAGCTGGCCCACGCGGATCTTGGGCCCCTGCAGGTCGCCCAGCACGGCGATGGGCCGGCCGGCCTTGCGCGAGGCCTCGCGCACGTTGCGGATGGTCTCGGCGTGACGCTCGAGCTCGCCGTGCGAGAAGTTGATGCGGGCCACGTCCATCCCCGCCTCGATGAGGCTGGAGATGCGCTCGGGTGACCACGAGGCGGGGCCCAGCGTGCAGACGATCTTGGTGCGTCGAACCATCGGTCCTTCCAGGTGCGGCGGGGTGGGCCGCGTGCGGGCAAGGCGCGGACCGCCGCGGCAGCTCTTCCCGCCGCGGCCCGGCGACAAACTGCCCCCTGCCGCGCGCGGGCGGCAAGGGGCAGGGGCTGCGACGGCGCCAGCCATCCATGTGATTGTTAGCCGTAGCGACAATTACGCCGGGCGGCCGGGTTGGTTCCCACCGCGCGGCAGCAACGCGGAAATACTGCTCAGCCCTCCGTCCGGTCAGCTGATTTCTGCGGCAGCGGAACGAGGCGGTCGCCGAACCGCTTCTGATACTCCATGTAGAACCGCCCCAACTTATGGATGTCGTAACCGAACTCGGCAGCGATCTTCTCACGAATCGCCCAGATCTCCTCAAGCACGGGATCGGTGTATTCGTATTCGCTCTCAGGACCGTCGGCGGCACCCGGATACGCGGGTTGCCGGTCAGGCAGCGGGCCGCTCGGCTTTTTTACGCTCGGGAGGCGGCACGAGGCGATCGGCGAATTGCTTCTGATACTCCATCAGGTGTTCACCATAGGCCTGCAAGTCGTGCCCGAATTGCGCCGAGATGCGATCCCGGGTCTCGCGCACTTCGGCAACCGGGTCGTAATCGTCGTGCTCGCTCATTCCATCCTCCTGAGCAGGTCGCGAGGTGTGGCAATGACAGGGGCGGTCACCCCGAGCCGTTCCGTGATCCGCGTCACGTGAACGAGCTTGTTTGGATTCGCCAGGTGCTTGCGGTCCCACGTGACCAGCACCGCACAATCATAATGGATCGCGAGCGCAAGGTGGTATGCATCGGCAGACGGCTGAGCCGGCATCACCTTGTTTCGAATCAATTCTTTCGCCGTTGCGATCACGTGCGCATCGAGCGTGAACACCGGGAGATCGTCCAGCAGGTGCTTGCGTGCGAACGTCTGCGGACCGGGCCCTTCATCGAGTTCCTTGAGAACCACGGCGCTGGTGCACAACTCGAATCGTGATCCTGCACGAGCCCACCAGTCGCGGGTGACCTCCCGCAACTCGATGGCACTCACCGACTTGCGGCCCGGATGATAGGCGCTCGGGATCGTCGTTTCGACGTAGGCTCGTGGAGGTGACATCCAACGAGTCTAATCAAGCTCTGCGCTAAAAGCAACAAATTGGACACAAATGGAAACTGTGTATACTATGGACGCTGATCGCCGTCCGGCTCACGCGTGTACGCGCCCTCCAGGTACGGCACCCACTGCTCGCCGTCGCCGGAGACATCCATGCGCCAGGTGTAGCGGTCGCCGGCGAAGTCGTAGCGGGCGCGGGCCCAGCCGGGGGTGCCGGCGCGCACCAGCGTGAGCGTGTCGCCATCCCAGCTGCCGCGGAACTCGCCGGGGGCGGTGCGGACGGAATCGAACCAGTGGAAGACGTACTCGCGCGCCTCGTCGTCCCAGCGCAGCACGCCGTGGCCGGTGAACGCCGGTGCGCCGCCCCCGCGCGCCTGCTCGTAGTCCTGGAGCAGCACCAGGCCGTTCAGCGCCAGCCGGTTCCATATGCGTGCGTCCGCGCGGCCGCCGGCGGGGTCCCACGGCGCGGGGTGGATGGTCTCCTCGCCGACCCAGGTGCCTGCCATCGCCTGGAGCCGGCGGTGCGCGTCGCCGGGCTCGGGGATCTGCATCTTCGCTCCTCCTCCTCGATCGATTTCTCGTAGTGGATCGCGACGCGGGATGCGGGCGGAGGAGGATCTCTCCCCCTCCGGCCCCCGCCGCCTCGGTCCGGAGAATCAGCCGGCGTCCAGCTGCTGGTTGATCTGGCGGGCGAGCTCGTCGTCGCCGATCGACTCTTCCCAGCCGGCGGGGAGCTCCAGCTCCACCGATTTGGCGCCGCCGCTGGGGGTGCAGATCACGCGGTAGCGCTCTCCGGGGCCGTCGGCGCGGGCGGCGTCGCCGGCTCCGCCCGAAAGGCCGGCATATGCTTCCACGCAGCTCCAGGTAATCCCCTGCTCGTCCCTCACTTCGCGCGGCAAACGGCAACCTCCTGTTATCGGAAAACATCCAGTGGACGCCCGCCGCGCCGTGCCAGATCCGCGCCGCGGGGGCCGATTCTAGGTGCCACCTCGCAAAATCAACAAGTTGACACTTGCACGCGCGCTTCGCGGCTCATAAGCTACCGAGTGTAATATACCTGCTTGTGAACATGGTACACGCCGGGCGACGCTCCCGGCCGGGGGGGCCTGAATGGGCATCCCCGGAAAGGCCGTGCCCAGCGACGACGTGCTCCGCTCGGCGGTGAACCGCGCGTGGGAGACCACGGGCGCCTCGCTGCACACGCTGGGCAAGCTGATCGGCCTGTCGCCCGCGGGGCTGCTGAAGTTCCTCAATGGCGCGGTTCCCCGCCCCTCCACGCGCAAGAAGCTCCTTTCCTGGTACGCCACCCAGCCGCCCGTGCAGGGCGAGCCCGAGCTGGCCGCCGCCGAGCCGCTGTTCGCGCGCCTCCTCCCCGGCCTCACCGACGAAGACCGCCTCCGCCTGATCCGCATGCTGGCCACCCGCGCGGCCGACGCCTACCGCCGCCACGGCACCGCGCCGCCGAGCTGGATCGTGGAGCTGGCCGGCGCGTAGCCTTCCCCACATCCGCCGTCTACCCTCCCGGCTGGAGAAGCTTCAGCCGAATCTTTCGCGCGCGCCCCGGCGGCGAGCGCATCCAGGCTCCGCGCGCCAGCGCAGCGTCCGTGGACGGATACGCGCCCGCGGCGGATCCACCAAAGCGGCGGACGCGGGCGGGTGATGCCGTGAATCTGTTCGCGGAGCGGGCCGTACGCTACCGTAGGGGGAGCGACTTCCCGCCGTGCGCCCCACCCGACCCGCACCTCTGCGATCCTCCATGACCGTTCGCACCATCAACATCCGGATCACCGGCCGCAGCGTGGCGCTCCTCCTCGGGGCGGCGGCGCTGGTGTGGCTGGTGGCCGGGTTCAGCAAGATCCTGTTCATCCTCTTCCTGGCCATCCTGCTGGCCGTGGGCATCGACCCGCTGGTGGACCGGCTGGAGCGGTGGAAGCTGCCGCGCTCGCTGGGCATCTTCATCATCTACCTGGGGCTGCTGGGCGTGCTGATGCTGGCCATCGCGCTGCTGGTGCCGGTGCTGGTGGAGGAGAGCAGCCAGCTGGCCGACAGCCTGCCGCGCATCGCCGAGCAGGTGGTGAACCTGCCGCGCACGGTGAACATCCCCGGGCTCGACCGGATCGACACCGCCAACCTGGGGCACCGCCTGGCCGAGGAGATCGGCGGCGTGGTGAGCGGCGTGCCGCGGCTGATGCTGGACGTGGGCAAGGCCGTGACGGGGGTGATGGTGAGCGCGCTGCTGGTGCTGGTGGTGGGCTTCTTCCTGAGCGCCGACGCGCACTTCGCCCCGCGCTTCATCGGGCGCTTCTTTGCGCCGCGCATCCGGCCCGCGGTGGAGGAGATCTCGCGCGAGGTGGCGGGGCGCCTGGGGCACTGGGTGCGCGCGCAGATCCTGGTGGGGGTGTTCTTCGGCACCGCGTTCGGGATCGGGCTGGCGCTGCTGGGGGTGCCGTTCGCGCTGTCGCTGGGGGTGGCGGGGGCGGTGCTGGAGCTGATCCCCTACGTGGGCGGCGCGGTGGTGACGGCCATCGCCATGCTGGTGGCGCTCAGCATCTCGCCCTGGCTGGCGCTGGCGGTGCTGGTGCTGGAGATCGTGGTGGCGAACGTGGAGAGCCACGTGCTGTACCCCAAGGTGGTGGGGAACGCGGTGGGGCTGCACCCGCTCACCATCATCCTGGCGCTGTTCATCGGGGCCGAGGCCAAGGGGATCCTGGGGGCGCTGCTGGCGGTGCCGGTGGCGGTGGTGCTGCAGGTGCTGTTCGACCGCTTCTACCGCTTCCACGACACGGGGCTGATCATCCTCCCCCACACGACGGAGATCCCGCCGGTGCCGGAGCCCGCCCCCGAGGCGCAGCCGGCGGTCGCACCCGCCGCGGGGTAGGCCGCGCCGACGGAGCCGCAACGAAGAACGGACCCAGCGCGGGTCCGTTCTTCATTCCGGGTCGGGCGTGAAGAACCGGTCGAATCCCTTCGCCTCCAGCCCCCGCCGCAGCCGCTTGTCTCCTGTCCAGAGGACTCCATCCAACGCGAGGGTGAGTGCCACGAACCGCTCGTCATCCGGATCGATGTCTTTGCAGAGCTCGCGAGCGGTCGCCCAGTGCGGCTCTGCGATCAGATCTTCCTTGAACAGGTTCAGCTTGCGCAGGAGGGTATGGAGCGCCTGCGCAAGAACGTCCGGCCGCAGCCGCGAGAACCGCGCGATCCGTTCCTTGTGCTCGAACAGCTCCACGAGCGCGGTCTCGCCGATGTAGAACCGATGAGGAGATCGCAACACGATCCGCGACACCCGTGAGCCTTCGGCAAGGAGTGCCGAGAAGAGGATGTTCGTGTCGATGACGATGAGGAGGTCGTCAGCGGCCACGCAGCTTCTCGTCGATCATCGGGCGGAGCCGCTGCGCCGTGGCCCGGTCCACCTCGTCGGCCAGCACCGCGATCTGGTCGTCCGTCAGCGAAGCCTGCCGCCGGACCGACTCGAGGAACAGGTCGTCGAGCAGTTCCGAAACCTCCTCGCGACTCATCACGCTCGAGTCCAGACGAACGAGGATCTCGTCACCGTCCACGTCGACGCGGTAAGGCCGCTCCGCAAGCATCTTTCCCATGGGCTCCTCCATAGACGGGACTCACACAACTTAGCCGAAAGCCGCCCGGCAGCATACAGCGCCGTATACCGCGGAGTTCCGGCCCGTGGCATTCACCCGCTGCGCGACACGCCCAGGTCGCGGACCAGGCCGTCTTGCAGGCCGTACACCCAGCCGTGCACCGTCAGGGACTGGCCGCGCTCCCAGGCGCCCTGGACGATGGTGGTCTGGCAGACGTTGGCCACCTGCTCGCGCACGTTCAGCTCGCACAGGCGCGAGATGCGGTCGGCGTGGGTGGCGAGCGCGTCGAGCTCGGCGCGGTGCTTCTGCGCCACGTCCTGCACGTGGCGCAGCCAGTTGTCGATCAGCCCCAGGCGCTGGTCCTCGAGCGCGGCCTGCACGCCGCCGCAGCCGTAGTGGCCCACCACCAGGATGTGCTTCACCTTCAGCACGTCCACGGCGAACTGCATCACGCTCAGGCAGTTGAGGTCGCTGTGCACCACCACGTTGGCCACGTTGCGGTGCACGAAGATGTCGCCCGGGAGCATGCCCACGATCTGGTTGGCGGGCACACGGCTGTCGGAGCAGCCGATCCACAGGTACTCGGGCGACTGCTGCCGGGCGAGGGTGGTGAAGAACTCGGGGTCGGACTCCACCTTCCGCCGCGCCCAGGCACGGTTGTTCTCGATCAGGTGCTCGATTCCGCTCATGGTGCCTCTCGTTTGCGTTGGGCCACCGCGCGCACCAGCGCCGGCAGCACCTCTCCCGCGCGCCCCTGGAGGAACACGCCTGCCACTTCGGTGAGCTCGCCGGGCTCGGGGTTCACCTCGATCACCCGCGCGCGCGCCCGCTGCGCCACGTGCGGCAGCTCGGCCGCGGGCCACACCGTGCCCGAGGTGCCCACCAGCAGCAGCACGTCGCACTCGGCCGCCAGCGTCCACGCGCGCTCCACCGCGCGCTCGGGGAGCATCTCGCCGAACCACACCACGTCGGGCCGCAGCGGCGAGCCGCACACCGGGCACGGCGGCGGGTCCGTCTCCGCATCGCCCTCGCCCTCCGCCAGCTCGCCGGTGAACGGGTGGTGGCGGTCCAGGCACTTCACGCGGCGCAGGCTGCCGTGCAGCTCCACCACGTCGCGCGAGCCGGCGAGGGCGTGCAGCCCGTCCACGTTCTGCGTGACCACCGTCAGCTGGGGGACGAGCGATTCGAGCTCCACCAGCGCATGGTAGCCCGGGTGCGGCCGGGCTTCCGCGACCCCGCGGCGGCGCCAGGCGTACCAGCTCCACACGCGGCGCGGGTTGCGGCGAAACCCCTGCTCCGTCGCCAGCTCCTGCGGGTCGAACTCCGCCCACAGCCCTTCCATCGCGTCGCGGAAGGTGGGGATGCCGCTCTCGCGCGACATCCCGGCGCCGGTGGACACCACCACGCGCCCGGCCGCCGCCAGCCATTCGGCCGCGCGGGCGAGCCCTTCAGGCTCCAACGGCCGTCGCCTCGCCGCGGAACTCGGCGACCACCTCGATCCGGCCGACGATGTTCGCGTTGAAGTCGTCCATCTCCTCTGCCGGCACCCAGAGCTCGCGGTGGGCGCGGGCGCCCGCCACCTGCACGGGGTAGCGCGCCAGGAAACCGGCCCGCACGCGAAAGCGGGTGACGTCGCCCGCGTAGCCGCTGGCCGCGTCCTTCGTGTTCCAGTCGCGGGCGATCTGCACCGCGTAGCCCTCGTCCAGCACGGGGTAGAAGATGGGCTGGTGCGGCAGCCGCGGCGGAAACGCGCGCCAGCCGCTGCGCTCGATCAGCTCCAGCTCGGCCACGCCCACCGGCCGGTAGAGCACCGTCGTCTCAGCAGATCCGGACATACGTCGATCGGTCGATGGCTCAGGGCCCGTGCACGGTCTCGCCGCCCACGATCGTGCGCACGCAGGTCATCGCGCGCACCTCGTCGGGGGTGCAGGCGAGCGGGTCGGTATCCCACGCGGCGAGGTCCGCGTCGTAGCCGGGGAGGAGGCGGCCCTGGCGCGTGGGGAGGCCGGCGGCGAGCGCGGGACCCTCGGTGTAGGCGCGCAGCGCCTGCTCGGGGGTGACGGCGTTCTCGGGATACCACTCCCCTTCGGGCCCGCCGCTCCACCCCACGCGCTTCACGGCGGAGAAGAGGCCCAGGCGCGGGTCCACCGTCTCCACCGGCACGTCGGAGCCGAAGGCTAGGGTGGCGCCGGCGGCCAGCACGGGGGCGAACGGGTAGGCGCCGCGGCAGCGCGCATGGCCCCAGTGGCGCTCGGCGGCGGGGATGTCGGTCATCAGGTGCACGGGCTGCATCGACGCCACCACGCCCGAGCGCCCCACGCGCTCCCACAGGTCGGGCGGGCAGAGCTGCAGGTGCTCGATGCGGTGCGGCATCGTCCGGGGCGGCGCCACGGAAGAAAGGACGTCCACCGCGAGCGTCACCGCGGCGTCGCCGATGGCGTGCACGGTGGACGAGATCCCCGCGGCGGCCGCGCGGGCCACGTTCGCGCGGAAGTCGGCCGGCTCCAGCGTGTTGATGCCGCGGCCGTCCGTTCCCTCGTAGGGCTCGCGCATCCACGCGGTGCGCGAGCCCAGCGCGCCGTCCAGGAACATCTTCACCCCCCCGATGCGCAGCCACTCGCCGCCGAAGCCGCTGCGCAGCCTCGCCTCGATCGCGGCGGCCAGGCGCGGGAGGGGGATGGACTGGAGGACGCGCAGGCGCAGCCGGTCTTCCCCCACCAGCGCGGCGAAATCTTCCAGCCCCGTGGTTTCCACGCTGTGCACGCCGGTGAGCCCCAGCGCGTGCACCTGCGCCTGCGCGGCGAGCAGCGCGTCCTGGCGCTCGGCCGCGGTCTCCACGGGGAGGTGGCGCTCGGCGAGGGGCATCGCGTTCTCGAGGAGGACGCCGGTGGGCTGGCCCGCCGCGTCGCGCACGATCTGCCCGCCTTCCGGATCGGCCGTGGCCGCGGTGATGCCGCAGATGCGCAGCGCGGCGGTGTTCAGCCAGGCGCCGTGGATGTCGTGGCTCTGGAAGTAGCAGGGCCGGTCCCCCGTCACGGTGTCGAGATCGGCCGCGGTGGGCAGACGACCCCAGCGGTGCACGTCCCACCCGATCCCCCGCAGCCATCCACTGCCCGCGCGCGCCGTGGCGCCGATCATCGCCAGCGCCTGCGGGATCCCCGCCGCGGCGTTCAGGTCCACCCGCGTGAGCGACAGGCCGTACGTGGTCAGATGCACGTGCGCGTCGGTGAGCCCCGGCGTCAGGGTGGCGTCGCCCAGGTCGTCGACGCGGGCTCCGGCACCGGCCAGCGAGCGCATCTCGCCGAGCGACCCCACCGCGGCCACGCGCCCGCAGCGCACCAGCACCGCCTCCACGGGCGGATGGTCGCCCAGCACGTGGATGCGGCGGGCGCGGACGATCAGGTCGGGCGGCAGCGCGGGCATTCGGTCATCGGGCAGCGGGGACGGCACGGCGCACGGGCGGCGGAAGATGTTCGGCGCGGATGGGCGGCGCAACCTCGTCCATCGTGCTCTCCCGCCAAACGCCCGTGCCCCCCCACCCGGAAAGGACCGGCGATGGCAGACAATCGGTTCGTCGCGCTCAACGCCGGGAGCCCCGCCTGGGATGAACACCCCACCCGCCCCTCCGATTCCGCCGTTCCGACCGGCCAGCCGGCTCTGCATGTCTGATGGGAGTCCGACGTGCGATCAGGTAGCCGGGACGTCCAAAGGAGCGGTCGAGCAGTGCGAACGCGAATCTCTCTTTCGCAAAACCATTGCTCCTGTGAGCGGATCAAGGGGAGATGTGGCTGCACGAGCTAGCAACACAACCCTTAGCTCGGTTCAACGAAAACTCACTGGAAAGGTAAAACACAGCGAACAAAACTCTTTCGCTCCGCAGATTGTCGTCGTAAGCTTGCGATCACTATGGGCGCCCGCGTTTCTCATGGCGCCGCCTGGCCCCTTAGCCATTCATGCAACGGCCCCCCCGCACAGGCCTTGGCAGAGCTCGAATACCGCACCCCGCCCCTCACCCACTCAACCAGGAGGACGGTACCATGGGCAAGATCCGCCTCGATGTAGACTCGCTGGCCGTGGAAAGCTTCAACACCGTCGCTGGCGACGACAGCGACAAGGGTACGGTTTTCGGGCACCTTCCCCCGTTCACCTACCAGAAGTACTGCTCCGATGGCCTTACCTGCGGCGACAGCTGCGATTTCTGCGGAACGGACGCCACCGACTGCGGCACCTGCGCGGCGACCGGCTGCGGGACGTGCGCGACCGACTGCGGCACCTGCGCCACCGCCTGCGGAACCTGCGACACCTACTGCGGGACCTGCGATCCGTACTGCTGCTGCACCTGTAGCTGCTACTGACGCACGCGGGCGGCGCCAGCAAGGCCTGGCACCGACCAGCCCGGCACGCCGGCGCCGTTCGCGATCGCAGGGGTGCGGTACCTCGCGGACGGCGCCCACGCAGGGCCGAGAAAAAGTCTGCCCTCGCCCCTGGAGCGTTCCGCGGGCGAGGGCAGGCGTTTCCTCCGCCGATGCCACCGTCGGACACAGCCTGCACGGCGCACGGTTGCGTGGCGGGATGAATTCGCCGGTTGCCGTGTGGGGACGATGCGACGAACTCGCCGGTGGGAAGCTCGGGCTTTCAGGAGAAAGTCGCCTGAGCGCCGTCAGGCCGGCGCAGCGGCGGGACGGCGCAACCGCAGCAGGAGCACGAGTGCCAGGCCAACACACGCCCCCACAGCGTTCAGGATCACGTCGTTGACGTCCGCAGCCCGGTAGCTCCCCCAGGCGCTCGAAAGGTACTGAAGGATCTCGATCCCGCACGATAGACCGATCGCGATCTGCAGCCCCTTCCGGAAGCGAAGATGCCTCCAGACCAGGGGGAGCAAGATGCCGAGCGGGAAAAGGAGCAAGACGTTGCCCCGTGCGTTTCGCAGGCAGAATCCCCGCGCCCGGGAGCCAGTGGGCAGGCTCGGGGAAGAACAGGTCAGCGACGCCAGGCTGGGATGGAGCTCGATCCCCCCCGCTCCCGCGGCACGCAGTCGCTCGCTTCGGTTGGGAGTGAGCGTAACGGCGGCAACGCCGGCCAGATAGACGACGAAGAGCAGGAGCAGGATTTCGCGATGGGCCGAAAGGGGGAGCCCGCGAGCCCGATGGCGGTACACCCGGAAGAGCAGCCAGCAGGGCACGACGATCGAGCTCACGACGAAAATCGGAAGCAGGAAGCTGCGATACGGAAGAAGCGGATAAAGAAATCTGGGCGGCATGTAGGCAGAGGGCGGGTTCCGGGTGAACGACGCGGCCAGCAGACAGGATGCGCGACAGCAGAGCGCAATTATGAGCGGCCTTGCATCCCTGCAATCGATTCTCAGGGAGCCCCCCGGAGAACCGACGTACCGGCTGGGCCCGCACGGATCTGCCCGAGCGACTTGATGAGCTCGTCGTTCCCGCCGGATCAACGGCGAGCCGAACCACCACGGAGCGCGGCGTGACTTCGGGGGTGGCTCATCCCTGCTCAAGGCCGGGGTCCTCGACGAGCCACCGGACTTGTTGCTCGATCGACGCAATTCCAGATGATTCCGACGCGTCGTCCACTCGCGCGCGGATCCGCTTCAAATCCACATAACGCGCCCCGCACGCGAGCGTCAAGCGCCAGCAAGCCCCACGCGCAGCTCGACGCCTTGTGTGTAGCGGTTGCGTTCCCCGGCCGTGGCCATGCGGTGACGGGATGGCGCTCTGGTTCCGTGCGTTGGCGATGTGCGGCGGAAGCGCTCCCGGTGCCCGCTGCTCCACGAAGACGCTCCGCGCGGGAACCAGGAGCCCGCCCGGTGTGGCAATTGCGGACACCGGCCTTGCACGGACGCGGCGCGGGAACGACATTGGCGCGCTTCTGAATCCCCGGACCGGTGGGAATGGACTACCAATACATCGACACACCCGAGGGGCTGCGCGACGTGGTCCAGCGCCTCAAGGCCGAGCCGCTGCTGGGCGCCGACACCGAGGCCGCCGGCTACCACCGCTACTTCGACCGCCTGAGCCTGGTCCAGCTTTCCACGCGCGGCGAGAACTTCCTGGTGGACCCGCAGGCGGTGCCCGACCTGTCGCCGCTGGCCGAGCTGTTCGCCGACCCCGCCGTGGAGAAGATCTTCCACGACGCCGACTACGACGTGCGCATCCTGGACCGCGACGCCGGGCTGTCGATCGCCAACCTGTTCGACACGCAGGTGGCGGCGGCGTTCCTGGGCGAGCGCTCGCTGGGGCTGGGCAACATCGCCGAGAAGTACCTGGGCCTCAAGCTCCCCAAGGAGCACCAGCGCGCCGACTGGGGCGAGCGCCCGCTGACCGAGGGGATGAAGCAGTACGCCGCCACCGACACCGCCCACCTCCCCGCGCTGCGCGACCGGCTGCGCGACGAGCTGGTGGCGCTGGGCCGGCTGCACTGGGCCGAGGAGGAGTTCCGCCGCCGTGAGGGCACGCGCTTCAGCGAGCCCGACGAGACGCGCGAGGCGTGGATGAAGGTGAAGGGCGCGCGCGACCTGCCCCCGCGCGGGATGGCGGTGCTGCGCGAGCTGTACGAGTGGCGCGAGGGCGTGGCGCGCGAGCTGGACCGGGCCACCTTCCGCGTGATGGGCAACACCTCGCTGATCGACATGAGCGTGAACCCGCCGGCCAGCGCGGGCGCGCTCAAGAACGTGTCGGGGGTGTCGCAGGGGCTGGTGGAGCGCCGCGGGCGCGAGATCATGGCGGCCATCACCCGCGCGCTGGAGGTGCCCGACGCCGAGCTGCCGCGCTGGCCGCGCAGCCCGCGCTTCGAGCGCGACATGGAGCTGGAGGCGCGGGTGGAGAGCCTCAAGGACGCGCGCAACCGCCGCGCCGACCAGCTCAACCTGGACCCCGGCTTCGTGATGTCGCGCGCGCAGCTGGAAGAGGTGGCCAAGGCGCGCCCGAAGACGCTGGACGCGCTGGCCGCGGTGCAGGGCGTGCGCAAGTGGCAGGTGGAGGCCGCCGGCGAGGCGCTGCTCAAGGCACTGAATTAAACCCGATCCGGTTCCGGCGACCCAGGAAGGCCGAGGCGTCGGGCTTTCAGAGAACAGAGGATGTGAAGACCATGGCCGATACGGTGGAATCCATCGCCCGCGAGCTGGTGGACCGGGCGGGGCGCAGGTGGGTGGCGGTGGCGGTGGAGAGCAAGGTGGCGCACCTGAAGAGCGGCGCCGTGCTGGGCTTTCGCCCCGCCGACGAGCCCGGTGCCGAGCCGATCCGCAGCAACGTGGAGTTCAACAGCACCACCGCCGCCGAGTCCGCCATCCGCACCATGAGCGAGAAGGAGATCGGCCGCCGGCTCGACTGGGCGAAGACGGACGCCGGGATTTCCTGACGCGCACGCACCGGCGTCGGATCGTCGTCGCTGAGCCGGGTCGAATCGTCGTCGGATCAGCAGGACGACCAATTAGCGGGACGACGATAATGGCATGATCTGCGGATGAGCGGCCGGCTCTGGCGGGCGGATTTGCGGCCGGCTCCAGCGGGGGATTGGCGGAGGAGCAGCGGGCTCTTGCGTGGGTATTGCGGATGAGCGGCCGGCTCTGGCGGGGGGATTTGCGGAGGAGCAGCGGGCTCTTGCGTGGGATATGCGGCTGAAGCCGCCGCTACAAGGGCACGCAGTCCGCCTTCGCGGACTTCAACGGAGTATGGAAAGCGGGGCGGATGCATCGTTTGGCATCCGCCCCGCTTCGTGTCATCCGTTTCCGCCGCAATCGGCGTGGGCTCTACTTGCCCTGCTCGATGGCCTTGCGGGCGATGCGGTCGACCAGTCCGGGGGCGACGAGCTTGAGCTTCGCGCCGATCTTGCCGCGGAGCGTCATGATCAGCTCGCGCTTGCGGGCGGCGGCCGCGTCGATGATCTGGCGGGCGCATTCCTCGGCGCTCATCACCTGCCCTTCGCGCACGGGGCTGTTGCCGGCGCCCAGCGGCCGGCCGTCTGCGCCGAACGCGCGCTCGCGGATCTCGGTGGCCACGAAGCCGGGGAACACCTGCGTGACGGTGATCCCGCTCCCCTCCAGCTCGATGCGGATGGTGTCGAAGAAGCCGGTGACGGCGTGCTTGCTGGCCGCGTAGCCGCTGCGCGTGGGCACCCCCGTCTTCCCCGTGAGGCTGTTGACCGCCACGATGCGGCCGCGCGTCGTCTTCAGGTGCGGCAGCGCGTAGAAGGTGGGGTACACGCTGCCCAGGTAGTTCACCCGCATGATGCGCTCGAAGGGGGCCAGGTCGGTCATGTCCTCGAAGCGCGCCCACATCCCGATGCCGGCGTTGTTCACCAGCGTGTCGATGCGGCCGAACTCGGCCACCGCGGCCTCGACCAGCGCGCGGCACTGCGCCTCTTCCCCCACGTCGGTGGGCACGGCGAGCACGGCGGTACCCAGGCGGCGGCACTCCTCCGCCGTTTCGCCCAGCTTGCCGGGCTCGCGCGCAGCCAGCACCAGGCGCGCGCCCTGCGCCGCCAGCTGCAGCGCCAGCTGGTGCCCGATGCCGGCGCTGGCGCCGGTGAGCACCACCACGTTGTCGCGGAAGGGTGCGCCGCTCATCTGTCGGTCACCGGGTATCAGGGGGAGGGTTTTCCGCCGGACGGCCGTGCACGCACGTCGATCCGAATCTGCACGTGTCCGTCGGCGGCCACAACGGCGGCGAGCGCGGTGGGGAAGACGAACACGCCCAGCGGCCGCAGCGCGTCCACCCCGCCGCTCAGGCGCACGCTGCGGCCCAGGTTGCGGTTGAGCGCGTCGTCCACCTGGCCGCGGATCTTGGCGACGCGGTCGCCCAGCTCGAAGTGGGCGGCGCCGCGCAGCTCGTCGCGCAGCTGCTCGCCCAGCAGCCAGTCGGCCACGTTGGGGAGCAGCTCCTTGCTTTCCAGCGAAAAGTCGAGGTCGGGCACCGCGATCACCTGGGTGACGGGGTCGAACTCGGGGGTGCCCACCAGGTAGATGGTGCCGCGCGCGTCACCCTTGATCCGCACCTCCAGCACTACGCGGTCGCCGCTGCCGTACAGCTTCGCGCCGGTCACCGTGATCTTGTGGCCTTTGGCGTCGAACGTGTGCCCTACCAGCTTGGTCTTCAGGATGCTGTCCACCGTGGTGTACGGGATCTCGGCCACAAGCTGCACCTGGAAGCCGCGGCCGGGCTGCACCGGGCCGCTGGGCGGCAGCGGCAGCTCGGTCACCTTCGGCCGGTCGCCGATCACCACGCGCGGGCGCACGGTCACGTCCACGTTGGTGGTGAGCGTGGTGCCCTTGCCGCGCGGCGGCGTGGCGGCGATGGCCTCGGGGCCGATCACCACGAACACGTTGCTCGACGCGCGGATCGGCTGCTGGATGTCGCTCCACACGTCTTCCAGGCGGCGGCGCAGGTCCACGGCGTCACGGATCTTCTCGTCGATCTGCGGCGCGATGCGGTCGAGCAGCCCGGCCACCAGCGCCTGCACGCGCTCGGTGACGTCGATGTTCGCTTCAGTGAGCTTGCAGCGCACGCCGGCCCGCACGGGGGCCGGCCGGGTCTTGGGCGAGATGGTCCAGTCGCGGTTGAAGGCGAGCGTGGTGCGCAACGCCACGTCCATGGTGGGCATGGGCCCGTCCACCCCGCACGACCCCAGCTCCACCCAGCGGCAGCCGGCCAACGGCACGCACGGGTGTGCCGCGACCCGCGCCCGGTAGCGCACGTGCGCCGACACGTCCACGTGGTCGTCGTTGATGGCCAGCTCCAGCGGGTCGCGCTCCCACATCTCCTTCACGTAGACGGTGCCCACCACGGCGAACTTGCCGATGGGCGCCCACTCGGCCTCGCGGTTCTGGCCGCGCGGCACCTTGTTCTCCACCTGCGCGGCCACCTGCGCCAGCGACACGGTGACGGGAAGGTTCACCACCGAGGCCTCGGGCTCGGGCACCTTGCGCGTGGCGACCGCCCGCTCGGGCGGCGGCACGCGCACGCTGTCGCGGCAGCCTGCCGAAAGGGCGGAGAGGGCGAGAACGATCAGTCCGGAGAAGACACGGAAGCGGGGTGTGCGCAAGGTGGGCGGCGTGGCTCGGCGTGGCGTGTGGCGACCGGATGACGGCGACCGGGCGGCGGGACGATGCCCCCGTGCAAGACAGTTCGTAGAAAGGGGATGCGAAGTTTCGCGCCCGGCGGAAGATAGCGGGATGACGGCTGGTCGCGCGACTCGCAGCCTGTTCGGCTGAGTCCACGCGCATTCTTCCGCAGGCAAACCGATGACTCACACGGAGCAACGGAGGGAACGGAGAACTGCCCGTCGTTCCTCCGTTTTCCACCTTGCTCGCTGTGCCATCGTTGGGCCCTTCTGAATGCACAGGCGATCACCGAGATCGGTGTCATACCGCTTTCCTGGCATCGTTCTGGTCCCGGCCTGTACTGGCTCTCACAGAGGTCACAGAGGTCACAGAGTTTTCTCTGTGTCCTCTGTGGCCTCTGTGAGAACCCTGGCGAACCCGGTTCCAGAACGATGCCGGGTAATCCGGTATCACTCGTCGCGCTCGGACGGGCGGGGCGCCACCACGTCCAGCAGCACGCGCCAGCCGCCGGGCGCGCGCGACCAGATGCGCAGGTAGTGCCCGCTCTCGCGACGGCCGGCGCCGGGGTGCACCCACTGGTACTCGCCCCACGTCCACCCCAGGTCGCCCGCGGCGGATGCGAACGCCCGCGCCGGACGGAGCGTGTAGCGCCGCGCTCCGTCGCCCGCCAGCGCGGCGCCCAGCCCCACGCGCGGGAAGGCGCGCGGCCGCAGCAGCCGCATCTCCGCATCGCCATACGCCCGCAGCGCCGCCGCGAACCCATCCGCCGCCGCACGCGCCGCGAAGCCGCTGTCGGCCGCTAGCAGCGAGCGCCCCGCGTCCGCGCCGACGTCCGCCATGGCCGCGGCGGTCGACGGATCACGCTCCGTCGCGCGCCACTCCGCGGTTCGACCGTCCGGGCGCGGGTGGGGCGAGCCGAGGTCGATCACGAAGCGCCACCCCTCCGCCGTCCGCCGCCAGACGGTGACGTACTGGCCGTAGCCGCGGACCGTCCCCGCGCTGTCCGCCGCCTCGTATGGACCGGTGGTGAAGCCCAGGTCGCCGCTGCGCGCGGCGCGGGCCCAGGCCGGGTACCATGCCAGCCGTCCAGCGGCGCGCGGCCGGGCGCGCCAGAGATCCTTCGCGTTCCCGGGTTCGGGTTGCAGCGCCAGCGCACTGTCGTGGGCAAAGGCCAGGAACGCGTCGCGGACGCCGTCGCGCGCCGCCGCCGCGGCGAACGCGCGCTCCGCCGCCACCACCTCCGCCTCCGCGCCAGACGACTCGCTAGACGACTCGCCGCCCGCATCACCGACGCGGCGGGGTGCGGGCACGCGCGGGGCGCACGCGGTGAGGAGCACGAGCGTGGCGATGGGGCCGATGCGCATCACAGTGGATCGAAGTCGGAGATGGGATCGGCTGGACATCGATGCGGTCAGGATCGAACGGAGCCCGCGCCGGGGCGAGTGACCCGGCGCGGGCTCTTCCATCATCTTCCGCTCAGCGCCGTTCGTTCCAGCGCTCGCGCGGCAGGGTGAAGCGGATCACGCCGGGCTCCGAGCCGTCGCCCTCCAGCGTGAACCCCAGGTTGTGCAGCACGCCGATGGACGCCACCAGGTCGGGCATCGTCTCGGCGATCACGCGGGTGACCCGCGGGTCGCCGAACGCGCGCTCCACCAGCGCGGCCGTGGCCTCGGTGGCGTAGCCGCGGCGCCGGTGCTCGGGAACGATGCCGTAGCCCACCTCCACCGTTCCGTCATCCCCCGGCCCTCCCTTGTAGCCCACCACGCCCATCACCTCGGGCGCGCCGCCCTTCACCAACACGTAGTACATGCACCACCCGGCCCGGTACGGCTCGGTCTCGGCCACGTTCAACGTCCACAGCCGGGCATCGTCGTCGTACAGCTCGGGCGGCCAGCTCTCTGGAACGCGCGCCTCCAGCAGCTCGCCGAAGCGCGCGCGGTCGTCACCTTCGGCGTGCAGCAGGGCCGAGGTGGCCCCCACCAGCCGCAGCCGCGGCGTGTCCAGCACCGTGTTGCTCATTTCCGTGTGCTCTCGTGCAGGAAGTCGAATCTCGCGCGCGGCGGCAGGTCCGCCGCGCGGCCCGGGAGATCACGGTGGCAATCATAGGCGTCTCGGACGTGGAAGTGAGTCGACAAGGAGGCGGGGATGCCGCCTCCAGAGGGGTGCTACGGACGGGCCGGCGTGGCCGGAGCGGCAGGCGGCGCGCCCGCGCCGCTCTGCATCTGCTGCATGATCTGCTGCTGCAGCTCGGGCATGTGCTCCATCAGCCGCCGCTGGGTGAGCTCCGACGAGCGCGCGGCCAGCTCGGGCATCGTCTCCAGCAGGCGCTTGCCCAGCGGGGTGGCGTAGAACGCCATGAGCTGGCGCATCTCGTCCTCGGTGTAGGTCAGCGCGTAGACGCGAACCATGTCGGGCCTCACCTGCGGCCACGACAGGTACCGGTCGAAGAACGCGCGCATGGTGGCCTCGAACGGCGCAATCGCGGGGTTCTGCCGGATCTGCCCCTGGATCATCGTGTCCATGGTGCGCTTGTAACTGCTCTCCATGTCGATGGAGGCGACCAGCCGCTCGGCCGCGGCCATACGGGCGGGCGTGGGCTCCTGCGCACGCGCCGGGCGGGCCAGCCCCACGGCGGCCGCGCAGAGGGCGAGGGCGATTCGCATCTTCATCTTGGTCCTTTGCGTGGACGGGGTGTACGGGGTGACATCGCAAGTGAGCGACGGCACCCGTGTTCAGCGCGGGGCGGGCGTGGGGTTCTGCGTGGCCCGCGACACCGCCTCCTGGAGCTCGGCGAAGTGCTGCATGGCCATCGCCTGGCCGATCTCGGCGGCGGCCAGGGCGATCCGCGGCGCGGCGCTCGCCATCTTCCGCCCGGTGGGGGTGCGCATGAAGGTGGCGATGTCGCGCAGCTCTGCCTCGGTGTAGAACGACGTGTACAGCCGTGCGTAGCGGGGCGCGATCTCGCTCCAGCGCAGCGCCCGGCCGATCCAGCCGTGCACCGCGCCCAGAACCGCGGTGCTGTCGACTCCCTCGGGGAGCGAGCGGCGGATGCCCAGCTCGAGCGAGGTGTAGAAGGCGGCGCTGTCGTTGGCGGCGTCCATCAGGTCGCGCGCGGCGGCCAGGTGCGCCGCGGTGGGCTCCTGCGCGCGCGCCGGCCTCGCCAGGCCCAGCGCCGCGGCGCACACCGCCGCGGCGATCCACGTCTTCATCTTCATCCCTCGCTCGCTCGTGGCCCTGGCCGCGCTCAGCCGCGGCGGCGCTCCAGCAGCAGCATCATCAGCATCGACAGGATGATGCGAACCTCTTCGCTCGGCGGGATGTCGAGCGTCTCCTCGATGCGGAACTTGCCCTCGAGGAACGCGGGCTCCTTCACGATCCGCATCAGCACGCGGCCGTCGGGGGCGCTGACCGAGTAGGCGGGGTTGAACACGTAGCCCGCGAACAGGCCCACGATCGGGAGCTCCGAGAAGAGCGCGTCGCCCACCTTGATCCAGGGGTTCTCTTCCTGGATGGTCATCACCACCTGGCCCTGGTTCTCGATGTCGTAGCGGGTGCGCCAGATGGAGCGGGCGCCCTGCCGCTTGATCGAGCCGATGTAGTTGTTGGCCGCGTCGGTGAAGTGGTAGCGCGCGCGGAAGTCGATCACGCGGTCGGCGTTGATGTGGTACAGCGGCCGCGTCTGCTGCTCGTCGGCGAAGACGGTGACGGCTTCCTTCAGCTTGAACGCCTTCTGCTTCACGTACATCTGCAGCTGGCCCGAGGCGTCGCGCACCGAGATCTGCGGCGACAGCGCGAGCTTCTTGAACGACAGGCTGAGCGGGTATTGCATCGGGGCCCTGTGACGGAAGGGGGTGCGGCGGGCGCGCGGGTAGGCGCGCGGGGATGTGAGGCCGCACAAGCTACCGCGCGCCGCGCGGGGCGAAAAGGGCGGCCCCGCGGCGCGGCCGGACGGACGCGAGAAGTGGAAGCGTCGAGGCGCGGGCGTGCGGCCGGAAGATCGCCGTCCACGGCGCCGGTGGGCGCGACCCTGGCCGGGCAGCATTCCGCCGGCGGAAGGGCGCGTGGCCGCACGTCCCGCGTGCGGTCAGGGTGAAGGGGTCAGAGCCAGAACGGGATCGTGTACGGCGGCTCGGGCCGGGCGGTCTCGGCGCGCGTGGGGTCGGGGATGGCGAGCGGCCCCACGGTCAGCACGTTCTCGCCCCGGGGCAGCCCGGCGGTGGGGATGTAGGCCACGATGCCGCGGAAGCCCGTCCCCGGATGGGTGTAGAAGCGGAAGGCGGGCGCCAGCGGCCTGCCGTTGAGCGTCACCGGCTGCAGCGTGGCCAGGCAGCGCAGCACGGCGGCGTTTCCCGCGCCGGTTTGCGGTGCATCGCGGCCCACGCCGGGGCAGCGGCGGGCGATCAGGGCGTTGTGGCGCCGCGGGCGGTAGGGGATGAACAGCCGTACGTAGGGGTCGCGCACCATGTCCGACTGGATCTCGGGGAGCGCCGGCTCGTCGGGCTCGCCGCCGCGCTGGTCGGCATAGAAGCCAGGCTGCACCGCCAGCGCGCCCGCCTGGGCCGGGAGGTAGGCGTAGCCGTCGGCGTGCAGCAGGCCGCGGCCCAGCAGCACGTCCTTGACGAAGAAGAAGGCGACGAACAGCACCGGCACCCCCATCACCACCGCCAGCCCGCGGCGCCGCTGGCGGAGGTTGGTGGTGAGCGTGAACAGCAGGGGCATGAACAGCGCCGAGGCCTGCACGCGGTTGTACGCGAGCCCCACCCGCCGGATGACGCGCCCCGCGCGGCCGCCGGGGTCCAGCCGGTCGCCCATGCGGCGGTCCACCAGGCCGGCCGCCAGCACCGGCGACAGCAGCAGCAGCAGCACCGCGTCCACCGCCAGGCTCGACTGCAGCGAACCCGGCACCGCCATGCGCGTGAGCGACACCACCCCCACCACCAGGCCGCCGATCACCAGCGAATAGCCGAAGAGCATCGCCACCGCGAACGCGGCGCCGAAGATCATGCTGGCCATGCGGTCGGCGCGGTCGATCAGCGTTTGCAGCGAGGGCGTGCGCTCGCGGGCGATCTGGCGGAAGATAGGGCCCGCGCGCATCCGCTCCCACACGATGCCGTGGGGGAACACCGCCTCGAGCCCGATGACCCCCACCCAGTAGCCGCGCACCGCCAGGTGCAGCACGAAGCCGCCCACCAGCGCGTACAGGGCCAGCTTCACGTAGAACCAGCCCATGAAGGCGGCCGTGTACCACCCGGCGTCCAACCGCGGGGTGAGCGACTGGAACCACCCGTCCACCTGCGCGGGCAGCTGCATCATGCTGAACACCAGCGCACCCGAGATCAGCAGCTCCAGCTCCCACGGACGCACCGTGGGCTCGTGCGGCGTCTGCCCCAGCGTGCTGGGCGCGGGCGGCGGCGGCTCGGCGTTCGGGACGTCGGACGCGTGCGGCGGTTCGGCACCGGTCAGGTGCAGTTGGTCGATGGCGATCTTCGCCTCGGCTGATTGCGGCATGGGGAGGGAACTGCGGAGGGGAGAATCGGTGGGGTGCGGCGAAATCTCTACACGGCACCGCCTTGCCGCAAGTGACGGGGGTCCGGGTCCGGGCGCGCGTGACCTGCCCCCGCGCGTCGCGGACTTCTCGTCGTGCGTACCCGTGCATGGAACGCGGATGCCGACGCGGCAGTCGGCAAAGCGGACCCGTGGGCCGTCGTTGCAGCGAGCTCACCGAGGACTGGTGATGAATCGCAAATTGTTCAGCCATATCGTTCTGGCGGAAGGCAGGCCCGACGGCTGGTGGGTCTGGCCGATTGGACCGGTCTAAAGCGGACCCTTGGGCCGTCGTTGCAGCGAGCTCACCGAGGAGTGGTGATGCATCGCAAATTGCTCAGGCTCATCGGCCTGGCGGAAAGCGGGCGCGACGACTGGTGGGTCTGGCCGATTGGACCGGTCTACCGTCGAGCCGTCGAGTAGACCCGGGGATCGGCATGGCCGGAGCCGGCGACCCGGTTCCCGATGCAGATGTTTCAGCCGGACCGACAGCAGAAACCCCGCATCGGCGCCAGAAACGATCCATGACCAGCCTCGGTTCATTCGCCCTTTCCGGTGTGGGACGGTCGACCCCGGCTCACCCAGCACCCTCCGTCGTACGAGCGACCCACCCCCCGGCATGGCCGTTGCGTTCGGCGCGAGGCCGACACGGCCACGGAGGGGCGACGATGCGCACGAAGGGGATCGCGGCGCTGCTGGCGGCGCTGGCGCTGGGCGGATGCAAGGTGAAGGTGAACGACGGAGGAAAGCTCCCCGAGGTGGACGTGCGCGACCGGGGCGACGCCGGCACGCAGGTCAACGTGAAGCCCGGCACCTTCCCCGACGTGGACGTGAGCGCCGACTCCAGCGTGAAGCTGCCGAAGGTCGAGTTGCCCGACGTGGACCTCCCCGTGAAGGCACCCGACATCCGGGCCCCCGACGTGCACCTCCCGTCGGTGAACGGCCGCGACACCGCGCGCCGCGACACCGCCCGCCGGGGGTGAGCACCTCCCGATCGAACCGAATCAGGAAGAACATGCGGATGATGAAGTGGGCGGCAGTGGCCGCCATCGTGCTGGCGGCGTGCGACCGCGGCGCCGGCGCGGGAGGCGGCGGAGCCGGGGCGGCGGCGAAGAACCCGGCCCAGGCCCGCGCCGATTCGGTGCAGAACGAGCAGAAGGCGCTGCGCGACTCGGGCGTGTCGGTGGACACCCAGACCATCGACACCGGCAGCGCCGCCGCGGCGACCCCGGCCGTAGACGACTGACCGCGCTACACCACCATTTCCCGCCCCGGCTCGCCCATGCGTGCCGGGGCTTTCGCGCGCATGCTGCATATTTGTGCAACCCGATGCTGGCGGAGCGGAGCGTAGGGGCGTTACCATATCCAGCGCCCCCCTGAAAACGCGATGAGCCGGATGCTGCGCCGTTCACCCGGTTGCCCGACGGTGGCGCACGCCCGCTGGTAGTCGCACGAAGCTGCACCACGGTGTCCGTCGGGGCACCCGTGTCACCCGGCTCGCTCTCACCCGCAAAGGCGCGACGCGTGGAATCCATGGCCACGGCGGCACCCTGGCAAATCTGGATCGACACCGGCGGCACCTTCACCGACTGCCTGGCGCGCGACCCGCGCGGACGCCTGCACCGGGCGAAGGTGCTCAGCAGCAGCGCCCTTCGCGCCACCGTGGAGCGGGCGCTCGCGCCCGACGCGCTGCGCATCCGCGAGGAGTGGAACGCGCCGCAGGGGCTGGTGGACGGCTTCGAGGTGCGGCTGCTGGGGCTCAGGCACCCGCTCGCGCACGTCACCACCTACGACATCAAGACCCACACCGTCTACCTCGACCGCCCGCTCCCCGACCTCCCCCCCGCGGGGACCACGATGGAGCTGGCCTCGCCCGACGAAGCACCGATCCTGGCGGCCAAGCTCGTGACCCGCACGCCGTTCGGCGGGCGGCTGCCTCCGCTGGCCATGCGCCTGGCCACCACCCGCGGCACCAACGCGCTGCTGGAGCGCCGCGGCGGCAGGGTGGCGCTGTTCATCACCCGCGGCTTCGGCGATCTGCTGCGGATCGGCACGCAGCAGCGGCCCGACCTGTTCGCGCTGCGGGTGACCACGCGCGAGCCGCTGTACGAGTGCGTGGTGGAGGTGGACGAGCGCCTCGCGGCCGACGGCTCGGTGCTGCGCGCGCTCGTCCCGGCCACCCTGGCCGAAGCCGCGTCGCGCTGCGCCGCCGAGGGGATCGACGCGGCCGCGGTGGCGCTGATGCACGCATACCGCAACCCCGCCCACGAGCGGGCGGTGGAGGGTGCGCTGCGCGACGCCGGCTTCCGCCACGTCTCCCTCTCGTCGGAGCTGGCGCCGCTGATCAAGCTGCTGCCGCGCGCCGAGACGGCGGTGGTGGACGCCACCCTCTCGCCGGTGATCCGCGACTACCTGCAGGCGGTGGGCGCCGCGCTGCACGGCGGGCTGCTGCACGTGACCACCAGCGCCGGCGGCCTGGTGCGGCCCGAGGAGTTCCGCGCCAAGGACTCGCTGCTCTCGGGGCCTGCCGGCGGCGTGGCGGGCGCGGCGCACGCCGGGCAGCGCTCGGGATGCCGGCGGGTGATCGCCTTCGACATGGGGGGCACCAGCACCGACGTGGCGCGCTGGGACGGCGACTTCGAGTACGTGTGGGAGCACGAGGTGGGCGGCGGCCGCATCTTTTCGCCCGCGCTGGCCATCGAATCGGTGGCGGCGGGCGGCGGCTCGGTGTGCGCGTTCGACGCAGAGGGGCTGCGCGTGGGCCCCGAGAGCGCGGGCGCCGCGCCGGGGCCGGCCTGCTACGGCGCCGGCGGGCCGCTCACGCTCACCGACTGCAACCTGCTGCTGGGCCGCATCTCGCCGCACCACTTCGCCATCCCCGTGGACACCGCCCCCGCCGCCGACGCGGCCGACGCGCTGCTGCGCGAGGTGCAGGCGCGCACGGGCGAGGAGACCACGCGCGAGGCGCTGCTGGCCGGCCTCCTCGACATCGCCGACGAGCGCATGGCCGACGCCATCCGCACCATCTCGCTGCGCCGCGGCTACGACCCCGCCGGCTACGCGCTGGTGGCGTTCGGCGGCGCGGGCGGGCAGCACGCGTGCGGCGTGGCCGAGCGGCTGGGGATCGAGACGGTGATCGTGCCCGCCGACGCCGGGCTGCTGAGCGCGCTGGGGATCGGCCACGCGCCGCTGGAGCGTTTCGCCGAGCGCCAGGTGCTGCGCCCGCTGGCCGACGTGGAGGCAGACGTGGGGGCGTGGTTCACCGAGCTGGGCAACCAGGCGCTGGGGGCGGTGGCGCGCGAAGGGGTGGAGCGCTCTACCATCGCCGTGCGCCGGCGCATCGCCAGCCTGCGCTACGCGGGGCAGGAGTCGTCGCTGGAGGTGGAGTGGGCGCCGGGCGGCGACCTGCGCGAGGCGTTCGAGGCGCGCTACGCCGCCGTCTACGGCCACCGCCCGGCCCAGCGCCCCATCGAGCTGGAGTCGATGCGCGCCGTGGCCTCCACCCCCGCGGCCGACGCATCGCCCGAGGCCACCCCCGAGCGCTTCCCCGCCCCCACCAGCGGCACGCGCCGGCTGTGGATGCGGGGCGGGTGGCGCAAGGTGCCCTGCTACGCGCGCGAAGGGCTGCACCCCGGCGCCGCCTTCGCCGGGCCCGCCGTGGTGACCGAGGCGCACGCCGCCACCTACGTGGGCGAGGGGTGGAGCGCCGAGCTGGACGGCGCCGGCGCGCTGCTGCTGGAGCGCGACCGCAGCACCCGCCTGCCCGACGGCGAGGAGCCCGCCCAGGCGCCCGAGGCGGTGCGGCTGGAGCTGTTCGTCAACCGCTTCCGCGCGCTGGTGGGCGAGATGGGCGAGATGCTGCGCCGCACCGCGCTCTCCACCAACGTCAAGGAACGGCTCGACTTCTCGTGCGCGCTGCTGGACGCGGGCGGCGAGCTGGTGGCCAACGCGCCGCACATCCCCGTGCACTTGGGCGCGCTGGGGCTGTGCGTGCGCTCGGTGGCGGCCGCGCTCCCCATGGAGCCCGGCGACGTGGTGGTGACCAACCACCCCGCCTTTGGCGGCAGCCACCTTCCCGACGTGACGGCCATCACCCCGGTGCACGACGCGGCCGGCGCGCTGCTGGGCTACGTGGCCAGCCGCGCGCACCACGCCGAGATCGGCGGCACCCGCCCGGGCTCCATGCCGCCGGATGCGCGCACGCTGGCCGAGGAGGGCGTGGTGATCGCCCCCACCTGGCTGGTGCGCGGCGGCGAGGCTCGGTGGGGCGAGATGCGGGCGCTGCTCACCGGCGGCCCCCATCCGACGCGGGCGGTGGACGAGAACCTGGCCGACCTGGCCGCCGCCGTGGCCGCCAACCACCGCGGCGCGCGGCTGCTGGTGGAGCTGGCGCGCGAGCACGGCGCGGCAGCCGTGGCCGGCTACATGGACGCCCTCAAGCGCCGCGCCGAAGACGGCGTGCGCGAAGCCCTGCGCCGCCTGGGCGACGGCGTGTTCGAGGCCGAGGAGCGGCTGGACGACGGCTCCGTGCTGCACGCCCGCGTGGCGGTGGAGGACGGCCACGCCGTGATCGACTTCGCGGGAACCTCGCCCGTCCACCCGGGGAACCTGAACGCCACGCCCGCCATCGTGCGCAGCGTGGTGCTCTACGTGCTGCGGCTGATGGTGCGCGAGCCGCTGCCGCTGAACGAGGGGCTGCTGCGCGCAGTGGACGTGAGGGTGCCGCCGGGGATGCTGAACCCCGAGTGGCCGGAAGACCCGTCGCGCGCGCCGGCGGTGGTGGGCGGCAACACCGAGGTGAGCCAGCGCCTGGCCGACACGCTGCTGAAGGCACTGGGGCTGGCCGCCTGCAGCCAGGGGACGATGAACAACACCCTGTGGGGCACCGACCGCTTCGGCTACTACGAAACGGTGTGCGGCGGCGCGGGCGCGGGGCCGGGGTGGCACGGAGCAAGCGCGGTGCACACGCACATGACCAACACCCGCATCACCGACCCCGAGGTGGTGGAGCACCGCTATCCCGTGCGCATCGAGCGCTTCGGCGTGCGCGCGGGCTCGGGCGGGGCCGGGCGCTGGCGCGGCGGCGACGGCGCCGTGCGCGAGACGACCTTCCTGGAGCCGGTGTCGCTCAGCATCCTGGCCCAGCACCGCACCGAAGGCCCGTACGGCGTGGACGGCGGGCAGCCGGGCGCCCCCGGCGCCCAACGCGTGCTCCGCGCCGACGGCACCGTCGTGGAGCTCGCCCCCAGCGACGCCTGCGAGCTGGCCGCGGGCGACACCCTGGTGCTGGAAACGCCGGGCGGTGGCGGCTGGGGAGCGGAGTAGCGGCACCGGGACTTGCGCAATCCGTAACGTCCGTGGTGATTGGGGATCAGTCGCTACGGAGCGACGGATGGAGACCCGTGGAAATCGAAGCTGCCGCCCTGCAGTTGGACGCGCTGATCGACCGGTGTGCTCGAAGGAGAGTCCATCTACCTGGCGCGCGATGGCAGGGTGCTCGTCCATCTTGAGCCGCTTGGCGCCGCTCCCGGACGGCGCCAGCTCGGCGCTCGTGGGATCCTCGAAGTACCCGACGACGTCTTCGATCCGCCCGGGAACGAGCTCGCCGCGCCTGTGGAACCATCCGGATACGAAGGCCAGTTCACCGAAGAGCAGGAAGCGCTGCTGAACGACATCAAGCAGGCGGCGTGGAAGCGCGTCCGCCACCTCTACGGATTCCCCGACTAATCATTCCCGCCCGAGGGCCCTCTTGAGCACCACCTCCCCACCACCCGCACCCTCCACCCCAGAGGCCCCCGACGCCCGGCACCTCGAGCGGGGCCTGGGGCTCGGCGACGCGTCGATGCTGGTGATCGGGTCGATGATCGGGTCGGGGATCTTCCTGGTCTCGGCCGAGTCGACGCGGCTGGTGGGGGCGCCGGGGTGGCTGATGATGGCGTGGCTGCTGGCGGGGGTGATGACGCTCACCGGTGCCCTGAGCTGCGCCGAGCTGGCGGCGCTGTGGCCGCGCGCCGGCGGTCAGTACGTGTTCCTGCGCGAGGCCTACGGGCCGGCGGTGGCGTTCCTGTTCGGCTGGGGGCTCTTCCTCGTCATCCAGACCGGCACCATCGCCGCGGTGGCGGTGGCGTTCGCCAACTTCCTGGGCGTGCTGGTGCCCTGGGTGTCGGGAACGAGCTATCTCGTCGAGCCGATCGTGTTCGGCCGCTACGCCGTGAGCCTGTCCACGCAGCAGCTGGTCGCCATCGCGGTGATCCTGCTGCTCACCTTCACCAACACGCGCGGCCTGCGCGAGGGGAAGCTGATCCAGAACAGCTTCACCGTGGCGAAGACGGCGGCGCTGGCGGCGCTGATCGTCCTGGGCCTGGTGCTCGGGTGGAAGGCGGGGAGCGCGGCGCTCGCGTCGCACTGGTGGAACCCGTGGGCCAACGGGTGGACGCCGCGCGGCGCGCAGGAGAACGTGGGCGTGGTGGGAGGCCTGGCGCTGGCGATGCTGCTGGGGCGGGCGATGGTGGGGCCGCTGTTCGCGCAGAGCGCGTGGAACAACGTGACCTTCGCCGGCGGCGAGGTGCGCGACCCCGGCCGCAACCTGCCGCGCGCGCTGCTGATCGGCTGCGCGGTGGTGGTGGGCCTCTACCTTCTCGCCAACCTGGCCTACGTGGCCGTGCTGCCGCTGGAGGGGATCCGCGACGCGCCGGGGAAGCGCGTGGCCACCGCGATGATGCAGACGCTGTTCGGCACCACGGGCGCCGCGGCGATGGCGGTGGCGATCCTGGTGTCCACCTTCGGCTGCAACAACGGGCTGACCCTGGCCGGGGCGCGCGTCTACTACGCCATGGCCCGCGACGGCCTCTTCTTCCGCCGCGTGGGCACGCTCAACGCGCGGCGGGTGCCCGCGGCGGCGCTGGTGGCGCAGGGCGTGTGGGCGGCGCTGCTCACCCTCCCCCGCACGGTCACGCGCGACGCGGCGGGCGCGGTGCAGTTCGGCAACGTCTACACGCAGCTCCTGGAGTACATCGTGTCGGTGGACCTGGTGTTCTACGCGCTGATGGTGGGCGCGGTGATCATCATGCGCCGCCGCCGGCCCGAGCTGCCGCGCCCGTACCGCACCTTCGGCTATCCGCTCACGCCGCTGCTGTACATCGCCCTGGCCGCCGTCCTGATCGTGGACCTCGCGGTCCTTGCCCCGCAGACGTCGATCCCCGGCTACCTGCTGGTGCTCACCGGCCTTCCCGCCTACGTCGTCTGGCGCCGCCGCTTCGCCACTTCGTCCGATGCGGTCACGGCGCCGGTGTAGACCCGCGCGAACGCGGAGGAAACCAGGGCAGATGGAGACACGGGGATCGCGAGATTCGCCGTGTCTCTTCGTTTTCGGTGGACGTACCGCCTGGGAATCCGCCGGCGGGTGTCAGAGTGGCGGGAGGATGCGCATTGATGATGGAGAACCATCGCACATCACCCCGCGCGCGATCAGATCATGGGCATCTTCCCACGCACCGCATCCGCCGCCACGCTCGCCGCCCTCGTGCTCGTCGCGGCGTGCGCCGACTCGCCCTCATCCCCCGCCGTGGACGGAGGCGGCGAGTGCGCACGGCTGGGCGTCGAGGGCACCTACGCGGGCGACGTGTCGCTGGGGCGCGGCGAGGCGCTGAAGCTGGCCGGCGGCACGGGGCTGTGCCTCGTGCTCCCCGGCTCGGCGAGCGACGCCTACGCGCTGGCCTACGTGGACACGCGCCCGATCGAGGCCGCGCGCGGCGCGCAGGAGCCGGCCAGCGGCGACAGCTTCCGCGTGACCGTGGGCGCGGCCGGGAGCACGCGCGCCGCACGCCTCGCCGCCGCCGCGCGTGCGCCCACGCAGCCGTCCGACGTGCGTGCGTGGCGGATCGCGGCCGACGAGTCTGCCGACGCGGCCAACCGCGGCACGCCGTGGACGCAGGGCGAAACGTTCCAGCTGGTGGACGCGCTCCAGGACGTGGTGCGTCCGGCGGCCGTGCAGCGCGTGTACGACGGGTGGCTGGTGGTGGCGGCCTTCACCGACCAGCCCGAGCCGAAGCTGGCGGGGATGCTGCAGAACCTGGATGCGTCGTGGCCCGCCGTGCGCGGCACCGGCCTGCCGCTGCTGCGGAAGCTGCTGGGCGACTCGCTCCCCACCACCAGCGGCGGCTCGCGGCAGATGCTGGTGATGGTCCGCGGCGACCTGGGAACGCTCTTCAACGCCGCGGGGGTGGCGATCAGCGGCGTGGACGGAGCCCACACCTACTCGCAGCTCGCGCTGATGCCCTACGAGGGCGCGGCGAACACCGAGTTCGTGGGCAACCTCCTCTTCCACGAGGTCACGCACGCATTCCAGCGGCAGTACATCAGCGCCACGCGCCCGGCCGGAACGCCGCCCACCGAGCACGCCGGCGCCGCGACCTGGGCGGTGGAGGGCGGCGCCTCGCTGATGCAGGCCGAGCTCGCACGGCGCCTGGCCGCGGTGCCGTGGGCGTCGAACTGGGACTTCCGCTCGGCCCAGAACGGGTTCCAGGGCTTCTACACGCGCTTCGCCCTGACCGGCCCAGCCGCGTTCGCTCGCGGCTACGCCAAGCCCGCCGGGTTCCTGCGCGACCTGGCCGAGCGCCGCGTGCGCCGCGGCGAGGCCGTGGACGACGCACTGGCGGCGGTGATGCGCGGCGCGATCGAGGGCTGGTTCGGCCACGGCCCCGAGGGCACCGACCGCGCCGGGCTGGCCGCGCGGATGCGCGCGTCGCTGGGGGCTGGCTGGGAGCCCGAGGACGCCCTCCTCACCTGGACGCTGAGCCACGCCGCCGACGACCGCACCCAGAGCACCACCTTCCAGGACCCCGGCTTCCTGCGCGCGTGGGACAGCACCGACCCCGGCGCCTGGCGCGCGGCCGCCACGCTCGCCCCCGGCTCCGCCCCCGTCACCGTGGCGCAGGACCGCGAGTCCACCGGCTTCTTCGAATTGGCGGGCGGCGGCACCTATACCCTCGGCTCGACGACGAACGGCGTGCGCTGGATGATCGTGCGCGTGCGGTAGCCTTCGTCCACGCAAGATGAAACGCGCCGGGAGATCCGAATCCCCCGGCGCGCCCCTCGTCCGTCCCCCTCGTCCGTCCCTCTTGAAGGCCGCGAAGGCGGAGTGCGTGCCCTCGTAGCCGCGACGCCGCGCCTTCAGTCGCAAATCTCCACACCACCGTGGTCGATTCGCGCTGGGGCGCGGCGCTGCCGAATCTCCCGAATCGACCGGATCCCAATCCCCTGCCCCACCCTCCTACCGCTCCGCCGGGTACTCCAGCTCCTCGCGCGTCCAGATCTCGCCGCCGCGCGCCACCAGCCGCACGCGCCGCAGGTTCGCGACCGACGCCAGCGGGTCGCCGTCCAGCACCACCAGGTCGGCGAGCTTCCCCGGCTCCAGCGTGCCGATGTCGGCCCGCCCCATCGCGCGAGCGGCGGTGCGGGTGGATGCGACCAGGACCTCCATCGGCGTCATCCCCGCCTCGGCCATCGCCTCCATCTCGCGGTAGACCGAGGCGCCGTGCAGCGTGAGCGGGTTGCCCGCGTCGGTGCCCATGGCGATGGGGATCCCGGCATCCCGCACCCGCCGCAGGTTGGCGTACATCGTCTGGCGCAGCGTGGCCGCGCGCTGGCGGTACCGCGCCATGACCTCGGGCGTGAAGCGCGGGTCGGGCGGGAGCGAGTCGGTGAGCGCGGCGCGGTGGCGTGTGTCGGGGTCCACGCACTCCAGGGGGATCCCGGCGCGGTCGAAGCGGCGGCCCAGCAGCATCCCGTAGCCGTCGGTCACCGTGAGCGTGGGCGTGTAGGTGGCGCCCGCCTGCTTCGCCAGCGCGATGAACTCGTCGTCCACCGGCTGGTCGTCCACCGAGTGCACCAGCAGGCGGGCGCCGGCGCGCAGGGCGTCCCTGGCCTGCCACAGGTCGGTGGCATGCACGATCAGCGGGATCCCGCCCCGGCGTGCCTCGGCCGCCGCCACGCGCAGCCGCGCCTTGAACTGCGCCGTGTCGGGAGACGTGGATTCCACCAGGTACCACACCTTCACCGCGTCGCTCCCGTTGTGCACCATCATCCGCGCGCCGGCCAGGGTGGCCGAGTCGCTGCCCATGAACACGAACTGGCGCGCGGCCGGCACGTTCAGCCAGTGGTCGAGCGTGGAAAGGAGCGGCCCGGCGGCGGCCACGTGCGGGGCGGCGTTGCTTGCCTCGGCGCGGCGGCGCAGCGCCCACGTCCACGGGTAGCCGCCCACGTCGAAGGTGGCCGTCACCCCCGCGCACAGGTAGCTGCGGAAGAAGCGCTCGGGGTGCGCCTCCAGCACGGCCACGGTGCTGTCGTAGGGAAAGCGGTCGCGCAGGTCCAGCGCGTCGGGGCGGCCGTCGGCCCACCCGGTCTGCGAGTAGTGTACGTGCGCGTCCACCAGCCCGGGCACGATCCACCGCCCCCGCGCGTCCACCACCTCCACGTCGGCCGCCACGGTGCAGGCGCCCACGCACGCCACTTTGCCGTCGCGCATCACCACCGTGGCGTCGCGCAGCGGCGGGCGGCCGGTGCCGTCGATCACCGTGGCGTGGGTCAGCGCGAACGCGGGCACCGGCGCGTCGCCCGGCGAGCCGAACGCGGTGCTCACCCCCACCTTCCAGCTCCCGTCGGGCTGCCGCGCCATCACCCGCTCCGACACCCCGCGCGAGCTGCCGCCGCCCTGCGCCACGCGGTAGCGGTAGGCGCCGTACACCACGCCGGGAGAGAGCGGCACCACCTCGAAGTGCGTGGCCACCAGCGTGTCGGGCCAGGTGCTGTCGCGCGGCGCGGCCATCGGCTGGTATCCGTAGGCCACGCCGCCCGGGCCCACCCGAGCCAGCCGCGGGCTCTGCAGGTAATGGCGCAGGTACGCCGGCCGGTCGCGGCGGTGGATCGCCGCAATGTTGCCGCGGAAGAACGCCAGCGCCTGCGTGCTGTCGGCCGCGCGCTGAGCGGGCGTGTAGGCGCGCGCCTGCGCGTGGGCCGCGGCGGCGCCCGCGAGGAGCGCGGTGAGCGTGAGCGCCAGGGAGAGGGTGCGCTTCATGGGTGGGATGACTGGAGGGAGTCGGTCGATTGGGAAAGGGCGAAGCGACACACTACGGTGCGTCATGACGCGCGGCAACGCGGGATTCCCAATCGTCAACACACGACGCTTCAGACGGTGAGGGCTCATCCGGAGCGGATCAATCATCAGCCCGTACGCGTGAATCGTTGACAACGAGGGAAACAACAAGGGCAAAGACTTGTAGATGGCTAACGAGCGAAGACGCCCAGTTGATCCTACTCGCCTGGTCGTCGTATCTCGTTATGTTTTTATGTGGCGCAAAGCGTGTGAACCTGGTATGTTTCAGCGTGCGTCTTTCGTGGCCCGCGTCATGATCGACGACACGGATCGTGAACTCTCAGCCGGAGGTGTTCCATGGCCAAGCTGACGCTCAAGATCGACAACCTGAAGGTGGACTCGTTCCAGATCGGCGGCGAGCAAGGGAACGTGCGCGGCTTCGACACCGTCGAGACCGAATGGTGCACCGGCTACGGGCATCCGGGCTGTAACATCTCCAAGCCGCAGTGCCAGACGCCATACGACACCTGCTATGGCACCTGCGGCTGCAGCAACGGCTGCGGCGATACCTACAACTGCGCGTAGCACGCGGCACGATCCCACACGGCCCCACCCGAGCTTCGGGTGGGGCCGCCGTCGTTGTGCGCCGGCGCCGGAGAGAAGATCGACAGTGGCGGAAGTACCCCCCAAAGTGCGTTCGGGGACGGGACAGTACACAATTAGACGCTGACGCACATCTCTCAACGTTTCCACATGTTTTCCGCGCCGGCTCTACGGGTTTTCACACTCCCAGCTCGATCTTCAACTCGCAGAAACCATGTCACGGTTCCCTGTGGATGCATTCATGCCACAAGAAGTGTACGAATGGATTTAGCGACGACGGAAGGCACCGGTTGTGCCGCGCCCCGACCATCGCGAGGTTGTCGCCCCGCCGCGGACGTGGAGCGGAACGCGCCTTGCCGCGTATGCACGCACGCAGCGACACCCAACGCCAACAACCGAAAGACGGAGAGCCGACCGTGGCCGAAGAAGGAATGACGACGACCCCCTCGGGGCTGCAGTACCGCGACGACGTGGTGGGCACCGGCGCCGAGGCAAAGGCGGGCCACCACGTGCGGGTGCACTACACCGGCACGCTGACCGATGGAAAGAAGTTCGACAGCAGCCGCGACCGCGACCAGCCCTTCCACTTCGCGCTGGGCGCCGGCAGCGTCATCCGCGGGTGGGACGAAGGGGTGGCGGGGATGAAGGTGGGCGGCCGGCGCACGCTGGTGATCCCCGCCGAGCTGGGCTACGGGTCGCGCGGCGTGGGGCCCATCCCCGCCAACTCCACCCTGGTGTTCGACGTGGAGCTGCTGGACGTTCACGGCGCCCACTGATCACCAGCGGGCAGCACCTGCCACGCCAGCCGTAGCAGTCAAGGTGGACACACGGCGGCAGCCCCGAGCGTGACGGGCTGCCGCCGTGCGTCACCTTTGGTGCAGGCAGCCCCAGGCGGGTGCGCCGGTGGCGGAAAGCGTATGGACACAAGCCATTCGGGATTGGCGCGTATCCCGCGCCGGGCCTTCCATCGCTTGACAATACAGGTGCGGGGGCGGTAATTCATCTGCTACGGGCAACGGCGGGCAGGGCTGGCCGAGTGAGGCGCCGCGCCACGCCGGACAATCTTCCCCGCCGCTCGGTCAGGGTGGGTTTTCTCTTTCCAACAGAAGGATTTATAGCAATGGGTCAGACCGCGATCTTCGTGGACGGCGGGTACTTCGACCGGGTATCGCGCGACTGCGGGTCACCGCGCATCGACTTCGGCAAGCTGGCCACCGAGCTGGCCAAGCCCGACGATCTTCTCCGCACCTACTACTACCACTGCCTCCCCTACATGAGCCCGGTGCCCACACCGGAAGAGGAGGAGCGGTTCGCGGGGAAGCAGCGGTTCTTCAGCGCGCTCAACCGGCTCAACCGCTTCGAGGTGCGCGAGGGCAAGCTGGAGTACCGGGGCACCGACCGTGAGAGCAGCCGCCCGATCTTCGAGCAGAAGCGGGTGGACATCTTCCTGGGGGTCGACCTGGTGCTGCTGGCGGTCAAGCAGCGCATCCACCGGGCGATCCTGATCACCGGCGACAGCGACTTCCTGCCGGCCATCCGCGCCGCCAAGAACGAGGGCGTGGTGGTGCACCTGTTCCACGGCACCGGGCCGCAGCAGCCGCACCGCGACCTGTGGGAAGAGGTGGACGACCGCACGGTGATCACCCCCGACCTGCTCAACACCTTCCTTCTGGCCGAGCGCCCGCAGCAGGACCGCGAGCCTCGCCACGTGGAAGGCGCTCCTGAGCGGGAGCCGCGCACCTACCCCGAGCGGTCGGCGCCCACGCGCACGCCGCGGGCCACCTACACCAGCCCCAGCAGCTACGCGCGCGAGACCTACCCCAGCGGCCGCGGCTGGCCCGAGGGGCTCCCCGTGGTGGACGACGAGGAAGAAGTGTAGCCCTCGCCGGAGTTGGGGCAGGCGGAAATAGAGCGCGCGGGCCGGCATCGGTCCGCGCGCTCTGCTTTGTCAGCTGGTGACACTCGACGGGCGGATGAATCCGCGGCAACGACGGCCCGAAGTCCGCTGCGCGGACTCGCACGCACACATCCGCGCGCCACGCAACTGTCCGCTCCCGCGCCGGTTTCCACTCGAATCGCGGCGGACGCCGCCTGGCCTACCCCACCTCCACCACCCGCTCGACCCCAATCGCCTCCAGGAACGCGCGGTCGTGCGACACCACCACCAGCGCGCCGTCGTAGCCGTTCAGCACGTCCTCCAGGGCGGCGAGGCCGTCCAGGTCCAGGTGGTTGGTGGGCTCGTCCAGCAGCAGCAGCCGGGGCGGGCGCCAGCCGTTCAGCGTGCACGCCAGCGCCGCGCGCAGCCGCTGCCCGCCGCTCAGGGTGTCGGTGGGCTGGTGCACCGCGTCGCCCTCGAACAGGAAGCGGGCGAGCGCATGCCGCGCCTGCGTCTCGCCGATGTCGGGGTTGTGCTCGCGGTAGCACTCCAGCACGCTCGCGCCGGGCCGCAGCCGCCGCGCGTGCTGGTCGAAGAACGCCACGTCCCCCGCGCCCAGCCCCAGCCGCACGCTGCCGGAGGTGGGCGCCAGCGTCCCCTCGATCACGTGCAGCAGCGTGGTCTTGCCGCTCCCGTTGGCCCCCGCGAGGGCCACGCGCTCGGGGCCGGTCACGCGCAGGCTCACGCCATCCGGCGCGGCGCGCTCCGCGCCGGGACGGAGGACGCAGACGCCGTCCAGCTCGACCACGGTCTTCCCCGCGGGGAGCTCGGTGCGTGGCAGGTCGAGCGCCATGCGGCCGCGCTCCTCCACCCGCGCGCGGGCGGCGTCGAAGCGGGCGCGGCCGTCCGCCACCATGCGCTCCCCTGTTTCGCGCAGGCGGCCGGTGGTGCCTTCACTGCGCTCGCGCTGCATCCCCAGGAAGATCTTGGGGGTGCCGCCTTTCAGCGCCTCGGCCTTGCCGCGGCTCTCGCGCCGCTCCTGGCGCTCTCGCATCCGCTGCACCTCGCGGCGGGCGGTGCGCAACCCGGCCTCGGCGCTGGCCAGCTCGCGCGCGGCGGCCTCCTCCTCGGCTGTCTTCTGCGCATGGTAGGCGTCGTAGCTGCCGCCGTACACGCGCACGCCGGCCGGCGTCAGCTCCACGATGCGGTCGAGCAGGCGCAGCAGCGTGCGGTCGTGGCTCACCACCAGCAGCCCGCCCGTCCACCCGCGCACGAAGTCGTACAGCGCCTCGCGGCCGGCGGCGTCCAGGTTGTTGGTGGGCTCGTCCAGCAGCAGGAAGTCGGGCCAGCGCAGCGTGAGCCCCGCCAGCGCCACGCGCGTGCCCTCGCCGCCGCTCACGCCGGCCGCGGGGCGGTCCAGCGGCAGGTGCCCCACGCCGAAGCGCGCCAGCGCCGCCTCGGCCCGCTCGCGCAGCTCCCAGTCTTCGCCCACGGCGTCCAGGTCGCCGGGCTCGGGCGTGCCGGCGTACACGCGCTCGAGCGCCGCCAGCCGCGCGTCGATCCCCAGAACCGCCGCCAGCGTACGATCGCCGCCCACCTCGAAATTCTGCGGCAGGTAGGCGACGGTGCCGCGGCGCTGCACCGTGCCGTGCAGCGGCTTCAGCTCGCCCGCCAGCAGGCGGACGAGCGTGGTCTTCCCCGTGCCGTTGGGCCCTACCAGCCCCGTGCGCTCGCGGCCGAAGCCGAGGGTGACGTCGGTGAAAAGGGTGCGGCCGTCAGCGAGCGCGTAGCCCAGCCGGTCGGCGGCGATCCGAAAGTCGTGGAGAACGGTAGACATGCAGGCACACTCCGGCCCTGAAGGTTGTCATGGGGTGGACACCGTTCAGGGTCTGGATCATCGATCGTGTGCCTTGCGTTCGGGCGGAAGTCGGCGGCTCGCACTGCCGCGAAGAGGAGGACGAAAGATCGAAGAAACGGATGATCGGTCAAGCCCGGCGGCGACGCATCCCAACCGAAGCCGGTCGAGCTGGCGGAATCCGCCGCTCGCCGGGAACCCGGCATCGGGTTCATCTCACGCCGGCCTCACGGAGCACTGCGGGAGCGAGAGGAGGTCGTCGGTCCACTCCCCATCGGCATGGGTGCGCAGGTACGGGGCCTTCCCGGCCTCGTACACCACCCCGATCTCCGCCCGCCGCCCGCGTGAATCGAGCGTGTAGAACGAGTGCTGCTGGATGTTGATCCACCGCACCACCTGCTCCCGGCTCCAGATCCGCCCATCGGCGCCCACGTGCGTAACGTGCTCATGGGGGCTCTGCGGGGTCGGCCTGCGGATACAGGTGACCCGTACGTCGGCCATCGTGTCCTCCCGGTGCGAAGGCGCTGGTCTGGGGCCGGTCGCGCGACCCTCGTAGCTCCTCTTGGACGGACACGAAAGCCGGATTTTTCACCTCGCGCCCGCACCCGCCGGGTTGGCCCAGACCATCACCTCGCCCTCACCGGTGAAGCCGAAGCGGCGGTAGAGCGGGCGGCTGGGCGCCGTGGGCCACAGGAACGCCTGGTGCACGCCGGCGGCCGCGCAGTCGTCCAGCGCCGCCGCCAGCAGGCGGCTTCCAACCCCGCCTCGGGCGGATTCCCGGACGTAGAGGTTGGTGACGTAGCCATGCACCTCGGGCTCGTCCACCGGGTTCGGCATCTTCTCCACCATCTGCAGCCAGACGGTGCCGGCGACCAGGCCGTCCGCCTCGGCTACCCACGCCCGCCACGCCGCACCCTCCGCGAGCCGCGCCCGCATCCACGCCTCGCAGCGGGCCACGAACGCGCCCTCCGCCTCGTCCACCACGCCGATCCCGGCGCGGAACGCCCATCTCAGCCGCGCCAGCGTCCCCGCGTCACCAGGCAACGCGCGGCGGATGGTGACGGTGTCGGCGCTTCGGCTCGTCGTCTTCATCGACCTGGCCACCCCTGCATCGTCGAAAATTGAGAACCCACAACAACGAAAAAGCCCCCGCGGCGGAGGCTCCATCGTCGAACAGAGGCATGAGCGGCGACGCGGGGAAGGCTCAGCCCTCCACCACGTCGTCGGGGTCCACCTGCTCGCGGCGTTCCACCTTCACCACGCCCTTGATCTTCTTCACCGCGCCGATGACGCGGTTCAGGTGCGTGAGGTTCTCCACCTCCACCACGAACTCGCCCAGCATCCCCCGGTCGTCCGACTTCATCTCGGCGCTCTTGATGTTGGTGTTGGTGCCCGAGATGGCGCTGGCCACCTCGGCCATCAGCCCGCGCCGGTCGGTGCCCTCCATCACCAGCCGCACGAAGAAGCGGTCGCTGCCGTCGCCGTCCCACTGGATGTCCACCCTCCGCTCGGGGTGGTCGCGCAGCTGCAGGATGTTGGGGCAGTCGATGCGGTGGATGCTTACGCCGCGGCCGCGGGTGATGTAGCCGATCACCTTGTCGCCCGGCACCGGCTGGCAGCACTGGGAGTAGCGCACCATCAGGTTGCTCATCCCCTGGATCTTGACCGCCGGCGGCTCGCCGCGCACCCGGCTCACCAGCCGCTCGAACGCCGACGGCGCCTTGGCCGGCTCGTTCAGCTCGGGCCACAGCTCGCGCATCACCGCGCCGGGGCCCAGGTCGCCGCGGCCCAGCGCCGCGAACAGGTGCGGCGCGTCGGGCAGGTTCAGCTTCACCGCCACCTCGCCGAAGCGATCGTCGCTCACCTTCTCGCGGCGCGCCTTCTTGATCTCGCGCTCGATGAACTCGCGCCCCAGCTCCACCGAGCTGCCGAACTCCTCGTCCTTGATCCACTGCCGGATCTTGTTGCGCGCCCGCGCCGTCTTCACGAACGCCAGCCAGTCGCGCGAGGGACGCTGCCGCGGGTCGGTGAGGATCTCCACCGTGTCGCCGTTGCCCAGCTCGCGCGTGATGGGGGCGATGCGGCCGTTCACCCGCGCGCCCACGCAGTGCAGCCCCACCTCGGTGTGCACGGCGAAGGCGAAGTCGATGGGCGTGGCCCCCTTGGGCAGCTGCTTCACGTCGCCCATGGGGGTGAACACGAAGATCTCGTCCTGGAACAGGTCGATGCGGAGGAATTCCATGAACTCCTCCGGCTCGCGCGTCTCCTGCTGCCACTCCAGCACCTGGCGGAACCAGGTGAGGGTGTCGTCCACGTCGTCGGTGGCGCGCCCCTCCTTGTACTTCCAGTGCGCCGCGATGCCGTACTCGGCGGTGCGGTGCATCTCGCGCGTGCGGATCTGGATCTCGTACAGCCGCCCGCCGGGGCCGAAGATGGTGGTGTGCAGCGAGCGGTACATGTTGCTCTTGGGGGTGGCGATGTAATCGTGGAACCGCTCGGTAAGCGGCGTCCAGCGATTGTGGATCACCCCCAGGGCATGGTAGCAGTCGGTGACCGTCTCCACGATCACCCGCATGGCCATCAGGTCGTAGATCTCCTCGTAGCTCTTCTGGCGGCGCACCATCTTGCGGTAGATCGACCACAGGTGCTTGGGCCGCCCGGTCACCTCGGCGTCCATCCCCGCGTCCAGGAGCTCGGCCTGCAGCGGCTCGCGCATCCGCTCCACCAGCTCCTCGCGCTCGCGCCGCTTCTCGCTGACCTTGCGGGCCAGGTCGCGGTACGCCTCGGGCTCCAGGAACTTGAAGCAGAGGTCTTCCAGCTCCCACTTGATGGTGGCCACGCCCAGCCGGTGCGCCAGCGGCGCGTAGATCTCGCGCGTCTCCAGCGCGATGCGGCGCCGCTTCTCCTCGCCCAGGTAGTCGAGGGTGCGCATGTTGTGCAGCCGGTCGGCCAGCTTCACCAGGATCACCCGGGCGTCCTGCGCCATCGACAGCAGCAGCTTGCGGAAGTTCTCCACCTGCTGCTCGGTGCTGGTGCGGAACTGCACCTTGGCCAGCTTGGTGAGCCCGTCCACCACCGTGGCCACCTCGTCGCCGAAGGCGTCGCGCACGTCTTCGAGCGTGGCCGAGGTGTCCTCCACCACGTCGTGGATCAGCGCGCTGGCGATGGTTACCGAGTCGAGGTGCAGCTCGCCCAGGATCGCCGCCACCTCCACGCAGTGCGTCACGTAGTCCTCGCCCGAGCGCCGCTTCTGCCCCGCGTGCGCCACGCTGCTGAACTCGTAGGCGCGCGTCACCATGTCCAGGTCCACCCGTTCGGCATAGGGGTGGATGGCGTCGAACAACTCGGGCGGGAGGATGGCGCGGGCGTGCTCGAGCGAGCCGCCGTCCAGCATGGCGGGGGCGGTGGTCACCATCAGCGGCGCTCCCGGCAACGGGCGTGCACGAACGGCCGCCCGCACTGGAAGGGCGGGCGGAGGGATCCGGGGTTTGCTGCGCGGGCGCGGGTTGGGCTCATGCTCTCAATGTAAACACAAGCAGGGCGGCGGTCACGTCCCCCGTACTCGGCCCTCGCAAGGATCGGCCCCCGCGCCGCCCATCGCCCGCGCGTTGGCAGCCACGTGCGTAGGCTACGCCGCCGCCAGCACCGGCCGCGCCGGTGCCGAAAGGCCGGTGCGCAGCTCGCCGCGCTCCTTGAACGAGAAGTAGCGCCCCTCGCCCATGATCACGTGGTCGGCGATGGGAATGCCCAGCACGTCGCCCGCCGAGACCAGCTGGTAGGTGACCTGGCGGTCGTCGAGCGAGGGGGCGGGCTCGCCGCTGGGGTGGTTGTGCACCAGCACCACCGAGGCGGCCGACTCTTGCAGAGCATGCTTGAACACCTCGCGCGCGTGCACCAGCGACATGTCGAGGATGCCGCGCGTGACGAACACCTCCCGCAGCACCTCCTGCTGCGTGTTCAGCAGCAGCAGGTGGAACTCCTCCTGGTCGAGGTCGCGCATGCGGAAGCGCATCCGCTCGTAAACGTCGCGTGCGGTCTGCACGCGCGCACGGTCGGGGCGCGCCTCCTCGGCCGCGCGCCGGCCCAGCTCGAGCGCGGCCAGGATCCGGGTGGCCTTGGCGGGCCCCAGCCCCGGCACCCGCCCGGCGATGCCGCTCACCGGCGTGTGCATCAGCCGCCGCAGCGAGTCGTCGCCGTCTTCGTTGGCGAAGTCGGCCAGCAGGTCGCCGGCGAGCTCCAGCGCCGTGCGCGCCGGAACACCCTCGCGCTCTTGGCGGCCCGTCTCGATCAGCAGCGCCAGCAGCTCGCGTGTGGAAAGCGCCCGCGCCCCGAGCGTGCGGACCCGCTCTCGCGGGCGGTCGGCAGCAGGCCACTGCTTGATTGTGTAGCACATGGTTGGCGCGGATGGGCTCGGGGGGCGCTGCCATTCACTCCGTTCACATCACCCGAATAAAATACGAAAACTGCTGCTCGTTGTAAAGATCGCATTCTCGCTTCCAGCCGGGAGCCCGAGCGCACCGACATACCCCTAACAGCGTCATCAGGCACCCGCTGTCCGTCCCTCGTCGGCATCCTCTCCTCCTCCGACGCTCCTCCCCTTCGCACATCAAGGGCACCGCATGTACGGCGCGCAATCGCAGAGCCGGATCCGAGCCTGGATCCGGGAAAAGACTTGGCTCACGCAGAGTCAGCGGAGTCAGCAGAGAACACGGTTTTCTCCGCTGACTCTGCTGACCTTGCGTGAGACTTCGCTGTTGGTCGCTCGATGTTTCCATCGACGTTTCACGCGAAGCTCGTACAAGGATAAGTGGACGTCTGAGGGGGCCGAGGGTGCTCCTACCTGTTCCACGCAGTTGACAGCGCGGAGGTGGCAGCGGTGCGGCCCAGAAGGCGATCGACGGTCCTGCGAGTCCGAATGGACGAGCGGGGCGGCGCGCCCCATGGCACGCCGCCCCGCTGCTCCCGAAACCGCCAGCTGCGTCCGCGCGTCAGGCGGAACGGCCGTGGCAGTTCTTGTACTTCTTGCCGCTCCCGCAGGGGCACGGGTCGTTGCGCCCCACCACCGTCTGCGCGGGTGCGGGTTTGGCCGCGCCCTCGGCGTCGCGGTTGGTGCGCAGCTGCCGCTGCGAGGGCGGCACGGCGGCGTACGGGTTGATGCCCAGCGAGCTGCGCGGCCGCGGCGCGGGCTGCGGCTCGGGCGCCGGCGTCTCCTGTGCCTCCTCGTCGCCGTAGCTCGCTTCCACGGGCTCGTCGCCGCGCATGGGCGTACCGAAGAACTCGCGCGGGGGCGGCGGCGGCTCGGTGGCGATCTGGGCCCGCAGGGCGAAACGCGCGACCGAGGTGTAGAGGTCCTTCATCAGGGCCTCGAACATGTCGTACGCCTCGGCCTTGTACTCCACCAGCGGGTCCTTCTGCCCCCACCCGCGGAACCCGATCGACGCCTTGAGGTGGTCGAGGTCGTAGAGGTGGTCCTTCCACTTCTCGTCGATCGTGGAGAGCACGATGAAGCGCAGCACCGCGTCGCCCGCCTCGCCGAACTGGTCGAGCTTGTGGTGGTACGCCTCGCGCGCCAGCTCCAGCACGTACTCCTGCACCTCGGCGCGGGTGTCGAACGCCTCGCCGCCGCCGTCCAGCGTGGGGAAGCGCTCGGCGGTCACGAAGAAGTCGAGGGTGAGCCGCTGGCGAAGCCCCGCCAGGTCCCAGTCTTCGGGGTGCGTCCCCTCGGTGTACTCCGCCACCAGCGTGGGAATGCTGCGCTCGATCATCTCCCACACCTCGCCCACCAGCTCGCCGCCGCCTTCCAGGGCGAAGGTGCGCAGGTCGTAGATCACCTCGCGCTGCTGGTTCATCACGTCGTCGTAGTCGAGCAGCCGCTTGCGCGCCTCGAAGTTCTGCATCTCCACGCGCTGCTGCGCGCCCGAGATGGAGTTGGTGATCCAGGGGTGCGTGATCACCTCGCCCTCCTGGGCGCCCAGGCGGTCCATGATGCTGGCGATCCGGTCGGAGCCGAACAGCCGCATCAGGTCGTCCTCCAGCGACAGGAAGAACTCCGAAGCGCCGGGGTCGCCCTGGCGGCCGGCGCGGCCGCGCAGCTGCCGGTCGATGCGGCGGCTCTCGTGGCGCTCGCTGCCGATGATGTGCAGCCCGCCCGTCTCCACCAGGAAGTCGTCGGGCTTGCCGTCGAGCTGCAGGTTCTGCTCGGGATCGGGGAGGGTGGCCACCTGCTTCAGGTCCACGCCGCGCTCCTTCAGCCACCCCATGGTGCGCGCGTCGGTCACGCCCGGCCCCAGCTTGATGTCGGTGCCCCGGCCGGCCATGTTCGTGGCGATGGTCACCGCGCCGGGCTGCCCGGCGCGCGCCACGATCTCGGCCTCGCGCTGGTGGTGCTTGGCGTTCAGCACCTCGTGCGGCACGCCGGCGCGCTTGAGCATGCGCGACAGCGTCTCGCTCACGTCCACGCTCACGGTGCCCACCAGCACCGGCAGCTCCATGGCGTGCAGCCGCTGCACCTCGGTGACGATGGCGTTCAGCTTCTCGCGCTTGGTCTTGTAGACCAGGTCGTGGCGGTCGTCGCGGCGGATGTTGCGGTTGGTGGGGATGACCATCACGTCGAGCGTGTAGATCTGGTGGAACTCCCCCTCCTCGGTCTCGGCGGTGCCGGTCATCCCGCCGAGCTTGTCGTACATCCGGAAGTAGTTCTGGATGGTGATGGTGGCCAGCGTCTGCGTCTCGGCCTTGACCGACACGCCCTCCTTGGCCTCCACCGCCTGGTGCAGCCCGTCCGACCAGCGGCGGCCCGTCATCATGCGGCCGGTGAACTCGTCCACGATCATCACCTCGCCGCCCTGGATCACGTACTGCTCGTCCTTGTTGAAGAGCGTGTACGCCTTCAGGAGCTGGTGGATGACGTGGATCTTCTCGCTCTTCTCGGCATACTCGCGCTCCAGCTCGGCGATCGCGTCTCGCTTCTCGTCCACCGAGAGCGACGCGTCGAGCTCCACCTGGTGCACCTCCTCGCTGATGTCGGGGACCACGAAGGCCTCGTGGTCGTCCGGCGCGAGCACGTCGAGCCCCTGGTCGGTCAGGTGCACGTTGTGCCCCTTCTCGTCCATGCTGAAGAGCAGCTGCTCCTCGAGCTCGTGCACCTTCTTCTCCTGCATGTAGTCGCGCTCGACCTTGCCGATGGTCTTGACCAGCCCGGGGTCGTCGGAGAGCAGCTTGAGCAGGCGCTTGTTGCGCGGCGTGCCGCGGCGCGCCAGGAACAGCCGCTCGCCGGCGGCGTAGCTGTCGCCGCCGGCGATGTCCTTCTCGGCCTGCGCGACCAGGTCGTTGACGATCCGGTTCTGCCGGCGGAAGAGGTCGGCGACCTGCGGGTTGTAGCGCGCGTAGGCCTCGTTGGTCTCGTTGCCCACCGGCCCGCTGATGATGAGCGGGGTGCGCGCCTCGTCGATCAGCACGCTGTCGACCTCGTCCACGATGGCGTAGGCGTGGCCGCGCTGCACGCGGTGCCCCAGCTCGTGCACCATGTTGTCGCGCAGGTAGTCGAACCCGAACTCGTTGTTGGTGCCGTAGGTGATGTCGGCGGCGTAGGCGGCGCGGCGCTCGGGGGTGTTCGACTCGTGCAGGTCGATGCACCCCACCGACAGCCCCAGCCAGGTGTACACGTGGCCCATCCACTCGCTGTCGCGCTGGGCCAGGTAGCTGTTGACGGTCACCAGGTGGGCGCCGCGGCCGGTGAGCGCGTTGAGGTACAGCGGCAGGGTGGCGACCAGGGTCTTCCCCTCGCCGGTGGCCATCTCGGCCACCTTGCCCTGGTGCAGCACGATGCCGCCGATCAGCTGCACGTCGTAGGGCACCATGTCCCAGGTGAGCGACTGCCCGGTCACCTGCACCTCGGTGCCCACCAGCCGGCGGCACGCCTCCTTGACGGTGGCGAACGCCTCGGGGAGGATCTCGTCGAGCGCCGCCTCGGTGGCGCTCTTGAGGCGCTTCTCCACCTCGCCCATGCTCACCGCCAGCTGCTCGCGCTCGGCGGCGCTCTCGGAGTTGCGCTTCTGCTCGCGCAGCTCGTCGAGCTCGGCCTGCACGTCGCCGGTGGCTTCGCGGATGTAGGCGCGGAACTTCTCGGTCTGCGCCTTCAGCTCGTCGTCGCTCACGTCGCGCAGCCGCTCGACCTCCTGGTTGATCTGGTCGACCAGGGGCTGCAGCCGCTTCAGCTCGCGCTGGTGCCGGGTGCCGAACACCGCCCGGATCACGCTCTTCAACATGTCCTCAAGACCCTTCCGTTCCGTTCTCCGGAACCGTTTGTCACCCCCGGTAGAGCCCGCGCCGCTCGATCACGGCGCGCACGGCCTCGGGGACCAGATATCGGATCGTCTCGCCCGCGCGAACGCGCCGGCGCACCTCGGTGCTCGACACGTCCACGCGGGTCACGGGCACAGCCACCGCGGGATACGGCAGCCCGGGGGGCACGCCCTCGCCCCGGCGCGACACCACCACCAGCCTCGCCAGCCGCGCCACCGCGGCGGGGTCCTTCCAGCGCGGCAGGTCGCGCAGGTTGTCGGCGCCGGTCAGGAAGTACAGCTCGGCGCCGGGGTGCCGCGCCTGCAGCTCGCGCAGCGTGTCCACGGTATAGCTGGGCCCCGTGCGCTCCAGCTCCAGCGGGTCCACCTCGAAGCCGGGGTCGCCCGCGACCGCCGCGCGCGCCATCTCCAGCCGGGCGTCGGCCGGCGCCTGCACGCTGGCGAGCTTGAGGGGGTGCACGGCGGCCGGCACCCACAGCACGCGGCCCAGGCCCAGCGCCTGCGCGGCGTCGGCCGCCGCGACCAGGTGCCCCAGGTGCGGCGGGTCGAAGGTGCCGCCGAACACGCCCAGCCTGGCGGCCGGCTCTCCCGGCCCGGCGCCCGGCACCCCGGCTACGGCGTGGCGGTGGGCGGCGGCGCGGGCGCCGGGGCCGCGGCGGCCGCGGTGCTGTCGCGCGCGGGCGTGGCGGCCGCGGGCGGCGCGGCGGCCAGCGTCTGCGCCTCAAGGCTCTGCGGGAAGTCGCGCAGCAGCCGCTGGCGGGCCTCCTCGGCCTCCTCGCGGTAGCCGATCCGGCCGTAGGCCTCCACCACGCGGGCCAGCGACGCGGGCGCCCACTTGGTGTCGGGGTAGCCGTTGACGGCGTCGTTGAAGTAGATCACCGACGCGTCGTACGACTGGCGACGGAGGTAAAACATGCCGTTCAGGTACGCCTTGTACGCCAGCTTGTCGCGCATGTCGGTCACCCAGGTGCGGGCCGTGTCGGCCTGCGGGGTGGTGCCGTAGTAGCCGGCGTAGCTCTGGCAGTAGGTGATGGCCGTCTCGGTGTACTGCTGGTCGAGCTGCGCGCGCGGCGACAGGCCGTGGTAGGCCTCGCACAGGCGGAAGCGCGCCTCGCGCTGCTCGGGCGCCTGCGGGTAGTCGGTCACCAGCCGCAGCAGCTCGGAGCTGGCGGTGAGGTACTCGCCCGTGTGGATGTGCGAGGTGCCGAGTGCCAGCAGCGCGTTGGGCATGCGCGGGTCGCCGGCTGCGTTCGCGTCCACCCAGCGCTTGAGCAGGTCGGCGGCGCGCAGGTAGCGGTGCGCCCGGAACGCCGTGAGGCCGCGCACCAGCGCGATCTCGGGCGTGAGCGGCGCTTCCTTGCGAAACACGGCGCAGGCGGACAGGGAAACGGCGATGAGGAGCGCGGGGACGGCCCGGCGCCCGAAGCGATGTATGGTCATGAGGCCCGAGTACCCCGCGGGGCGGGGGCTTGTTCATTCTCTTCGCCACGCGCCGAACGGCGCGTGGAGCAAGCGGCTCGCAAGCCGCGCGCCGCGCCGGTGCTGCCGTTTCGGCGGCGGCGCGGGCGCGGCGCGATCCGTCTGTCAGGTGCTTCGTGGCCGGGCCGCCACTGTGGCGCGACCCGCATCTCCCGGCCGTCCTTGTCGTTGTGCTCGTCCTCGTCGCGGCGACCGATCCCCGGGATCGCCGCCGCCGAGCTCCCGCTCTCTCCACCGTCCCGCAGGAACCCAGGAGCCTCGCGATCCACCGCGGCGGCGTCGGCCGAAAAAGCCACGCGCGGCGACGATATCGACCCGTCCGTCCAGACGTGGGACTCGACGGGACGTCTACAGCCTGCCTACCCCGCCTGCCCCGGCTGGCGCTGGCGCTCCAGCATCCCCAGGAAGCCGGAGATCTGCGCGTTGTCGGGCTGCTGCTGCTCGCAGCGGCGCCACTCGCGCTCGGCGTCGTCCAGGCGGCCCGCCCGGTACAGGGCCAGCCCCAGGTTGATTCGCGCCGCGACGAAGGTAGGCCGCTCGCCCAGCACGTCCTCCAGCTCGGCCACCGCCTCGTCCGTGCGGCCCATCTCCATCAGCGTGCGCGCCAGCTTGTTGCGGATGTCCATGAACTGCGGGCGCAACGTGGCGGCCTTGCGGTACTCCTCCAGCGCCTCGTCGGCGGCGCCGGCGGCGGCGTAGGTGTCGCCCAGCTCGGCGTGCATGTTGGCCAGCCGCGCGGCCGCCGCGCTGGGGAAGCGCTGGCCGCCGGTCTTCTCCTCGTCGGCCTCGGCGGCGCGCTGGAAGCTGTCGCGCGCCTCGTCGGTGCGGCCCAGATCGTTGAGCGTGATGGCGCGGTTCACGTGCGCCTCCACGTAGCCGGGGTTGAGCTCGGTGGCGCGGGTGAACGCCTCGACCGCTTCTTCGGGCCGGCCGCCCAGCGACAGGCACAGGCCGATCAGGTTCTGCACGTCGGCGAAGCCGGGGTGCCGCTCGGCCACCTGCTGCAGGTCTTCGAGCGCCGCCACGTAGGCGTTGCGCGCCATGCTCTCCTTTGCGCGCGCGATCATCTGCTCGACTGCCGGGTCCAGCGGCATGGCCAGTCCTTGGGGGCGGTAGGCGGCAAAATCGCCGCAAGTATAGACGCGGGCGCCCCGAGCGGCAACCCGGACGCGCCGAACGGCAAGCAATGCCCCGGCCCGGAATCGATCGGAACGCCGGTGTCGAGAGATCCGTGCGAGTGATGCCGCCGGAGCATCGCGGATCGAACCAAGCCGCCTCAGGCCGGCCTCAGGCCCACCGTTCGAACCCATGGGCGTGGCCGCGGATGCGCCCGGCGGAGATCAGTCCGGCCGCGCGGCCGGTGCGCGGGGCGAAGGCTCGACGCCGTCCGCCAGCCGGGCGGCCGTGCGCGCCAGCCACGCGGCCGGGGCGAGCCCCGCCGCCAGGTGCGCCGCGCGCCACGCGGCCCGGCCGGCGGTCGCGGCCGCGGGCACGGTGCGGTCGAGCCACGAGGTGCCCGTGTATCCACGCGGGATGGCGCTCACGTGGGACCCGTACCACAGCCCCGCATACTCGCCGCGGCTCTCGCCCAGGGCGAAGGTGGTGCGCGCCAGCGCCAGCAGCAGCTGCGTGGGCGGGTGGTAGCGCAGGGTGAGCTGGTACAGCAGGTAGGCGGCCGCCGCCTCGTGGCGAAAGCCGTCCACGGGCGTTCCGGCCGCCACGCTCCGGGCCATCGCCAGCATCCGCGCGGGCAGCCGGCCGCGCGGGTGGGCACGGCAGCGCCGCTCCACCTCGGCCAGGTCGCCGCCCGCGCACCACCCCGCCGCCGCCGCCGCCACCAGCACGTCGCGCAGGCTGCCGCGCCGCTCGGGGTGGTGCAGCGTTCCGTGCAGCAGCACGTGCCACAGGTGGTTCGCCGGCGCCATGCGGAAGAGACCGGCGACGTCCAGCGGCACCGCGCCCGCCCACGCGTCGCCCTCCAGGCGTGGCGCCAGGTCGAAGTGGATCTCCACCAGGATCTGCCCGTCGCGCGTGCGCGAGGCGATCTCGTGCTGGTTGGGCGCGGCGGGGTCCATGTCGGGGCCCTCGGCCACGTACCCCACGGCGTCCATGTCGGCGGCCAACGGGTGCGCGTGCTCCGGCCGCACCAGCACGTCCAGGTCGCGCACGTCCACCTCGCGGGCGCGGCCCAGGACCGCCGCGCCACCCTTCAGCACGATGCCGGTCCAGCCGCGCGCGCGGAGGAGGCGGGCCACCTGCCCGGCCTCCTGGCGAAGCGACAGCGCGTTCACCGCCTCGCGCACGCCCGCGCGCTCCAGCGCGCCACGCGCGGGCTGGGCCAGCCCCTCCAGCAGGTCGGCTCCCAGCGCGCCGCGCAGGGGCTGGGCGCAGCGCTCGATGGCGAGGAACAGCTCCCACGCACCCGGCGTCACCACCGGGGGCGCACCGGGCTGGGCCCCCGCCAGCACGGGCAGCGCCCAGCTCCGCAGCCGCAGCGCCTCGGCGGCCACCGCGCGCATCGACGCCCGGCTCATCGCCCGGCGCACGCGGGCGGCGGGCTCAGGCTCACGACGCGCGGTTTACCGGCGACGACCACGAACGGCTGCATCGGTGCCTGGGTGCGGGTGATTCGACAGAGACGGGAGGAAGGCGGGAGGATGCCGATCGTGGCGATGATCGGCACCTCGCGCCCCGGATCCGGGCCAGCGGGGTGCCACGGAAGATAGGACCGGCACTTCCCCGGCGGCAACGTCGGCCGCACCGGGCGCGAGACGAATGTCGGCGACGCGCGGGGACGAGAAGCCCTTATCGTCGAGGCGGGAGCTCCGGCACGGCAGCCGGAAGCCTGATACCGATTCCGCTGAATGATCGTGCATTCGCCCCAAGACGAAGGAGCTCACACGGAGCAAGGGAGGAAACGGAGAACTGCTTGCCTTTCCTCCGTTCCCTCCGTTCCTCCGTGTGACGTTCTTCCGTGATGGTCCTTCCGAATGCACAGTCTGTTGCTGGGGCCGGTATGACCTCTCGCAGCCGCGATCCTCCGCCGCCCACCTCCACCCCGGCCGGCATCGTTCCGGCCCGCGGCGACGATACCCAAACGCTCCAGCGGCTCCGATCGGCTCGCCCCAGCATCAGCCCCAACCCGCGTTCGACGGTCGATGGGTCACGGACCGGCGTGCCACCGGGGGCGGCGCGGCTTGCGGACGCCGGAGCGCGGGATCAGCTTTACGGCTCGATTCCCACGTACCCCCCAGCCGTCCGGAGCAGATGCGGAGGATTTCCGATCGCCAGGCCCAGGCCGTCGCGGAAGCGCTCCGGCTGCGCGCCTGGGCGCTGGACGTCCTCTGCTCGCCCGCGCCCGCGGGGCCGCCGCCGCCCGCGGGGGCGGCCGCGTGGGACGTGTTCCTGCGCACCGAGCGCTGCGCCCTGGCGCTCGGCGCCGGCGGGCGCGGCGTGGCCGGCGAAGCGGGCGACGTGCTGCGCTCGCGCACCTACGTCGAGCTGCAGCGGGTGCTGTCGGCGCGGGGCGAGATGGCGAAGGTGGCCGCGCTGGCGCGCGACCATGGCTGGACGGTCACGGTGCTGAAGGGCGGCACCGCCGTGGCGGCGGGCGAGAACGTGGACCTGATCGACGTGGACGTGCTGGCGGCCCCCGGCGAGGCCCACGCCGTGTCGGAGGCGCTGGGCGAGCTGGGATACGGAGCCCTGGCCGGCCGCGGCGCGCACCGCGTGGGGGTCCGCGGCACGCGCACCTCGATCCACATCGAGATCCACACCTCCGTCCCCGGGCTGGACCAGGAGGGCGAGGCGCGCGCGCCGCGGCGGCTCGAACCCTCCGCCGTCGCCGGGCTGAGCCAGCTCCGCGCCCCCGACCACCTGTGGTACGTGCTTCACCACTCGGCCGAACAGCACCCTGACCGGCGCGGCCGGCTGCGGGAGCTGCTGGTGGTGGCGCACGCCATCCGCCGCTGCACCCCCGCCGAGCTGGCCGAAGCAGGGCGCCGGGTGGCGGCGCACCCGCGGGCGGCGTTGCTGCGCACCCACCTGGGGATGGCGCACGCCGTGGCGGCCCGGCAGGGCCCCCCGCGCGACGCCTTCCGGCTCACCGCCGCGGGGAACTACCTGGTCGACCAGTGGGTGCGCGGCTGGCCCGTGCCCGCATGGCTGCGGTTGTGGGCCGAGCGCGCGGCGGTCGCGGCCGTCGCGCGGCGCGAGGGCTACCCCAGCGAGATCGGCAACGCCGCGCTGGGCCTGCCCTCGCGCCACGGCGCGCTGCGCTGGCTGCAGACGCTCCTTCCCGCGGCCGAGCGGATCGCGCGCGTGGCCAGCCGCCGCGGCCCCGAGTGGTCGCTGGCGCTGGTGGGCGACCAGGTCGCCAGGGCGGCGCAGCGCTTCGTGGACGCGGAGGCCGACGAGCGGTGACGCCGGCGCGGGGAAGCGCGCCCGGTCCTCTTGCCCGGCGCGGCCACGCGCCCGTGGGTCCCGTCCGGCACCCCCTACGACACGAAGGCCGGGCGGCACGATGCCGCCCGGCCTGGAACGCCGCCGATCCCACTCGAACTACCCGTCCCACGCAGGCTCCGTCCCATTGGCCGCCCGGCCGATACGACCCGTTGACGCTCAGGCAGCCGCGCGCGGACCGTCGGCCCGGGTGGCGGCCACGCCCTGGAACTTCACGCCCGACCGGCGCGGCGCCCGCGCCACGTCGTGCACCGCCTCCACCACGCGCTCGAGCTCCTCGCTGCTCAGGTTGGAGCCCGAGGGAAGGCAGAGCCCGGTGCGGAAGAGATCCTCCGCCACCTCGCCACCCACGCGCTCGTAGCGGTCGAACACCGGCTGCATGTGCATCGGCTTCCAGAGCGGCCTCGCCTCGATCCCGCGCAGCTCCATCACCTGCCGCAGCATCTCGGGCGTGGCGCCGAACTCGTCGGCGTCGATGGTGATGCAGGTGAGCCAGCGGCTGTGCCGGCCCCACGTCGCCTCGGGCATGAACTCGATCCCCGGCACGTCGGCGAGTGAGGCCTGGTAGAAGTCGAAGTTCCGCCTCCGCGCGGCCACGCGCTCCTCCAGCACCTCGAGCTGCGCCACGCCGATCGCCGCCAGGATGTTGCTGAGGCGGTAGTTGTAGCCCACCTCGGAGTGCTCGTAGTGCGGCGCCACGTCGCGCGCCTGCGTGGCCACCTTGCGGGCGTGCTCGATCAGCAGGGCGTCATCCGACACCAGCATCCCGCCGCCCGAGGTGGTGATGATCTTGTTCCCGTTGAAGGAAAAGATCCCCGCCGTCCCGAACACCCCGGGCGACCGGCCGCCATAGGTGGCGCCCAGCGCCTCGGCCGCGTCCTCCACCAGCGGGATCCCGTAGCGCTGGCACGACTCCACGATGGGGCCCAGGTCGGCGGTCTGCCCGTAGAGGTGCACCACCGCCACCGCGGCGGGAAGCCGTCCGGCGCGCGCGCGGCGCTCCAGCGCCTCGGCCAGCAGCGCGGGGTCGAGGTTCCACGACTGGCGGTCGCTGTCCACGAACACCGGCCGCGCGCCGAGGTAGAGCAGCGGGTTCACCGTGGCCGCGAAGGTGAACGTGCTGGTCATCACCTCGTCGCCACGGCCCAGCCCCAGCTCCATGAACGCCAGGTGCAGCGCGGCGGTTCCCGAAGACACCGCCAGCGCGTGCCGCGCGCCCACCTTCGCGGCGAACTCCTCCTCGAACCTCGTGACGAACGGGCCGAGCGGCGCGATCCAGTTGGACGCGAACGCCTCGCCTGCGAGCACCTGCTCGCGACCGCTCATGTGCGGGGGGGAGAGGAAGATCGGGGGAAAACGGGTGCTCAATTTTGCTCTCACACTTCCGATGGTTCTGCGGCGGTTCGCTGCAACGGCTGGGGCGCGGGCGAACCTCCGCGTCGGCGGCGCATGCCCGCGGGTCCGCGTGCCGGCACGGCGCGGAGGCGGGGCGGAGGGTGGAGAGTGACCGGCGGAGCTAGGGGACGGCCACGACCCGGGAGGGAGGAAGTGCACCGAGACGGGTACTGCCGGAGGTGCGGCGGGGTTCCCGCGGGCGGCTCGCCGACTGGACCTCGCATCTCACCGTCCAAGATAGCGCGATACAAACCAATTGAAAAGCATCGCGCCGCCCCCGCTTCCGCGCCTGGACCCCGCCGTTTGGCCGCCGCCGGGAGGGAGCCCTCCGAAGAGGACTCTCCGCGAGCGGCGGGCGGGGGCACGGCACACGCGCCGTACCCCCCCGGGCCTCACGCCGTCTCAGCGTAGTATCCGTACGAATAGTAGTAGCCGCCGTAACGAGCCACCTTGCCGTCGGGGTCGTTGAGCATGCATCCCACCACGCGCGTGCCCACCGACAGGAGCTGGTGCAGCGCGTCCTGGGCGGCGGCGAGCTCGGTCTGCCCCGCGCGGACCACCATCACGGCGCCGTCCACCACCGCGCCCAGCACCGCGGCGTCGGCGGCCGCCAGGGTGGGCGGGGTGTCGAAGATGACCAGGTCGAAGCGCTCACGAAGCGAGGCGATCAGCGCGCGCATCCGCGTGCCGCCCAGCAGCTCCGAGGGGTTGGGGGGCGACGTGCCCGAGGCGAGCACCGACAGGCCCTCCACCGTGGTCTCGCGGATCGCCTGGGCCTCGGTGGCGTAGCCCAGCACCACCTCGGTGAGCCCGGGCTCGCGCGGGACGCCGAACACGCGGTGCACCCGGCTCTTCCGCAGGTCGCAGTCGACCAGGAGCACCCGCAGCCCCTGCTGGGCGAACGACGCGGCGAGGTTGCACGAGGTCAGCGTCTTCCCCTCGGCGGGGGCCGAGCTGGTGACCACCAGCGTCTTCAGCTCGCGCACCGCGTGCGAGAAGATCAGGTTGGTGCGCACCGCCCGGTAGGCTTCCGCCGCCGGCGAGTTGGGCGCCGAGAGCATCACCAGCTCCACGCCGGCCGGCGCGGGCACCGCCGGCTGCTGCGCCCCCGAGATGCGGATGGGAACCGGCAGCTTGCGCCCGCGCCCGCGGCCGGGCTCCAGCCGCGGCACCACGCCCAGGCTGGGAACGCCCAGCCGGTCCATGTCTTCCTTGCGCACGATCGAGCGGTTCATGTGCTCGCGGAAGAACGCCGCCAGCCCGCCCAGCAGCAGCCCCATCATCAGCCCCAGCCCCAGCTTGATCCCGCGGCCGCTGCCGATGGGGCGCCGGGGGAGCGGCGCCGGATACACGATCTGCACCTGCCCCGAGACCACCGCCTCGGCCACGCGGGCCTTCTCCAGCTCGTCGCGCAGCTGGTCGCCCGCCCGGCGGATGCTCTCCACGCGCTGCACCAGCCGCACCTCCTCGGCGGCGGTGGGCGGCGTGGACCTCAGCTCGCCGGCGCTGCGCTCCTGGAGGCGCCCGAGCCCCGCGATCTGCGCGTCCATGGCGGCCAGGTAGCTGCGGAAGGCGTCCACCAGCCGCCCCTGCGTGCTGCTCACCAGCCCCGACAGGCGCTGCACGTCGGGGTTGGCCCGGGTGCTGCCCAGCGAGCCGACGGTGAGGGAGTCGAGCGAGCGCTCGTGCTGGATGAGCTCGGTGTAGAGCTGCGCCACCACCGGGTTGGCCGCCAGCCCCGGCGACGAGGCCAGCGTGCGCAGCGCGCGCTCGCGCACGGCAGGCGCGCCCGACAGCCCCTGCATCAGGGAGGCGTACATCTGGCGGGCCGAAACCAGCGAGTCGTGCTTCACCTGCACCGCGAGCAGCCCTTCCTGCTGCGCCGAGAACTTCGCCTGCGAGCTGTAGACCTCCTCGCGGCGCTGGAACTCGCTGAGCTCCAGCTGCGAGGCGGTGAGCAGCGAGTCGGTGCCGCGGAGCTGCCCTTCCAAGAAGATCCGGCGGCGGCGCGACTGGTCCTGCGCCGCGCGGGCGTTGGCCGCCTCGAACACGGTGAGGGCGGTGTTCACCACCCGCTGCGCCGTCTGCGGATCGTCGGCGACGAAGTTGATCTCCACCGCGTCGGTCTTGTCGCGCGGGACGGCGCCCAGGCGCGAGGTGAGGTGGTCGATCGCGTCTTCGCGCGGCTGCACCACGAAGCTGGCGCGCTCCAGCCCCGGCACCCGGCGCACCACCGCGGTCACCGGCCCCGCGGTGAGCGGCGTGTCGTACGCACCGCGCACGGGGGCGTGGCCCGGCACGCGCAGCACCGGCCCCCTGGCCCCCAGCTCCACCTCGAGCGAGTCGCCGCTGCCGGCCGGCACCCGGATCTGCACGCTGTCCAGGACCGCGCGGGTGACCCCGCGGGTGGCCGGCTCCAGCCGCAGCCCCTCGCGGTCGACCACCTCGCCCAGCACCTGCCGCCCCTTCAGCACCTCGAGCTGCGAGAGGAGCGGGTCGGTGGTGCGGCCGAGCTGCTTCTGCATGAAGTCGTCGCCCAGCCCGCCGGTCATCTCCCGCTGCGCGTCGGTGAGGCGCAGCAGCGCGGCGGCCCGGTACTGGGCGGGGCTGTTGTACACCACGTAGCCGGTGAACAGGGTCACCGCCGCCGCGATGGCGCCCACCATGAGCCAGTGCCGGCGGAGGATGGCCAGCGCTTCACGGAGCGAAACGGCGTCGTCGCCGCCGTCGGCCCCGGCGCCCGCCGGGGCGCCGGAGAATTCGTCGGCCGGGGTGCCGGGATCAGAAACCACGCGGGACATGCAGCTACCGGAGGATGAGATTCAAGAGGCCGACGAGGGCGGCCACCAGGCCGCCGGACGGGAACAGGTAGTCGCGCAGCAGGTTCTGGCGGCGCGAGACCAGGATCTGGTCACCCGAGCGGACGCGCTGCGCGCCGGTCGAGGGGGCTGGGTCGGTGAGGTCGACCACGTCCACGCGGCCGTCGCGCACCACGCGCACCCGGCCGAGCTCGCCCCGCTCGGTGGGGCCGCCGGCGAGCGCGACCGCCTGCGAGACGGTGGTCTCGGGGCGCAGCGTATACAGGTTGGGGGTGCGGACCTCGCCCCCCACGGTCACGCGCAGCAGGGGCTCCACCAGCACGCGGGGGCTGGTCTCGAACTGCTCGACGTAGCGGCGGACCCGCTCCTGCGCCACCGAGATGGGCACGCCCGCGACCTTGATCCCGGAGTAGAAGGGGTTGGCCACCGAGCTGTCTTCGGCCACGGGAAAGTCGCCGCTCAGCTCGGGCTTGCGCCACACCGAGATGCGCACCACGTCGCCGGGGCTCAGCACCGGCTCCTGGGCACGCACGGGAGAGGACCAGCACAAAAACACGGAGACCAGCAGGAGCAGCCGCTTCATGGCACCACGCGCGAAAGGAGAGTGAAAGTAACACACCACGGGCAAACAGCGCAACGACTTACACATCGCGGACGGCGGGGCGGGCAGGTCCCGCCGAACCCGCCGCGGAGGCGCCGGGCGGCTCGCCGCGGAGGCATCTGCCGGCGGGCGACCGCGCATTTCCGCTCGCTCCGGATGCCATCCGCGAGCGGATGGGCACGGAAACCGGAGGCCCCCGGGAGTGCTGGAAGACCGGGCCGCGAGATCGCGTCCCCGATCCACCTCACCGCTCGGCGGGGCTGGCCGCGGCGGCGAACCCGGCCCGCGCGGTCCGTCGGCTTGCCGCGCGGCCGCCGCAGTCAACGTAACCCATCCGGCCCAGCGACAAACGTGCTTGCGACAGCACCGCGGTGCGGCGAAGGTGAGACGGACGGCTCTGCTTCCTCCATCGCATCGTGCGATCTCGCTCCGCCCGTGCACGTCACATCGCCCCCGGGTTACGCGGGCAGCAGGTCGTCTGGATCCACGTCCGAGGAGCCCGGGGATCAGATCCGGCGCGCGGGAACGCCCACCACGGTCGCGCCGTCGGCCACGTCGCGGGTGACCACGGCCCCCGCCCCCACCACCGCCCCGCTCCCGATGCGAACCCCGGGGAGCACGGTGGCGCCCGCGCCCACCCACGCCCGCTCGCCCAGCCGCACGCCCCCGGCCAGCACGGCGCCGGGCGACACGTGGGCGCCCGCGCCCAGCTCGCAGTCGTGCTCCACGATGGCGCCGGTGTTCACGATCACCGCTTCGTGCAGCACCGCGCCCGGGTTGACGACCGCCTTCGCGAACACCACGGTGGCCCCGCCTACGGCGGCCCAGGGGCTCACCACGGCGGCGGGGTGCACCAGCGCCGGCGCGGGAAGGCCGCCCAGCGAGCGCCAGCAGCGCAGCCGCCCCGCGTTGTCGCCCACCCCCAGCGCCACGGCACCGCTGCCGGCGGGGAGGGCGCCTCCCGCGGCCATGGCGAGGAAGGCGTCCTGCTGGACGACGACCGCCGCCCCGGGCACCACCACGGCGCCCTGCCGGCCGGGGGCGGCGTCGATGAACCCGGCCAGGGGGTGGCCCAGCGCGCGCAGCAGGTCGGCCACCACCTTGCCGTGCCCGCCCGCGCCCCACACCAGGAAGGCGTCAGGAGGCGGGGCCACGAAACCGTTCCGTGGTGGCGTGGCCGGGCTGCGAGATCCCCTCGCGCACCAGCACCTTCTTCACCGTGAGGGCCAGGATGCGCAGGTCGAGCGCGAGCGAGCGGTTGTCCACGTACCACACGTCCAGGCGGAAGCGCTCGTCCCAGGATACCGCGTTGCGGCCGTTGACCTGCACCCAGCCGGTGATCCCGGGGCGCACCTCGTGGCGCCGCCGCTGCTCGGGGGTGTAGAGCGCCAGGTACTCGGGGAGGAGCGGGCGCGGCCCCACCAGCCCCATGTCGCCCCGGAGCACGTTCCACAGCTGCGGGAGCTCGTCCAGGCTCGTCTTGCGCAGGAAGCGGCCCAGCGCCGTCAGGCGCTGCTCGTCGGGGAGGGGCTCGCCCGCGGCGTCCACCGCGTGTCGCATCGTGCGGAACTTGTACAGGGTGAACGGCCGTCCGCCGAGCCCCGGCCGCTCCTGGGCGAAGAGCACGGGGCTCCCCAGGCGGAGCCGGACGGCCGCCGCCACCCCCAGCAGCACCGGGGCGGCGAGCACCAGCCCGGCGAGCGCCGTCCCGGCGTCGAGCGCGCGCCGCACGCCATGGTACACGGGGCCCGCGCTCACGTGCGCACGGCGGCCAGCAGGCCGCGGTAGTGGTCCAGCAATCCGCTCCACACCCGCTCGGGGGCGAAGCGCTCGCGCACGCGCGCCTGCCCCGCCGCGCCGTGGCGGCGCCGCAGCGCGGGGTCGCGCAGGTAGCGCGCGAGCGCGCCCGCCAGCGCGGCGGCGTCGCCCGGCTCCACCAGCGCGCCGGTCTCGCCGTCGACCACCGCGTCCACGCTCCCGGTGGCGCGCACGGCCACCACGGGGAGACCCGCCGCGGCGGCCTCGAGCGGCACGTTGGGAAAGCCCTCGCGCAGCGAGGGGAAGGCGAGCACGTCCATCGCGCCGAAGTAGGGCGCGGTGTCGGCGACGAACCCCGAGCGCACCACGCCGGGGTGCTCGCCGAGCCGCCGGGCCACGGCCTCGGGCACCGGGTCGCCGGCCTCGAAGTCGCCCACCAGCAGGAGCCGCGCGCCGGGCACCTGGGCCGAAACCGCCTCGAACGCGGCCAGCAGCTCGCCGATCCCCTTGTCGCGGGTGAACCGGCCCACGAACCCCACCACGGGCGCGTCGGCGGCGATGCCGAGCGACGCGCGCAGGCGCTGGCCGTCCGCGGGCGTGCGAAGGGCGAAGCGCGCCGCGTCCACCCCGTTGGACGAGCCCGCCCCCAGGGTGACCACCTTCGCGGGGTCGGCCAGCCCCATGGCGCAGTAGGCCGCGCGCAGGCTCTCGCTCACGCTGACCACCGAGTGCGCGCACGCCGAGGCCATGCGCTCGGTGAGCGCCAGGAGCGCCCGCGTGCGGCCCCGCGCGGTCTCCAGCCGGAGGCCGCGCAGGGTGTACACCCGCACCGGGGTGCCGGCCAGGCGCGCCGCCATCATCCCCAGCAGGCCGGCCTTGGGCGTGCCCGCGTTCACCACCTGCGGGCGCCAGCGCCGCAGCAGCCGGGTGAGCGCCGCCAGCGAGCGCAGGTCGGCCAGCGGGTGGATCTCGCGGCGCATGGGGATGGCGAAGACGGTCACCCCCTCGCGCTCGGCCACCGCCTGCAGGTCGGGGCCGGGCGACGCGGCCACCGCCACCTCGAAGCCGGCCTCGCGCATCCACCGCAGCTGCCCCTTGAGCAGGTGGAGCGCGCTCATCCCGTGGGTCACCACGTACAGGAGGCGGGGAGCGGGCACGGGCCGCGTGGCCGGTGGACGCACCGCCGCGCGCGCGCCGCGCGCCGGCCCCGCGACGCCCGCCGCTTCGCCCGTCACGGCCGGCCGGGCGCCGGGTGCATGCGGATGATGTTGTTCCACACCTCCACCGTCCACTCGGGGCGGCGCTCCTTCACGTAGGCCTCGAACTCGTCCATGGTGGGATAGCCGTTGGCGCCCACGAACTCGTGGGCGTCGTCCACCAGCACCACGTGGCCACGCACGGGGTGGGTGAAGATCCGCTCCATCTCCTGCACGATCGGCGTGTCGATGGCGCCGCGGGCGGTCACCCCGCCGGAGTAGTGCGCGTCGAGCCAGAAGAGCGCGGGCTCGGCCAGCTCGGCCAGGATGCCGGGGAGCATCTGCCCGCTGTCGCCGTGGCGCAGCGACACCTGGGGGTGCCGCGCGAAGCGGCGGACCGCCGCCTGGTAGAGCGCCGGGTCGAGCTCCACCGAGTACAGCCGGTCGAAGCGGCGGCGGTTGGAGAAGAGCATGTCGCCGCGGAAGGTGCCCGTCTCCACGAACACGCGCGGCGAGAAGCGGCGGGCGTACTCGGCCACCGTGCGCTCCTTGATCAGCCGCGGCACCTTGGTGGCCGTGCGCTGCCCCTTCCACCCCCGCGCCTGCAGGCGCAGACGCGTGCTCCGCAGCAGGTCGTACACGGGCCCGTCCTTGTACATCCGGTAGAGCAGTCCGTCGGCAGCCACCAGTCTCACCTCGTTCAGGGTTTCGTCCGCGCCGCGAAGCCGCGCTGACGGGGGGTGGGCGCCGGCTGGCGGCGCCCGCGGCGCTCAGGCCGCGCGGCGCCCGGCCGCCATCGCCTTGCGGTACACCTCGCTCGTCTCGCCGGCCATCCGCGCGGAGGTGAACTCGCGCTCGAAGCGGCTGCGCCCGGCCGCGCCGAAGCGCAAGCGCAGCGATTCGTCTTCCGCCAGCCGCGTCACGGCCCGGGCCAGCTCTCCGGGCGAGGCGGGCGGCACCAGCAGCCCGGTCTCGCCGTCCACCACCACCTCGGGGATGGCCCCGGTGAGCGTGGACACGATGGGGGTGCCCTGCAGCATCGCCTCCAGCTGGATCAGGCCGAAGCCCTCGCCCAGGGTGGGGTGCACCAGCAGGTCGAACGCGGCCATCAGCCGGGCGATGTCGGTGCGGTAGCCCAGGAAGAGCACCCGGCCGCCCAGCCCCGCGTCGCCCACCTGCCGCTCCAGCGCGCCCCGCTCGGGCCCGTCGCCCACGAACAGCCAGCGGGCATGGGGAACGCGCGGCGCCACCTGGGCCATCGCCTCCACGGCGTGGCGGTGGCCCTTCCAGGGGATCAGCCGCGCCACCGTGCCCAGCAGCACGGTGTCGGGCGCCAGCCCCAGCTCGCGCAGCACGCCGCTGCGTGCCGCCGCCCGGTCGGTGGCGTGGTCGTCGCAGCCGTACAGCACCGGGTGCACCTGCTCGCCGCGCCACCCCTCCATCCGCCGGCACTGGTCGGCCACGCGCTGCGAGATGGCGATGACGCCCTGCTGCCAGGGCTTGACCATGGCGTAGTACGCCTTGAAGCGGAGCCACTCGGCGCGCGAGAAGGCGCAGTCGTGATGACGCGACCCGATCACCGCGCCCACCCCCGCCCGCCGGGCGGCCACCGAGCCGAACAGGTCGGCGTAGGGCATGTGGGTGTGCACCAGGTCGGGGCCGATGCGGCGGATGTGGCGCGCGATCCGGCCGACCGCCGTGGCGTCGAACTTGTGCGCCACCTCGTCCAGGTGCACGCCCACGCCCTCGTCGCGCGCCGCGTCCAGCCGCTGGCGGTAGGCGTCGCCCATGGGGCCGTGGCGGCGGTCGGTGAGGCTCAGGAGGTGCACTTCGTGCCCCTCGGCGGCCAGCCCCCGCAGCAGCATGAACAGGTGGTTCTCGGCGCCGGCCACGTTCTGCGACTTGACCACGTGCAGGATGCGCGGCTTCACGGCGCCCCCGCGGGCACCGGGGAGAGCCGCCGCGGCGGCACCGCGGGGCGCCGCCTGGCCCGGGGCCGGCGCAGCAGCGTGCTCAGCCCCAGGAGCACGACGAGGAACATCACTCCCTCGAACCACCCCGACACCACACCCACCACCGACTCGAAGAGCACCCAGTAGATGTGCCAGAAGGTGAATCCGTAAAGGACCAGCTCGGGGATACGCGTGGCGCCCTGCGCATAGCGCGTATAGGCCACCTTCAGCACCGCGCCCAGCGCCAGGGCGCCGATCAGGGTGCCCAGGATGCCGAAGCCCATGTACAGGTCGATGTACGCCCCGGTGTGGATCCCCCACCCGCCCACCCCCAGGGTCTGCACGATGATCAGCTCTCCGGGCTTGATCACGTCGCGCACCCCCGCGAAGTAGGCCGTGTACCCGCTGAACAGGAAGCGGCCCAGCGGCGGGTTGTAGTTGCCGCCGCCGTAGCGGATCGCGAAGGCGAACGGGTGCAGGAAGCCCGTCTCGTACCAGGCGCTGAACTCCAGCTCGTGCCCCACCGCCTGCATCGACGCCAGCCGCGCGGCGGCCTGCAGGCCGCCGCCGCCCCGGTAGCCCTTGACGAACAGCCCGGCCGCCACGAAGGCGACCAGAGCCACCGTGCCGCGTACCGCCCACAGGCCGAGCCGGCGGAAGCCCACCGCCCTGGTGCCCACCATCCGTCCCTTGAGGTACCAGATCGCGATCAGCACCAGCACCAGCGGGCTCACCGCGTTGATCCGCCCGCCGTTGGAGATGAGCAGCACCAGCGTGACCAGCGCCGGTACGATGGCGGTCCGGATGCGGCGCGTGCGCTGGAAAAGGGTCAGCCCCCAGGTCAGGCTTCCCCAGAAGAGCATGTTGCGAGCGATGAAGGAGTAGCGCGAGGTCCCCTCGACGTGGTAGCGCTCGCCCCGGACGATCCCGCTGGTCAGCGCCGAGAGGATGCCGCTGGGCCCGCCGAAGTTGACCGACAGGTGCAGCACCCATACCACCATCCCGACCACCACGAACAGCTGCGCCGCCCGGCCCAGCGGCGCCCGCTCGACGTCCATCGCGTGCGCGCCGGGGCGCCGCGCCGGCAGCCAGCCAATGGGCATGAGCAGGAATGCCAGGCCGAAGGCGAAGCAGCCCGCCATGCATAGATAGAACCCGTTCTGCCAGAAGCGCGGCTCGGCCCAGTTCCGCGGGATACCGGCCACCGGCTTGGCACCGGCCAGCAGCATCACCACCGGGAGCCCCACCCGCAGCGCGAACGACGCGAAGATCACCCCCAGCGGATGCAGCAGGTCGCGCTCGCGGCGCACCACGAACACGGCCACGCTCACCAGCACCGCGATGTCGAGCACGAAGACGGCGATGAAGGGCAGCGCCAGCCCCTCGAGCAGCGCGGCGTTCAACGCCACGCCAATGGCCAGGAGAATCGTACGGTAGAGCGTTCTCATCCGCGTGCAACGGAGTGCGGGTTGGACTTCACCGCCTGGAGGAGGACCCTCTCCAGCTCGGCGGCGCTGCGTTCCCAGGTGAAGGCGGCGATGGTCTCGAGCCCGCGGCCCACCAAGGCCAGGCGCAGCGACCGGTCGTCGAGCACGCGCACCACGTTGGCCGCGAGCGCCCGGGGGTCGCCCGGCGGGGAAAGGAGCGCGGTCTCGCCGTGCAGCGCGAAGTCGCGGATCCCGCCGCAGTCGGTGGCGACCACGGCACAGCCGCAGGCCATGGCCTCGGCGGCCGGGAGGGCGAACCCCTCGTAGCGGCTCGAGCCCACGAACACCGCGCTGCGGTTGTACACCTCCCCGGCCACGTAGGCGTTGGAGGCGCGCGGCACGTAGCGCACGGGAAAGGGCAGCCGGGGCGCGGCGCGGCTGCCGCCGAAGAGGAGCACCCGCACGCCGGGAACCTCGCTCACCACCCGTTCCAGCGCGCCGAACAGGGTGTCGGGGTCCTTGATCGCCTTGGGCGTGTAGTTGGCACAGACCACCAGCTCCCGCTCCTCGGGGGGCCGCACCACGCGGTACAGCCGCGGGTCCACGCCGTTGGGGGCGTACTCCAGCTCCCCGAACCCCGCCGCGGCCAGGCAGTCGCGGGTCCACCGCGAGACCACGACCTTGGGCACGGGGAGCGCCAGCGCGGCGTCCACGTCGGCGGCGGGGTAGCCGCTCAGCACCTCGTAGTGGTGCGCGACCTGGACCAGCGGGATGCCCAGCGCCGAGGCCGCGCGGTACAGCGGCTGGGCCACGTTCCAGTTGGCGGCCACCAGCACGTCGCACCCCCGAAACTCTTCCGGGCCCAGCGTGCGCAGCCTGCGCACCTCCACCCCGGGCGACAGGTCGAACCAGGCTGGGCGCGCCGGCATCCAGCGCTTGCGCAGCCTCTGGCCCGCGCCGCGGGCGCGCGCCATCCACCCCGCCCGCCCGGTGCCCTTGCGCGCTGCGCCGGCACTTTCGGGCGGGTGCAGCACCGACACGGCGTGCCCGCGCGCCGACAGCTGGTTGGCGTGCTCGTACACCACGCGGTGGTTGCCGCCGGGAGCCCACACGAACCCCGAGGTGACGTAGCCGATGCGCAGCCGGGGGGCCGTCATCCGCGGGCCTCCACGCCGGTGCCGCCGGCCACCGTCACGTCCACGATCTTCCCCGCCAGCGCCCGCAGGCCGTGCAGCCGCTCCACCCGGCCACGCAGGTACGCGCCCATCTCGCCCAGCTCCCGCGCGTCCAGCGACAGCACGTGGCCGAGCCGGTCGGCCAGGGCGGCTTCGTCGCCGTGGGGGAAGAGGAGGCGCGGCGCCAGGTCGCCCAGCGTTTCGGCGAAGCTCTCGTTGGCCAGCACGCAGGGCCGAGCGCACGCCATCGACTCCCACGCCACCTTGTCGCCGAAACCCCTGGGGGTGAGGTTGACGTGCACCGTGCAGCGGCGGTACCAGGCCGGCAGGTCGTCCATCGCCACCCCCGGCGCGAACTCCACCACGTCGTCCAGCCCCAGCCCGCGCGCCACCTCGCGCAGGCGCGCCGCGTAGGCGGCGTCGGTCGCCTGCCCCACGATGGCCGCGCGAAAAGGCTCGGCCCGCCGCTCCCGCAGCCGGGCCAGGGCGCCGAGCAGCGTCTCGTGCCCCTTCACCGGAGAAAGCCGCCCGGCGCACAGCACCAGCGGAGGGTGCTCGGGCGCGGTGCCGTCGGGGGCGAACAGGTCGGTGTCGATCCCCTGCCCGATCACCACCAGCTTGTCGTGGCGGTACGGATACGCGCCGGCCACGCTGGCGGTCATCCGGCGCGAGAAGAAGTGCGCCACGCGGAGGGTGCGGGTGAGGCTCGGGTGGGCGTACCAGGTGGTCAGGGGTACCCCCGCGGCCTTCAGCAGCGGCCCCGCCATGGCGCTGAACAGGGGGTTCATGTGCGAGAAGCACCCCGCGTAGCGGTGCCGCGCCAGCAGCCCGCCCAGGATCCGGTAGAAGCGCGCCGCGCGCCGGGGCTCCCCGTAGCCACGCTCCTTTCCCAGCGTGTGCACCCGCACGTTGGACGGCAGGTCGGCACGGCCCGCGCGCATGGTGATCACGTCCACGTGGTCCACGCGCGCCGCCACGGCCGCGATCCACCTTGGCGTGAAACCCAGGATCGGGTCGTCGCGGTCGGTGGCCAGGTTGAACCACAGCAGGCGGGTGCTCACCGGAGGGGCGCGGGCGAAGCGAGGGCGGGGGCGGGCAGGCCCCGCCGCGCGGCCGCGAAGAGCCGCTGGTAGTTGCGCACGTAGCCCTCGCTCGAGAAGAAGCCCGTGGCGAACTCGCGCGCGCGGGCCCCGGCCGCCGCGGCCTCGGACGGATGCTCCAGCACCCACGCCAGCCGCGCGGCCAGCGCCGCCTCGTCGCCGGGGGGCACCAGCCACCCCGTGCGGCCGTGGTCCACCAGCTCGGGGATCCCGCCCACGGCGCTCCCGATCACCGGGGTGCCCGTGGCCATGGCCTCGAACACCACCCGCCCCAGCCCCTCCGAGACCGAGGGGAGGACCAGCACCGCCGCCCGCGCCATCTCGCCAGCCAGCTCGGCCTGGGGCACCGGCGCGGCGAAGCGCACCCGCCCGCCCAGCCCCAGCCGGACGACGTCGTCCTGCAGGCGCCGCACGTAGGCGGCGTTCTGCTCCTTGCCGAGCAGCGTGAGGGTGGCCGCGGGGAAGCGAGGCGCCACCGCGGCGAACGCGGCGAGGAGGTGGTGGACCCCCTTGACCGGCGTGAGCGTGCCCACGAACAGCACCGCCCGCGAGTCGCTCCCGCCCCGCTCCGCGGCGGTGAAGGCGTCCATGTCGGTCCACGCGGGGAACTGCACCACCGGGGTGCCGGGGGCCCAGCGGGCGAGCTGCGCGGTGGTGGCGCCCGAGATCGACCGCAGCGTGTCGGCACGGCCCAGCGAGAAGCGGGCGGCGCGGCGCATCGCCCAGCCGTACAGCCGGCGGAAGCGGACGCCGCGCTGGTGGAAGACGGCCGTCTCGAAGTCGCCGTGCGACTCCACCACCAGCCGCGCCGGGCGCCCGAACCAGCGGCCCACGCCCACGGCGAGCGCCGCGGCCACCCCTTCGAACGGGCTCTGCGCCACCACCACGTCGGCGCGGCCGCGCAGCACCAGCCACGCGCCCGCCAGCGTGCCCAGCCCCAGCATGGCGCCCAGGCGCAGCGCGGTGGACGGGAGCCGCGGGAGGAGCCAGAAGTCGGCGTGCTCGCGGAACCGCCCCGGGCGCGCGCCGCGCGCGAAGCCCACCACGGTCACGTCGGCGGCGCCCGCCAGGAGCCGGAACTTGCGGGCGCTGGTGGCGTCGAGCGGCCGGCCGTAGCCGGCCTGGCCCATGAAGCAGACGCGAAGGCGGGGCGCCTGCGGCGGCGCGGGTGCGGGGGCGGCCATGCTAGCGGCGGCGGCCCACGACGGTGACCGCCGGGAAGAGCCACTCGCGCTGGGCGGTGGTCAGCCGCGGGCCGATCTCGGCGTACAGCCGCTGCTCCAGGCGGATCATCTCGCCCGCCAGGCGGTTCGCCCCGGGCGACGCCCAGTCGAAGCGGTTCATCGCCTGCTTGAGGCTGGGCATCTGAGAATACCCGACCTCCACCACCTCCACGCCGGCGTCTTCCAGGATGCGCGTCACCTGGCCCAGGTCGGGGTGGGTGGTGAAGTGCCGCGCCGGCATCACCCGGCCGAAGCGGCGGAACACCGCCACCTTGAGCGCCTCGTAGCGCGTGGAGTGGAGCGAGTGCCCCAGGTCGTAGCGGTGCACCACCAGGCCGCCGCGGGCGGTCACCCGCGCGCTGGTGCGCAGGAAGGCGTCCAGCCGCTTGACGTGCTCCAGCACGCTCAGCGACAGCGTCAGGTCGAAGCGCCCCTCGAAGGTTCGCTCCACCTCCTCGCCGAAGCCCGACAGCAGCGTGACCCCGGGGATCCCCGCCAGGAGCTGGCGGGCGCGCTCCTGCGAGGCGGCGCGGAACTCCACCCCGGTGTACGACACGTTGGGGTACCTGCGCAGCACGTCCACGAAGTCCTTGGACGTGCCCGAGCCGAGGTCCAGGAGCCGCACCGGGCGCCCTGCCAGCGGCGCCAGGAGGTCGTCCAGGAACGCGGTCTTGTAGTCGTACCGGCGGAACCCGCCGGCCTCGCCCGCGACGGGCGGGGCGCCGGCGGCGGACGGATCGTCGGCCGTGGAGGTGGCGGCGGCGCGCGCGGCCGTGCTCACGGCGTCCACGCGCCCCCCGCCCGGCCCGCGGCCGGGACCCGCGCCCGGGCCGCGCCTCGCAGCTCGCCCCACGAGTCGCCGCGGATGGCCAGCAGGTTCCCCTTGCGGGCCAGGATGGCGGCGTCGGCCTCCACCGCGGCGCCGGTCTTCTCGTCGAGGTAGCACACGTCGAAGCCGAGCCCCCGCAGCTGCGCGACCAGCGCCCCGGGGCTGCTCCCGGCGGCGGCCAGCGCCGAGGGGTTGGTCTCGGCGATCACCACCACCTCGGGGCGGGTGGCCAGCGCGGTCCGCCCGCCGTCCAGCACGCGCGACTCGGCGCCCTCCACGTCGATCTTGATCACGCAGCGCGCCTGCTCCACGTCGGCCAGCTCCAGGTCGAGCGTGGTCGCGCGCACCTGCACCTCGCGGATCTCGCCGATGTCCTTCCGGTGCGCCAGCGAGTTGCCGATGGTGGTGTCGCTCACGTAGAACACCGCCGTGCCCGGCTCGCTGGAGAGCGCCCGCGCGTGCACCTCCACGCGCCCCCTCGCGGCCGCGCCCAGCCCGTGCGCCACGTTGTGGCCCAGCGCCGCCAGGTTGTACGGGTCGGGCTCGTAGGCCTTCACCCGCCCGGCGCGCGACGCGGCGAACAGGGTGTAGTAGCCGATGTGCGCCCCGCCGTCGATGAAGGCCACGTCAGGGCCCAGCAGCCGGTCGAGGAGCGAGCCGGTCACCGTCTCGTAGCTCCCCGACGCCAGGTGGCGCATGAAGCCGCGGTGGCGGAGGTACCCGCGCATCGGCACGCCCTCGGCCGTGGTGGTGCGCAGCGGCGGCCAGGCCAGCGCGCGCGCCGCCGTGTCGATCCCGGCGCGCACGCGGTACAGCGGCTGGGCATAGCCGCCGCCGCGCGCCGAGTGGCCGAGCCGGCCGATCAGGGAGATCAGGTTCATCGCCATGAATGAGTCGTTCCGCCGGGGGCGCGCGTCACGCGGCTCCGGCGGCGTCGTCGTGGGTGATCGGGCGGGGTCGGGCCCGCGGCAGCGACGCCACGCCCGCGGCGACCAGCGCAATGCGCAGCACGGCCACCGAGACGGCCGCGCCCATGAAGCCGAAGCGCGCCACCGCGAACCAGCTGACCGCCAGGAGCGCCGCGACCTGCGCCACGTGCAGGCGCGTCCACAGCCCCACGCGGCCGGCGGCGTAGTAGCTGGGCTCCAGCCAGAAGCAGGCGGCCCGCACCGCGGTGGCCAGCAGCAGCACCTGCGCCCCCGGCACCATGGGCACGTAGCCCGCGCCGAAGAGCGGCCGCACCGCGAACGGCAGGAGCAGGAGCATCAGCAGCACCGACCCCGCCGCGGGGAAGCCCGCCTTCAGCGTCCACCGCCACAGCTGCCGCCGGGTGCCGGTGCCGGGAGAGCGATCCCATTCGGCGGCGAGGCGCGGGAACACCACCTTGGCCATCGCCCCCTCGGGCACCATGGCCCCGGTGGCCACCAGGATGGCCAGCCGGTAGAAGCCCGAGGCGGCCGGCCCGGCGAAGCGCCCCAGCAGGAGGAGCGGCAGCTGGTCGGCCACGCTGGTGGCGGTGCTCAGCACGTAGCTCCACCCGAACAGGCCGCGCAGCTCGCGGCGCAGCGGCTCGATCTCGCCCAGCCGGCTGCGCAGGAGGCGGCGGGGCCCGGCGCCCGCACGCGCCAGGGTGCGCACCGCGGCCGCCGCCTCGAGCAGGCTCGCCACCGCCTGCGACAGCGCCATGGCCAGCACGTACCCGGTGATGCTCGCGCCCAGCGCCAGCACCACCCCCGACATTGCCAGCAGCAGCGCGGCCCGCGCGAAGCGGAGGGCGGCCAGCAGCCGGAACTCGCCGAACGAGGTGAGCACCGCCTGGTTGGTGCCCGACAGCGACGCGATGGGGAAGAAGGCCGCGAACACGATCATCATCCACGCCCGCTCGGGCATGGCGTAGAAGCGGCCCGCCACCCACGGCGCCGTGGCGGCCACCAGCACGAACGCCACCCCGGCCATCCCCGCATCCACCAGGTAGCCGAGCTGGCACACCCCCACCAGCCGGTCGGTCTCGCCCGAGGCCCGGAAGCGCGACACGTAGCGCGTGGTGATCGCCACCGGCTTGAGGGTGGAGAACGCCCACACCATCGACGGGTAGGCGATCACCAGGCTCGCCACGCCGTACGCGTGGGGCCCCAAGGCCCGCGCCAGGAGAAGGGTGGTGAGCAGCCCCAGCGCCGTGGCGGCGTACTGCGCCACCGAAAGCGCCCCGGCGCCGCCCACCAGCGGGTTGGCCAGGAGCCGGCGCCCGCCCGCGGCGAGCCGCGGTGCGGCGGGCCGCCTCGTCACGCGGGCGGGCGGGGCATCAGCCGGCATGGGCCTCGCCCACGCGGCCGGCGGCCTTCAGGGCGCGCGGCGCCCGCCGGGCTGCGTGCTGCGCCAGGATGCGTTCCGTCTCGCTCACCATGGTCTCGAACCCGAAGCGGGCCCGCACCCGCGCCTGGCCGGCACGGCCCATCCGGGCGGCGCGTTCGGGGTCAGCCAGCACCGCGGCCACCGCGTCGCGCAGCGCCGCGTGGTCGCCGGGGGGCACCAGCACCCCGGTCACGCCGTCTTCCACCACCTCGGGGGTGCCGCCCACGGCGGTGGCCACCACGGGCGTGCCGGCCGCCATCGCCTCCACCGCAACGTGGGGGAGCCCCTCGTGCGACGAGTTGAGCACCAGGACCGACGCCCGGCGGCAGAGCGACATCACCTGCGCCCGGGTGACGCTCCCCAGCCAGAGGACGCGGTCGGCCACGCCGCAGCTTTCGGCCAGCGCCTCCAGCTCGCCGCGCAGCGCGCCGTCGCCGGCCACGGCCAGCCGCACCCCCGGCAGCTCGGGGAGGATGCGGATGATCCCGTCCACCCGCTTCACCGCCGTGAGCCGCCCCGCGAAGAGCAGCACCGGCCCGCCGGGGGGAAAGGGGTCGATCGCCGCCTCGCCGCCCGGCTCGAAGGCGTTGTACACCACGTGCACCCGTTTGGCGGGGATCCCCCAGCCGGCGGCCGTCTCCTTGAGGTACGCGCTGGGCGTGACGATCGCGCGTGCCCGCGAGAGCGGCCAGTCGCGGAAGGCCTCGAGCAGGCGCAGCCGCGGGGTGCGCGGCCCCGTGCGGAAGCTCGCCAGCGTGCCCGCGTACCACCCCCACGACACCGCGCGCTCCCAGGCGAAGTCCGACACCACCTTGCACACCAGCGGCCTGCGGGCGAGCGCGGCCGCGGCGGCCGCCTCGAAGTTGAGCCCGTTGGCGTAGACCAGGTCGGCGGCCGCCGCGCGCCGCGCGATCTCGCGCACGGCTCCGGGAAGCCGCCGCCACTTGGGCACGCCCCGGAGCAGGCGGCACACCTCGAACGGGTACGCGCGATCGTCGTGGCCCAGGTGGTCGCTCATGCACACCACCTCCACCCGGTGCCCGCGCGCCGCCAGGGCGGCGGCCATGGCCGGAACGTAGCTGGCCGGGCCGCCGATGTCGGGCGGGAAGATCCCCGTGACCATCACCACGTGCATGGACGCGGGCAACGGCGGCGCCGTCACGCGGGCGACCCCGCGGCGGCGGCGCGGGCGCCCAGGCTTCGCACGTACCAGGGGAGCGCCTCGCGCAGGCCGTCGCCCAGCGTGAAACGGGGATGGTAGCCCAGCCGCTCCGAGGCCTTGCCGATGTCGGCCTGCGAGTGCCGCACGTCGCCGGGTCGGAAGTCGCCGTACTCGGGCTCGGCACCGGCCAGCTCGGGATGCTCGGCGGCCAGCCCGTCGCGGATGGCCGCGAACAGCTGGTTGAGCGTGGTGCGTCCGCCCACGGCCACGTTGTAGACCTCGCGCGTCACCCCGTCGCCGGTGGCGGTGGCGGCGAGGAGGTTGGCCTGCAGCACGTTGTCCACGTAGCAGAAGTCGCGGCTGGACTCCCCGTCGCCGTTGATGCGGCACCGCCCGCCGCGCAGCAGGGTGCCCACCCACGCGGGGATCACCGCCGCATAGGCGCCGTCGGGGGTCTGCCGCCGCCCGAACACGTTGAAGTAGCGCAGCCCCACCGTCTCGAGCCCGTAGCTGCGCTCGAACACGTCGGCGTACAGCTCGTTGACGTACTTGGTGACCGCGTAGGGAGAGAGGGGCCGGCCGATGCGGTGCTCCACCCGGGGCAGGTTGGGGTCGTCGCCGTAGGTGGAGCTCGACGCCGCGTAGACGAAGCGCCGCACCTTCGCGTCCCGCGCCGCCACCAGCATGTTGAGGAAGCCGTCCACGTTGGAGGCGTTGGTGGCCACGGGGTTGGCCAGCGAGCGCGGCACCGAGCCCAGCGCGGCGTGGTGCATCACGTAGTCGGCGCCCGCGCACACCTCCTGGCAGGTGTCCAGGTCGCGGATGTCGCCCTCCACGAAGCGCCAGCGCTCCGCGGCCCCTTCACCCGCGCCCTCCACCAGCTCGAGGAGGTTGTTGCGGCTGCCCGTGGAGAAGTTGTCGAGCCCCACCACCGTCTGCCCCAGCGACAGCAGGTGCTCGGCCAGGTTCGACCCGATGAACCCCGCCGCGCCCGTCACCACCCACCGGAGCGGCTGGGCGCGCAGCACCGTCTTGGTCTCGTCGTAGGGGGTCATCTCGTCAGGTGCTTGGGCGGAGGCTCCGGGGCGTGGCGGCGGCCCGGGATGCATCCCGGATTGGCCCGCGGGCGGTACCCCGCCCAAACGCCAAGCCTCCGGCACCCCCCAGAGGGTGCCGGCCGGGGCATGGAGCGTGGGGATCGTGATCCTTCGGACCTGCCGAGGTCGCTGCAGAGGGATCCGCGGGGCACCATCAGACGGCGTAAAGCTACTCCGCTCCTCTACATCCGGCAACCCCGCGCGGCCCGCCGGCCCCGGCCGCGGGCGCGGCGGACGCACCGCGGCCGCGTGTTTGGTGCCGCTTTGCCGCTACCCCACGGCGAGGGCGCAGGTGCCCGCGGGAGCGCCCGCGTGGGCCGCGTCCGCCCCGCACGGCTGAACGCCGAGCCATGGGGAATCGGAGAAACCGGCACTCGCGCGGCCGGCGCCGGACGAGCGCTTCCGTCGCCTCCGGACACCGCATCGACCACGGGGAGCCATCTCGACGGGCTTCCTCCCAGCGCCCGAATCTGGCACCACGTGAACACGGAAAAGAGGAGGGGGCGGGGGTGCGCGCCGGCATCCTCCGCTCCCTCCGCGCACTCCGCTGCTCCGTGTTCACGCAGTTGGCCGGCCCGGGCCCCCGATGATCATCCGCTGGCCTCCCGTCCGTCCGGCGGGAGCGCGATGGACGCGCCGTCCACCGGCCGGGCGGGCGGGCGCGTCACAAGCCGATGCGGAGCCCCAGGTTGGCCGAGAGGCTGAACGCGTCGCCGCCGCCGTTGCGGTTCAGCTCGTACAGGCCGTGCAGCCCCACCATCGCGTCCATCCCGCCGTGAAAGAGCACCGCCTGGCCGCCCAGCTCGTGCACCACGTCCACGCCCCCCGTCCCCGGCACCGACGCGGGCGTGAGCTTCAGCGAGCGGACGCGGGTGCGTGTCCAGTCCACCGTCCAGCGGCCGCGCGGGGTGTAGGCGTCGAACGCCAGCACGGTGGCGGCGCCGCCGTAGGCCCCCGGCGAGCCCAGCACCTGCCCCAGCTGCGTGTGCCCCTGCCGCGACTGGGCGTGGCGGTAGAAGCGCCCCTGGTTGCGCACCTGCTGCAGGTTGGAGGGCTGCGTCTCGAGCAGCTCGCCGCGCAGGCTGAGCAGCGAGCCCCGGCGCTCCCACACCTTGCGCGCGCCCAGCGTGTAGCCGGAGGTATGGTCGGGCTGCAGGATGGCGTCCTTGAGGTCCCAGCTGTGGTCCTCGCGCGCGTACTCGGCCCAGCTCTCGAAGCCGGACTTCGGCAGCACCCAGCGGGCGAACAACGACACCAGCTGGTTGTCGGAGCTCGAGCGGTCGTCGGGACCCTCGCCGGTCACCTCCAGCCCCGACTTGAAGAACCCCTGGACCGGCTCCAGCAGCTGCGCCCTCCCGAAGCCGCCCTTCGGCCACACCGAGTGGAAGAAGCGCGACCCGCCGATCTCCAGCCCGTCCAGCCCGCGCGGCGTGAACACCGCCAGTGCGCCGGCCATGAAGCGCCGGCTGCTGTCGGGCGAGGCGGCCGAGTACGCCGACTGCGACAGGCTCCCCCACTCGATGCGGCCGTGCAGCCGGCCGATGCCGATGCTCACCGGGCGCGCGGTGCCCAGGAACGCGTGGGCGAACCCGGGTGCGTTGGTGCCCAGGATCAGCGGCAGGTCGGCGGTGGGGCCCCACTGCTCGTTGGCGGTGGAGAACCCCAGCGCCAGCGCCCCCGCGTCGATGCGGGCGGTGCTCTGCCCCGGGTCGAGCCGCGCGAACCCGCCGTCGCCGAAGCGCTGGGGGAGGTCGATGCCGCGCGGGTTGTCGGGGTCGTTGAAGGGGAGCGAGTCGGCCGTGCCCGTGGGCATCAGCGCGAACTCCTGGTTCTGCGCCCAGAACACCACCGGCTCCAGCCGCACGGTGAGCGCGCCCCAGCGCAGCAGCGCCCCCGCGGTGGCGGCCGCCGTCACCCCCCGCCCCGCCCACACCGCGCCGTCGTTGCCCCCCGCGGGAAAGGCCGAGTTGTAGACCAGCGAGGTGGAGGGCCGCAGCACCACCAGCCGAGCCCCGCGGGCCGAGTCGGCCGCGCCCAGCCGCGCGGCCCAGGGGCCCTCGCCCCCGCCCGCGAGCAGCCGGTCGACCTCGGCGGGCGAGAAGCCGCGCACCGACCACGGGTACAGCGGCGCCTGGCCGGCCACCTGCAGCACGCGCAGGTAGCGCTCGGCCTCGCTCGACGCCGTGACCTCGGCGCGCAGGGTGGCGGGCGCGGGCTGCGCGGCCAGCGGCGCGGCGGCCAGCACCGCCGCGGCCGCCGCGAGGGCGCCGAGCGGCGGGCGAAGCGCCTTCAGCGTCCGATCGCGGCCGCGTGCGGCCGGCGAGGCGGTACCGGGAACGTGCATGGGACCAGGAGTGATGCGTGGTCGGCAAAACAACGGGCGTCCACCCCCGCCGCGGCGGGGGTGGACGGCGCGTGGACGTCGGCGGGTCGGCCGGCGGTGCCCTTCCGTGAACTACGGAGGGGCACCTGGACGGGCGGCGGTGCGCCGCGAAACCCGTGCGGCCTGCGAAGCTACGTGAGACCTGCGGAGCCGCACCCCGCGGCCGTGCCGCGGGGTATGGTCAGGAGGGGGTGCGGCCGTAGCGGTCTTCCAGGCGCACCACGTCGTCGAGCTCGGGGGTGCTCACCTCCAGGATCACCGCATCTTCCAGCGCCTCCACGCGGTGGATGTCGCCGGGGCGCACGGTGATGCAGTCGCCCGGGCCCATCTCGAAGTCGGTGCCGTTGAAGTGGTACAGCACGCGCCCCGACTGCAGGTACATGGTCTCCTGCTTGCGCTCGTGCTTCTGCAGCGACAGCGCGCACCCCTGGCGCACCTCCAGGATCTTCCCGGCGTAGCGCTCTTCGTGGGCGTACCAGATCTCGCGGCCCCAGGGCTTGGGAACGATGGTGGGGGCGTGAAGCGGCACGGCAGCCTGCATGGTCGGCATCGGTTGGGGGACGGTGGGCGAACGGTGGCGGACGGTTCAGGCCCGGCCCATGCCCAGCACGCGGCGCCACAGCGGGCGGCGGCGGGTGACGGGCGGAACCGGGAGCGGCGGCTCTCCCGCCAGCAGCCGCGCGGGGTTGAGCCGGAACAGCAGCTCGGCCTGCTCGCCCGCCCCGGCACGCGCCAAGGCTTCGATCGCGTCGGCCACGGGATAGCGGCCGCGGGCGTGGTAATCGCTGCAAAGGTACGCAGCCCAGCCGCGTTCGACCAGCCCCCACGACAGCTTGCGCGCGCGGTCGCCGTAGCGCCCCAGCAGCGACCCCGCGTTCACCTGGAGGAGCGCGCCGGTGCGCCGCCACTCTTCGGCATCTTCCAGCGACGACTGGGCGTTGGCATAGCGCTCGGGGTGGGCGAGCACCGGCATCCACCCGCTGATCTTCAGCTCGAACAGCGCCTGCGTGGCGTTGGGCGGCACGGCCATGTAGGGAAACTCCACCAGCACGAACTGCGTGCCGGCCAGCCGCAGCCGCGGGTCCGACAGGTCGACCTGCGGCACGTCCAGCATCAGCTCGGCGCCGCGCTCCAGCCGGGGGGCGGCGGGAGCGGCGGCCCGCAGCACCTCCCAGCCGCGGTCGATCTCGCCCAGCACGCGCTCGCGCGCGGCGGGGTCGAGGGTGGCGGCGCCGCTCACGTGCGGCGTGGTCAGCACCGTCTCGACCCCCTGCGCCCGCATGGTCTCCAGCGCCTTCAGCGACTCGGCCACGTCCCCCGCGCCATCGTCCACGGCGGGGATGACGTGGTTGTGAAAGTCGATCATCGGGTTGCCGGCTCCTGGCGATGGTGTGCGGGGCCCAGTGCCCGGCACGACGCTGATAGTGCGGAACGCCCCCGCGAGTTCCGCCGCCCCTCGCGCATCCGTCCACGCAATGGCGCTCCGGGATGAACAAACCGCGGACGCGTCATCTCCCGTGCGTGCTCCGGGCGCCATCGGATCGAGCACGACGGCCGCAGTGGCCCGCGGCCGCGTTCGTGGATGCGTACGCGCTCGATGGGACTGGAGATTCGACGGACTGGAGATCCGGCAGACATCCCGGTCGTCCCGCTCCGGTCTCGATCGAGCCGTCTCGCCCGGGGACGAGAACGTCCGCAGGAGGCGCGGCGGCATCGCGGCGAGCCCGGGGCGGATTGGACGAACCCGCGCACGATGTTATCATAGGGGATGGCCGGTGCGCATCCCCGGCCGGCTGTTCTTCCCCGCATTCCCGGGTCACTCTCGTGCGCTCCACCGCCCTGCTCGCCGCCGCGCTCGCCGCGGCGGCGTCGCTCCCGCATCCCTCGGCCGCCCAGCAGCCGCGGGCGCCCGCCGACAGCGCGGCGCCGGCCGCCGCCCGGCCGGGCACCTCGCCCGTGCGCATCCTGGTGACGGTGGGCTCGCTGGCCGAGGAGCGCGTGCGCGCGGCGCAGCTGCGGGGCGAGCTCCCCGCCGACGGCTTCCTCCTGCGCTCGCCCTCCACGCTCACGCCGTGGGAGGGCGGCTCCTCGCTGGCCGCGGTCGCCCCCGAGCTGCGCACCACGTGGAACTCGAAGATCCCCTACACGGTCAACGACGGGGCGATGTGGGCAGGGCGCGGCGCCAGCACGCTGGTGATGGCGGGCGCGGTGCTGCAGGCCGGCCCCCTGCGCCTGGTGGTGGCGCCCGAGCTGGCGTGGTCGCAGAACCGGGGCTTCGACGACCTGATGCCGGCCGCGTGGGACACGCTTCCCCACCCCCCGTTCCAGGCGCCCTGGCAGACCGGGCGCGACGCGCTTGACCTGCCGGGCCGCTTCGGCGCGGGGTCGGTGCAGCGCGTGTATCCGGGGCAGTCGTCGCTCACCCTGCGCGCGGGCGCGGTGGCCGTGGGCGCGGCCACCGAGTCGCAGTGGTGGGGGCCGGGCACGCGCAACGCCATCGTCTTCACCAACCAGGCCGCCGGCGTGCCGCACCTGTTCCTGCGCACCGCCCGCCCGCTGGCCACACCGCTGGGGCCGGTGGAGGCCAAGTGGGTGGCCGGCGCGCTGCGGGCGTCGGCGTGGACGGGGGCGCCGCGCAGCGAGGGATGGCGCTCGCTGAGCGCCGCCGCGCTGGTGCTGCGCCCCGCGTCGGGGGGCCTGAGCGTGGGGGTGGCGCGCGCGGTGTACGCGCCGTCGGACGGCGCGGGCGACGCGCTGACGCAGGGTGCCGACGCCTTCACCCGCTGGGCCGGCGCGGGCGACACGCTCGCCGCGCACCCCTTCGAGCAGATCACCTCGCTCTTCGCCCGCATTGTCTTCCCCGCGGAGGGCGCCGAGCTGTATGCCGAGTGGGCGCGCTACCGGCTTCCCGGGTCGCTGCGCGAGTTCCTGGAGCGGCCCGAGCACACGCAAGGGTACGTGCTGGGCGCCCAGTGGCTGCGCCCGGCGGGCGCCGGCGCGGTGCGCCTGCAGACGGAGCTCACCTACCTCGAGCGCGACCCCACCTACCTGTCCACCCCGCTGGGAAGCTGGTACGCCAGCGCCGCGGTGCCGCAGGGCTACACGAACGACGGGCAGGTGGTGGGCGCGTCGGTGGGCCCCGGCGGCTCGGGGCAGTGGCTGGCGGCCGACTGGCTGCGCGGGGCGGGCCGCGTGGGGATGTTCGTGGGGCGCAACCGCTGGGCGAACGACGCCTACTACGACTACCCCGGCAGCCGCGTGAGCCGCTACCGCGGGCACGACGTGAGCGTGTTCGGCGGGCTTCGCGGCGCGGTGGGGCTGGGGCCCATGCTGTTCGATGCCGAATACACCCTGGCCAAGCGCTACAACTACCTCTTCCAGAACACGTCCATCAGCTGGGAAACGCGCGACCAGGCGGTGAACGTGGTGAACCACACGCTGGAGCTGCGCCTGTCGCCCCGGCCCGCCCGCGCGCCGCGCTGATCCCCCGCGGCCGCCGACCCGGCGGCGGGCGCGGCGTCGCGGAAAGATCACAGCCCCCGGCAGGCGCTTCGTCGCGCCTGCCGGGGCTTTTTATTCGGCGCCGGTGATATGAGCGTTTCGCCAGCAACGATGCCGGCGACCCTCCATCCAACCCGCGGACGTAGAATCTACGACGGACGGCTTGGCCGAGATCGGAAGATCGGAAGATCGGAAGATCGGAAGATCGGGAGATCGGAAGATCGGAAGATCGGAAGATCGGGAGATCCGGAGATCCCTCGGCCGTGTGATCCGAGTTCGATCGAACGACGGGCATTCTGCGCGCTTCAGCAACAGCATCACACGGAGGCACCAGAGGACCCGGAGGGCCGGAGGAACGGCTCGAAACCAAGCGATTCCTCTGGTCCCCTGATCCCCTCGGTTCCCTTCGTGTGAGGCTGTTCCAGGTGGCGGAATGAACAGAACGATCGAGGAGACGGGATGGACTAGCTCGTCGCGGCGCGGCGATGCAGGATCCGGCCGAAGGCCCAGAGCAGCGCCACGGCCGCCACGGCCAGCAGCGCCGCCCGCGCCAGCGGCGAGCTCGCGAGCCGCAGCGCGCCCACACCAGCGGCGGCGCATGCCGTCACCCATGCCGCGCGCATCGCGGCGCTCCGCGTCTCGGGCACCCTGCGCCACGCGAACCAGTACAGCCCCGCCGAGTCAGCGGTCACCCGCACCACCCAGGCCACCGCGGCGCCCTCGAGGCCCCACGCCCACACCAGCACCCCCAGCACCAGCACGAAGCCCGGCAGCTCCATGAGGTGGAGCCGCGCCGTCAGGTCGGGCCGCCCCACGGCCTGCAGCATGGTGGACGCCACCTTGGCCAGCCCGTTCACCACCAGCCCGAACGAGAGCCACGCCAGCACGTGCGCGCCCTGGTCGGCATAGTCGCCGCCCAGCCAGAACCGAAGCAGCGGCTCGGCCGCGGCGGCCAGCACCAGGGCGAGGGGCAGCACCAGCACCAGCACCGCATCCACCCCGCTCTCCAGCAGGCGCGCCAGGCGACGGCCGTCGTGCTCGGGCACGCTGGCGAACGCGGGGAACAGGACCCCCACCACGGCCCCGGAAACGAGCCCGGTACGCAGCACCACCTCCTGCGCGGTGGCGTAGTAGGCGACCGCCGCCGCCGAGACCGCGGCGCCGATCACGAAGCGGTCCATGTACACCAGCAGCGGCGACACCAGCGCGCTCACGGTGGTCCACCCGCCGTAGCTCAGCAACGGCCGCGCGAGGCGGCCGTGAAAGGTGGGGCCGCCGCGCAGCTCGGGCACCTCGCGCAGGCACAGCACGAAGAACGCGGCCCACGACAGCACGCGGCCCACCGCCAGCACGGCCACCAGCGGGACGAGCGTGTGCGACACGGCCAGCGCCGCAACCGGCCCCAGGTAGGTGACCAGGGCGCTGGGCACCGTCACCGCGTTCACCACGCCGAAGCGGCGGCGCGCCTCCAGCACGCCGGAGAGCACCGGCGTGGTCACGGTGAACGGGACGGCGCACGCCAGGATCCGGACGGCCGCCGTGGCCTCGGCGGCCAGCGCCGCCGGCATGTGCAGCAGGCGCACCACGCCCGCCGCGAAGGCGAACAGCAGGGCGCCGCCCAGGGCACCCAGCGCCAGCGTCATCCCCAGCGCCGTCCACACGGTGGCCCGCAGCTCGTCGCCCTCGGCGTCGCCGCCGGCGGCGGTTCCACGCGCCACGGCGCGGCCCAGCCCCAGGTGCAGGAACGCCACGTAGCCGATGGCGGTCCACGCCAGCGCGAGCACGCCGAAGCGCGCCGCCCCCAGGGTGGAGGCGATCCAGGGGATGCACAGCAGGGCCAGCGCCGCGGGTGCCGCGGCGCCGGCCAGGTTGAACAGGATGCCCCGCACGTTGCTGCCGCGGCCCGCGAGCGTGCGCACCGAGCGCATCCCGGCGATCCAGCTGCCGCTCACGGCGGCGCCCCCTTCACCCGCCGGCTCCATCCGCCGCCGCGCGCCCAACCGGCGCCGCACGCGAGGCGCCCCCCGGGAGCCACCGCCCCGGCCGCACGCGGCGAGAGCGAGGGCCCTGTGACGGGTTGACCCCAAACGAGCACGCGCCCACCCCTTCCCTCCCCCCACCCCACACGGGGAGAGGGAGACGCCCCGCGAAACGCAGTCGCCGCGCTCACCGGCGGCCCGCGAGGGCCTGTGCCACCAGCGGCGCGATGCGGGCGCGGATCGCATCCACGCTGGCCTCCTCCACGAACCAGCGCCGGGCGGCGGCCCCGCGGCGCGCGGCCTCGGCGGGGCTGGCGGCGATGGCCTGCAGCGCGGCGGCCAGCGCGGCGGGGTCGCCGGGCGGCACCAGCCACCCTCGCTCGCCCCCGCCCAGGATCTCGGGGAGGTCGCCCACGGCGGTGGCCACCACCGGCACCGCCATCGCCATCGCCTCCAGCGCCTTGGCGGGAAGCTGGTTGCGCGCGTACGGCTCGTCGCGCTGCGGCACGGGCGCGGCGCTCGCGGCGGCCAGCAGCGCCGGCATCTCGTCGTTCGCCAGCACCCCGAGCGCGTGGAAGCGCGAGCCCAGCCGCGCGGCGGCGTCACGCGCCTCGTCCACGCCGGGGCCGGCCAGCGCCAGGTGCCACCCGGCCGCCTGCGGCAGCTCCAGCGCGCGGAGCAGCGTTTCCCACCCCTTGTGCGGGCGCGGCCACCCGGCGAACAGCGCCACCGGGGCGTCGGCGGGCAGGCCGAAGCGCCGGCGCGCCTCCGCGGGCGACAGCTCCGGCCGGCCAGGGTCGAACACCGCCGGATCGGGGCCGTGTCGGACGATCGTGCCGCCGTACTGCCGCTGCAGCCCGCGCGTGCTGACGGTGACCGCCGCGGCCATGCGCACCAGGGGATGGGCCGCCCGCGCCCGCAGCGCGTGGCGCGCCTCCACCCGCTGGAGCACGCCGCGAAGCCCCCGCATCGAGTGCTCCACCGCGCGCAGGGCGCGCTCGTCGTCCTCCACGTCCAGCAGCAGCGGCCGGTCGCCTCGGCGCCCGGCGAGCACGGCGGGGAGCAGGGTGGAGAAGAGCGGCTTGCACGCGTACAGCACGTCGCCGCCGGCCATGCGCGCCAGCCGGGGCGCGGCCGCCACGATCGAGGCCAGGCGCGGCTCGCAGCGCAAGCCCCGCACGGAAAAACGCGCGCGGTAGGGCGCATACACGTCGGGCCCGCTCAGCAGCAGCCCCACCATCTCCACCCGGTAGTCTTGCGCCAGCGCCTCGGCCAGGGGCCCGGCGCGAACGATCGAGTTGGCGGCGAGGTCGTGCACGAACAGGGTGACCAGCGGGCGGGCGGCGGCGGTGGAACGCTCAACCACGCCCGCCGGCCGCGCCCCCCCCGGCCGCGGTGGGGCGGGGGGCGAGCCCCGGGCCGCGCGCCACCGAGCCGAACAGCTCGCGGCTCGAGTGCACCGGCTGCGCGTCGAGGCTGCACTTGCGCCCGTAGACGGCCGCCCCGCGCGACCACTGCCGGTACTCGGCCTCGTCCATGTCCACGCAGCGCTGGAGCACGGCGCGCATGGCGGCGGTGTCGTCGGGCGACACGTCCCACCCGGCGCGGTGCTCGGCCAAGCCGCGCCAGGGAGTGCGGTCGCTCACCAGCACCGGGCACCCCTGCACCAGCGCCTCCTGCACCACGTGGCCGTAGTTCTCGCCCCAGGTGGGGAAGAGGAAGAGGTCGTGCTTGCGGAAGACCTCGCCTACCCACTCGTGCGGCACCGGGCCGTGGTAGCGGGCGGTGACGTTGGCGGGGAGCCGAGCGATGGCGGCGGTGCACCGCGCCCAGTGCCGCTCGTCCTCCACCGGCCCGTAGATCTCCAGCGACACCTCGCCGCGCAGCCCGGCGAGCAGGGCGATGGCACCGTCCAGGTTCTTCTTCGGGGAGATGCGCGACAGGAAGACGACCGCGAGCTGCCCGGGCGCCTTGCGGCGCACCTGGCTCGCCCACTGCTCGGGCGGCGCGGCGGCGAGGTTGGGAGCCACCACCACCGTGGTGCGCGGCCCCAGGCGCTCGCGGATGTGCCCGGCCTCCTCGTCGTTCGACGCCTGCCAGGTGACGCCGCCGTACAGGCCGAACGCGCGGGTGAGCGCCAGGTACGCCCGCTTCTTCAGCGAGCCGACGCCCGCCGCCACCCCGGCGGGCATCCAGCTGCCGCTGCGCCCGTGGCCCAGCGCGCCCGGGTGCAGCTCGCCGCGGGGCGCCAGCACCACCGCGCACGGCGGGATCGCCCGCATCCGGCGCAGCAGCAGCGGAACCAGGGTGAACGCGGTGCTGAACACGCTGTTCAGGTACAGCACGTCGTAGCGCGTGGCGGCGAGCACCCTGCGCATGCCCAGCGGGCCCAGCTCCCTGGGGGCGAGGTAGATGGCCCGACCCTTCCCCACCTCGTGCCACTCGCCCGGCGCGATCCCCGGAAACGAAGACTCGTCGCCATGATCGCGGTCGCGCGTGACGATCTTGAAGGTGAACGGATCACCGAGCCGCTCCACCATGTGCTCCACGCTTCGCAGCGGCCCGCCGGCCTTGTAGCCGGGGAGGTAGTGCGGCAGTACGGCGAGGATGGTGATCGGCATACGCGTGCGGAACAGGATCTGCTTCGGCGTGGAGAGGCCCGGCCCGAGTTGGAAAAACGCGCGAGCTCCGCGCTCGCGGGCACCCCTCCACGCTGGGACCCCGGGCATGGCGGGGGGTTCCCCGTACGCGCCGCCGCCTGGCACGGGCGTGACGCCGCCCGGCGGTGCGCCGCGGGGTGGGAAAGCTAACCGTGCGCGGCCCCAGGCGCCAACTCGCCACACCCCTGTGCGGCGCCCGTGATCACGGCGCCGGAGCGGCCTCCCGGGTCGTGTCCCGCCCCCGGCGGGCCGCCCCGCGCCACCGCCTCCGCACCGCGAAACCCTCCGGGCACCGCCGCCGCCACCGGCCCAATCACCACCGTCCGACCGGCCTGGGTGCGCCTGCGCCGGCTGCGCCCCGCGACCACGCCTCTGTGCCGACGGGGGGTCGCCCGGGGCGACGACCTGCCCCGGGCGCCGGCCTCACCTCCCCGGCTCCACGGGCTCCCGCGCACCCACGGCGGCCAGGCTGACGGTGTGGAACAGCTCGCGGCTGGAGCGCACCTCGTCGGGGCTGATGCTGCGCTCCCGCGCGTAGCTCGCCGCCCCCGCCGACCAGCGGGCGTACTCGGGCTCGTCCATGTCCACGCACGCCTGCAGCACCGCGCGCATGGCCGCGGGGTCCTCGGGGTCCAGGTCCCACCCCGCGGCGTGCCGGGCCAGGCCCCGCCAATGCGTGCGGTCGCTCACCAGCACGGGGCATCCCTGCGCCAGCGCCTCCAGCACCACGTGCCCGTAGTTCTCCCCCCAGGTGGGGAAGAGGAAGAGGTCGTGGGCGCGGAACACGTCGGCCACCCACTCGTGCGGCACGGGGCCGTGGTAGCGCGCGCTCACGTTGGCCGGGAGCCTGGCGAGCGCCGCCCGGCACTGCGCCCAGTAGCGCGGGTCGTCCACGGGGCCGTAGATGTCCAGCATCACCCGGCCGCGCACGTCCTCGAGCAGCGCGATGGCGCCGGCCAGGTTCTTCTTGGCGTCGATGCGCGAGAGGTACGCCACGCGCAGCGTTCCCGGCGCCTTGCGGCGCTCGTCGGCGCGCACGGCGGGCGGCGGGGCGGCGGCCAGGTCGGGGGCCACCACCACGGCCGCCTTCGCGCCCAGGTAGCGCCGGATCTGCGCCGCCTCGCCGTCGTTGGTGGCCTGGAAGGTGATCCCCCGGTACCACCCCAGCGCGCGGCTCACGGCGATGTACACCCGCTTCTTGATGTAGCGCGGCGGGCCCACGCGCGCCGCGAAGCGCGCCGGGACCCAGCGCGGCCAGCTCCCTCCTGCCATCGCGCCGGGGTGCAGCTCGCCGCGCGGGGCCAGCACCACGGCGCGCCGCGGAAGCGCCCCCAGCCACCGCAGCAGCAGCGGCACCTGGGTGAAGCGGGGTGAGTACAGGCTGTTGAGGTACAGCACGTCGTGGCGCGTGCGGGCGATCACCCGCCGCATCCCCAGCGGCCCCAGCTGCGAAGGCGCCAGGTACACGGCACGTCCCTTCCCTACCGCGTACCACTCGCCCGCCGCGATCCCCGGGAACCCCGACGGGTCGCCGTGGTCGCGGTCGCGCGTGACGATCTTGAAGGTGAACGGATCGCCCAGCTGCTCCACCATGTTCTCCAAGCTGCGCAGCGGACCGCCCGCCTTGTAGCCCGGCAGGTAGTGCGGGATGATCGCGAGGATGGTGATGGGCATGGGCGGCGGAGCAAGCTGCGGCGAAGAACCGCGGGCGGCCGGGAGCGGTGCCGCGGGGCCGGATCTGGGACGCGGGATCGGCGCCCCGAGGTTCCGCCCGCAAGGGTCGGGAGAGCGGGCGCCCCTACGTCAATGTTTAACCGCGGGGGTGGATGGAGGCAACGGGCGGGCCTCAGCCCCGGCCGCCGCCCCCTGGCTCGTCGCACCTGGGCCGGCCGCCCCCTTCGGCCTCCCCGGCTCGCCGCAGCCGGCGGTCGGCTCCCCCGGCTTCCCTCGATCGTCAGCCCGCGACCTCGCCTCACCCGGCTCCCGCTCCATCGACCATCGACCATCGACCATCGACCATCGACCATCGGATCGGCCTATGGACCTGCGTGCTGCTCAGCCCTCCGTGCGCAGCCACTGGACGAAGCGGGGGATGCCGTCCTCCACCGGCACGCGCGGCGCGTAGCCCAGCATCCGGCGCGCCTTGGACACGTCGGCGAAGGTGCGCTCCACGTCGCCGGGCTGGGGCGGCTGCCATTCGATGGCCGGCCGCACGCCGAGCGCGGCGGAAAGGAGCTCCACCAGCCGCAGCAGCGTGGTGGTCTGGCTCTCGCCCAGGTTGAAGATCTCGAACTTCGGCTCGCCGGCGGTGAAGGCGAGCGCGCCCTCGATCCCGTCCAGGATGTCGTCCACGTACGTGTAGTCGCGCTCCGAGCTGCCGTCGCCGAAGAGCGTGATCGGCTCGCCGCGCAGCATGCGCCGGGCGAAGGCGTGGATGGCCAGGTCGGGCCGCTGGCGGGGCCCGTAGACGGTGAAGAAGCGCAGGCATGCCACCGACAGGCCGTACAGGTGCCGGTAGGTGTGGCAGAGCAGCTCGCCCGAGCGCTTGGTGGCGGCGTACGGCGAGATCGGCCCGTCCACCGCGTCGCTCTCGGCGAAGGGTACGCTCGGGTTGTTGCCGTACACGCTGCTGCTGGAGCCGAACACGAAGCGCGTCACCCCCAGGGTGCGCGCCAGCTCCAGCAGGTTCACGGTGCCGTCGAGGTTGACCTGCGAGTACAGCAGCGGCTGGGCGATGGAAGGGCGCACCCCCGCCCGCGCCGCCAGGTGCACGATCGCGCCGGCGCCCTCGCCGCCCGCCTCTCGAACGCCGCCGGCCATCCCGTCTGCGTCGCGGATGTCGGCCTCCACCAGGCGGAAGCGGTCCGACCGGAGCGCGCCGGCAAGGTTGCGGCGCTTGATCGCGGGGTCGTAGAACGAGTCGAAGCTGTCCACCCCCACCACCTCGTCGCCCCGCGACAGCAGGCGCTCCACCAGATGGCTGCCGATGAACCCGGCGGCCCCCGTCACGATCACCTTCACCGGCTCACTCCTTTGTACGGCATCGGGTGCACCCCACGTTCATCCCCCGCTCACACATCCCCGCCCATGTCTACCCGATCCCGCTGAATGACCGTGCATCCGGCCCACGGCCGGGCTGGCTCATACGAGGTCCGCGTGAGTCGTGGATGGAAACATCACGAGGACCAACAGCGAAGTCTCACGCAGCGTCAGGGGAGCCAGCGGAGAAACCCGCTGTTTCTCTGCTGACTCTGCTGACTCTGCGTGACAAATTTTTCCCCGGCGGTATTAGACGGAGGAAACGGAGGGAACGGAGGAGTGCTCGCCTTTCCTCCGTTCCCTCCGTTCCCTCCGTGTGACATTCTTCCGTAACGGTCCTTCCCGAACTCACGGTCGATTGCCGGATCCGGGGATTCGCGTCGCGCGCGTACGCGGGCACCCACGGACCTCGCCCCCGGGGCCCTACAGCGTGCGCGAGGTGGAGTTCAGCTCTTCCACCATCGTGCGGAAGTAGGGGATCGTGCGCGCCAGCCCGTCCTCCAGCGGCACGCGCGGCTCCCACCCCAGCACCGAGCGCGCGAGCGTGATATCGGGCTTGCGCACCTTGGGGTCGTCCTCGGGGAGCGGCCGCCGCGCGATCTCGCTGGTGCTGCCGGTCATGGCGATCACCTTCTCGGCCAGCTCGCGCACGGTGAACTCCACCGGGTTCCCCACGTTGGTGGGCTCGGCGCGGTCGGAGTGGAAGAGCCGGAAGATGCCGTCCACCAGGTCGTCCACGAAGCAGAACGAGCGCGTCTGCTGGCCGTCGCCGTACACCGACAGTGGCTCGCCGCGAAGCGCCTGCACGATGAAGTTGCTCACCACGCGGCCGTCGCCCGGGCGCATGCGCGGGCCGTAGGTGTTGAAGATGCGCACGATGCGCGTCTCCACCCCGTGGAAGCGGTGGTAGGCCATGGTCATCGCCTCGGCGAAGCGCTTGGCCTCGTCGTACACGCCGCGCGGGCCCACCGGGTTCACGTTCCCCCAGTAGGTCTCGGGCTGCGGGTGCACCTGCGGGTCGCCGTACACCTCGCTGGTGGAGGCGAGCAGGAAGCGGGCGCCCTTGGCCTTGGCCAGCCCCAGCGCCTTGTGGGTGCCCAGCGACCCCACCTTGAGCGTCTGGATCGGCTTCTCGAGGTAGTCCACGGGCGAGGCCGGCGAGGCGAAGTGCAGCACCCCGTCCACCGGCCCCTCCACGTAGATGTAGTTCGTGACGTCGTGCTGCACGAACAGGAACTCGGGCCGGCCGATCAGGTGCGCGATGTTGTCGGGGTGGCCGGTGATGAAGTTGTCCATCCCCACCACGTGGTGCCCCTCGGCCAGGAAGCGGTCGGCCAGGTGCGACCCCAGGAAGCCCGCCGCGCCGGTGATCAGGATCCGCATCGCCGCGGCCTCAGGCGGCGCCGGCGGGGGCGGCGGCCGGATGCACCGGCCTGCGCCCCACCGACAGGTAGCGGAAGCCCAGCTCGGCCATGCGCTGCGGGTCCCACAGGTTGCGCCCGTCGAACACCACCGGCTCCTTCAGCAGCCGGCGCATGCGCTCGAAGTCGGGAACGCGGTACGGGGCCCACTCGGTGAGCACCAGCAGGGCGTCGGCGCCCTCCAGGCAGTCGTAGTTGCGCTCGCACAGCTCCAGCGCGCCGGTGGCCAGCAGGTCGGCGAAGTAGCGCGGTGCCTCGTGGCGCGCCTCGGGGTCGTGCGCGCGGACGCGCGCGCCGGCCTCGGCCAGGGCGCGCACGATGGTGAGCGCGGGCGCCTCGCGCATGTCGTCGGTCTCGGGCTTGAAGGCCAGCCCCCACACCGCGAAGCTGCGCCCCGACAGGTCGCCGCCGAACACCTCGCGCACCCGCTCCACCAGCACCCGCTTCTGGTCGGCGTTGACCTGCTCCACCCCGTCCAGGATCGACGAGTCGATCCCCTCGCCCTTCAAGGTGTGCACCAGCGCCTTCACGTCCTTGGGGAAGCAGCTGCCGCCGTAGCCGATCCCCGCGAAGAGGAAGCTGGGCCCGATGCGGGCGTCGCTGCCGATCCCCGCGCGCACCAGGTTCACGTCGGCGCCCACCGCCTCGCACAGCCGCGCGATGGTGTTCATGAAGCTGATGCGCGTGGCCAGCATGGCGTTGGCCGCGTACTTGGTGATCTCGGCCGACGCGATGTCCATGAACAGCACCGGGTTGCCGGTGCGCACGAAGGGGGCGTAGAGCTCGGCCAGCCGCTCGCGCGCATGCTCCGAGTCGACCCCGATCACCACCCGGTCGGGCTTCATGAAGTCCTGGACGGCCGCGCCTTCCTTGAGGAACTCGGGGTTGGAGCACACGTGGAAGGGGCGCCGGGTGTGGCGGCCGATGGCGTCGCGCACCTTGACGGCGGTGCCCACCGGCACGGTGCTCTTGGTGATGACGATCTTCTCGGGGCCGTCGGCGGGCATGTTGCGCCCCACCGTGTCGGCCACGGCCAGCACGTGCTGCAGGTCGGCCGAGCCGTCCTCGCCCGGCGGGGTGCCCACGGCGATGAAGACCACCTCGGCGTCGCGCACCGCGCCCTCCACGTCGGTGGTGAAGCGCAGCCGCCCCTCGGCCAGGTTCCGCTCCACCAGCGGCTCCAGCCCGGGCTCGTAGATGGGAAGCTCGCCGCGCGAGAGGCGCTCGATCTTGCCTGCGTCGATGTCGGCGCACACCACGTCGTTGCCGGTCTCGGCCAGGCACGCGCCCGCCACCAGCCCCACGTACCCGCTTCCCACGATGGCGATCTGCATCTGGAGTCCCCTGCTGGTCCGGTATGGGCGCCGGCGGGCACGCGGAAGGGCCCGTCTCGGCGCCGGAAAAGCCCATGAGTGTAGCGGCGTCCACCCCCCCGCCGCAACTCGCCGGGGGCCCGCGGGCGCTTGCAGCACCCCGCGCGCGCGGTTATCATCCACCAGCTTGAAACCGGGCGCCCCGCACTGCTGCACGGCCTCCGGGCCCCTCATCCGCACGGGCGGGGAGGGGCCGTTCAACTTCACCCAGAGATCGTGATCCACGTGAATCTGCCGCTTGCGGCACGGACCCGGCCTCGGAGGTCTTCGGCAGGCCTGCTGCTGGCGTGGGCGTGCATCGGCGCCGCCCCCTCGGCCGCAGCCCAGTCCTTTCCCGGCGTGGCGCGCGACACCACGCCGTCGGCGCTGCCGGTGTCGACCCCGGCGCCGCTGGGGCTGCCGCAGCCCGGCGCCTCCGACACCGTGGTGCTGGGGGGCTCCGGCCCCCTGCTCGACGCCCCGGTGAGCCGCAGCGCCTACGTGCTGGGGCCCGGAGACCGGCTGGTGATCTCGGTCTTCGGCGAGTTCAACCGCATCTACACGGCGCCGGTGAGCCCCGAGGGCTCGGTGGTGCTCCCGGGGATCGGGATCACCCGGGTGCTGGGGCTCAACCTCGACCAGGCCGAGCAGCGCGTGCGCCAGGCCGCGTCGCGCCTCTTCCGCAACGTGGACGTGCGCCTCACCCTGGCGCAGGTGCGCACGTTCAAGGTGTACGTGGTGGGGAGCGTCGCGGCGCCGGGGGTGCGCATCGCCACGGCGGCCACCCGGGTCAGCGAGGTGGTGGGCGGCCTGGCGGGCGGCGGCGGCGCGCGCGGGCGCAACATCACCCTGCGCCGCGCCTCGGGCGACAGCGTTTCGGTGGACCTGATCCGCTTCGTGCAGACCGGCGACGTGAGCGCCAACCCCGTGCTGCGCGAGGGCGACGCCGTGGTGGTTCCCTCGCCCGACGAGCGGGTGGAGGTGTATGGCCGCGTCCGCTACCCGGGCGTGTACGAGTTCCGGCCGGGCGAGTCGCTGGCCGACCTGCTGAACGTGGCCAACGGGGGCGCGGGCTTCCCCTCCGACGCGGCCGACACGGTGCGGCTGGTGCGCTTCACCGGGCCGCAGAGCACCACCCAGCTCGCCTTCTCGCGCGCGGAGGCGGTGGAGGGGCGGGGGCGCGCCTTCACGCTGCAGCCGTTCGACGGGATCTACGTGGCCGCGCTTTCCAATTTCATGGAGCAGAAGACGGCGGCCATCGTGGGCCAGGTGCGGCGCCCGGGGACCTACCCGATCCGGCCCGACACCACCACCCTGCGCGAGCTGGTGCAACTGGCGGGCGGCTTCACCGAGCAGGCATCGCTGGTGGACGCCACGCTGCGCCGCCAGCCCGGCCAGCGCACGCGCGACGAGCTCTCCACCATCCCCCCCGAGCTGCTCAGCTCGCAGGACCGGCGCATCGTGCAGGTGCGCGGCGCCGCCGACGCGTCCAGCGTGGTGATCGACTTTTCTCGCCTGGACACGCCGGGAACGCCCGCATACTCGCAGACGCTGCGCTCGGGCGACGTGGTGAGCGTGCCGGTGCGCCGCGCCGAGGTCTCGGTGCTGGGCGCGGTGCGCACCCCGGGGCTGATCGCCTACAACGCCGGTACCTCGGTGGCGCAGTACCTCGCCGCCGCGGGCGGCACCACGCGCCGCGCCGACCGGCGCCACGCCGTGGTGCTGCGCGCCCGCACCGGCGGCCGCCTGACGCTGCGCGAGGCGGGGTCGGTGGAGCCCGGCGACGCGGTGATCGTCCCCTTCCGTGAAGAGCGCTCGACGCTCAACACCATCCAACTGGTGTCGGCCATCGCCAGCACCATCACGGGCGCGGTGCTGGCCGCCGTGGCCGTCCTGAGGTGATCATGACGCAAACGCGTCTTCCCGACGACGACGGCGTGGGCGGCGAGCCGCAGCCCTCGCTGCTCGGCTTCGCGGCGCTGGTGCTTCGCCACCTGCGCCTGATCGTGACGACCACGGTGGTGGTCGCCGTGCTTTCCGTGGTGCTCGCCCTGGCGATCCCCCGCACCTGGACGTCGCGGGTGGTGCTCGTCCCCTCGTCGGGGGGCGGGGGCGACTCGCGGATGCAGATGCTCGCCTCGCAGCTGGGGATGGCGGGGCTGGCCGCCGGCCGCGGCGGGGGCAACTCCAGCCAGAGCTTGGCGGCCATCGTCAAGAGCAAGGCCCTGCTCGACTCGGTGTCGCAGCACGCGCGCGCCACCCGCCAGGTGAACCTGTCGAAGAAGGCGCTCGACCGGCTGCTGAAGAACGGCACCAGCGTGGGAACCGACCCGGTGAGCCGGGCGATGGCGATCGAGGTGACTGCGAAAGACCCGGTGATGGCCCAGCGGCTGGCCAGCGCGTTCCCTGCCGCGGTGAACGCGATCGCCACCGAGATCGCCCTCGAGGCGGCGGCGCACAAGCGCGCGACCCTGGAGCAGCAGCTGGAGCTGGCGCGCGCCAACCTGAGCCGTTCGCAGCAGGCGCTGCTCGCCTTCCAGGAGCGCACCGGCACGCCGCAGATCCAGGAGCAGGCCCGCCAGTCGGTGGCGGCGGCGGCCGAGCTGCAGCGCGCCGTCACCCAGCAGGAGGTACGGGTGTCGCAGCTGCGGCGCGTGGCCACGCCCGACAACCCCGAGCTCCGCTCGGCGATGGCCCAGCTGGAGACGCTGCGCGGGCAGCTGCGGCGCCTGGCCAGCGACGGCAGCGAGGTGTTCCTGTCGGGCCGGGCGCTGCCGGGTGTCCAGCTGGAACTGGCGCAGCGGATGCGCAACTACCAGAAGGACGAGCAGGTCTACTCCATGCTCACCGCCGACCTGATGGACGCGCAGCTGGACCTGCGCGACAACCTGGCGGTGGTGAGCGTGCTCGACGCGCCGGCGGTTCCCGAGATCCCCTCGGGGCCGCACCGCACGCTGATCGTGATCGTGGGGACGATGCTGGGGGGCCTGCTGGGCCTGTTCGGCGCCTACCTCGCCGAATCGCTGCAGAACGCGCGCGCGGCGCATCCCGACGAGCCGCTCTTCGTGGAGCTGAAGCGCCTGGCCCGGGCGCGGCAGGGCAATGGCCGGCACGCGGGTGTCGCCTGACGTTTCCCGTGCGAGATGCGGACGGCGGGAGGGAGAAAGGAGCTCGGCTGAAGCCAGCCGGATCTCGGCTTCCTGAGCCGGACCGCCCCCGAGACGGCAGCAGGCGCAGAGGATGGTTTCCTCTGCGCCTGCTGCTTTTTTGCCTCCCGTCATCCTGTGTTCCCGGAGAATCGGCTCAGGACGGAAGGCTGCACTTGTCACATGTCGAATCCACGTGGATCGCTGGTGTCACGACGAGCGTAAGAACAGCGATTCATCACGCAGAGTCAGCAGGGCAAGCAGTCAACAACGTTCTGGAGCTGCTACAGCCAGATCCGCATGAATCATTGCGGCAGCAAGACCTGCTGATACCACGTTGTGGAGTTCCATTCGGGACCGAGATCCATAAATCTTCTCACGCAGAGCAGCAGAGGAGCAGAGGAGAGAAGCAGAGCAACCCCATCGACTCCGTCGTTCTCTGCTTCTCTGCTGCTCTGCGTGAGATTCCTTCGCCGGTCGAACTCGAATGATGATACTCGGCAATTCGGTATGCATTGTCACACAGAGGGACAGAGAAAACATGCAGTTCTCTGTGTCTCTGTGTGAGAAAGCAGTTCAGCCGATTCTGGTGCGACTCTGCTGGCTTTGCGTGCGGCTAGTCTTTTCTCGGACCCCGCACCATCATCTGATAATTATATTACGCGGCGGAACGGAAGAGGCGGAGAACGGGGCGTCGAAGGCGGCCCCGCCGTGGACGAGGAGCTCAGCAGCTGCCGCGGTTCGCCGTCTCGGCGGCACGCTGCGGGCGCGGTTCGGCGCCGGCCGGCTGCGCATGCGGCGGGTCGCCGGGGAGGGGGCGCGGGGCCATGGGCGCCACGCGCTCGACGGCGCGGTATAGCAGCCCAAGCAGCACGATGGCCCCGACGAAGGCCGGCAGCAGGAGCGACGGAACGCGCATCGCGGCGAATGCCATCGCCGCGAGCACCACGTTGATGCCGATCACCCGGGAGGTGACCGCCGCGTGCGAGCGTCCGGCCTGGGTGGCACGCTGGTAGGCGTGGCTGCGATGGGCCTCGTACACGCGCTCGCCGCGCAGCAGGCGGCGCACCAGAGTGACGGTGGCGTCGAAGACGAAGACGCCCAGCAGCACCACCCACGCCAGCAGGGGCACGGCGCGCGCGTTCTCGGAGGCCAGCGCCAGCACGGCGAAGAGGTAGCCCAGGGTGCCGCTCCCCACGTCGCCCATGAAGATCCGCGCGGGGTTCCAGTTCCACAGCAGGAACCCGGCGCTGGCTCCCGCCAGCAGCAGCGCGACGGTGGCCAGCGGCGCCGCTCCCGCCAGCACCAGCAGCAGCGCGGCGGCGACTCCGGCCGACACCGCCTCGCCCGCCGCGATGCCGTCGATGCCGTCCATGAAGTTGTAGAGGTTGGTGACCCACACCACCCCCAGCGCCCCGACCGCCCACCCCGCGGCTCCCAGCGTGAGCCGCCCGAACCCCACGTCCAGGGCGGGAAGCCCGCCCAGCCACGCCAGCGCCCAGAACGCGGCGGCGAAGTGGACCAGCGACCGCCAGCGCGCCGCCACGTGCGCATGATCGTCCACCCACCCGATCACCGCCACCGCGGCGGTGCCGGGGCCCAGCGCCAGCGCCAGGCGCGGGGGAACCGCGCCGGTGGCCGCGAGCACCGCCAGGCCGGCCAGGAACGCGCCGACCAGGGCGATCCCGCCGCCGCGCGGCGTGGCGCGGTGGTGCGAGCTGCGCTCGTTGGGAACGTCGATGAGGCGCGCGGCAGCGTAGCCCCGCACCCACCCGGTGAGCGCCCAGGAGGCGGCGAACGCGGCCAGCACGACCGCGGCGGCGAGCAGGTTGGAATTCACCCGTGCGTGGGAGGGAAGGTGCGGCCCGCGCATCGCCGCGAGACGCGTGCCTCGCCGCCGCGCTTCCGGCGCGGGGGTGACGGGGCGCGGGGGGCGGCGCTCACGCGGCACCCTCCCGCTCGCGGTACCAGCGGGCGGTGTCGGCCAGCCCCTGGTCGAGCGTGTACGGAGGCGTGAACCCGGTCACCCGCGCCAGGCGCGAGGCGTCCACCTCGAGCGAGCCGAGCAGGCGGTCGAGCGCGGGCGTGGTGAGCGGGAACGGAACCGCCCGCGCCACCACGTCGCCCGCCCGCCCCAGCGCGCGCAGCAGCGCCTGCGGGAGCGGCAGCAGGCGCGCCGGCCGGCCCAGCGCCACGCCGATGCGGCGCGCCAGCTCGGGCGTGGACACCGCCTCCGCGTCGGCCACGAAGAAGGTCTCGCCCGCCGCGGCGGGCGAGCCGAGCACGGCCTCCACGGCGGCGGCGGCGTTGCCCAGGTACAGGACGCTGCGGCGGTTGTCCACGCCGCCCAGCGGGAGCGGCCGCCCACGCGCCACCTGGGCGAAGAGGCGCAGCATGTTGGCGCGCACCCCGGGGCCGTACACCAGCGGAAACCGCAGCACCGTCGCGCGCATCCCGGCCGCCGCCGCCCGCGCCAGCACCAGCCGCTCCGCCTCGAGCTTGCTCACGCCGTAGGGGTCGGCCGGCCGGGGCGGGGTGTTCTCGCTCCAGGGTGCGCCGCGGGTCGCCTCGCCCACCGCCTTCACCGAGCTGGCCAGGACGAACGCCTCTACCCCCGCGGCGGCGGCGGCGTCGAGCAGCGCCGCCGTCCCGGCCACGTTCACCCGCCGGAAGGCGTCGAGCGGGTCGGCCGCGCGGTCGCGCATCACGTGCACGCGCGCGGCCAGGTGCACCACGGCGTGGCACCCCTCCACCGCCCGCGCCACCCCCGCGCCGTCCGCCAGGTCTTCCACCACGGCGGCCTCGGCCGCGTGGCCCGCCGCCCGGCCCGGGCGGACCAGGGCGCGCACCCGCCACCCGGCGCCGGCCAGCCGCTGGCAGACGGCGGCGCCCACGAACCCGGTGGCGCCGGTCACCAGCACGCGCCGCTCAGCCGGCATCGGGCACCGGCGTGCGCGCCGCGGCCGCGGCGAGGATCTGCAGGTAGCGCCCGGCCAGCGCCGGTCGGCCATAGTTGTGCTGCACGTAGGCGCGGCCCGCGCGCCCCATCTCGGCCAGGCGCGCGGGCGGCGTGGCGCGCACGGCGCGGATCCCGTCGGCGATGTCGGCCGCGTCGCCGGGGCGCCGCACGAACCCGCCTCCGCTGGCCTCCACGATGGCGCGGCCCTCGCCGTCGAGGCTGGCCACCAGCGGCCGCTCGCACGCCAGGATCTCGAACAGCTTGGAGGGCACCGTCTCCTGGAACACGGGGAGCGGCGCGAGCGGCACCAGCACCACGTCGCAGGCGTTGTAGAAGGCGCGCGTGGCCTCCTTGGGGATCGGCGGGAGCACGTTCACGTTGGGCATCCCCGCCGCGCGCGCGCGCAGCTCGTCGCCCTGCGGCCCGTCGCCCGCCAGCACGAAGCGCACGGCGGGGCGCTCGGCCGCCAGCAGGGCGGCCGCGTCCAGCAGCGTGTGCAGGTTCTGCCCGGCGCCGAAGTTGCCCAGGTAGCCGGCCACCATCTCGCCGTCCCTGCGCCGCAGCGCTTCCAGCGGCGGGGCGGCGTGCGGGTCGGCGAAGTAGCGGTCGGTTTCCACGCCGTTGGGGATCACGTGCACCCGCGCCGGGTCGACCCCCTTCTCGATCACCCTGCGCCGGAAGCTCTCGGTGACCACCACCACCTGCTCGGCCGCGCGCAGCAGCCCCCGCTCCACCGCGAACAGCGCCCGCGCCGACGCGCCCTTCACCACCCCCATCTCCACCAGGTAGTCGGGCCACAGGTCGCGCACCTCCAGCACCAGGGGGGTGCGGCGCAGCGCCGCGGCGGCGCGCCCGGCCAGGTGCGGGAAGAAGGGTGGCGAGCTCGCGATCAGCACGTCGAGCTCGCCCCCGCGGGCGACCGCCCGCGCGGCGGAGGTCGCCATGAAGGTGGCGTTGTTCAGCAGCGTGCGCGCGAAGCCGTGCTTGGGGCTGGCGAAGAGCCACGAGCGCAGCACGCGGATGCCGTCCCACTCCTCGTCCACGAAGAGCCGCCCGCGGTACTGCGGGTGGATGCGCCCCTCGGGGCGGTTGGGCATCCCCGTGAACACCGTGACCGCGGCGCCGGCGCCGATCCAGCAGCGCGCCATCTCGGTCACGCGGGCGGGCCCGGCCCCCACCTCGGGGGGAAACTGCTGCACCAGGTAGCCGATCTTGAGCGTCATCACCCCTGTTCCAGGCGGATCTCGAAGCCGAAGCCCCGTCCGTCGTTGCCGTCGATCTCCAGCTCCAGCACCGGCGCGGGGATGCGCACGCCGAAGCGCGGCGAGAACCAGCCCTGCGCGGGCTCCTCCGCACCCGTCACCACCCGCACCCGGTCGGCTCCCCAGCTGTCCACCACCACCCCTGCCCCGCCCGACACCGCGGTCGCGCGGCCGCCGTCCACCCGGAGCGCGAAGTCGGGGTGGAGGTGGAGGCGGGAGCGCAGGCGCGCGCCCTCGGCGCCGCGGACGGCGTCTTCCACCCGCCACGCCGCGCCGCGCCGCTCGATGCGGCGCTGGTGCGCGGCGCGCGGCTCATGATATGGCGCGCAGTCGCCGGCGAACAGGAAGGCGCCGGACCCCTCGGGCGACCATTCCAGCGCGCGCACCCGCGCCATGGCGCCCACGCGGAAGGTGCCCCACACCTCGCTCTGCTCGCGCGTGCCCACCTGCACCGTGCTGTGCGCGCGGGTGCTGCGCGCGTAGGCACGCAGCGGGTCGCCCTCGTAGCCGCTGGTCCCCGAGTCCACCACCACCGGCCGGCCGCCCAGGTCCAGCTCGAAGCTGAGCGCGTCGCAGTGCGCGTGCCCGGGCTGGTAGCGGGGCCCGGGCGGCCCGCAGTCCACCGCGATCCGCCCGCCGCCGCCCGCGAAGCCGAAGTACCCCGTCTCGGGAAGCGCCCAGGCGCCCGCCGGCGGCGCGGGCGCCTCGCCCAGCGCCAGCGTGGCGAGCCGGCGCAGCCAGCCCGCGTCGGGCGCGATCCCCTCCGCTGCGTCGTTGAAGAGGTGCGGGCGGCCGTCGGGGCGCGCCAGCCGCGTCCACGCGCGCGCCATGGCACGCACCCGTTCCCGCGCCTCCGGCGGGACCTCCACGCCGCACGCGTCCAGCATCGCCAGCAGCTCCAGGAAGTCGCCCAGGGCGATGGCGTGGTACATCGGCGAACGCTCGAAGTGGCCGCCGTCGTGCAGCACCTGCTCGAACAGCTCGCGCCACAGGAGGCCGAGCACCCCGGTGCGCCACTCGGCCGCATCGGGGCCCGGGAAGAAGAGCCCGCCCAGCACCAGCGCGTGCAGGTTCTTCTGCAGGTGGTTGGCCAGGATGTGCCACTCCAGGCGGCGGCGCAGGAAGGCGAGCTGCCCGTGCAGCGACGCGTCCAGCCGCGCGGCGAACGACGGGTCGAGCGCGCCGCCGAAGAGGAGCCGGGCACGCATCCAGTTCACCGCCCGCAGCGACAGTGCGTACGGCTCCCACCCCGGGCCGCGGCCGCCGGCGGTCTGCTCCATCCACCCGCCGGCCAGCGCCTCGAAGCGCCGGACGTAGGCGGGGTCGCCCGTGGCGCGCCACCCCCAGGCCAGGTCGGCCGCGTGGTCGAAGTAGTGCAGGTTGTAGGTCCACAGCGGCGACACCGGGCGCGCCCGCCAGTCGGGCGCCGGCAGCGTCTCGGCGTGGCCGATGAAGTCGAAGCGGCCGGCCAGCACCCCGTCGGCGCGCTTGCGCCACCCGGCCGCCCCGCCCGGGCCCGCCGCCTCCCACACCTGCGCCATGGCCGCCGAGCGCGCGTCCAGCCGCGCTCCGCGGGGTGGAGGCGGCGCGCCCGCGCGGGCCTGCAGCCGGCGCAGCGGACGGTACGCCCACTGGCGCCAGCGCAGCCCGCGCACCGTGCGCAGCAGCAGGAGCGGATCGGTCATCGGCCGCCGCGCGCCCGCGCCGCCGCGCCGCGCGCGCACGTGCTCAGGACCCCGCCTCCGGCCCCGCGTCGGCCTCGGCCGACGCGGCGGCGCCGCGCGGGAGGAGCGACTTGACCGCGCGGAACTTGCCGCTGCGCTCGCGCTCGATCTCGTCCACGTAGGCGAAGCGCACCTCCAGGGTGGGCGAGATCCAGCGGCGCACCTCGGCCCGGATGCGCCGCTCCACGTCGGGGCCGTAGCCGGCGCGGCGCACCACGCGCAGGGTGATCTCGTCCGGCCGCTCCTGCACCACCTGGCACTCGCGCACCTCGTGCGTGTCCTTGAACAGGTAGTCGAAGCGCATGATCCGCGTCCCCTCGGGGGTGATCACGTAGTCGTCCCGCCGCCCTTCCACCCGCACCAGCACCCGCGACTCGCGGCCGCAGGGGCAGCGGTAGTCCTCCGCCTCCCACACGCCGGTGTCGCCCACGCGGTAGCGGAGGAAGGGGAACTCGGGGCAGGCGAACCCCGTGGCCACGATCTCGCCGCGCACGCGCCCGCCGGGGAGCGGCTCGGGGTCCAGGCACTCCAGCACGCCGAACTCGAAGTCTTCGTGGTATCTCCCCTCGGGGCACGACGACGCGTTGCCGCACCCTTCCGAGAAGCCGTACTGGTTGATCACGCGCGCGCCGGTGAAGCGGGTGATCTCGCGCCGCTGCACCTCGAGCACGTTCTCGGCGCCGGTGTCCACCACGCGCGGCGGGTCGCGCATCTCCAGCCCCGCCTCCAGCGCGGTAGCCGCCACGGCGTGGATGATGGACGGGTAGCCGCTCCAGAACACGAAGGGCTTGGCGTCGAGGAACTCCACCATCGCCCGGATCTTCTCGGGGGTCACGTGCTGCATGTTGAGCAGCGCCTGGCCGGCGGCCGGGTTCCAGCGCCAGTACGGCGGGCGGCGCTGCGCGAGCGGCACCACCAGCTTGCCGGTGAAGTTGGCGTGCAGCATCCCCGGCTCCAGCCCGTGGCGCTGCCGGTGGCGCCACCACACCGCCCACTGGAACGACACCGACGACACGGTGCTGTAGAAGTGCAGGCTCTTCCCCGTGGTGCCGCCCGTGTGGCGGTGCCGCAGCACGCGCGGGTCGGTGCCCTCGGCCACCATCGCCCGGCCGGCGGCGCGCACCTCCTCCTTGGTGAGGACGGGGAGGCGCGGCAGGTCGGCCCGGCCCCGCACGTCGCCGGGAGCGACGCCCGCCTCGCGCATCCGCTCGCGGTAGAAGGGGACGCGCTCGTACGCGTGCTTCACCATGCGCGCCACCTGCTCGTCCTGCCAGGCGTCGATGCGGGCGCGGCCCCACCCGTCGCTCCGGGCGAGCTCGTCCAGCCGCCGGCGAAAGCCGGGGCCCAGGCGCGCGCGCGCCTCGCGGCGCCCCACCGCCGCGCACACCACGTTCTGCAGGCCCACGGGAAGGCGCGCGTAGACCGTCTCGGCAAGCCGCTCGTTCACGGGGCCCTCAGGCGGCCGAACGGCGGGTGGCGGGCACGCGCTCCACGCGCCCCGTCCAGCCGAAGTGCGGGCGGAAGTGGAAGGTCGCGGCGTCGGCGATCGCGGGGAGGCACGCGTTCCACCCGGGCACGTTGCTCACCACCCGCACGTCGCGCCACCCCCACTCGGCGAGCGGGTAGCCGCGCGCCTCGAACGCCTGCCGGACGATGGGGATGCGCTCGGGGTCGAGCCCCATCAGCCAGGCGCACGCCGCGTCCACGCTGGCCGGGTTCACGCCGAACAGGAGCACCCCGGCCTCGACGGGGTCGGGGTTCAGCGGGCCGCTCCCCTCGCCGGCGACGATCCCGTCCACCAGCGAAAGGTGCCGCTTGCGGCCGGCGGCCCCCGGCGGGCGCAGGGTGCCGTCGGGGTTGCCGTAGAAGATCAGCTTGTTCAGGTCCAGGCACATCCGCCAGACGGTGTCGTTGCCCGCCCAGTTCCCGCTGCGGATCACCTTCTCGGTGTCGCCGAAGACGTGCTTGCCCATCAGCCGGGCCTTGTGGTGCACCCACGGGCCCAGCACCGGCACGTGCATCGACAGGCGGCGGAAGCCACGCACCAGCGCGCGCTCGGCGCGGTGCTTGACCCCGGGGCGCGGGTGCTCGTCGCCGCCCGTCTTGGGGTCGCCCTCGGTGTGGTGGGGGAGCCAGTTCTTGTCGCCGTTGACCCCCACCAGGTTCTTGAGGGTGGCGGTGATCCCGGCCTTCTTGTGCGTCTTGAGCTTGGGAAGGCTGAACACCACGTCGGCCACGATGGCCGAGCCGGCGATCTTGTACTCGTGCCGGCCGCCGGTGTGGTGGTGGTTGACCTGCTCGGTCTTGTAGTCGGCCCCGTAGTAGCGGCCGCCGCCGGGGTGCGACGCCAGCTCGCTGGCGTCGGCCAGGTCGAACGCCACGCCGCCCCGGGGGTCGCCGGGAAGGGTGCGCCGCGACTGGATCACCGAGTCGAGCACCGTCCACTCCTGCAGGCGCAGGTCCACCAGCTCGAAGGGAAGCCCGCGCGCGGCGTAGTAGTCGTGGATCGCGTTCAGCCCGAGGAGGTCGGCGATGCGGGTGAACGACGCCTCGGTGATCGGCGCGTCGGCCAGCACCAGGCGCCCGCGGCCCTCCAGCGCCTTCCAGATGTAGTCGGCCACCGCACGCACCACGCTCCCCTGGGTGAGCACGTAGCGCCACCCCTGCGGGTCGCGCGGGTGCAGCTCGTACACCAGGTTGGGCTTGAGCAGCACCGTCTCGCCGGGGCGCACCAGGCCGCCCAGCGGGTTCCACCCGGGGGTGCCGAAGCGCTCCGCGTCGAGGCCGGCCAGGCGAAAGGTCTCGCGCACGGCGTCGTAGACGTCGTTGGGCTCGGCTCCCACCTCGGGGAACGGGCACTCGGGGTACGCCCGGCCGGGGTGGAAGGGCGGGTGCTCGGGGTAGCGGGCGCCCCGCGCGCTCCACACCGCCACCCGCTCGGGGGCGTGCAGGCCGATCGATTCTGTGCTCATGTCCGCAGCCGCGGGGGCGTGAGGGCACGGCCGGCGTCGTCCGCCGCCAGCGCCAGAAAGCGGGGACTCGCGCCGGGCTCCACCGCGAGAAAGGAAACCGCGTGCCTCATGCCGACACCACCGGTTCCAGGGCGGGCGCGTCCACGAACATCCGGCACCACAGCTCGATCGACATGAGCGCCAGGATGGTGTAGGCGCCATCCACGCGCCCCGCGCGGTCGAGCTCCACCAGGCGGCGCACGGCGGCGGGGTCGAAGAGGCCGCGCGCACCGAGCGACGCGGGCGAGAGCGTCTCCTCCACCCGCTCGCGCAGCTCGCCGCGCAGCCAGCGCCGCAGCGGCGCCCCGAAGCCGCTCTTGGGGCGGTAGATCACGTCGTGCGGGAGGAAGGGCTCCATGGCACGCTTGAACACCGCCTTCCCCTCCATCCCCCGCTGCCGGTAGCCGGCGGGGATGCGGGTGGCCAGGTCGACCAGCTCCAGGTCGAGGAGGGGAACACGCACCTCCACGCCGGCCGCCATCCCCATCTTGTCGGTGTAGTTCAGGTTGTGGTCGGCCAGGAAGTGCTTCCCCTCCAGGAAGAGCATCCGGTCGAGCGGCTCGCGCGCGGAGGGGATGCGCGACAGGCTCTCCAGCAGCGGCGCCGCCACGTCCTCGCCGGTGGTGGCGTGGGCCAGGGCGGGCGAGTAGAGCGAGCGGCGCAGCGCGTCGCCGCTCCACCAGAAGTGCGAGATCAGCCGGCGGTCGCCGTCCAGGTCGGCGTGCTCCAGCAGCTTGGCCATCCGCCGCGCCAGCGGCGAGGCCGCACCGCCGGCGACCCCGGCCCGGCGCGCCGGCCGTGCGAGCGCCGCCCGCGCCGCGCGCGGAAGGCGCCCGAGCACTCCGTCCACACGCAGCGCCTGGTGGCGCCGGTAGCCCGAGAAGATGTCGTCGCCCCCGGCTCCCGAAAGGAGCACCTTGATCCCATCGCGCCGCGCCTGCTCGGAGATCAGCAGCGCGTTGATCGGCGCCGGGTCGGCCTGTGGCTCGTCCAGGTGCCAGAGCATCCGCTCCAGCTCGCCGATGGTGTCCGGGCGCACGCGGATCTCGTGCAGGCGCACGCCCAGGTGGCGGGCGACCCGGCGCGCGTAGGGAAGGTCGGCCGGGCTCCCGTCGGCGTCCATCCCGTCGTCGAAGCCGATGCTGTAGCAGGTGGTGGGCGTGTCGCCGGGGCGCGCGGCCTTCATCATGGCCACCACGGCGCTGCTGTCCAGCCCGCCCGAGAGGAAGGCGCCAACCTCCACGTCGGCCACCAGCTGCCGCTCCACCGCCTCGCGCACCCCGGCGCCCACGCGCTCGGCCAGCTCGTCGAACGAGCCCGCCAGCGGCTCGCGCCCGTAGGGAAGCTCGTACCAGCGCCACTCGCGCAGCACCCGCCCCTGGCGCACCAGCAGCGCGCACCCGGGCGGCAGCTTCTTCACCGCGCGCAGCGCCGTGCGCGGCGCGGGGGTCCACAGGTAGGCCAGCGTCTGGTGGATGGCCGCGGTGTCCACCTCGCGCGGGAGCTCGGCGCAGCGCAGCAGCGACTTGATCTCGCTGCCGAAGAGGAAGCCGCGCGGGAGCTCGGCGTGGTACAGCGGCTTTACCCCCAGCGCGTCTCGTGCCACGAAAAGGTCGCCGGGCTCCACCCCCTCGGGGCAGCCGGCGGCACGCCCGTCGCGGATGGCGAAGGCGAAGATCCCGTTCAGCCGCGCCAGCATCGCGGTGCCGGCCGCGGCGTAGAGGTGCAGCAGCACCTCGCTGTCGGTGCCGCTGTGGAAGACGTGGCCCTGCCCCTCCAGCTCGCGCCGCAGCTCGCGGTAGTTGTAGATCTCGCCGTTGAAGGTGAGCGCCAGGTCGTCCAGGCCGTGCGCGCCGCAGCACGGGCAGCGGACCGTCATGGGCTGCCGGCCTTCGTCGGAAAGGTCGATGATGGCGAGCCGCCGGTGCCCCAGCCCGGTGACCACCCCCGCCCCCTCGTCGAACGCGATGGTGCCCGAGCCGTCGGGGCCGCGGTGCGCCACCGCGGCCACCATCGCCTCGAGCAAGCCGGCGCCGAAGCGCCCCTGTAGCCCCGCGATCCCGCACATCGCGCGGTCAGTCCGCCCGCACGGCCACGGGCTGGCCGGTGCGCAGCGACTCCACGATGGCGAAGGTCGCGCGCGTGGTGGCGGCCAGCGAGGCCAGCGAGATGGGAAGCTCGCCCCCCTCGCGCGCCGCCTTCGCGAACGCGGCGATCTCTTCGTCGAACCCCTTGTCCTGCGACATCCGCTTGACGCTGCGGCGCTTCCCCGCGCGCGACACCGTCACCTCGCGGAAGTCGTCGAGCACCGCCAGCGCGCCGCCGCCGTACACCTCCAGGCGCTCCTTGGCGAACGACTTGTCGCCCGTGGCGAAGTAGGCGATGGTGGCCACCGAGCCGCGGGCGAAGCGCAGGGTGATCGTCACCGTGTCGTGCAGCCCGCCCTCGGGCCCGCCCAGCGCGTGCGCGAACGCCTCCACCGGGAGGTCGCCGGTGACGAACTGGCACAGGTCCACGAAGTGGCACACCTCGCCGATGATCCGCCCGCCGCCGTCGTCGGGGTCGTGGATCCAGCTTTCGCGCGGGATGGCGCCGGCGTTGATGCGGTAGGTGAGCGCCAGCGGCAGCCCCGGCGTGAAGGCGTCCTTCACCTCGCGCGCCAGCGGCGAGAAGCGCCGGTTGAAGCCCACGGCGAGAACCCCGCCGGTCTCGGCCTGCGCGGCCAGCACCTCCTGCAGCCCGGCCTCGTCCAGCGCCAGCGGCTTCTCCACGAACACGGCCTTGCCCGCGCGCAGCGCCTCGGCGGCGAAGCGGGCGTGGCTGGCGTGGCGGGTGGCGATCACCACCGCGTGCACCTGGGCGTCGGCCAGCAGCGCCGCCGTGTCGGTGGTGGCGTAGCCGAAGCCGAAGCGGTCGCCCACCGACTTGGCGTTCATCCCCGTGGCCGTGGAGACGCCGACCAGCGACGCGGCCGGCAGCTTCTGGAAGCGGGGGAGGAGCATGGCGCGCGCGAAGTTCCCCGCGCCCACGAAGCCGATCCCCAGCCCTCCGCCGGCCGCCGCGCGGTTGGCCAGCGTCACCCGGCGCACCGGCTCGCCCGTGCGCGCGGGGTAGGTGAGGAGCACGCCGGCGAAGGGCTCCTTGGTGGTTCCCCCGATCACCTCGTAGGCGTCGGCCGCGCGCTCGATGGGGAAGCGGTGCGTGGTGAGCTTCGCGGGGGTGACCTGCCCCGTGGCCACCAGGCGCAGGAACTCCTCCATGTTGCGCCGCTCGGTCCAGCGCACGTAGCCCACGGGGTAGTCGCCGCCCTTCTCCTCGTAGGCCGGGTCGTAGCGCCCGGGGCCGTACGAGCGCGAGAGCCGCAGCTGCAGCTCCTTCTCGTAGTACGGCTTGCGGGGCAGCTCCATCCCGGTGGCGCCCACCATGGACACCACGGCGCGATCGCGAGCGATCTCGCCCGCCAGCTCCACCGGGTCGCTGGACGAGGTGGCCGCGGTGATCACCACCGCGTCGGCGCCGCGGCCGCCGGTGAAGGCGGCCACCGCGCCGTGCACGTCGCCGCCGCGCACCACCGCGGCCTCGGCGCCCATCTCCAGCGCCAGCGCCACCTTGGCCGGGTCCAGGTCGATGCCGATGACGCGGCACCCGGCGGCGCGCAGGATCTGCACCGCCAGCAGCCCCAGCAGCCCCAGCCCGATCACCGCCACCGCCTCGCCCAGGCGCACCTCGGCGATGCGCACGCCCTGCAGCGCGATGGCCCCCACCGTCACGTACGACGCATCCTCCAGCGTCACGTTCTCGGGAACGTGCACCGCCAGGTTGCGCGGCACGAACACCACGTCGGCGTGGCTGGCGTAGCCCATCCCCGCGCACGCCACGCGGTCGCCCACGGCGAACTCCTCGGCGCCGCGGCCGGCGGCCTCCACCACGCCGGCGCACGAATAGCCCAGCGCGATGGGCTGGTCGAGCCGGCTCATCACGGTCTGCACGGTGGGGCCCAGCCCGTCCTTCTTCACCTTGTCCACCACCTGGCGCACCAGGTCGGGACGCTCGCGCGCCTTCCCCAGCATGCTCTTGCCGGCGAAGTCGGTGATCATCTTCTCGGTGCCCGCGCTGATCAGCGACGCGGCGTTGCGCACCAGCACCCCGCCGGCGCGCACGCCGGGCTCGGGGACCTGCGCCAGCTCCAGCCTGCGCGTGCGGACGTGCTGCAGTACCTGGTTCAAGAAAGCTCTCCAGAGCGGCCTTCGTCGGCCGCTCGCCGGTGTTGTTGAAAAGCCCGGCCCCCGCGGCCGCGCGGGAGCCGGTATCCGGCCGCCATCCGTGGCGCCGTGGCGCCGGGCGTCAGCGGTCGGGGGGCGGCGCAGCGGGCGCCGGCGCGGCGCCCCCCGCGTGCCGCGCCAGCACCTCGCGCACCACCGCGCCGATCTCGTCGCGGCGCCGTTCGTACGAGAAGAGCGACTCCATGCGGGCCCGGGCCCGCCGGCCGTAGTCGTCGCGCAGCGCCGGGTCGTCGAGCAGCCGCTGCACGGCAGCCGCGATCTGGTCGGGCTGGGTGCCGTCCACCATCAGGGCGTCGGGCCCGGCCACGTGCACCACCTCGCCGGCTGGGCTGGTGATCACCGGCGCGCCGCAGCTCATCGCCTCCGCGATCGCCATCCCGAAGCCCTCGTAGCGGCTGGGCTGGAGGTACACCGTACAGCGCTGCATGTGCGCGATCTTCTCCTCGCGCGTGAACACGCCGGGAAAGCGGATGCGCTCCTGCATCCCGGCCTCGTCGATCATCGCCTGCAGGCGCGGGTAGTAGCCGCCGTGCTCGCCGGCCAGCACGAAGCGCACCCCGGCCCGCGCGCGGCACACCCGGATGGCGGCTTCCACGATCTCGGGAAAGCACTTGCGCAGCGCGTTCTGCTCCTCGGTCCACCCCACCGTGAACACCAGGCCCGGGTCGCGGTCGGCCGCGGCGGGATGGTAGGCGGCGGTGTCCACCGTGAGCGGAGCGTAGCGCGGGTTGTTGATGCGGAAGGTGCGCGAGTGCTCCTCGATCTCGTGCCGCGAGACGAAGACGTTGGCGTCGGCGTTGGCCAGCACCCGGCGCTGCACCCAGCGGTGCGGCGGGAGGTTGCGGTCGTAGTAGGCGCGGTCGAGCACCCCCGCCACGATCACCGGCTTGCCCAGCATCTTCCCCATCGCCAGCGGCGCGAACGCCCAGGTCCACCACCAGACGTAGTACAGGTCGGCGGGGCGCAGGTGGTGCACGCGCGTGGCGATCGAAACGTCGTAGCCCAGGTCGCGCAGCGCCTTGATGTCCTGCGAGTAGAACTCCACTCGCTCCAGGATGTCGGGCGTCTGCACCCGAGCGAAGAAACAGATCCGGTGCGGCATGACGTAAAGGTGCGGCGCGGCGAGCGTGCGGCGCCGGCTCTGATTCATGATTTCACGCGCGGGTCGGCGTCCGCCGCCCGCGCTTCCGAACGAACACGCCGGCACGACGGGCGCGCGTGCACGCGCGACCCCCACGTGCCGGGCCACGACAAAGTGGGGCAAGCCGCCCGATCGGGCGGGTGTCTCTCGTCCTCCGGCCAGCGAGGCGAGGCGCATCCACGCGCAGTCGTCCGACCCAACCCTGGGCTGGCCAACCGCCCCGCCTTGCGGCTCTGGCAAGGTGCGGGCCGCCGCCGTGGTCGGGGATCCATGCCCCCGCCGGCTCCACGCGTAGTCGCCCGGACCCCATGGACCGGTGCGGACCCGCCAATCCGGGCCGCCGTGGACGGAAGCCCCAGTATACACCGCCGCTCGCGCACGCGGCAAGCGCCACCCGCCGCTCGCGGGAGGCGGGTGGAGAGCGGTGGCACCCGCGTTCAGCGGGCGCTCATGCGCCCGCCAGCCGCAGCTCCCCGCCCCCTGCCGCAGGCGCGGCGAGCGGCGCCGGGCGCGCCGGGGCCGGCCGGCGCAGCGGGTTCAGCCAGAGCAGGACGCCCACCACCGGCGCCAGCTTGATCCACGCGAAGAGCAGCGTGGCGAACTCCTGCTCGAAGGGAAGGATCCGTGACAGCACGAACACCGCGATCACCAGCCGCGCGGGCGAGGCCGACCCGACCAGCGTGGTCCCCACGAAGGCCACCAGCACCGACAGCAGGAGCGCGGCGCCGAAGAACCCGACGTAGCCGAAGTTCCCGTACACGTCGGTGAGCTCGCAGCTGTAGTAGTCGATCAGGTCGAGCCCGGTGTATCGCAGGATGAGGTAGCTCTTGGCGTTGGTCATCGCCAGCCGCTTCAGCGTCACCGTCTGCTCGGTACGGACGATCGGGTCGAGCGAGAGCACGAACGGGACGATCCAGGCGGTGCCCTTCGCCGCGCCGAAGCTTTCCATCCCGGGCTGGATCATGGCGATGGCATCCACGCCGTTCAGCCGCATCGCCGTCGGGTCCGACACCGACTGGACGTTGGGGCGGCCCAGCGGCGACAGCGCCTCGAGGCTGAAGAGCGGACCGCCCTGCACGGCCGCCGTGCGGATGTTCACCACCACTCGCACCATGTACAGCGCCACCAGCGCCAGCGCCGCGCCGGTCACGAGCCCGCGGGCCGTGACCTTGAACCGCTTGCGCGCGGTGGACTGGTAGACCACGAACACCGAGCACACCAGGATCAGCACGCTCAGCCGCGAGTTGAGCAACGCGAAGCTCAGGTACAGCCCGACCGTGACCCCCAGCGCGCCGGTGAGCAGCCTGCGCGTGGTGCGGCCAGCCTGCGGCGCGCGCCGCAGCATCACCAGGCAGCAGAGGATGAGGAACACGCCGAGCTCGATGAAGGTGCGGTAGAACGCGAAGTCGACCAACCCCATCTGCAGCTGCCGGTCGGCCAGGTTGACGTGCCCGATCCGCCGGTAGAGAAGGCCGTTCTTCACGGCGATCACCAGGTATCCCAACCCCAGCAGCACGCATCCGACGGCGAAGAGCGCGGTGCGGCCGTGCCGCAGGTCCATCACCGGGGCCACCGTACTCCGCTGCCACCGGCGCGCCAGGTACAGCGAGCACACGATCAGCGGGAGGTCGAACACCGCCACCGTCCACCACGCGATGTGGACGTAGCGGGCCATCCCGTCGGATGCCAGCCCGGCCGACGCCACGGCGGGGCCCACGTGCATGTAGGCCATCACCTGCGCGTAGATCAGCAGCAGCACCATGTCCCGGCGCAGGTCGAGCAGGCGCAGGGCGAGGGCCGCGACCGGCAGCCCGGCGGCCACCAGGGCGGCCACCCAGAGCGAGATGGAGCTCATTCGGCAATTCGTGAACGATGACGGGCCGTCGCCGTGGATCCCACCCCCACGCTGCTCCGGCTGCTACGAAATCTCCTCGGCGCGTGCGGCGCGGCCGCGCTCCGGTCAGGCCGCTCGCGGCGCCGCCCGGCCGGCACCCAGCTCGCGGAACGCGCTCCCCACCCACACCAGCATCCCCGCGTGCTCCATCCCCAGGAGCACCCACGCCGCGCCCGTGCCACCATGCCCCGGCACCACCAGCGCGAACAGCGCCCACGACGCCGCCAGCATCGCCGCGTTGGCCACCGCCGTCAGGCGGTTGCGGTTGTACGTCAGCAGCACCCCGCCGGCGAGCGACGCCAGCGAGCGGGCCGGGATGGACAGCAGCAGCACCTGCAGGATCGGCACGGCCGGGGCATAGGCGGGGATCGCCGCGCGCAGCAGCGGGCCGCACAGCAGCGCCCCGCCCACCGCCACGGGGATGGTGACGGCCGCGGTGAGGCGCAGGGCACCCATCAGCTCCCCCCGCACGGCGCCGCGGTCGTGCGCCGCGGCCGCGAACCGCGGCACCAACAGCTGCCCCAGCGCCGAGGGAAACACCATCGCCACGCTGAGCACCAGGGTGCTGATGCCGAAGTACCCCACCATCTCGGAGGTGGCGCCCCAGCGCCCCAGCGCCAGGATGCCACCCTGGTCAAACGCGGTGCGCAGCGCCAGCGACGCCGCCACCGCCGCCCCGTGCCCCACCAGGTAGCGGTAGCCGTGGGCGGGGTTGGCCTCGCCGCGCCAGCGCAGCACGCGGCGCAGCGGAAGGAGCAGCACCAGGGCGGTGCACGCCTCGCCCACGTATCGCCCCATCACCCACCCGTCCAGCCCGCGCCACCAGGTGAGCGCCACCACGGCCAGCAGCGACACCGCCGAGCTGGCCACCGACACCACCGCGAGCCGCTGCACCTGGCGGATGCCCAGGTAGTAGTTGAGCGAGGTCCGCACC
>Ga0070686_100000029_pt1 | contig 123581 bp, 122 predicted proteins | sample KBSS23LmetaG_FD_65654 | JGI IMG/M metagenome (GOLD analysis project Ga0070686, IMG submission 65654) | Switchgrass rhizosphere microbial communities from Kellogg Biological Station, Michigan, USA - KBS S2-3L metaG | ecosystem: Host-associated > Plants > Roots > Rhizosphere ...
ACGGCGAGCGTGGCCGCGCACAGCGCGAGGCGCCGGAGAGGGACGATCGACATGGTCAATCCGAGAGAGGAGGGACGTTGCGGCCGGATGCTGGCCGCGGCGGCGCGCCGAGGAGCGCGCGAGAGAGGTGCGTTGATACATAATTTTGTAGCAACCTTAATCGGAAGTCAATGGTACGGCGGCCCGGCCGGAGGCGAGGATTCGCAACCACTTGCCGCCCCTGCTCGCCCTCCCCGCGCCGAACGGGAGCAAAAGTCTGTTCCCAGGCCGTTTTTGGCGGCACATCTACCGCATATCGTTACCACGCAATGGATTGCGGAACTGCCCGGGCAGCCGCGGGCGGACCGCCGCGCGGCGATGGCACCCCACCGTGGAGGCCCTCCCGTACCGCTCTCATTTAGCCCTCGAAAGCTCCCGCCGCATGGCAGGAAGGCTGCCGTTTCGAGAGGCGTTTTCATGGGAGCCAAAACGAACGATTCGGGCTTGATCTACACTGGTTCGACTCAAAACATTCGGATAGAACATTCCGATCTATGTAATTGTCATACCGTATCGGCGGATCCATAGCACATTCCCCCAGTGATCCGCGGCTTCCGTATCGCTCCCCCGCGCCGTCTCGTGCCGTGGCGCCGCGGCCATGGCACTTCCCGGCGGTGACCCTGGAGAAAGCAAAAGACCCACAGGCGGTGCTCGGCCTGTGGGTCGTTGCGTGGATGCCCGGAGTCGGACTCGAACCGACATACCCTTGCGGGTGGCAGATTTTGAGTCTGCTGCGTCTACCGATTTCGCCATCCGGGCGAGCCGCTAAGCTAACGGGGCGCGGCGGCGGATTCAACCGCCGCCCGCGCCGTGACGCCATCGATGGGAGCTCAGGGCGTCGATTCGGAGCCGCCGGCGTCGTGCGCGTCCACGATCTGCTGCGCGTACCAGGCGCGCTTCATGGCCCGCATCTCGTCGCCCGTGGCCATCGCCTCGCGCGCGGTGCGCAGGAGGAGGCGGGCGCGGCGCAGGTCGGGGGTGGGCGCCGCCTCGGCGTCGATGCGCTGCTCGGCACGCTCCACCAGCCGCAGCGCCACGCGCACCGGCGCATAGTCGCGCGCCGTCTCGCCCGCGCCCGCCAGCAGCCCGGCGGCGGCGCGCACGTCGCCGCGGTCGAGCGCGGCCTCGGCGGCGCCGCGGCCCGCCGACACCACCGCCAGCGTGCTGTCGAGCCCGGGGTACTGCCCGGCCCGCAGCCGGTCGGCGGCGCGGGTCTCCCACTCGCGCACGGCCACCAGCGCCGGGGCGACCCGCGCTCGCGGCGGGTCGTGCGCCAGGAGCTGCGCCGCCGCAAGCCGTGCCTGGGCCTCCAGGTGCAGCCCCGCCTCCAGCTGCCCGGCACGGCGCAGCCTGGCGGCCTCGGCCACCAGGGTGCGGATGCGGCGCCCGTCGGCCGGCGCCACCCAGGGGAGCCAGGTGCGCGTGTCGGGCATCCCCGCCGGCTCGGCCACCGCCACCCAGGTGCGCCCGCCCGCCTGCTGGGCGAACGACGTGGCCATGGTGGGCGCGTCGCCGCACGCGGCCAGCGTCCAGGCGGCGGCGAGCGCCGCCAGCGGCGCGGCGAAGTGGTTGCGGGAGCGGTGCATCCGAGCGGGGGAGAGGGCCGGAGCGTGTGCCGCGGGTTGCGGGGATGGTGCAACCAACCTACTGGCGCGCATGGGGTTGGTCAAGCAGCGCACGGGCACTCCGATCCTTGCCCCGCCCGGAGGCGGCGGATAGGTTGACGGACGTTCGAACCAGGGTCCTGCCGGGCCCGCACACGCACACCCCGTACCCGATGAGCGACGAGCGCACCGCCTACGACGAGAAGCTGGAAAGCATCCTTCGCACCGCGGCGCGCATCTTCGCCGAGAAGGGCTACCACCAGGCGTCGATCCGCGACATCGCGCGCGCCACGGGGGTGAGCCTGTCGGGGCTGTACTACTATTTCGACAGCAAGGAAGAGCTCCTCTTCCTGATCCAGGACCACGCCTTCGGCACCCTGATCGGGAACCTGGAGCGCAACCTGGAGGGCGTGGAGGAGCCGCACCGGCGGCTGCGGGTGCTGATCGAGAACCACCTGCGCTACTTCATCGACGCCAAGGCCGAGATGAAGGTGCTGTCGCACGAGAGCGAGTCGCTCACCGGCGACTACCGCAAGCGGGTGAACGCCAAGAAGCACCGCCTGAGCGAGATCGCGGCCGAGATCCTGCGCGACCTGCGCCCCGTGGGGAGCATCGACCTGCGGGTTGCCACCTTCTCGCTGTTCGGGATGATGAACTGGCTGTACAACTGGCACCGCCCGGCCCACGACCCGCCGGTGGAGAAGCTGGTGGACGACATGTACCAGATCTTCCTGAACGGCTACCTTCCCGACGGCGTGACGGCCCCCGACGAGTCGGGGACCGCGGCCGGGGGAACGCAGCCGATCTGGCGGTCGGCCGAGTAGGGGCCGGACGAGCGCAGTACCGGGCGACGCGGGACCGACGGAGGCTGGACGAGTACCGAGGCTGAGGACCCTTCACCGAACTTTGGAGTGACGATGGCTACCGCGACCGTGGAAGTACCGCAGGACAACGAGCAGAAGACGCTGGTGCACTACGACGTGCAGGACGGCGTGGCCATCCTGACGCTGGACGACCCGCCGGCCAACACGTACACGCACGAGATGATGCGGCAGATCGACGCGGCCGTGCTGCGGGCGCGCTTCGACACCGCCGTGGACGTGATCGTGATCACCGGCGCGGGCGAGAAGTTCTTCTGCGCCGGGGCCAACATCAACATGCTCCAGAAGGCCGACCCCACCTGGAAGTACTACTTCTGCCTGCACGCCAACGAGACGCTCACGCGCTTCGAGCAGACGCCCAAGCTGGTGATCGCGGCGCTGAACGGCCACACGGTGGGCGGCGGGCTCGAGATCGCGATGGCGGCCGACATCCGCATCGCGCGCCGCGGCGCGGGCAAGGTGGGCCTTCCCGAGGTGGCGCTGGGCGTGCTGCCCGGCACCGGCGGCACGCAGCGGCTGACGCGCCTGGTGGGCGTCTCCAAGGCGATCGAGATGATGGCCGAGGGGAGCAACTTCGACTTCGAGACGGCCGAGAAGTACGGCATCGTCAACAAGATCCTGGACGCCGACGGCCGCGACGCCTTCCTGGAGCAGGTGCTGGCCTACGCGAAGCAGTTCACCCGGCCCAACAAGGCCACCTTCGCCGTGGGCAACATCAAGCGCAGCTGCCAGACGGGCGGCGCGCTGCCGCTGGAGCAGGGGCTGGCGCTGGAGCGCGAGCTGCAGGCGCTGCTCTTCAACAGCGCCGACGCCAAGGAAGGCCTGACGGCCTACGTGGAGAAGCGCCCGCCGCAGTTCACCGGCAAGTAGGCGGCTGGACGGGTTCATGCGGGGAGCCGGGCGGAGGTGCGCCCGGTTCCCTTCGTGTTTGTAGGGGAGAGGGGACAGGGAATAGGGGACAGGGGACAGGGGACAGGGGACAGCGGGCGGAGGCGTCGTCAGCACGACGGGGGCTGGAGCTCGATGCGGGCTCCGGCGGGCCTCACCTTGGCGTCTTCGCCTGTCCTCTCCGAAGACAGCCTGGGGGAGGACCTGGGGCGCTTCGCGCCGGCTGGGCCGGCGCACGCCGAGTTGTTGGCGTTTCCCTTCTTCTCGATGGAGCGCGGGGAAAAAGGCGCCGAAGTTCAGGGGCTGGACACGTTTGCTAGACTCCGTGCCTGCACGGGTGACGGATCATCCACCAGCGACGATTGAAGAAGACGATGGCTACGACCGAGAGTGGGGCGGCGATCGCGCCGGGCAAGCTGTTCATCGGCGGCGAGTGGGTGGACGCCGCGAGCGGGAAGACGTTCGACACCATCAACCCCTCCACCGGCCAGGTGCTCACGCAGGTGGCCGAGGCCGACGCCCAGGACGTGGACCGCGCCGTGGCCGCCGCCCGCCGCGCCTTCGACGAGGGGAAGTGGAGCGGGATGGACGCCCGCAAGCGCGGCAAGCTCCTCTACGCCATCGCCGACGCGCTGGAGGAGCGCGCCGACGAGCTGGCGCGGCTGGAGACGCTGGACAACGGCAAGCCGGTGCGCGAAGCGCGCATGTTCGACGTGGAGGGCGCCATCGAGTGCTTCCGCTACTACGCCGGCTGGGCCGACAAGATCGACGGCGACGTGATCCCGGTGCCCGGGCCGTACCTCAACTACACGCGGCGCGAGCCCATCGGCGTGTGCGGGCAGATCATCCCGTGGAACTACCCGATCCAGATGGCGGCCTGGAAGGTGGCGCCGGCGCTGGCCTGCGGGAACACCGTGGTGCTCAAGCCCGCCGAGCAGACGCCGCTGACCGCGCTGGAGCTGGCGCGCGCCTGCGCCGACGCGGGGCTGCCGGCCGGCGTGCTGAACGTGATCCCCGGCTTCGGGGAGACGGCCGGCGCGGCGCTGGTGGCGCACCGCGACGTGGACAAGATCGCGTTCACGGGGTCGACCGCCGTGGGCAAGATCATCCAGCGCGAGGCGGCGGGCACGCTCAAGCGCGTGTCGCTGGAGCTGGGCGGCAAGAGCCCCAACATCGTCCTGGCCGACGCCGACCTGGAGGCCGCGGTGCGCGGCGCCACCAGCGGCATCTTCTACAACACCGGCCAGGCCTGCACCGCGGGCTCGCGCCTGCTGGTGGAGGAGAGCGTGCGCGACGAGCTGGTGGAGAAGCTGGTGAAGCGCGCCGAGAGCATGCGTCCCGGCAACCCGCTCGACCCCAAGTGCCGCATGGGGCCGCTGGTGAGCCAGGAGCAGCTCGACCGGGTGATGGGCTACATCGAGACCGGGCGGAACGAGGGTGCCGAGCTCGTCTTCGGCGGCGACCGTCCGCAGATCGACGGCAACGCCGGCTTCTTCCTCAACCCCACCATCTTCGACCACGTGACGGCGGAGATGACCATCGCCCGCGAAGAGATCTTCGGCCCGGTGCTGGCGGTGACCACCTTCAAGGACCTGGACGAGGCGATCGCAATCGGCAACGCGTCGGAGTACGGCCTGGCCGCGGCGGTGTGGACGAAGGACGTGCGCAAGGCGCACCGCGCCGCGGCGGCGCTCCGCGCGGGCACCGTGTGGATCAACATGTACCACACGCTCGACACCGGCTCGCCCTTCGGCGGCTACAAGCAGAGCGGCTACGGCCGCGAGCTGGGCAAGTACGCGCTCGACCTGTACACGCAGGTCAAGAGCGTGTGGGTGAACCTGGCCTGACGGCCGGGGCCCCGCCGATGGAGGGAGAGGGCGGCGATGCGGCAGCCTCCATGGGCTCGGCCCCGGCTTCCCGCCGGGGCGCCCGCGCCCTGCTGTTGGAAGACGGCTCGCTCGCGCTCACCGCCGACCGCCGCGTGATGGAGTGGGTCGGCGCGTGGCTTCCCCGTCACGCGCCCCCCGCGCCCCCGCGGCACCGCGCGGCCGCCCTGATCCACGCCCGCGCCGGCGCACCGGAGGGCGCGGTGCCCGAAGGCGCGCCCACCATGGAGCTGTACGGGGTGCGCGCGTGGGTCTCGCCCGCCGACCACCACGCGGTGCTCGCCGACGGGCACGGGCGGATCGGCGGGCGGGTGGAGCCGGGGCCGCTCCGCGCCACCATCCACGTGGACCCCGCCGCCCCCCCGCCCGACCCGCGCGACGTGTTCGCCACCTTCACCATCGCGGCGGCCATGCTGCTCACGCGGCTCGGGCGCGCGCTGGTGCACGCGGGCGCGGTGGTGGCGCCCGGCGGCGGCGCCTGGCTCCTGCCGGCCAGCTCCTTCAGCGGCAAGAGCACCACCTGCGCCACCCTCATCCGCGGGGGATGGAACTACCTGGGCGACGACCAGGTGGTGCTGGGCGACGGCTCCGGGGGCGAGGTGCGCGCGGAAGGGTGGCCGCGGCTGTTCCACCTGGACCGGGGGTACGCAGAGGGGGTCTCGCGGGGCGTGCGCTCGCGCGTGGATCCCGGCGGCCTGGGGCCCGGCCGCTGGCAGCGCTCGGCGCCCGTCGCGGGGCTGCTCTTCCCCCGCGTGGAGGCAGAGCTGGAGACCACGCTCCTCCCGCTGCACCCGGCCGCCGCGTTCGTGCTCCTGCTCCGGCAGAGCCCCTGGATCCTCGCGGACGGGGGCGGGGCCGCGCCGGTGCTGGCGCTCCTCGAGGGCATAGCGGCCCTGCCCTGCTACGAGCTGCGGCTGGGCCGCGACGCCTACGGCGACCCCGCCCGGCTCCAGCGGGCGATCGAGCCGGCGCTGGCCGCGTCGGCCACGGCGCCGCGCGGAGCGTCGAAGGCGAATCACGGCCCACCCCCTTCCCGACAGGCCGGCCAAAGGACAGGGGTGGAACGGTGAGTGCCCGCGCCACACGCGCCACTTCGGGGCGCCGGGCGCACGGGAACTGCAACGGAATCGAGATGCAGTTGCGGCGCAACGGGTTACGGCCGTTTCACGCCGACCCGTCGCACGGTGCCGGCGGGGATTGACCCACCGCCCGAGAATCATTTATGTTCGTAGTTCGGCCCGTCTTCAGCGTGCTCACCGGGGCCGTTCACCCCTATCCCGCAGGAGGTTTCGTGGCCGCACAGACTACCGGCACCCAGCCTTCCACGTCCGCTCCGCGCCGCGCGAAAAAGCCGTTCGTGAAGCCCCAGGTGGAAGACATCGGACGCCTCACCTTGGTGACGCTCACCACGGGGATCGGCGGAACGGGCTGAGCCCGCGCCCGGTCGACCCCCACGACGTTCCGGGACGGCGCGAGCTTCGCGCCGCCTCTCGCCGTGCTCCTTCGGAGCCCCTTCCTACGGCAAACGATCTCCCATGCGCCTCCCCTTCCCTACCCGCCCTGCGCTGGTGCTGCTGGCTTTCGCGGCCACGGCCTGCGCAGACCGGTCGCCCACCGCCGCGCCGCCCCCCGACCCGGTTCCTCCGAAGGCCCCGACCCCGGTCGGCGTCTACGAGATCACCGTGACCGCCATCGGCACCGACGCGCAGCGGGCCACCATGAGCGCCGTTCGCCCCGAAGGGGGCCCGTCGGCCACGCTCACGCCGCTCGCATCGGGGCTCTCGTTCGAGCAGGTCTCGACCGGGTCGTACACCGAAGGCACGCGCACGGGCGGTGGACAGCGCTACCTCACCTTCACCTTCCGGGTGCGCAATGGAACGGGCGGGGCGCTGAACAACCTCACCGTGATGATGGTGTCGCGGCCCAGCACCATCTCGGGCACGCCGCTCTCGCTGGTGAAGAAGTTCGACGGCACCAATGTCGACACCGCCCTGGCAAAGCAGGTGGTGCCCACCGGCGCCGCCACCCTCGGCAGCGACCTGGTGAGCATGCAGTCGCCCTACCCCGACGTGCTGCAGGTGCTCACCGAGCCCGAGGTGGCCGCCATCACCCCCCCGGGTGACATCAACGGCGTCTTCCCGTACGGCTACGTGGTGCGCAACAAGGCGTCCGTCAGCACCCGGACCCTCCCCGCCACCGCCGACCCGAACCAGTGGGACGGGGTGATGACGCTGGCCTTCCGCGTGCCGCTGCAGGCCAGCACGGCGGAGGACATCTACCAGCTCACCTTCCAGGTGATGGGCGTCACCGACACCGAGACGCGGATGACGGAAAGCATCGAGGAGGCCCAGGACACCGGGGCCGTGCGGCGCCTGCGCGACCGCGCCACCTCGCTGGGCGCCACCACGGTCACGGTGCTGAACGGGAGCCCGGTGCTCGATCCGGCGATCCCCGACTACCCCGGCATGCGCCAGATCTGCAGCCCCCGCACGGCGGGGACGCCGGCGACGCCGCTCAACACCATCGTGGCGCCGGGCGCGTATTCGCAGGTGATGCTCCTGACGCCCGGCGAGTCGCTCAACTCGTGCTCGGCCTACTTCCGCACGGGAACGGCGTCTCGGCCGGCCACCAACGTGCCGTTCACCGTGACCCTGAAGGCGATGGACCGGTACGGGAACGTGAAGACCGGGCAGGTCGATACCCTGCACCTGGTGGAGACCAACGGCGTTCCGGCCGTGGCCGGCGCGGCGGCGAGCCTGGTGCTGGGGAGCGTGAACGAGACGGTGACGTACTCCGACTACGGCACCAGCGTGCTGATGGCCCAGGGCAAGCGCCTGAGCGGCGTTCGCACGATCCCCGTGGCGGGAGTGGTGCGCACCTGGACGGCCGGCGCGGGCACCACCAGCTGGCACACCGCCGGCAACTGGAGCCCCGCCGCGGTGCCCATGTCGCTCGACTCGGTGTACGTGCCGGTGGCGGCGCCGCTCTTCCCCGCGCTCGCGGCCAACGTGCAGATCGGCGGGGTGACGGTGGAGAACGCCGCCACCATCGGCCTGAACGCCTTCGACCTGACCGCCAGCGGCAACGTGACCGCGGGGACCACCGGCGGCATCACCAACACCTCGGGCCGCCTGTTCCTGGCGGGGGTCGCGAAGACGGTGGAGGGGAAGCTCCCGGTGCTCCGCGTCACCGGCACCTACTCGCTGACCGCCAACGTGACCTCGCGCGCGCCGGTCCAGGTGGACGCCGGCCGGCTCACCGTGTCGGCGCTGCGCCTGCAGGTCGACTCGAACTGATGATGCGCGCCGAACGGCCGCTCGCAATGCAGACCCCGCCGCCGCGGAGAGCCCGCGGCACCCGAGCACACCCGCACCTCCGCGTGCCCATGAACTCGAAACTCGGAGCGGCCCTGACGGCCGCCGCCCTGGCCGCCGCGGCCTTGCTTCCCTCCCCCGCGGCCGCGCAGTCCGACATCCTCCTGCGCCTGCGTTCGGGGTCGCCGCTGGGCGACCGCTTCCGCGTGGACAGCGCCAGCGGCTTCGTCGCCAAGGGCGTGCTGGGGATCGGGATCATCCCGTTCACCGGCGCCGGCGAGCGGCTGATGTGGCATCCGAACAAGGCCGCGTTCCGCGCCGGCTCCATCGGCAGCGCCGGCACGCAGTGGGACGACCCCAACACGGGCTACTACACCTGGGCGGGCGGCTACAACACCATCGCCCTGGGGCTCGCGTCGTTCGCCATGGGCTACCAGAGCACGGCGCTGGGCAGCTACAGCGTCGCGCTGGGCTACACCGCCAACGCCGACGGCACGGGGGCCGTGGCCCTCGGCTACCGCACCACGGCCGACGCCGACTACTCGGTGGCGATCGGGCAGCGCGCCTCCACCAACGGGCACGCGGGCGCCATCGTCTTCTCCGACGGCTCCACCACCGACAGCACGCAGGCCAGCGCCAACAACCAGTTCACGGTGCGCTCGGCGGGCGGCGTTCGCCTGTTCACCAACCCCACCATGACCACGGGCGTGCAGGTGGCGGCGGGCGGCAGCTCGTGGGCCGTGATCTCCGACCGCAATCGCAAGAACGACTTCCTCGCGGTGAACGGCGAGGACATCCTGGCGCGGCTGCGGTCGCTGCCGGTGTCCACCTGGCGCTACCGCGACGAGGCCGACCGCGCGACCTTCCACATCGGGCCCATGGCGCAGGACTGGCACCGTGCCTTCGGGTTCACGCGCGACGACCACACCATCAACATGAGCGACTTCGACGGCGTGAACCTGGCCGCCATCAAGGCGCTCGAGGCGCGCACGTCGGAGCTCCAGGCCCGCACCGCCGAGGTCGCCCAGCTGCGTTCGGAGCTGGACGCCACCCGCCAGCGCCTGAACGACCTGGAGGCGGCGGTGCGCCGGCTGCAGGAGCAGAGTCATTGAGCGGTCGCGGGGCAACGTTGGTCGCGGCGGCCCTGCTTCTGGCCGCCGCGTGCGGCGACGGGCGGGCCGCCGGGGGCGGGGAGGCCGATGCCACCCCTGTGCCGGCGGCGGAGGCGAGCCCGGAAGCGGCTCCAGAGGCCGCCGCGCCTGCGGCCGCGCCGCTTACGCGGGAAGATTCGATCCGCGTGGCGCGGGACGACTCGACCGAGCTCGCGCGTGACTACCACCAGCGCCTGGGCTCGATGGAGGGCTACGAGAGCTGCATGGCGAAGGCGAAGGACGCCGACCCGCCGCAGCGGGCCATTCTCGAAACCGCTTGCAAGCGCTCGCGAGCGCCTTCGCCCTGAACGCGCGGCGTGATCGGAAGATCGACCGGGAGCCCGGCCGCATGCGGCCGGGCTCGTCTGTTTCCCTCCCCCGCCATCATCCTCCCCCGGTCTGCCCTGGGCCTGCCCCGCCGCGCGGAGTTGTGTATCTTACGGCCGGCCGCTTCCACGAGCCGCAGCGCAGGTGCGGCAGGCATGCCCGGGCGAGACCGGCTGGATGGGGGAGGCACGACTCGCGGTGGAGCGGTGATCCACCGGGTTCGTTCCCGATCGATGCAGCGACGCGGGGTGCAGAGTTCGTGGCCGACCCGATTTGCACCAGAGACCGGGCATTCCAATTCCCTGAACGACTGAGATCTCACGTTCCATGACCGACGCGCTGATCATCGATGCCGTGCGGACGCCGATCGGGCGGTACGCGGGCGCGCTTTCGTCCGTGCGCCCCGACGACCTGGCCGCGCACGTGGTGAAGTCCATCGTGGAGCGCACGGGGGTCGACCCGTCGCTGGTGGACGACGTGATCTTCGGCTGTGCCAACCAGGCCGGCGAGGACAACCGCAACGTGGGCCGCATGGCCGCCCTCCTCGCCGGGCTCCCCGTCACCGTCGCCGGGCAGACGGTGAACCGGCTCTGCGGCTCGGGGCTGGAGGCGGTGCGCAGCGCGGCGCACGCCATCCGGGCGGGCGAGGGGCGCGTGTTCATCTCGGGCGGCGTGGAAAGCATGTCGCGCGCGCCGTGGGTGATGCTGAAGCCCGGCGAGGGCTTCGCGCGCGGCGTGCCCGAGATGGCCGACTCGCTGCTGGGCTGGCGCTTCGTCAACCCCAGGATGCCGCGGGAGTGGACGGTGTCGCTGGGCGAGACGGCCGAGATCGTGGCCGAGGAGTTCCACGTGAGCCGCGAAGACCAGGACGCCTTCGCCTTCGCCAGCCAGCAGCGCTCGAACCGGGCCATCGCCGAGGGGCACTTCCGCGGCGAGATCGCCCCGGTGCAGGTGCCGCAGCGCAAGGGCCCGCCGAAGACGGTGGACACCGACGAGCATCCGCGCCCCGACACCACGATCGAGGCGCTGGGCGCGCTCAAGCCCAGCTTCCGCGCGCAGAACGGCACCGTCACCGCGGGCAACAGCTCGGGGCTCAACGACGGCGCCGCGGCGCTGCTGGTGATGTCGTCCGACGCGGCGGGGGAGCTGGGGATGCGGCCGATGGCGCGGATCGTGGCCAGCGCGGTGGCCGGGGTGGAGCCGCACCGGATGGGGATCGGGCCGGTGCCGGCCACGCGCAAGGCGCTGGAGCGCGCGGGGCTCTCCGTGGCCGACCTGGGGCTGGTGGAGCTGAACGAGGCGTTCGCCGCGCAGTCGGTGGCCTGCGTGCGCGAGCTGGGGATCGACCCCGAGATCGTGAACGTGTCGGGCGGCGCGGTGGCCGTGGGGCACCCGCTGGGCTCGTCGGGGGCGCGCATCCTCACCACGCTGGTGCACGAGATGCGGCGGCGCGAGGTGCGCTACGGGCTGGCGTCGATGTGCATCGGCGTGGGCCAGGGGATCTCGATGATCGTGGAGCGCGTACCGTGAGCGATGCCGCGAAGGACGGGGACGCGAAGGACTTCGTCCTCTACCGGGCCGAGGACGCGGTGGCCTGGATCACGCTGAACCGGCCGGAGCGGCTGAACGCCTTCGCCGGCGCCATGCGCGACCACCTGCGCCAGGCGGTGGAGCGCGCCTCCGCCGTGGCCGACGTGCGCGTGGTGGTGATCACCGGCGCCGGCCGCGGCTTCTGCACCGGCGCCGACGTGGAGGTGATGAGCGACCTGGTTTCGCGCGGCGACGCGGAGACGTTCGGCGGCTACGTGCAGGCCGGCATCCGCGCGGTGCAGGCGCTGCGCGCGTGCCGCAAGCCGGTGATCGCGGCGGTCAACGGCGTGGCGGCCGGCGCGGGCGCGTCGCTGGCGGCCGCGTGCGACGTGCGGCTGGCCAGCGACAAGGCGTCCATCGGCTTTACCTTCAACCGCATCGGCGTGCACCCCGACTGGGGCGCCAGCTACTACCTCCCCCGCCTGGTGGGCACCGGCCGCGCCGCCGAGCTGGTGATGAGCGCGCGCATGGTGGACGCGGCCGAGGCCGAGCGCATCGGCCTGTTCCAGCGCGTGTTCCCCGCGGCCGAGTTCGAGGGCGCGGTGCAGGCGTACGTGCGCGAGCTGGCCGACAAGCCGCCGCTGGCGCTCTCGGCCGCCAAGCACTCGCTCTCCGTCTCACCCGAGAGCGATCTGGGCCGGATGATGGAGGTGGAGCGCGAGGCCCAGATGCGCCTGTTCCGCAGCGCCGACGTGCGCGAGGGCATCACCGCCTTCAACGAGAAGCGCAAGGCGGTGTTCCGGGGGGAGTAGCGCGCTGCTCCGGCCTCGGCAGAATTGACATCCGTCGCGAGTATGATGGTTCAATCCCGCCATGCCAAAGACCAAAGTAGCCGTCACCCTTGAAGCCTCCCGTCTCGCCCAGGTGGATTTCCTGGTGCGCCAGAGCCGCTTCGCAGATCGGAGCCAGGCGATCGAAGCTGCCGTGGCCGAACCGCTACTCCGGTTGCGACGGACGCGCCTGGCTGAGGCTTGCGCACAGCTCGACCCCGCGGAGGAAGTCGCCCTGGCAGAAGAAGGGCTGGAGCGTGATCTCGCCGACTGGCCGGAATACTGACGGTGCGCATCCGGCGCGGAGAGATCCGGTGGGCCGACCTCGATCCGGTCCAAACTCCTGGGTGAAGATCAGGCCGATCCGTACGCTTGCCGCTGAGCGGATTCGGTGACCGGCCTGGCAAAGCGACGCCGGAGGAGCTTGCGCAGGTGACCGAAGGACTGGCCGAGATCACCGGGTGATCCCATCGCGGTGATCACCACGGTTGATCCCGTCTGATGGCGGTCGTATCGTCACAGGGCAGCAACCGCAGCAACCGTTCTTGGCTCCTCATCCACCCAGGGAGGACGTGATGAACAGACGAAAGCTCGGAATCGACGAGTTCGCGGTGGAGACGTTCGAGACGGGGATCGACCCGATGGAGGCCACGACGAAGGCCAGCTCCGGCAACGGCTGCACCGTGCTGACCACCTGCAGCCCCGACTGCTGCGACGCCACGGTGGCCACCGGCGATTGACGGCGCGAGAGCCACGACGCGAACGGCCGCCCGGAGTCACCCGGACGGCCGTTCGCGTTCTCGTACGCCGATCCCTCACCCGGCGGAGAAGGAACCAGGCCGGCTCCCCGCGCTCCGCCTCAGGAGATGGTGACGCCCAAGGTGTAGTTTCCGGTGTCGAGATTATTGAAGGTGCTCGCCTCGATCACGTACACGCCCGACTCGGTGGCCGTGTAGATCATCTTCGAGCCCACGCCCAGCGCGTTGTCGTCGTCATCGTCGTTCCCGGCCACCAGCACTCCGAGGCCGGGCCCGGCCAGGAGCAGGTAGGTGTCGAGGTCGTCGCCCGAGTCCATGGTCACGGTGATCGTCTGGCCGGCGGTGAGCGTCACGCGGTACAGGTCGGCGTAGTAGCTATCGGTGGGCCGGCCGCTGCTGCTGCCGTACGACGAGAAGCAGTCGCTCGACGAGATCGACGAGGGAAGGCTGGTGCCGCTGGTCACCACCGTGGCCTGGCAGACCGAGACCGCGGTGGTGTAGACCCCCGGCCGCGCGCCGCTGGACGCCGTCAGCTCTGCGACCCCCCTTGACGCGCCTGCGGTGACCTGCGTGCCACTCACCCCCGCGATGCCGGGCGCGCTGCTGGTCCAGTCGATGGTCGCCCCGGGCTGCAGGACGCCCGAGAAGCTGCGCACCGAGCCCGTCAGCGTGCGCACCTCGTTGGGGTTGAGCGTCAGCACGTAGGGGATGTCGTCCACGTAGCCGTCGGGGTACTGCACCGCGGCGGAGACCAGGAGCTGGAAGGTGAAGCTCGTCACCCCCGGCGTGAACCGCAGCTTCCACCGCCTGGCGGCCGTGACGGAATCTGCCCTCAGCGGGCCGGCATACTGGAAGTACGGCTGCCCCGAGGCGGTGAAGGTCCCGGTGCCGTCGGGGTTGGCCACCGTGACCGCGCCGCTCGGGGCGGCGACGGGCCCGCTGGCGAAGAACACGCGCACCCCCGCCGGATCGGCGGTGGTGCCGTTGGTGGTGCCCAGCGGCTGCGGGATCAGGTTCTCCACCGTCACGTCGAACGCGAAGGTGTCGGCCACCACCTGGATGTTGCTGGAGGCCAGGCGCACGCGCGTGCCCTGCCCGCCGATGATCACGGAGCTGGCGCCGCCGCCCGGGCCCGTGCCGCCGCACCGCACGGTCAGATCCTGCGTGGAGGCGGTGCAGGTCACGGCGACGAGGGGTGCCGGTGCGTCGGGTGCCGCGGCGTTGGGCGCCACGAGGTCGGCCTTGTCGGAGCACGCGGCGAGCGCGAGTGCGGCCGCCAGCAGCGGCAGGGCGCGGAACGGTCGGAGGGTCGGCATGGGTGCACGGGTCAGAGAGAGTGGCCGGGCGCCCCATAGGTGCCGGGGCCGGACGAAAGTGCGAGCGTCGGGACCGCGACGCATTCGATCGGTTCGGCCGGCCGGGATCCACCCTGGCCCACGCATCGAGGCGGCCACGACCCGGGCCGGTCCTCTGCGCAGCTCCCCTCTCGAACGACGTGCGGCGCGCCTCCGGGGCAATTCTCGCGCCTCCCGAGGAGATATCCCCTTATGCGCGCGTCGAATCCACCGCCATGCGGGCGGGGCCCGTGCACCACGGCCATCCGCCCACGCCCATCCGGCCGCCGGGGCCGCGGATGGTGTCTCCGGCCACCGGCATCTCACCGCCGCTCATCCCGTCGCCCATCCCGCCGCGCCCGCCCCCGCCGCGCCCGCCCCCGCGGCGTCCGCCACCGCGGCGGGCGCCGTCACCGTAGCGCTGTTCCCGCTGCTCCCGCGCCAGCGCGCACACGCCGGTGCGCTGCTCGGGGGTGAGCACCGCCTGGATCTGCGCCAGCGCCTGGCGGTTGTTCTCGGCGATGCGGCGCAGCGCGGGGATGAAGCGCGCGCTCTGGAACTCGCCGCGCGGCTGGCGGATGGGGCCGCCGTTGCCCGAGTTGGTGAGGCTGCGCAGCGAGTCGGTGAGCGGCCGGTTCAGCTCGCGCGCCGCTTCGGCGATGCTGTCGAGGGCGGTGACCTGCGGCGAGGTGAGCTTCAGCCGCTCGCGCGCGCCGATCAGCGCGAAGACCGAGGGCATCTGCGCGGCCCGGTAGGCTTCGAACAGCTCGCGCTGCGCCGAGTCGCGCGCGCTCAGGGGGCGCGGGTTGCCGCCCGCGACGGGCGCGGGTGCCTGGCCGCCGCCGCACGCGGCGAGCAGCGCCGCGAACGCGGCAAGGACGATTCGAGTCTTCATCGGTTCCATCTGGCCATCATGTGCTGGAGCGTGGGATGATGCGCGGTGGAAACACCTCGCGCCGCGCGGAGCTTCGTTCGCGCGAGCGCTTGCACGGCGCGCCGGCGGGGCGGATCTTCCCCACCGCCCGCAGATGCCGTCCACCTCTACCCACCCAGACACGTGAACGTCCACCGTACCCTATCCCTCGCCTGCATGGCCGTGCTCGTCGCCACCGCCGCAGCCGCCCAGGCGCGGCCGCGTGCCCGCGAGGCCGGCGTGGTGGTGGGGATCCTGCCGACCGGGCCGCTGAACGCCATCACCGACGTGGCCGGCGTGCGCGTGGGCCAGGCGACGCTCCACCGCGGCGACTCGGTGCACACCGGCGTCACCGCCATCCTGCCGCACGGGGGGAACGCGTTCCTGGAGCGGGTGCCGGCGGCGATCCGCGTGGGCAACGGCTTCGGCAAGCTGCTGGGCGTAACGCAGGTGCGCGAGCTGGGCGAGCTGGAGTCGCCGGTCCTGCTCACCTGCACGCTGTGCGTGTGGAAGGCGGCCGACGCCATGGTGGGGTGGATGCTGGCGCAGCCCGGGATGGAGCAGGTGCGCTCGGTGAACCCCGTGGTGGGCGAGACCAACGACGGCGCGCTGAACGACATCCGCAGCCGCCCCATCGCCCCGGCCGACGTGATGCGCGCGCTGGAATCGGCGTCCCCCGGGGCGGTCGAGGAGGGGTCGGTGGGCGCGGGTGCGGGGACGGTGGCCTTCGGGTGGAAGGGCGGGATCGGCACCAGCTCACGGCGGCTGCCGCAGGTGCTGGGTGGCTACACGGTGGGGGTGCTGGTGCAGACCAACTTCGGCGGCGTGCTCGCGGTCAACGGCGCGCCGGTGGGGCGCGAGCTGGGCCGCTTCTACCTGCAGCGCGAGCTGGCCCCGCCGCAGCAGGGCCCCGGCGACGGCGGCGACGGCAGCATCATGATCGTCGTCGCCACCGACGCGCCGCTCGACGCGCGCAACCTGGACCGGCTGGCCGCGCGCGCGCTCGGCGGACTGGCGCGGACGGGCGCGACGATGACCAACGGCTCGGGCGACTACGTGATCGCCTTCTCCACCGCCGCCCAGGTGCGCCGCCGCGCCAACGCCACGGCACCCGTCACCGTGGCCGACCTGCCCAACGAGGGGATGTCGCCGCTCTTCCAGGCCGTGGCCGAAGCGACGGAAGAGGCGATCTACAACTCGCTCTTCAAGGCCACCACCGTGCGCGGACGTGCGGCGACGGTCGACGCGCTGCCGGTGGACCGCACGCTGGAGGTGCTGCGGCGGTACAACGCGCTGAACCACGACCGCACGCTGCCGCCGGGGCGGCCGTAGGAACGGCCGTGGGGCGTCGGACGTTCAGCCCGGCGCAGCTTCCTTGATCTTCGGTGCGCTCCCCACGACCTTGTGCGGGAGCGCTTCGCATTGCGGCGCGGGCGGAGCGGGGGCTTTTCCGCCGCATGATCGAAACGCAGCCAGGGAAACCTTTCAAGTCGCAAGTCCCCTTCATCCGCGGAGGTTCATCATGGCCGGAATCGTCGGGCTCGTCTCGTGGACGATCAGCAACTCGGACCGGGTGCTGCGGCTGCTGAAAGGGCTGCTGGACCGGCTCCCCGCCATCGGAGGGGCGATGGAGAGCGCGGGCGCGACGATGGTGTCGCTCGGCGCCGCGATCCAGGGTGCGGACGGGAAGGGCGGCGCGCTGACGGAGGTGGACCGGGTGCGCGACCTGCTGCACCGCCAGAAGGAGGCGTACGAGCACGCCGTGGCCGGCCTGCGCGAGGCCAGCGAGGCGCTCAAGCGCGTCCACGTGCCCAACGTCCGCATCGACAAGCGCGTCGTGAAGCTGCCGCTGAACGCCGGCAGCATCGAGATTCCCGTGGTGGAGAGCACCGACGTGGCGCCGCTCCAGGGCGTGGCCGACACCATCGAGCGGCAGATCGCCCAGCTCGCCGGGCTGGCCGACCCGCTGGGCAGCGCGGCCGACGGCCTGGGCAACATCCGCGGCATGCTGGGCAGCGCCGCCGCCGAGCTGGAAAAGACCGGCGCCGTGCTGCGCAGCAGCGGCAGCGAGCTGAAGGCGCTGGCGGCGGCGTAGCCCGCGGCAGCCGGACGCGTGGACCCGAGGACGACAGTCCCTTTCGCGGGCTCGCTCCCGGGCTTCCTCGCCGAATGCCAGCGTCGGGACCGAACGGCCGACAGGCAGCGGTTTCGAAGCGGCCGGCGCGCAGCGACCATGGGCACGCGCCGGCGCTCGCGCGGGAGATCAACACCCGGATCCGCTTGCGCGCGGGTCGCCTCGCGTCGATCTTCCGCGCGCTTTCCGCAGTCTTCGTCCGCCCCACCGCACCCACCTGATAACCGATGGAAGCCGCAGACGCAGCAGAGCTGATCCAGGAAATCCAGGAAGAGCGCGCCGAAGCCGAGGCCACCGACAAGTTCCGCGAACGCGCGGCGCTGCTCATCTCCGTGCTGGCCATGCTGCTGGCCATCGGCAGCCTGGGCGGCGGCAACGCCACCGACGACATGGTGCACGGCAACATCAAGGCGAGCGACACCTGGGCCTTCTACCAGGCCAAGAACGTCCGCCAGACCGAGTACCGGCTGGCCGCCGACCGTCTCACCCTGGAGCTGGCCGACCCCACCATCAGCCCCGAGGCGCGCTCGGCGGCCGTGGCGCAGCTGGCCAAGTACCAGGAGACCATCGCGCGCTACGACGACGAGCCCGACCCCGCGGCGCCGGGCGACTCGCTGCGCGGCGAAGGGAAGAAGCAGCTCGCGGCACGGGCGCGCAGCTACGAGGCCGTGCGCGAGCGCGCCTCCGAGCAGGACGGCAACTTCGACTATTCCGAGACCTTCCTGCAGCTCGCCATCGTGCTGGGCTCGGTGGCCATCCTGGCCAGCTCGCGCAAGGTGCTGGTGCTGGCGATGGTGCTGGGCGTGGTGGGCGCCATCCTGCTGATCAACGGCTTCGCGCTGTTGTTCCCGCTGCCCATCTAGCGCGGTCGCGCGACGGGTCGGGAGCACATTGGCGGGGGGACCGGCGCGCATCGCCGGCCCCCGCCGGGCATTTGTCAGGATCCGGTCAGGAGGCTTTTCCGCCCCGTGCGGCGCGCATAGTTTCCACCCATCCGAGGAACCATCCCTCCTCCCATACAGGACGGCACCCATGCGCAAGCTGATCGTCACCCTGGCCGCCATCGCCGCGGCCGCCTCGCCGCTGGCGGCGCAGGAGCACCAGCACGACCCCGACCACCACGTGGCCGGCGGCGGCGCGCTCCCCGCCGGCTGGGAGGCGCACCTCGACCGGGCCGACGCCAACCTGGCGGACGTGAAGTTCGTGCAGATGGGCGATGGCTACCACGTGACCACCGGCCCGGCCGTGATCCTGTGGAACCCCGCGAACAACGTGGCCGGCGGCAGCTTCACCGCGCGCGCCACCTTCGCGCAGACGAAGGCGCCCATGCACCCCGAGGCGTACGGGCTGATCGCGGGCGGCCGCAACCTGAGCGGCGCCGCGCCGGAGTACTTCTACTTCCTGGTGCGCGGCGACGGGAAGTTCATGCTGCGCCACCGCGCGTCGAACGGCGAGCTGCACACCATCCAGGATTGGACCGAGAACGCGGCCATCCACAAGCAGAACGAGCAGGGCCAGGCCACCAACACGATCACGGTCGAGGGCAGCCCCTCGGGCGTGGTCTACAAGGTGAACGGCACGCAGGTGGCCGAGACCCCGGGCGTCAACGGCGCCGGCCAGGTGGGGTTGCGCGTGAACCACAACCTGGACGTGCACGTCTCCGGCTTCGGCGTGACGCGCGGGTGAAGAGGTGCTCGGTGCTGAGTGCTGCGTGAGATGTCGGACGTCGTGACTCAGACGTCGTGAGTCGTGAACCACTGGAACGCCGCCGCGGAATGACCGATCTGAAGACACGGATCGTCGCCGCGGCGGCGTTTCCGCTTCTCCCCGTGCTGTTCGTGCAGGGCCGCGGCGTGCGCCGGCGCACCCCGCGGCTCCCCGACGCGACGGGCGCGGCGGAAGGAATGGTCCCCGGCGATGGCGAGCCGCTGCGGCTGGTGGTGCTGGGCGAATCGACCGTGGCGGGGATCGGCGCGGCGGCACACGACCGGGCGCTCACCGGCCGCGTGGCCGAGTCGCTCGCGCGGGTGACGGGGCGCCCGGTGCGGTGGCGCGCCGCCGGGAAGAGCGGCGCCAACGCCCGCGAGGTGATGGAGCTCGTCGCGCTGCTGGGCGACGAGCCGGCCGACGCGGTGGCGATCGCGCTGGGAGTGAACGACACGCTGCGCTTCCGCCCGCCGCCGCTGTGGGCGAGGGACGTGGCGCGGCTGGTGGAGGCGATCCGCGCGCGTGTGGGCCCCGCGCCGGTGGCGATCGCCGGGGTCCCGCCGATGCACACCTTCCCCGCCCTGCCGCAGCCGCTGCGCGCGGTGCTGGGCGCCCGCGCGCAAAGGCTGGATGCGGCGCTCGCGCGGCTCCCCGCGCGCGTCCCCGCCCTGCGCCACGTGCCCATGCGCCTGGACCCGGCGCGCGACCTGTTCTGCGAAGACGGCTTCCACCCGTCGGAGGCCGGCTACGCGATCTGGGGCGAGCGGATGGGCGAGGTGCTGGCGGAGATGGTGGAAGGCGAGCGCCAGGACGACGGCTTCGCGCAGGCGGACGGCTGACGCGTATCCTTCGCCCTCACGATCCGGGAACCACTGTCGACGAAAAGACGGCGCCGGGCGAGATCTCTCGCCCGGCGCCGCCGTTCATCGCACTTTCGTACTCTCGTACTTCCGTACTTCGAAGTCCTAGTACCGGTAGTGATCCGGCTTGTACGGGCCGTGCTCGGGCACGCCGATGTAGCTGGCCTGGTCGGGGGTGAGCTTGGTCAGCTTCACGCCCAGCTTGTCCAGGTGCAGGCGGGCCACCTTCTCGTCCAGGTGCTTGGGGAGCGTGTACACCTTGCGCTCGTAGGTGTCGGCGTTCTGGTGCAGCTCGATCTGCGCGATCACCTGGTTGCTGAAGGAGGCGCTCATCACGAAGCTCGGGTGGCCGGTGGCGCAGCCCAGGTTGAGCAGGCGCCCCTCGGCCAGGATCATCACGCTGTGGCCGTCGGGGAACACCCACTCGTCGTACTGCGGCTTGATGTTGATCCGCTCGATCCCGGCGAACTTCTTCAGGCCGGCCATGTCGATCTCGTTGTCGAAGTGGCCGATGTTGCCCACGATCGCCTTGTCCTTCATCCGCGCCATGTGCCCGGCGGTGATGATGTTCTTGTTGCCGGTGGCGGTGATGAAGATGTCGGCGGTCGACACCACGTCCTCGAGCGTGGTCACCTGGTACCCCTCCATCGCCGCCTGCAGGGCGCAGATCGGGTCGATCTCGGTGATGATCACGCGGGCGCCCTGGCCGCGCAGGCTCTGCGCGCACCCCTTGCCCACGTCGCCGTAGCCGCAGATCACGGCCACCTTGCCGGCCAGCATCACGTCGCTCGCGCGCAGGATGCCGTCGGTCAGCGAGTGCCGGCAGCCGTACAGGTTGTCGAACTTGCTCTTGGTGACGCTGTCGTTGACGTTGATCGCCGGGAAGAGCAGCGTGCCGGCCTGCATCATCTCGTACAGGCGGTGCACGCCGGTCGTCGTCTCTTCACTGACGCCGCGCAGGTCGGCGGCCACGCGCGTCCACAGCTGCGGGTCCTCCGAGAGGTTGCGGCGCAGCACCTCCAGGATCACGCCCCACTCCTCGGCGTCGTTCTCCTCGTCGAAGTCGGGCACGATGCCGGTCTTCTCGAACTCCACGCCCTTGTGGACGAGGAGGGTGGCGTCGCCGCCGTCGTCCAGCAGCAGGTTGGGGCCGGTGCCGTCGGGCCACATCAGCGCCTGCTCGGTGCACCACCAGTACTCCTCCAGCGTCTCGCCCTTCCAGGCGAACACCGGGGTGCCCTGCGGCTCGTCCACCGTGCCGTGCTTGCCCACCACCACGGCGGCGGCGGCGTGGTCCTGGGTGCTGAAGATGTTGCAGCTCACCCAGCGCACGTCGGCGCCCAGCTCCACCAGCGTCTCGATCAGCACGGCGGTCTGCACGGTCATGTGCAGGCTGCCCATGATCTTGGCGCCGGCGAGCGGCTTCTGCGCGCCGTACTCCTCGCGCAGCGCCATCAGGCCGGGCATCTCCTGCTCGGCCAGGCGGATCTCCTTGCGGCCGAACTCGGCCTCCGACAGGTCGCGCACCTTGAAGGGCTCGCGGCCGGCCTCGGCGGCGGCGGCGAAGGGGCTGGCCATCTCGGCAACTGCGCTCACGGTCATCTCCTGTGATGGTGGTGCTTGGCTCCGAATGCAGACCGTCACGTCTGCGCGATTTCGGCTCGGTCAGAACTGCGAACTGCAACTGCAACTAGGGCTTCGGCTTCGGGCATGTCCCCGCAGCGCGGGGCAGGGCTGCGCGCGCCGTGAAGCACGACACTGCAGGGGACAGGGGACAGGGGACAGGGGACAGGGGACAGGGGACAGGGAATAGGGAACAGCCATAGGCATCACCCGTACTCCCGTACTTTCGTACTCTCGTACTTTCGTCCCGGTCACTCGTCGCGGTGGACGGTCTGCGGCGAGAAGGCGGAGAGGCACACCGCCACGTACTCGGCGCCGCCGGCTTCGGGCGAGCTGTAGCGGATCCACTCGCCCGGCGCGGTCACCACCGCCTGCCCGGCGCGCACGTCCATCGCGCCACCCTCGTGCTCCACCCGCAGCATCCCGTTCAGGACCACGGTGATCTCCTCGAACTCGGGGCGCTGGCCGGGCTCCACCCATCCCTCGGGCGAGCGCATCCGCGCCACGCTCACGCTGGCGTGCCCCGAGTTGACGCGGCCGGCGTACTCCTCGATCCGCTTCGGCTTGTTCCCCGCCGCCTCGATCACCGACGGCGCCTCGATCAGTCGCGGCATCGTGCCCTTTCCCGGCTGAAGGCCAATCGATTCGCTGCAACGACTCCGTGGAGCGCGGGGAGGAGCGCCGCGGCGCGCGCCGATGCCGACGCGAGCACCAAAGCCCGGCTGGCTGTCCCCTGTCCCCTATTCCCTGTCCCCTAGCCGTTCACCGCGCGCGCCGCGAACAGCGTAGGCCCCTTTGCCGCCGGGTCGGCCGGCAGCGGCACGTAGCGCACGCTGCCCAGGCCGGCACCCCGCATCCACGCGTCCAGCTGCTCGGGCCCGAAGCCCAGCCACACGTGGCCCATCGCCTGGCGATACTCCTCGCGGTCGTGCGGGGCCATGTCCACCACCAGCAGCACGCCGCCGGGCCTCAGGACGCGGCATGCCTCGGCCAGCGCGGCGGCGGGCTCGGCCACGTAGTGGAGGACCAGGAAGAGGAGCGCCGCGTCCAGCTCGCCATCGTCCACGGGCAGCGACTCGAGCTCGCCGGCGCGCACCTCCACGTTGCCGGTCGCGGCCAGCCGCCCGCGCGCCGCGCCCAGCATGGCGGGCGAGCTGTCCACCGCCACCACGCGGCGTACGAACGGCGCGAGCGATTCGCTGATCTGCCCGGTGCCGCACCCCAGGTCGCCCACGCTCCACGCGGGGTCCATCAGCCCCAGCAGCCCCAGCAGGTCGGCGCGCCGGCCGAACAGCTCCTCGCGCAGCCTGTCCCACTGCCCCGCCGCAGTGCTGAAGAACTCCTGCGAGCGGGTGCTGCGCTGCGCGAGCACGCTGGTGAGGCGCTGCGCGTCCTGCTCGGCGGCGGCCAGCGTGGACACCTGCTCGCGCACCAGCGTCCACAGGCGGCGCGCGGCGGGCTCCAGGCGGTCGGCGCTCATGCGGTAGCGTCGGCTGGTGCCCTCGGCCCGGCTGGCGGCCCACCCCTCGTCCTGCAGCGTCTTGAGGTGCCGGCTCACCGTCGATTGCGGAAGCTGCAGCGTCGCGCACAGCTCTCCCACGGTCAGCTCGTGGCGTTCCAGAACCAGGAGCAGCCGGCTGCGCGTGCTGTCGGCCAGCGCCGACATGCGCTCGAAGATCTGGGGAGGCGCGAGAGTATTCATCCGTTGAACCGGATGGAAGGATACAACGATCCGTACCCGGGCACAAGGTCCCCGTCCTCCCTGGTGCGATCCCGGGCCAGGCGCCTCATCGCCCTGTCCCCGGCCGGCGGCGCTCGCTAACGTTCGGGGCGCGGCGATCCCCACCGCCCGCGGCAGCGCCCACCGAGCTCTCCGTCTCGTACGCGTGGTCACCCCGGCATAGCCACGCCTTACCGCATCCCGAGGAGGACCGCGTGACCGTATCCACTCTCGACGACTGCCATGCGCAGGGGCTCGTGCTCAGTGCGATCGTGGCATTCGAGCGGAGCAGCACCGAAACCAAGGCCCTGGTCACGGGCGAGATCCTGCGGGGGGTGCTGGAGGGAAGCAGCTCGTTCGCGGCATTTTCGTCCGTCGCGAGTTCCACGTACGGCATCGCGGTCGATCCCACCGTCCTGCAGGGCTACTGGTCGATGATGAAGACGCGGGCGCCCAATGCGCAGATCGCGGCGTTCCTCACGCGGGTGCAGGGCAATCCCACGCTCCTGTCGCAGTTCCTCTCCGCGGCCACGAGCTACGATGCGCTATCGCAATTCGCTGCCGCCAACGGCCTGGCGGTGAGCGCGGCCGATCTCCAAGGCTACATCGAGCCGTGGGCCACGTTCACGTCGCTGCTTCAGGGGCTGCGTGCGGCCAACGTGATCACCAGCCAGCAGTTCCAGACCTACGCCGGATATGATCCGGACACGACCAACGTCTCCGGATACGGGCACGACATCGACGTCGAGATCATGGAGGGGGTTCTGTCCGCGGCTGGCAACGCAGTGCGCGGCAGTGACTTCAGCGCTTTCGGCTTCCCCATCGGCGTGGTGGTGTTTCCCGCGGCGGCAATGGTCGTCGGCGGCCTCTCGGGCCAAACGTACTCGTGGGGCGACGTCGGCAACCTCTTCGCGAACTCGTTCGAGGACGGTCTCGAGGCGGCCTCCGACGCGGTCACCGATTTCGGAAGCTCGGTGAGCAGCGTGTTCGACTGACGCGGGACGGCCCACGCACACGCAGGATCCAGCCCTGGCCTCGCCACCTCGCGCGCGGCCGGGGCTTCGTCGATTCGCGCGAACCACCCCCCGGCGCTGGCGACGTGAGGCGGTGGAGATAGCCGCCGAGATGGACGACCGGGAGGTTGCCGTGTCGAAGCCGGTCTGATGCCATGCTTAAGATTGTAAGGGAACCATGGCACATCACTTGATATTGTTTTCTACAATCGCTACTCTGCTGAAATCCGGCCTTGTTGTCCCGATCGCAGGTGCGCACATGAACCTTCCCGCAGGTCTCTCCCACGCCGCGAAGCTGGCGCAGCAGGCGGCGGCGGTGGCGCTCAACCCGGCCGACACGGCGTGGCTGATGGTGTCCACCGCGCTGGTGCTGCTGATGACGGCGGCGCTGGGGTTCTTCTACGGCGGCCTGGTGCGCGGGAAGAACGCCCTCAACACGCTGATGATGAGCTTCGCCTCGCTCGGCGTGGTGGGGGTGTGCTGGGCGCTGCTGGGCTACTCGCTGGCGTTCGCGCCGGGGAACGCGCTGGTGGGCGGGCTGGCCTACGCGGGCCTGCGCGGCGTGGGGCTGGACGGCGGCGCCTGGGGCGGCACGCCGCACCTGCTGTACATGGCCTACCAGGGCACTTTCGCCATCATCACCGCCGCGCTGATCTCGGGCGCGGTGGTGGAGCGGATGCGCTTCGGACCCTACCTGGCGTTCATCGCGGCGTGGAGCCTGCTGGTCTACTCGCCCGTGGCCCACTGGGTGTGGGGGAAGGGGTGGCTGGGCGGGCTGGGCGCGCTCGACTTCGCCGGGGGCACCGTGGTGCACGTGAACGCCGGCGCGGCGGCGGTGGTGGCGGCGCTGGTCGTGGGCCAGCGCAAGGACTACGGCCGGCAGGCGTTCCTCCCGCACGACGCCACCTACGTGCTGCTGGGCGCGGGGCTGCTCTGGTTCGGCTGGTTCGGCTTCAACGCAGGGAGCGCGCTGGCGGCCAACGCCACCGCGGCGCTGGCGTTCGTCAACACGCTGCTGGCGCCGGCCGCGGCGATGGTGGCGTGGATGGCGCTGGACGCGGTGCGGGTGCGGAAGATCACCGCCGTGGGCGGCGCCACCGGCATCGTCGTGGGCCTGGTGGCCATCACCCCCGCAGCCGGCTTCGTGGGCCCCGGCGCGGCGATGGCGCTGGGCGCCCTGTGCACCATCCCCAGCTACTTCGCCATCGCCTACCGCTCGCGCACCCGGCTGGACGACTCGCTGGACGTGTTCTCGGCGCACGGGCTGGGCGGCATCATGGGCGCGCTGCTGACGGGGGTGTTCGCCAGCGCGGCGTGGGGCGGCACCGACGGTCTGCTGCACGGCAACGCGGCCCTGCTGGGAAAGCAGGCGCTGGCGGTGCTCGCGTCGGCCGCCTACAGCGCCGCGGCCACCTTCGTGATCCTCAAGGCGATCGCGCTGGTGGCGCCGCTGCGGCAGACGCAGCGCGGCGAGGGCGTGGGGCTGGACGTGGTGCAGCACGGCGAGGAAGCGTACGCGCACGGCGAAGGCGCGCTGCTGGTGGCCACCGAGCCGCTGTGGCCGCAGGTGGAGCGCAGGAAGAAGCCCAGGGAGGCCGCATGAAGCTGATCGTCGCCATCATCCGCCCCGAGAAGCTGGGCGAAACCCTCGAGGCGCTGTACCGGGCCGAGGTTCGCGGGCTCACCGTGAGCCGCGTGCAGGGCCACGGCGGCGAGCTCGAGCGCGTGGAGACCTACCGCGGGACAACCGTGAAGATGGAGCTGCAGGAGAAGGTGCGGCTGGAGATCGGCGTGTCGGAAGGGTTCGTGGACACCACCGTTCAGGCCATCCTGCGCGCCGCCGGAACCGGCGAGGTGGGCGACGGGAAGATCTTCGTCCTCCCGGTCGAAAACGTCTACCGGATCCGCACAGGGGAACAGGACGAGGCGGCGGTGACGCCGCAGGCGTAGGCAGTCGCCCATGGTCCGCAACTGCTGAACGGCTGAGTGCGGACGTAGGTATGCGAGATACGAGGCGGGGGGTGGAGCCGGCAAAGCGCTCAACCCCGCTTCGGTGCACTCGACATATATTTGCATTTGACGACTAAATGAGCTAGGATCACCTCGTCTGGACCGCAACCGCCAATCACTGACCGGGAGCAAAACCATGGGCAAGCTGACGCTGAACCTCGACGCGCTGCAGGTGGACGGGTTCACCACCGTCGCCGAATCGTCGAACGCGCGCGAGAACGCCGCCACGATCCGCTGCACCACGACCTGCACCGAGATCGGAAGCTGCGGCCACATCTGTCCGTGACCGGCGCCGGCGCGTACGCACCCGCGCCGGTGACGGTTGGGGGCTGATGGTACCGTGAAACACGACGGGGGACCGGCTCGATGCCGGTCCCCCGTTGTTCTTCCGCAATGCGTCTAGACGCGACATTATCTTAGGAATGTGTTGAATCGATAGGTACACCTGCCGCTGATCCCATGAAAGATTTCTTCATCAGCTACAACAAGGCCGACCGGGCTTGGGCGGAATGGATCGCATGGGAGTTGGAAGAAGCCGCCTACTCCGTGGTCATCCAGGCGTGGGATTTCCGGCCCGGCTCCAACTTCGTGCTGGAGATGGACGAGGCGCTGAAGGAAGCGGAGCGCATGCTCGCAGTCCTCTCGCCCGACTACATCTCGTCTCGCTTCACGGCTCCCGAGTGGGCAGCCGCGTTCGCCCGGGATTCCACGGGCGGAGACCGCAGGCTCGTACCGGTACGAGTGCGTGAGGTAGACCTCTCGGGTCTGCTGGCGCAGATCGTCTACGCGGACCTCGTAGGAACCCACGACGAAGCGGCCTCGCGCACGCTGCTGCTTGATGCCGTTCAGCGCGGCCGCGCGAAGCCGAAGCAGAAGCCTGCATTTCCCGGCGCCCCGCCGCGCGCGATCCCGGAGCAACCGCGCTTCCCTGGCGCGTTGCCGGCGATCTGGAACGTACCGCACAACCGCAACCGGAACTTCACCGGGCGCGCCGACCTGCTTTCCACGCTGCGCTCGCAACTCCAGGAAGGGCACCATTCCGCGCTGACGGCCCTGCACGGGCTGGGCGGAATCGGCAAGACGCAGACGGCGCTGGAGTACGCGTACCGCTACGCGGTCGAGTACGCGCTCGTGTGGTGGCTGCGTTCGGAAGATCCTACCACGCTCGCCGGTGACTATGCCCTCCTCGCGGCGAAGCTCGACCTTCCGGAAGCCGCCGCCGACCATCAGACCGCGATAGCGTCGGTCAAGCAATGGCTGAGCAAATCCGACGGGTGGCTCCTCGTGTTCGACAACGCCGCCGATCCGCAGGAGATCGCGGCGTATCTGCCCCCGTCCGCGAGCGGCCACGTGATCATCACGTCGCGGCGGCCCGACTGGAGAAGTGTTGCCGCTCCGCTTCCCGTCGAGACGATGAATGCGGACGACGCCATCGAGTTCCTGTACAAGCGCTCCGGCCAGCAGCATGAGATCGCCGCACGGGAACTGGTCGATGAGTTGGGCTTCCTCCCGCTCGCAATCGAGCAGGCCGCCGCGTACATCGACGAGCACGGCCAGTCCATTTCCCAATACTTGGACCTCTACCGCAAACATCAGCAGCAGATCCTTAAAAAAGGCCGGCCGAGAGACTATCCCCACACCCTTGAGACCACATGGGAGCTTGCTATCGCGAAGGTGCGCGAGCAATCCCCGGCGGGCGCAGACCTGCTCAACCTGTGTGCGTTCTTCGCGCCCGACGACATACCCCTCGAGATCATCAGGGATAGAAGAGAACGGTTGCCCGAGCCGCTCGCCACGACTGCGGGAGATGAGTTGTCATTCGACGATGCGGTAGCCAGCTTGCGACGGCACTCGCTCGTTGAGCGAAACGAGGACAATCTGTCAGTACACCGATTGGTTCAAGCCGTCGTGCGGGACCGGATGGTCAAGGATGCCCGAGCGATATGGGCGGAATCGGCAGCCCGAATTGTCCGCAACGCTTTTCCGTTCGACGCAGATGACGTAAACGAATGGCCGGGTTGTGTGCGTCTTCTCGCACATGCAACTACGATTGCGTTTCACTGCGAAGCCGAACGAGCCGGACAGATCTACGCAGCCGGCCTTTTGTCTCAATCGGCACTTTACCTCTACTCGCGAGCAGATTGGGGTGGTGCGGTCACGCTGAATAGACGTGCCGTGAAACTACTCGAGGCAACGTACGGTTCGGATCACCCCGACCTGATACCGAGTCTCAGCAATCTCGGCTGCGTCCTTCAGGAGATCGGGGACTTTGGCGAAGCATCGAAACTATTGAAGCGTGCGCTGAATATGAGTGAGCGGGTCTATGGATCGAGCGACCCTCGCGTAGCGGCTTGCATGAACAATCTAGGTTTAGCGCTTGAAGAGCGCGGCGATCTCGCGGGAGCAAAGGAGCTATACGAGCGAGCGCTGCGGATCGATGAGGCATCCGCCGGCCCGGATCACTCGGTTGTCGCCGTGCGCGTGAATAATCTTGGTGGCGTTTACCTTAAGCTAGGGAACTCCACAGAAGCACAAAAGCTATACGAGCGGGCATTGGAAATTGGCAAGAAGGTTTACGGCGCGGACCATCCGCAAGTTGGGATCTACATGAGTAATCTCGGTATCGTTCTGATGCGTCTCAAATCATTGCGCAAAGCACGCGCGTATTTCGAGATGGTACTACAGATCGATGAAGCCGCTTACGGGCCGGACCACCCTCAGGTTGCAACTGATGTCAATAATCTTGCGTGGGCGCTCAAGGAACTCGGTGATTCAGCGGGCGCACAAACCCTATTCGAACGCGCGGTGCAGATCGGTGAGAAGACTTACGGTTTGGCCCATTGGAAGGTAGCGATGTATAGGGATAATCTTCGCAACTCCGTGACTGCCGCCGGCGCGGGATGAAGCGGCGCTAGTGACGGGATCGGCCTCGCGATGTGACTAACGAACGGGGGACCGGCTCCAAGCCGGCCCCCCGTCCGTCTTACGCACTCCCGCACTCCCGGACTACCGCACCCGTCGCGGTCGCCCCGCTCACGCCCGGACGGCCTGCGCCTCGATGGCGATCTTGATCTCGTTGCCCACCAGGATCCCGCCGGTCTCGAGCGCCTGGTTGTAGGTGAGGCCGAAGTCGCGGCGGTCGATCTTGCCGGTGGCGCTGAAGCTCACGCGCTCGCCGCCCCACGGGTCGCGCCCGCGGCCGTCGTAGCCCACCTCCAGCGTCACCTCGCGCGTGGTGCCGCGGATGGTGAGGTCGCCCACCAGCTTGAACGTCTCGCCGGGACGATCCACCGCGCCCTCGATCCGCTTGCTGGCGAAGGTGATCGCGCCGTGGGTGTCGGCGTCCAGGAAGTCGGCCGAGCGCAGGTGCTGGTCGCGCTGGTCCACGCCCGTGCTGATGCTCGCCACGCCCAGCTCCGCCTGCACGGACGAACGCTCGGGGTTCGTCTCGTCCATGTGGATCTCGCCCTTCACCTCGGTGAAGCGGCCCTTCACGGTGGTGATCATCATGTGCTTGGTGCTGAACTCCACCAGCGTGTGCGTGGGGTCGATCGCCCAGATGGTCGTGGTGCTCGCGGCGTCTGCAGTCTGCGTCATCGTCGTCTCCCTGGAGCCCGGTCTCTCGTTTCTGCGCGGCCACGGCGGAGACCCGTCGCCCTGAATAGCCGCGCACGCAAACAAACGCCCTAACAAATGCTTAGAACTAAGCTAATGAAATCCGGCCGGGAGTCAAGGGGCTACGGAACCTCTCGTACGAGCCGGTTTGTGACTGGCTACTGAACCCGCCGCCAGAGCAGGTCTTCGTTGTCGCGCCGGTCGATCATCCCCGTCACGCGCCCCGCCGCGTCGCGCACGAAGAACCGCTCACTGCGCGGGTTTCCGTGGCGGAAGAAGCGGTCGTTCCCCAGCGGCAGCAGCTCTTCGGCCGGGCGGTCGCCGCGCCGGCCCATCAGCCGCGCGCCGTCGCGGGCCACGGTGCAGCGCACGCCCGGGCCCAGCTCGTACGTGCCCACCAGGGCGTCGAACGTCGCCGGGTCGACGGCGACGGGGTGGAGCTCGGCGGGGAGCACCTGCACCTGCTGGCCGATCAGCCGCCACGCCCCGCCGCGGCGCACGAAGGTGTCGGTGTCGTGGAAGTGCGTGTCCAGGCGCTGGCCGAACAGCGTCAGGTCTTCCATCGCGTCGTAGCTCAGCACCGCCGTCTCCCCGGCGACCGCAGCGCGGGGGTTGGTCACGCGGATGTGGCCCACGTAGCCCGGCGGCAGCGGCCCCAGCTCGGCGATCACCTGGGCCTTGGTGCGCGTGCGGCCGTTCTCGTCGGTGAACACGCCGTCGTCGGCCAGCCAGCGGTTCCACACCGCCGTGTCGCCCGGCGCCACCGCGTCCATCAGCGCCTGCGAGATGCGCACGAGCTGGGCGGCCGTGGAATCGGCCGCGGCCTGCTGCGCCGCGGACGGTGCCGCGGCGAGCGTGGCCGCGAGCGAGAGGGCGGTGGCGGCGAATCGCTGGGGGCGCATGGCGTCTCGGTGTCGGGAGGGGAGATGCGGCGGCGGATCAGAGGACGCGCCGGCCCGCCGCGTCGAACGCCTGCAGCTCGGCGGCCGAGGCGGGGGTGCCGGGAAAGTCCTCGCGGAACAGCGACCAGATCATGGAGTCGCGCAGCGCGCCCGTCTCGGTGGCCGAGCGGCGGCGCAGCGTGGCCTCGTGCGCGAAGCCCAGCTTCCGCGGGATGGCGACGCTGGCGGCGTTGGCGGGGTCGCAGCGGATCTCCACGCGCCGTACGCCAGCGACCTCGAACGCCACGCGGGTGAGCGCGGCGGTCGATTCCGTCGCGTACCCCTTCTCCGCCTCGTCCGCGTGGATCCAGTAGCCGATCTCCAGCGCGTCGGGCCCGATGCGCGGATGCAGCCCCGTGCCGCCCACGAGCCGCGACTCGTCGGCCGCGAAGATGCCGTGGATGTAATCCTGGTCCAGGTCGAACTTGCCGCGGAACGCCCGCAGCCGCTGCACCTTCGCCTCGAAGTCCTCGGGCTCGGCGTGCGCCCACGGCATCCACGGCTTCAGGTGGTCGAGGCTGGCGTGGATCGCCGTCTCCAGCGCCTTCGCGTCATCCGGGTTGTAGCAGCGGATCACCAGGCGCGGGGTGACGATGCGGTAGGGTGGCGTGATCACGGGATTCGCAGATCGGTGTCAGGGTAGCCGTCGAACCGAATGGTCAAGGACGATCGCAGGGCCCGACGGGGCTCGGGCATCACCCTGGTGCCGGGCGCATCCGCGCAGCGTTCGCCCCTGGCTCGCGCGAGACGATCCGCGCCCACTGCGCCAATTCTCTTGCCATCCCGCACGAGAGAGAGTAGCGTCGAATGGGAATTTTTATCGCGGCGTCCAACTGAACCCAAGCAGTGGCACGACCCTCCCGGACAGCGTCCATTGCTGCCCGTTCGATGCTCCCCCCGCACACCGGAGCCCCATGGCCACCATCATCCGCGAAACGCCCGCGCCCGAGCCACTCCAGGGAACCCTGCACGACCCCACGCACCCGCGCGCCGAAGACGAGCCGATCCTGGAAGTAGACGAGATCCAGGGCAACATCCTGGGAGGGTTCAGCAAGGACCACCAGATGCTGCTGTTCCTGAAGATCACCAACGTGGCCAATTTCAAGGGCTGGCTGAAGGCGGTGACGCCGTTCGTCGCCACCGCCTCGGAGGTGATCTCGTTCAACCGGCTGTTCAAGTCGCTCCGTGTGCGCCAGGGAAAGGAAGGCGCGGTGAAGTCGACGTGGATCAACCTGGCGTTCACCTACACGGGCATGCACCAGCTCGCGGCTTCCGACCTGCTCGAGGCGGACTTCACCGACCCGAGCTTCAAGCAGGGGCTCGCCGCCCGCTCGCCGGCGCTGGGCGACCCCACGCAGGCGGCGAACCCCGGCAACCCGGCGCACTGGGTGGTGGGCGGGACCGCGACACCGGTCGATGCGGTGATCCTGGTGGCCAGCGACGACGCGGCCGACCTGGACCGGGCGGTAAAGCGCTTCGAGAACCCCGACCCAGCCGACGCCGCGCTCAAGCTGGCCGGGGCCACCATCGTCTATCACCAGCCCGGCAACAACCTCCCGGGGAAGCTGTCGGGGCACGAGCACTTCGGCTTCCTGGACGGCGTTTCGCAGCCCGGCATTCGCGGCCGCGTGTCGGATGCGCCGGGCGACGTGCTCACGCCACGGCAGAACCCGAACGACCGCGGACAGGGGAAGCCGGGGCAGGACCTGCTCTGGCCCGGCGAGTTCGTGTTCGGCTATCCCCGCCAGGACGCCGAGGCCGCCAGCATCGCCGAGCCCGGGCCCCTGTCCACCGCCGGGCCGCACTGGTCGCGCAACGGCTCCTACCTCGTCTTCCGCCGGCTCAAGCAGGACGTGTTCGGCTTCCACTCCTTCCTCAAAGCCACGGCTGCCGCGCACGCCGCGCAAGGCGCCGGGTCGGCCGAAGCCGTGGGCGCGCGGCTGGTGGGGCGCTGGCCCTCGGGCGCGCCGGTGCTGCGCACGCCCCGCGTCACCGCGGGAGTGCCCGACTACCAGCACCTCGGCGTCGACACACCGGGGCTGGGCGACGACGACTGCGCCAACAACCACTTCGAGTTCCAGGACGGCACGGCCCTGCTCCCGCCGGCCGGCAACCCCAGCCCCTTCGACTGCGTGGACGACTTCTTCACGCAGTCGGAGGGAGACAAGAGCGGCCTGCTGTGCCCGTTCGCCGGTCACATCCGCAAGGCCTACCCCCGCGACGACGAGCAGCGGCCGCTGCCGCCGTGCTCCAATACCGACAAGGCTGCCCCCGACGGGTCGGAGCCCAACGAGGAGGACACGCAGACCCACCGGCTTCTGCGCCGGGGCATCCCGTTCGGCAAGGCGTCCACGTCCACGCCCAGCCAGCCCGTAGCCGACAACGGCGACCGGGGCCTCCTCTTCCTGGCCTACCAGACGTCGATCGAGCGGCAGTTCGAGTTCGTGACGCGCAATTGGGTGAACGAGCCCAATTTCAAGGATCCGGGTTCGGGGTTCGACTTCATCCTCGGCCAGAACAACCATGTGGCCAACCGCCAGCGGACGATGAAGGTGAAGTTCGGCCCCGCGGCCAACCAGTGCGTCACGCTCACCACGCAGACCGACTGGGTGATCCCCACCGGCGGAGGCTATTTCTTCGCGCCGTCGATCTCCGCGCTCGCGTTGCTGGCCGGTTAGGGGTGCGGCTCGTGCCTGGCCGCTAGTATCCGCGGGTCCGCGGGAAGTTACGGGTTCGGTGCCGGGTGCTTCCTTCGAGGGGCACCCGGCTCGTCATATGCCGACAGCAGCGGGGCTACCGCGGCGGCCGCCCTCGGCATCCACGGCTTTGGGTGGTTGGGGTGGCGTGGATGGCCGCCCTCCGCCGCCGCCTGGTCCGGGCAGTAGTGTGAAGCCGGATGAGCCGACGGAGGTCACGTCTCCGCGTCGCGCCAGAAGCGGAACGCCGCCTCGGCGGTCTCCACCTCCGGCGCATCGGCCGGCAGCCGCAGCCGGGGCATCCGTGAGGCCGTGAAAAGATCGCGGAACACGTCGCGCTCGCGCTGGAAGTGCGCCACCAGGTCGGCCTCGCCCGGGCCGAAGCGGCGACGTGCGTATCCCTGGATGAAGTCGCCGTCCCAGCGCCCGCGCACCGCCCGCTCGCGCACGGTGTCGTCGTCGCCGTCCAGCAGCAGCAGCCGGCAGCCCAGCGCGGCGAGGCGGGCGTCCAGCGGGGCCACGTCGTCCCACCCCACCACGCCCGGGCGCAGGCAGGCCGTCAGGTGCAGGCAGTCGACCAGAACCAGGCACTTCACGGTGGATTCGCTGGCCACGCTCGCCGCCATCCACTCCAGCGCACCCACGATGTCGGCCAGGTGCGACATGCACCGCTCGCGCGACAGCGTGCCGGCGTCCTCGTCCAGCGCGAGCGGGCCGTAGGTGTGCGCCTGCGTGAGGTGCAGCACGGTGCGCAGCCGCCGGGTCTCGGCCGTGGCCACGTGGCGGCGCACCAGGGCGTCGAGCAGGGTGCTCTTCCCCAGCCCCGGCACGCCTTCCACCAGCAGCAGGCGCGAGGTGCGGTTCAGCGGCATGGCGGCTCCTGTCTCGGCGTCCAAGAGATTGCGGCCCACGGTCGGTCGGCGAATCACCGGACGCCGCCGCGGACGCGTCCGCCGGCGACGCTCGCCGATCCGGCTACTTGCGCGTGACGATGCGCATCCCGTTGGCGGCCACGCCGGGGGTCGCGGGCTTCGGCTCGGGCGCCTTCTTCGGCTCGGGCTTGCGCGGGGGCTCGCTCCGCCGGCCCTCTGCCGGCCTCCCCTGCCCCGCCGGGCGCGCGTCGCCGGCCGCCGGGTCCTTCATCGACAGGGCGATGCGGTGACGGGGGACGTCCACCGAGAGGACGCGGACCGTGACTCGATCCCCCGGCTTCACCACCTCGTTGGGGTCCTTCACGAAGCGGTTGGAGAGGTGGGAGACGTGGACCAGGCCGTCCTGGTGCACCCCCACGTCCACGAAGGCGCCGAACGCCACCACGTTGGTCACCGTCCCCTGCAGCACCATCCCCTCCTTCAGATCCTCCACCTTCTGCACGTCGTCGCGGAAGACGGGGGCTTCGAACGCCTCGCGCGGGTCGCGACCCGGCTTGCGCAACTCGGCCAGGATGTCCTGCAGCGTGGGCAGGCCCACCTCGTCGCCCACGTACTTGCGCGGCTCGATGCGGGCGACGGCGGCCTCGTTGCCCACCAGCGACGTCAGCTCCACCCCCACGTCGGCCGCGATGCGCTCCACCAGCGCGTAGCGCTCGGGGTGCACGGCGCTGCCGTCCAGCGGGTGGTCGCCGCCGCGCACGCGCAGGAAGCCGGCGCTCTGCTCGAACGCCCGCGGCCCCAGCCCCGTCACCTTCAGCACCGCCTTGCGCGACTTGAAGGGTCCGTTGGCGTCGCGGTGCTGCACGATCCGCTGCGCCACCGTGGGCCCGATCCCCGCCACGTACCCCAGCAGCGCGGGCGAGGCGGTGTTCAGCTCCACCCCCACGCGGTTCACGCAGCTCTCCACCGTCTCGTCCAGCCGCCGCTTGAGCCGCGTCTGGCTGACGTCGTGCTGGTACTGTCCCACCCCGATCGACTTGGGGTCGATCTTCACCAGCTCGGCCAGCGGGTCCTGCAGCCGCCGCGCGATGGACACGGCGGAACGCATCGTCAGGTCCAGGTCGGGGAACTCCTCGCGCGCCAGGTCGCTGGCCGAGTAGACCGACGCGCCCGCCTCGTTGACCGAGACCACGACCGGGCGGCGGTCGGCCGGGAGCTCGCGGATGGCGTCCTTCACCAGCCGGTCGGTCTCGCGGCTCGCCGTGCCATTGCCCACGGCCACCAGCTCCACGCGGTACTGCTCGATCAGCTTCACCAGGTCGCGCTTCGCCCGGTCTTCCTGGTGCAGGTAGACGTGGCCGGTGGTGAGGAGCGCGCCGGTGTTGTTGACCACCGCCAGCTTGCACCCGGTGCGGTAGCCGGGGTCGACACCCAGGACGGAACGCTCGCCCGCCGGCGGCGCCAGCAGCAGCGCCTCCATGTTCTTGCCGAAGATGGCGATGGCCTCCTCATCCGCCCGCGTCTTCAATTCCATCCGCACCTCCACCTCCACCGAGGTGGAGATCAGGCGCCGGTACGCGTCCTCCACCGACAGCCCCATCTGCTCGGGGGCGCGGTGCCCCGCGGTATGCCTGCGGCGCAGCGCGGCCACGATGTCGTCGTCGGGCGCCACGATGCGGGCGGTGAGGAACTCCTCGGCCTCGCCGCGGCGCACGGCCAGGATGCGGTGGCTGGGCAGCGCCTTCACCGGCCCCGCGAAGTCGTAGTAGTCCTGGAACTTGCTGACCTCGTTCTCCTTCCCCCGCGCCGCCCGGCTCTCCAGCACCCCCCGGTCCCACACCTGCTCGCGCACGTAGGCGCGGGTGCCGGCGTCGTCGGCCACGCGCTCGGCCGCGATGTCGCGCGCGCCGGCCAGCGCGTCGTCGGCGCTCGCCACGCCCTTCCCAGCGTCCACGAACCCGGCCGCCGCGGCGCGCAGCTCCGCGTCCGTCGTCTCCCCCGCCCACAGCAGCTCGGCCAGGGGGAGGAGGCCCTTCTCGGCGGCGATGGTGGCGCGGGTGCGGCGCTTCGGCTTGTAGGGGAGGTAGAGGTCTTCCAGCGCCTGCTTGGTGTCGGCGCGGTCGATGGCGGCCTTCAGCTCGGGGGTCAGCTTCCCCTGCTCGTCGACGGACTTGAGGATCGCGGCGCGGCGGTCGTCCAGCTCGGCCAGGTACTCGTGCCGGTCGCGCACGTCGCGGATCTGCACCTCGTCCAGCTCGCCGGTGGCCTCCTTCCGGTAGCGGGCGATGAACGGGATGGTGTTCGCCTCGAGCAGCAGCTCGACGGCGGCGCGGACCTGCGGCACGCGAAGCCCCAGCTCGGCGGCGATCTTTTCGGCGTACATGGACGGCAAGTGCAGGAAGTGCGAGAGATCGGGATGCGGGAGACGACGGCCGCCACGGCACCGGCCGCGGCGTGGCCGTCAATCTACAGCACCGCGATGGGGGATTGCAGGGTTGCGGAATCTTGTTGGATGCGAAAGCCCCCGGTAACCGTCATTGGACGAGCACCCCGCGGGGCAGTTCCTAGACCGGAGCGGCAACGCCCGGCACCTGGGTCAACCCGTTCGCGCGCGGAGTGCCTTCTCCGCTCCACACGCACGCCCTTTCACGACTCCAGTAAATTCCAGCCGCTCAACGCCGTGCCACAAACGTTTGCTTGCGTTGCAAATAGATGACGACATAATTACCATCGATCCAGTCGCGACGCTGAGACTGCCGCCGAGATATGCAGGGGCGCCGTTCACCACGTAATCCACATCTCACACGATCGGGAGGACGTATGCAACGGAAACTTTTGCTCATGGCCCTGTCACTGCTCGCCTTCAGCGGCGGCATCACGATCGCCCGTGCACAGGCGGCGGCCACGGTACCCCCCGCCTGCTCCAACACCATCTGCGGAGGGGTCACCTACTGCAACTACGGCGCGGGCTACGCCTGCAGCCTGACCTCGAGCTCGTGCACCAACACCTTCTGCTCCGCAACGGCCGAGCCGGAAGGCCCTGCCACGGCGGAACCGGCCGAAGCGCCGGCCTCCTAGCGTAGGGCAACAGAGCGGCCGGACGGCGCCCCTGTTTCCGGCCGCTCTCTCTGTGCACGACGATCGACATCACCGCGGCTCGCGGAGCGCCGCGCGACGGCGCGCGGCGCACGTACTCAGCCAGAAGGTGCACCCCCGGCCATCTGGAAGAGCCAGCGGCGGCAACCGCACGAGGAGCCCACCCATGCTGCCATTTCGGCCAATACGATCGGCCCTGCGCGTGCTCCGCAGGTGCCTCGCCCCTTGCCTGACCGCGACGATCTGTCTCCTGGCTGCCACGCGAGCGCACCTGGCCGCGCAGCGGTGGTCGGTCCGCATGGTGAAGGTGGCACAGATCGGGGTGGAAGACGGGGCTCCAGAACGCGTCTTCGGCGTGATCCAGGACGTCGCGGTAGATCGCGCGGGCAGGATCTACGTCCTCGACGCCCTGGCCCGCAGCATACGCGTGTTCACACGCGACGGACGCTACCTGTCCAGCATCGGCCGGATGGGCCGCGGCCCCGGCGAGTTCTTCGTGCCCGTCGCGATGGCGGTGGACCCCGACGACCGGCTGTACGTGCTCGACCAGGGAAACGCGCGCGTGGACGTGTTCGCGCTCTCGCGCGGGGGACGGAGGGCGTACGCGGCCAGCTTCCCCGTGGGCTTCCAGCCATACGACCTGTGTGCCCAGGGCGGGCGGATCTACGTGCTCGGCGCCAACCGGGGGCGCGTGGTGAACGCCTACACGCCCGAGGGCCGCTGGCTCGGGGCGTTCGGCGCGGCGCCCGGCGGCCGCGACCCGCTGCTCATCGCCACCCTCAACGGCGGCGCGCTGGAATGCACGGGTGGCACGGTTCTGTTCCTGCCGCGCCTGAGCGGCGAGGTGCGCGCCTACGCTCCCGCGGACGGCCACCTTGCGTGGTCGGCACCGATCCCGGGCTACAACCCCGTGCGGCTGAACCGGAACGGCAACGGCAGCATCACCCTGCGCCCCGGTCGCAACCGCACCCACGACCTCGCCAGCGCGGCCGTGGACGTGGGCCGCGGCTTCACGCTGGTGCAGGTGGGTTCGCTGGTCGACCGCGCGAACAACGGGACCGAGTTCCGGGAGGTGAGATCGTACGTGGCGTCGCCGCGAAACCGGCTGCTGACGCTTCCCGGCCCGATCCCGCGCGTGGTGGCCGCACGCGACGGCTACGCAGTCGCCGTGCGGAGCGATCCCTTCCCTTCGCTTACCATCTATTCCATCCGCACGTGGGAGGAGGGTGCAACTCGATGAAGCCGAACCATCGACGCATCTCCGCGGCCGCCGGCGTCCTGCTGGCTCTGGCGAGCGCCGTGCTGGGCGCCGCCGCGTGGCGGGGTGCCGGCGGGTCTCCCGCACGCTACGCCCCCGCCTACCAGTTCGGCACCGGAACCGAGGTGGTGATGGTGTTCGTGGGCTCGAGCCTTTGCCGCGCCAACTCGGAAGAGGGTTTCCCCGCGGCCATGGAACGCGCCAAGGTAGCCGCCGCGCGCCGTGCGGCCGCCGAAGGCAAGCGGTTCAGGGCGATCGCCGTCGCGATCGACGACGATCCGGGCGCGGGGTGGAAGTTCGTGCGGAAGTTCGGGAGGTTCGACGAGGTGTCGCTGGGCGGGAACTGGATCAATCACGACGTGGTGCGCTACGTGTGGCGCGACTTCCCCTTCCGTCCCGGCATTCCGCAGGTGGTGGTGGTGGAGCGGCAGGTGCGCAAGGGAAAGACTTCGGTGGAGGTCTCGCCGGAGCACGAGGTGCGCCGCCTGCTGGGCACCGAGGAGATCCGGCGGTGGGGCGACGCCGGGGCGCCCTTCACCGGACCGCTGCCGCGCCCGGCTCGGACCCGCACCGCCAGGTCCTGAACGCTTCACGACGTGGGGAGCGCGGGGGCCCGCGCCCCCGTTCAGCTCGTCCGCGCCACCGCGTCGCGCGTCTCGCGCGAGGCCAGCCGCCCGCCGATCGCCGCCGCCACGATCTGCAGCAGGATCAGGCCAGCGCCGTACGCGCCGCCCACGTTCCAGCTGTCGGCTCCCAGCAGCTCGCCGGGGATCAGGTTCACCAGCAGCCACACGATCAGCGAGAACAGGCCGATCGCGACGGCGTACAGGATCGGGGCCTGGCCACGGCGCATGCCGATGTACCAGCCGCCCGCGAAGAACCCGGCGAAGGTCGCCAGCAGCCCCCACCCGGTGCCGCCCGTCCCCTCGCGGTTCAGCACGCCGATGGCGATCAGCCCGATCACGATCAGCGATGTGATCGCCGCGCTCACGAACCAGCCGAACGCCACGCGCCCCGGCTTCACGTTGCCCAGATGTTCAGTTTGCATCGGTGGCCAGCTCCTGTACCTGGAGCATCTCCTCGAAGGTGTATTGCACCGGCTGGAAGCTCTGCCGGTGGTGCCGCGTGGGTCCGTGCAGGTTCAGCGCCTCCAGGTGCTCGGGGGTGCCGTAGCCCTTGTTGCGCTCCCACCCGTAGGCCGGATGCCGCGCGGCGAGGCGCTCCATCAGCCGGTCGCGCGTGACCTTGGCCAGGATCGACGCGGCGGCGATGCAGTGCACCTTGGCGTCGCCGTCCACGATGGCCGTCTGCCCCTCCAACCCCAGCTCGGGCACGGCCAGCCCGTCCACCAGCAGGTGCCCGGGCGGGCACGCCAGGCGCGCGATGGCACGCTGCATGGCCAGCGCCGTGGCGCGGCGGATGTTGATGCGGTCGATCTCGGCCGCGCTCGCCGCCCCCACGCCGAAGCAGATGCACGAGCCCACGATCTGCTCGTAGAGCGCCAGCCGCTTCTCGTGCGTGAGCTTCTTGCTGTCGTCCACCCCGCTGATCCAGCACCCCTGCGGCAGGATCACCGCGGCGGCGACGACCGGGCCGGCCAGCGGCCCGCGCCCCACCTCGTCCACGCCGGCCACCTCCAGGTAGCCGCCCTCCCACAGGCCGAACTCCGTCGCCAGCAGCTTGCGCAGCCGCGCCGGCGTGGGCTTGCGCGCACGCTTGCTCCTGGCCGTCTTCTTCGCGGGCTTGCGGGCGGTGGTGGGCACGGGCGGAAGGCGCTCGGCAGCGGGACGTAAAGGTGGACGGGGTAATGGATAAAACAATCTGCCGAACCGCACAACCGACGCCGGACGATCGGCCTGTCGCGGCCGACGACGGTTGCCTGGACGGGGCGAGATACGGATGATGGGATCTCCCGGATCGACCGGGGCCTCCCCTCATCGTTGCGTTCTCACCCGTCCGTACCTTCACGCCCGGAGCGGATGCGCGCCCGACGCGAACCCCCGGCGCACCGCTCACTGGTCCCGGCTCGCTCACCGCAGCAGCGCGCCGGCCATCGCGTCCAGCCGCTCCGCCGCGACGGGGGCGATCTGCTTGCCGGCCAGCGAGCGGACGTGCTGCTGGAAGCGCTGCAGCGCCGCGCGCTCGCCGGCCGCGTCGCCCCTGCCGTGTGCGCGTGCGGCCTGGGCCAGGAAGGCGCGCGGGCTTTCGGCCGCGCCGCAGTTGCGGATGTCGCCGGCGGCCAGCATCCGGTCCACCGCCTCCCCCAGCGCCTCGAGCGTCACCGCCTGCACGGCGTGAGGAGGAGCAGCCCGCCGGCGCAATGTGCAGGTGTTTCCGCCAGGGATTTACGGCACCACACCGCGACGTCCCCCAAACCATCGCGCCGTAGCACTTTCGCGCTTCGCGGCGGCGCCTTAACATTCACCCGCATGATCTCGCAAGCATCACTCGTCATGGATCGATGAACAATCCCCAGCCCAAGACGCGGTCGGGCGACAAGGTGGTCGCGCAGAACCGCAAGGCACGCCACGAATACCACATCCTGCAAACCTGGGAAGCGGGCGTGGTGCTGCAGGGCACCGAGGTCAAGAGCCTGCGCGACGGGAAGGCCAACCTGAGCGACGCCTTTGCGCGCCTGGACCACCGGGGCGAGATGTGGCTGCACAACATGCACGTCTCCCCCTACGAGCAGGCCAACCGCTTCAACCACGACCCGCTGCGCCCGCGCAAGCTGCTGCTGCACCGCAGCGAGCTGCGCAAGCTGGTGGGCCAGGTGGAGCAGAAGGGCCTCACCATGGTGCCGCTCGACGTGCACTTCTCCAACGGCATCGCCAAGGTAACCCTGGCGCTGGTGCGCGGGAAGAAGCTGCACGACAAGCGCGAGACGCTGAAGGAACGCGCGGTGGCGCGCGACAACGAACGCGGATTCAAGGAGGCGTGATGATGATCCGTGCCCGCCCCGCCCTTCTCCTTCTCGCCGCACTCTCCCTTCACACCCCGTCTCTCACATCGCAGCCCGCCCACGCCGTGTGGCGGCTGGACGGCGGCCGCGCGCCCGTGGAGGTGCGCGAGGAGAGCGGCCGCGGCTACCCCGCCCTCCCCGTCTCCGCCCTGGTCGCGCTGGGCGCCGAGGTCGGCTACGGGGGCGGTGGCGCGGTGGCGCGCTTCGGCGCCGCCGAGGCGCGCTTCACGCCCGGCTCGGCCGAGGTGGTGGTGGACGGGCAGGCGCGGACGCTGGCCAACCCCGTATACTCCGACGGCGGCATCGTCTACGTGCCGGCCGAGTTCTTCGCCCGCTGGCTGGGCGACGCGTCGCACGGCACGCTGGCCGTGCAGCCGGGCGAGCGCAGCGTGCGCCGGGTGGCCGCCGCGGGCGCGAACGCCTCCGTCGCCGCCGCGCCGCCGGCGTCCGAGCCGCCGCCCGCCGAGCCGCAGCGGGCGGCGGCGCAGGTCGCCCGGCGCCCGGAGCCGCGCCGGCTGGTGGTGGTGGACGCGGGGCACGGCGGGGTGGACCCGGGCGCGCGCGGCCCCGGTGGCACGCGCGAGAAGGACGTGACGCTGCGCGTGGCGCGGATGGTGGCCGACCTGCTGCGCGGCGACCCCACGCTGGAGGTGCGGATGACGCGCGACCGCGACACGCTGATCGCGCTGCACGACCGCGCCCGCTTCGCCAACCGGTGGCGCGACGAGGGACAGCCCGCGGTGTTCATGTCCATCCACTGCAACGCCAACGAGAGCCGCTCCGAGAAGGGCTACGAGACCTACTTCCTCTCCGAGGCGCGCACCGCCGACGCCCAGCGGGTGGAGCGCTTCGAGAACGCGTCGGTGCAGTACGAGACGCACGCGGTGAGCGGCGACGCGCTGGGCTTCATCCTCACCGACCTGCGCCAGAACCACTACCTGCGCGAGAGCAGCGACTGGGCGCAGATGATCCAGGACGGCCTGCGCGTGATCCACCCCGGCCCCAACCGCGGCGTGAAGCAGGCGGGCTTCGCGGTGCTGCGCGGCACCTTCATGCCGGCGGTGCTGGTGGAGATCGGCTTCGTGTCCAACCCCGGCGAAGAGCGCCTGCTGCTCGACCCGCACATGGAAGAGTCGATCGCGCGCCAGCTGGCAGACTCGGTGCGCGGCTACTTCAGCCGCCCCGGGGTGCGCCCTGCCAGCGAGTGAGGTAGATTCGCCCCCCGGCCGCACCGACGGCCCGCCGGACACGTTCCGGCGGGCCGTCGTCATACCCGGCGAAAACGAGTACGAGAGTACGAAAGTGCGAGAATGCGTTTCGCCCACGTCGCGGACGCCGGGGCCCGCGTGACGGCAAGATGTCCGCACCACGCCAGCCAGGGTCGCGAGCGAAGCGAGCCCCCGTCCCTCCCCCAGGCTGTTTTGGGGGAGGAACAGGCGCCGCCAGGCGCCAGGGAGAGGGCCCCGCCGGCGCCGCCAGAGCGCACCAGTGTCCGAGGCGCACGACCCTCGAACGCACGGCCCATCGGACGCAGCCCACGATCCGCAGACTCACGATCTCGCCAGGAGGAGCCTCACCCGATGAAGCAGCCGATCCCCATCATCGCCCTCGACGTCCCCACCGCCGCCGCGGCGTTCGACCTGCTCGACCGCCTCGGGCCGTCCGCCGATTTCGCCAAAGTCGGCCTGCAGCTCTTCACCGCCGAAGGCCCGGCCGTCGTCCGCGAGCTGCGCGGGCGGGGGACGCGCGTCTTCCTCGACCTCAAGCTGCACGACATCCCCAACACCGTGGCGCACGCGGTGGAGAGCGCCGCCGGGCTCGACGTGGACCTGCTCACCCTCCACGCCTCGGGCGGCGCGGCGATGCTGCGCGCGGCGGCCGATGCGGCCCGGGGCGCGCGGCTGCAGCTGCTCGGCGTGACCGTACTCACCTCGCTGGACGACGCGGGGCTGGCGCAGGCGTGGGGGCGCGACCGGGTGACGACCGATGCGGAGGTGGGCCGCCTCGCAGAGCTGGCGCGTGACTGCGGCATCCCCGGCGTGGTGGCCTCGGTGCACGAGCTCCCCGCCGTGCGCCGCGCCGCGGGCCAGGAGATGCGCGTGCTCACCCCCGGCATCCGCCTGGCCGGCGACGCGGCGGGCGACCAGTCGCGCGTGGCCACCCCCGCCGAAGCCGCGCGCCTGGGAGCCGACTTCGTGGTGCTGGGCCGCTCCGTCACCGCCGCCGCCGACCCGGCGGCCGCGCTGCGGCGCGCACTGGCCGAGCTGCAAGGCGCCTGAACCCCGCGCGCAGCCACACCCATCGAACGCTGGAGCAGGGGAATCGCACGCTTCCTCCACCGGATGCCGTGGCTCGTGCCCGAACGCGCCCATGCATCAATTTCCGTTTCCCGCCAGAGTAGAACTGACAGCGGGCCGCGGCGCGCTACGGGCCGCTGAGGCGGCATCTTCCTTTACCTGCTAGAGATGGACCATATCGGGCGCAACGATTCTTACGCCCCCATTCAGCCTAAACAGCATTTTACCTCCGGCTCTGCTACGGGATCTCGGATCAGAACACTGGCGTAACGATCCGCGAGGACGCATACTTATGCGCTAAGAACCTTCAGCACGACCCATATCCGAGAAGACCGATGATGAGATCGTCCACGATGCGTGCGGTGGCGGCCGTGGCGCTGTTCGCCGCCATCGGCGGCTGCACCGACCCCGTCTCCAACGCAGGTGCGGTCCGCGCTCCGAACGACCGGGCGAACGGGCTGGTGGGCTCGCTCCTGGTGAGCGTGGTGCAGCGCACGCTGCCGCTGGCGCAGAACTACACCGCAACCGCCACCATCGGCACCGCGGGCGGCACCATCCGCATCCCCGAGGCGGGGCTTACGCTCACCTTCCCCGCGGGCGCCGTTTCGGCCCCGGTTTCGGTGCGCGCCACGGCGCTGGCGGGGAGCAACGTGGCCTACCGCTTCGAGCCGCACGGCCTGGTGTTCCTCAAGGAGCCGACCGTGGCGCAGGACCTGAGCCTCACCGGCGTGGTGGGGCAGCTCCTCACGGCGCAGCTCGAGGGCGGCTACTTCGCCGACGAGTCGCAGCTCGGCGCCGGCACGGTGGTGGTCAACGAGACCCGCCCCGCCACGCTCGACCTGCTGCGCCTGCGCACCACCTTCACCATCCGCCACTTCTCCGGCTACGCCGTGACGAAGAAGAGCGGCGGGTACATGGGATCGTCCAACACGCGCATCGGAAGCTCCACCCTCCGCCGGTGATCGTGACAGGCGCCGGTCCGCCGCGTGGGCGACGGACCGCACGCGGTGCTTGCGGCGGGCTGTAATCAGACTTCAGCAAAAGACTTGCGCTTCATGCAACCGAGCGGGAACTTCGTACGCGAAGCTCCCGCTCTTGGTTCTCTGCACCCCACGAATGACCCGCCAGAACGAAACCGTAGAGATCGCAGGCGTCGACGCCCTCATCGAGACGGGCCAATCCGCCGAGCGCGACGGAGACCGACACGCCGCCCGGGAGTCGTATGAGGCGGCACTGTTCCAGCTTCACGACGCCGCCCAGGCGCCCGTCGCCGCGTCGCTCCTCCGCTGGATCGCCCGCACCCACTTGAACGACAGCAGCATCGAGTTGGCCGAAGAGGTGGCCCTGACCGCGCTCGAAATCTCGGAACGGGGCGGCGACGTGGGGGGAGAGGCCAACGCCAACAACCTGCTGGGCCTGATTGAGCGAGAGAAGGGAAACCTGGAGCAGGCCGAGATGCTGCACGCGCGTTCCCGCAGCCAGGCGGAAGCCGCGGGCGACACCCTGCTCGTGGCGATGGCCGAGCTGAACCTGGGTACGGTCGCAAACATCCGGGGCGACTATCGCAACGCGCTCAAGCGCTACAGGGCGAGCCTCAAGATGCACCGGGAGCTGGGGCCCAGTTCGTTCGCCACGCACGCGCTGAACAACTTGGCGATGCTCTATACCGACCTGCGCCGCTGGCGGGCCGCCGATCGCGCATTTTCGGCGGCGCTGGCGCTGTGCGACGAACTGGGCGACGCGGCGGGGCGCGCGCGGATCGCGGGGAACCGGATCGAGCTGCTGGTTGCACAGAAGCGCTGGCCCGAGGCACGCAGCGCCTGCATCCAGGCTCGGCGGCTGGCCGTGGCCACCGCCGATTCTGCCGCGCTGGGCGAAGTCTCCCGGCACCTGGGCGTGATCGCGCGCGAAACGCGCGACTGGCAGGCCGCCGGGCGCCACCTGGGCCGCGCCGCGCGAATCGCGAACGACCGCGGCGACCTGCTGCTGGGCGCCGAGACGGCGCGCGAGCAGGCGCGGCTGCACTGGACGCTGCACGAGCACCGCGAAACGCTGCAGGCGCTCAACCGCGCGCACGGCCTCTTCTCGCGCCTGCAGGCCAAGCGCGACCTGGCCGAGGTGGACGGGCAGCTGGCCGACCTCGAGTCGATGTTCCTGAACATCGTGGCGCTCTGGGGCGACTCGATCGAATCGGCCGACCACTACACCCGCGGGCACTGCGACCGGGTGGCCAGCTACGCCTGCGCGCTGGCCCAGGCCGCCGGCGTGGACGCCGACGTGCTGCTCTGGTTCCGCATGGGCGCGCTGCTGCACGACGTGGGCAAGATCGTGGTGCCGCCCGAGATCCTGAACAAGCCCGGGAAGCTCACCCCCGACGAGCGCGCGGTGATCGAGCGCCACCCCGATGCCGGCGTGGAGCTGATCGGCGACATCGAGTTCCCGTGGGACATCCGCCCCATGGTGCGCCACCACCACGAGGCGTGGGACGGCAGCGGCTACCCGCTGGGGCTGGCCGGCGACGACATCCCCCTCCCGGCGCGCATCCTCTGCGTGGCCGACGTCTACGACGCGCTGGCCAGCGACCGCCCCTACCGCCCCGCCTTCCCGCACGAGCGCACGCTCTCCATCATGTCGTCCGAAGCCGGCACCAAGCTCGACCCGGCGCTGTTCGACCTCTTCCGCACCCTCGACCTCGACCGCGTGGCCACCCCCGCCCTGGCTGCCTGACCTCCGCGCCGGCACCCGTCTCCCGCGCGCGATCTCCCGCATCATCCGGCTTCCAGCAGTCTCCACGTCCTGATTTCCACGAATGCGTCATCGCGATCTCGCGGTGCGGCGGTCGGCCATCGCACGCGCCCCTGGATTTCTGAATCCGCCATCCTATGTTCGAACGACGCGACTGCATCCCACCATGCCCGTGACGAGCCCGCAAGCGGCCGCCGAACGGCGGAGACGGAGCCGGAAACCTTCTTCGGGGAGTGGAGCGATGAAGAAGAAGCTCAGCCTGGACGTGGACGACATCAGCGTCAGCTCGTTCGAGACCGACGAGTACGAGAACGTCCGCGGAACGGTGGCGGGGAACGAAGACGTGGTCACGCGGCTGCACTGCGGCGGCACCGTGATGATCGGCCAGGTGGCGGTGGACGACTGCACCAGCGGGTGCGTGTGCTGCCGCTTCCGGCCCGCCCGCCTGCCGAAGGTGTGACGCGGAAGCGCGCGAGGCGGAGCCCACCCTCCGCCCCGCGCGCCGCCTACGGTAGCCGCGCCGTCACGATCGGCCGCACGAACGCGTTCTCCGGTTGTAAAGGCGGAAGCGCGATGGATTTCGGGCGGGGCGCGGGGCAGGTATCTTTGCGGCGAGGGCGCGGACCGGCCGCGCTCGCCGTGAACCGCCCAACCCCGATCCATCCGACCATGCCGCAGCTCCCTTCGCGCGAGCAGGCGCTCGCGCTGATGCACCAGCACGTGCAGAGCGAAAGCCTGCGCCGCCACATGTACTCGGTCGAGGCCGCCTGCCGCGCCTACGCGCGCCGCTGGAGCGAAGACGAGGAGCTGTACGGCCTGACCGGGCTGCTGCACGACTTCGACTACGAGGAGCACCCCGAGCAGCACCCGCTCGCGGGCGTGCCCATCCTCCGCGAGCAGGGCTACCCGGAGGAGCTGGTGAAGGCGATCCAGTCGCACTATGCCACGCGCACCGGCGTTCACCCCGAGACCAAGCTGGAGCGCACCCTGCACGCCTGCGACGAGATCACCGGCCTGGTCACCGCCGCCGCGCTGGTCCGCCCGTCGCGCTCGGTGATGGACCTCGAGGCGAAGTCGGTGGTCAAGAAGATGAAGGACAAGGCCTTCGCCGCCGGCGTGGACCGCGAGGACGTGCGCAAGGCCGCCGAAGACCTGGGCGTGGAGCTGAACGAGCACGTGCAGTTCGTGATCGAGGCGATGCGCACGGTGGCGCCCGAGCTGGGTCTCGCCGGGGCGGCGGGCTGAGCGAGCGCATCGGGGGCGTACGGACGGATGCGTGAAGACGGTGCGCGAGTGCGCCGGACCGCGTCCAACGCACGTACGCAGCAGATGCGGCACTTCTCTTACCTGAAAGCGATCGAACGATGCGATTCCCGCGGCTGAAGATGGCCGCACTCGCGGTGGTGGCGGCGGGGCTGGCGCTGGGCGGGTGCGATTCGAACGGATTGGCGGCCAACCCCGACTACGGCAACATCACCGACCCGGCCACCTACACGCTCGTCTCGGTGAACGCCAAGCCGCTGCCCGTGGAAGTCCGCAACGACGCCAGCGGCCGCGTGGCCATCGCGGGGGGGTCGCTCCGGCTGGCCGACGGCGCCTTTCAGCAAACGCTGACGCTCTCGGAAACGTCGCCGCTTTCGTCGTCCACGCCAACGGCGCGGACGAGCGCCACGCAGGGCACCATCACCGTCCGCGGCGACCGCATCCAGTTCCACGCGTCGGACGGGGGCGAGTGGGAGGGCCTGATGACCGGCAACCGGGTGGACTATTCCGTCCCCGGCAACAGCGGCGCCGTCGCCTTCACCTTCCAGCGCTGACGCGCGGAGATCTCCCGTCTCGACCTCCCGACTGACACACGCCCGGGGCCATGGCTCCGGGCGTTATGTGCTTCGGGTCGGCGGCATGGATCCTCCGCTCCCCGTCGCGGTAAGCACACGCTCGGCGGATCGAAAACCCGGATGGATGTGGACGTGATGAAAGACGTACGGACGGTGGAAGCGGGAGATGCCGTCGACACGGCGCAGACCGGCACGGTCGAGCAGATCCTGGTCGCGGGCAAGAAGGGAACGCCGCGCGCCTCCGTGCGCCGGGTCGCCGCCGTGCGGGGCAAGGGGCTGGAGGGCGACCGCTACTTCGGCCAGGGGCCGGGGCGCTACGCGGCCGACCGCCAGGTCACGCTGATCGAGGCCGAGGCGGTGGACGCGGTGCGCGCCGCCGGCATCCCCTTCACCGCCGCCGACGCGCGCCGCAACGTGGTGACCCGCGGCGCGCGGCTGAACGAGCTGGTGGGCCGCACCTTTCGCGTGGGGAGCGCGGTGCTGCGCGGCGTGGAGCTGTGCCACCCCTGCGGCCACCTCGCCAAGCTCACCTACCGCGGCGTGACCCGCGACCTGAAGATGCGCGGCGGCCTCCGCGCCGAGGTGGTGGAAGGCGGCGAGATCCGCGTAGGCGACCCGCTGACGGAGTAGCAGAAGGGCTTGCCCGAGGCCCTCGCCAGCGCCGCCGCAGCGCAGAGACATCGCCAGGGGAGTCCGCGAAGCGGACTTCGGGCCGTCGTTGCCGCGAATTCCATTCGCCCCCGGCTCGCCCGACCGGGGATTCCCCTGAATCTCCAGCACCTCCCGCCGTTGACGAAAGCTGCCCCTCCCGCTATCTTCCGCGCAGATGGCTGGAAAAGTGGGGACCGGCGGGTCCTCCACCTGTTGGCTCCGCCCGCATGGGCGAGATGCTGCCGGGTCCGCGAAGCCGCGGCGCGCCGATCTTCCAACTCCGGCCGGAGTGGAAGCGATGGGCGCGTGCGCGACGGACGGGCCTGAATCGAATCAGGCCCGTCTTTTTTGTATCTCATTCACGGAGATCGGCCCTATCAACGAGAAGCTGCGCGTAAACCGGCAGATCCGCATCAGCCCGGTCCGTGTGATCGACACCGAGGGCGAGCAGGTCGGCATCCTCCCGATCGAGCGGGCGATGGAGATCGCGGAGGAGAAGGGGTTGGACCTGGTGGAGGTGGCGCCGCTGGCCCGCCCGCCGGTCTGCCGTATCATGGACTACGGGAAGTTCAAGTACGAGGAGCAGCGTCAGGCGCGCGACGCGCGCAAGCGCCAGCACCACGTGCAGATCAAGGAGGTCAAGATGCGGCCGGGCATCGAAGACCACGACTTCGAGTTCAAGACGCGGCACGCGCGCCGGTTCCTCGAAGAGGGGAACAAGGTGAAGCTCACCATGATGTTCCGCGGCCGCCAGATGGCGCATCCCGAGTTCGGGCGCCAGGTGCTGGACCGCGTTTCCGCCCTGCTGCAGGACGTGAGCAAGGTGGAGCAGCACCCGCAGCTCGAGGGCCGGAGCATGGTGATGGTGCTCGCCCCCACTGCGAAGACGACCCCCTGAGGGCGGCCGTTACAGCCCCAGCAAAAGGAAGAGCAGTACGATGCCGAAGATGAAGACGCACCGTGGCGCCGCGAAGCGGTTCAAGACGACCGCCAGCGGCCGGGTGAAGCGCGGCCACGCGTTCCACAGCCACATCCTGACCAAGAAGTCGCAGAAGCGGAAGCGCAACCTGCGCGGCACCACCATGCTGGCCAAGGCCGACGAGAAGCGCGTGAAGCGCCTCATCCAGGGCTGAGCGGCACTTCCGTACCTTCGTGACTTTTTTCGACAGTGAGGTCTAGACCATGCCCCGCGTGAAGAACAACGTGGCCCGGCTGCGCCGCAAGCGTCAGATCCTGGCCGATGCCAAGGGCTATTTCGGCCGGCGCAAGAACCTGTACAAGACGGCGAAGGAAGCCGTCGAGCGCGCCCGGCGCTATGCCTATCGCGACCGCAAGAACCGCAAGCGCGAGTTCCGCCGCCTGTGGATCATCCGCATCAACGCCGCCGCGCGCATGCACGACCTGTCGTACTCGCGCTTCATGGACGGCCTGAAGAAGGCCGGCATCGAGATCGACCGCAAGGTGCTCGCCGACCTGGCCGTGCGCGAGCCGCAGGCCTTCGAGCAGCTCGCCAGCGCCGCGCGTTCGTCGTCGCAGAACAGCTGAGCCGTTCCGCGGCCGTCTGCACCGCACGCGAGCGGCGCCCCGGGTTCACCCCCGCGGGCGCCGCTTCGTGCATCCGGGGGTAGCCAGACGGCGCCGCGCGGAGCAGATTGTGGGGTTCGCGCCCTCTCTGGGCAGCCAGCATCGTCACGGGCGGCTGAAGCCGCTGCAACGACTACGCGAAGCCTCGTAAACTACGCGAGGCTGCGACGTCGGCTCCCGGTGCGGAAGGGCCCACATTGCGGTGGTGACGGCGTGCAGTCCGCGAAGGCGGACTTCGTGCCGAGGTTGCCTCGGATTTCAATCCGGGGGAGCCGAGGAGGCACCGGGCCTGGTCGCCTGCACCGATGGCGACTCGCAGTCCGCGAAGGCCGACTTCGGATCGAGCGGGATGGCTTCGAATCATCCGGGTGGAACCAAGTGAGCATCGTCGAAGAGCTGATCGGGGAGCTGAAGGAGCTGGAGCGCACGGGCGCCTCGGCGGTGGACGCGGCGGGCGACGCGCCGGCGCTGGAGGCGCTGCGCGTGGAGTACCTGGGCCGCAAGGGCCGCCTGACCGCCGTGCTGCGCCGCCTGGGCGAGCTGGGCGCCGACGAGCGCCCCGCCGTGGGCGCCGAGGCCAACCGCGTGAAGGAGGCGTTGTCGGCGCGGCTGGACGAGCGCGCCGCCGGCTTCTCGTCCGCCGCCGACACGGGGCCCCGGGTCGACCTGTCGCTCCCCGGCCGGCACCGCTGGAAGGGCGGGCTGCACCCGGTGACGCAGGTGGTGGACGAGATCTGCGACATCTTCCGCGACCTGGGCTTCACGCGCGTGGCGGGGCCCGAGGTGGAGACGGTGGAGTACAACTTCTCCAAGCTGAACACGCCGCTCGACCACCCCGCGGCCGACATGCACGACACCTTCTACCTGGACGAAGGGATCGTGCTGCGCACCCACACCTCGCCGATGCAGGCGCGCGTGATGGAGGCCTTCCAGCCGCCGGTGCGCGTGGTGATCCCCGGCGCCGTGTACCGCCGCGACCCGTTCGACGCCAGCCACGCCCCCGCGTTCGAGCAGCTGGAGGGGCTGGCGGTGGACGAGGGGATCACCTTCGCCGACTTCAAGGCCACGATCACCGCGTTCGTGCACCGCTTCTTCGGCGGCGCGGTGCCGGTGCGCTTCCGCCCCAGCTTCTTCCCCTTCACCGAGCCCAGCGCCGAGGTGGACGTGCGCTGCCAGATCTGCGGCGGCAGCGGGTGCCCGGCGTGCAAGCAGACGGGGTGGATGGAGATCATGGGGAGCGGGATGGTGCACCCCAACGTGTTCGAGGCCTGCGGCTACGACCCCGAGAGGTACACCGGCTACGCCTTCGGCATGGGCCCCGGCCGCATCGCCATGCAGCGCTACGGCGTGACCGACATCCGGCTGCTGTACGAGGGGGACATGCGGTTCCTGGGGCAGTTCGCTTGAGGACTGCGAGGGGACAGGGAACAGGGGACAGGGGACAGCCTGCAACGTCGGCGTCCCGGTCTCCTGCTTCGTCCCCGATGCTTCGCCATGTCGAGAACACCAAACCAGCGTGGGAGAAGGGCGAGGCGGCGTGAGCGCGCTGTGGCTTGCTGTCCCCTGTTCCCTATCCCCTGTACCCTGCCGTTGAAATGGACGTTTCATATCGCTGGCTGAAGGCGCTCGCGCCCTCGATCGACGGAACCCCGCGCGAGATCGCCGAGCGGCTGGCCATGCTGGGCGCGCCGGTGGACGAGATCGTCAACCTGGGCGGCGAGCTGGGCGACGTGCTGATCGCGCGGGTGGCCGAGGTGCGCCCGCACCCCAATGCCGACCGCCTGCGCGTGTGCACCGTGGACGCGGGCACCGGCGAGCCGCTGCAGGTGGTGTGCGGCGCGCCCAACGTGGAGGCGGGCCGCTTCTACCCGTTCGCCCCCGTGGGCGCCACGCTGCCGGGGGGGATGGAGATCAAGCAGGCGAAGCTGCGCGGCGAGGCCAGCGAGGGGATGCTGTGCTCGGCCCGCGAGCTGGGGCTGGGGCGCGACCACGCGGGGCTGATGACGCTGGCCGGCGACTACCAGCCCGGCGCGCGCTTCCGCGAGACGCTGGGATTGGACGACTGGCGGCTGGTGGTGGACGTGACCCCCAACCGCGGCGAGCTGCTGTCGCACGTGGGCATCGCCCGCGAGCTGGCGCCCAAGGGGGTGGACGACATCTCGCTCCCCGCCTTCCCCGGCGCGTCCAAGCTCAAGCTTCCCTGCCGCTCGGCCCGCCGCGAAGGCGAGTGCGCCAACGTGCACGTGGAGATCGAGGACACCGACGGCTGCCCGCGCTACATGGGCGCCATCGTGCGCGGGGTGAAGGTGGGCCCCAGCCCCGAGTGGCTGGCCACGCGTCTACGCGCCGTGGGCCAGCGCCCCATCAACAACGTGGTGGACGCCACCAACTACGTCCTCCAGGAGCTGGGCCAGCCGCTGCACGCCTTCGACCTGCACAAGCTGCGCGGCGAAGAGGTGACCATCCGCCGCGCGCGCGCCGGCGAGACGCTGGTCACGCTCGACGGCGTGGAGCGCACGCTGGAGGCGGCCGACCTGGTGATCGCCGACGCCGAGCGCGCGGTGGCCTTGGCCGGGGTGATGGGCGGGCAGAACAGCGAGGTGGGCGAGGGGACGACGGACCTCTTCCTCGAGTGCGCCCTCTTCGACGCGAAGGTGGTCCGCAAGGCGACGCGGCGGCTGGGGCTTTCCACCGACGCCAGCTACCGCTTCGAGCGCGGCGTGGACCCGGAGGGGCAGCCCGGTGCGCTGCAGCGGGTGATCCAGCTCATCCTCGCGGTCGCCGGCGGCCAGGTGGTGGCGGCGATCGACGTGGACCCGAAGCCCTTCGACCGGCCGGTGATCGCGGTGCGACCCGAGCGCGTGGCGCGCGTGCTGGGGGTGCCGGTGGACGCGGCCGAGATCGACCGGCTCCTCGACCCGCTGGGCTTCGAGGTCAAGCGGAGCCAGCCGGTGCGGGTGACGGTGCCCGGCTACCGCTACGACGTGCGCACCGAGATCGACGTGATCGAGGAGATCGCGCGGCGGCGCGGCTACGGCTCGTTCGCCGACGCGCTCCTCCCCTTCCGCCCCTCGGTGGTGCCGGAAGACCCGCGGATCGGCGTCGTCCGGCGCCTGCGCGAGCTGTTCGTGCGCTGGGGGTTCCTGGAGGCGGTGACGCTCCCCTTCACCCCCGAAACGCCGGGCGCGGCGCGGGTGCTGAACCCGCTGAGCCAGGAGGACGCCTTCCTGCGCACCTCGCTGCTCACCACGCTGCTGAAGCGGGTGGAGCACAACTTCGCCCACGGCGTGCGCGACGTGCGGCTGTTCGAGATCGGCACCGTCTTCCAGGCCAGCGACGGGGGCGCGGCCACGGAGGAGCGGCGGGTGGCGGCGGCGTTCAGCGGGGCGCGGGCGCCGGCGCACTGGAGCGGGCCCGCGGGCACGTTCGACGCGTACGACCTCAAGGCGCTGCTGGAGGAACTGGCCGCCGAGCACCCCCACGGCCGGGTGGAGGTGGCCGACCTGGGGGGCGCGAGCGGCTTCGTGGTCCGCTCGGGCAACTCCGTCGTGGCGCGTGGGCGCGAAGCGCCCGCGGGGATGGTGGACGCGCCCGCCTGGGCGGCCCCCGTGCTGCTGCTGGAGGCCACGCTCCCCGCGGCTGCCGCCGACCGGCGGGCGAAGCGGTACGCGCCGCTCCCCACGCACCCGGGAAGCGAGCGCGACCTGGCGCTGCTGGTGCCGTTCGCGGTGACCGCGGCCGAGATCGAGGCTGCCATCCGCGGCGCGGCGGGCGCGCTGCTGGAGGCGGTGTTCCCCTTCGACCTGTACGAGGGGAAGGGGCTGCCCGAGGGGACGCGCAGCCTGGCGTGGCGGCTGCGCTTCCGCGCGCCCGAGCGCACGCTGACCGACGGCGAGGTGGACGCCTCGGTGAGCGCGGTCCTCACGGCGCTGGAGGAGCGGCACGGTGTTCGGCTCCGCTGACGACGAGGGCGCCGACGCCGCCGCCGGGTGGGAGCGCCTGGAGCGCGCCGCCAGCGCCGCCGCCGCGGCGCTGGACGAGTGGCGCCGCCGCGCGCGCGAGGCCGAGAACGAGGTGACGCGCCTGCGCCAGGAGCTGGAGGAGCTGACCACCCTGGGCCCCCTCCCCAGCGCCGAGGCGGGCGACGAGCTGCGCCGCCTGCGTGCCGAGAACGCCGTGCTCTCGAGCCGCACCGCCGAGGCGCGCAAGCGCATCGGCGGGCTGCTGGCGCGGCTGTCGGTGCTGGAGGCGCGCCAGTGAGCCGCCCGCCCCGCCGCCCCGCCCCGCCCCGCCACACCGTGGCGGTGGAGATCGCGGGCGAGAAGCACGTGCTGCGCAGCGACGTGCCGCCCGAGTACACGCGCTCGGTGGCCGCCCACGTGGACGCCACCATCCGCGCGCTCCCCGGCTTCCAGCAGCTGGAGCCGTTCCGCGCGGCCACGCTGGCCGCGCTCTCCATCACCGACGAGCTGTTCCGCGCCCGCGAGGAGATCCGCCGGCTGCGGGGCGACCAGGAGTACCGCACCAACATCCTGGCCGACCAGCTGGAGACGGCCGTGGCCGCGGCGGCCGAGAAGCGCCCGGTGCGCCGCCCCGGCGGCCTTCCCGCGTCGGCCGCGTGGATCGCGGAAGCCCCCCGGGCCGAGGTGCCGCCCCCGCTGCCGGGCGACTCGGAGCGGCCGCCGGTGGAGGTGCAGCTGGAGCCCGTGACGCCGCCGCCGCTTCCATCGGCCGGGCCGGCGTGGCGCGAGGACGCGCCGGCGGCCGAGACCGCGTCCCCTCCCCTGAGCGAAGCCGAGGAAGACGAGCGGGAGCTGAGGCTGCCGCCACCGGAGTGACGCACCGCGGCCGTCGGGGCTTGGACATGCCTCGGGCCACGAGCGCCGCCTTTCACATCCACGCGCCGGCCGTCACGAAACGGGGTTGTGGGTTCCTGGCCCTTCCCCAGCGCAAAAAACACGAAGCCCCACCGCGAGCCGCGGCGGGGCTTCGGCGTTCGCGCCGCTGCCGCTTGGACGGAATGGAAATCTTGATCCCCTCCCCCACTGTCTTAAATTAGTGTGCAGACCCGAACGAGCCCTGGCGCAGGAACGAATCCGGCAGGCGCCTGATCGCTGGATCTTTGTAGCGCCAACGTCCCGCGATCATTCGGGCCCGGATCGCGCACGCCGGGAGATCTCTTCCCGTCATCATCCACCCGCACCGTAGGGCCATGCCGCTTCACCTGACCTTCCAGCGGCGCGGGGCCGTTTCCCGCGCGGTGCTCACCTCCCTGGCCGCGGCGGTCGTGTGCGCCGCCCGGCCGTCGCCACTCCACGCCCAGCAGAGCGGCAGCCCGATGGAATCCGTAGACGCGCTCACGCGCGCATTGCGCGAGAAGAGCTTTCAGCTCCTGGAGCCGCACCTGGACGACGCCTACCACGTGGACCACCTGACCGGTGAGCGCGCACGGCAGGCCATGCAGCAGTACGTGGACAGCGGGATGCGCGTTCCCACGGCGGTGCACGTGGACTCCAGCTGGACCGACGCACAGGGACAGACGCGCGTTGCCACCCGCTTCGCCTACGCGGGCGAGGAGAAGAAGGTGGTGCTGGTGCTTTCGCCCGCGGGGCGGTTCGTGGAGGTGCCGCTCTTCCGCATCCAGCGGATCGAGGGGATGTCGGTCCGCGGCGACGGCGGCAGCGGCAGCGGCGCCGCGCGCCAGGCGCGGGACCCCGCGCTGCAGCAGGAGCTGGCAGCCATGGCCGCGGTCGACCAGCGGTCCCGCGGCCCCGGTGCCGGAGCGCGCGCGCCGATGGACAGCGCCGCCGCCCGCGCCCAGCGCGAGGCCGACCGTGCCAACCTGCGCCGCCTGGAGGAGATCATCGCGCAGCACGGGTGGCCCGGCGTGAGCCTGGTGGGCGAGGAGGGGAGCCGCGCCGCGTTCCTGGTGCTGCAGCACGGCGACGTGGGCACGCAGGAGCGCTACCTGGCACGGGTGAAGGAAGCCGCCATGGCGCGCGAGATCGCGCCCGGGCTCGCGGCCATGCTCGAGGACCGCGTGCTGATGCAGCGCGGCCGCGAGCAGATCTACGGCACGCAGCTGCGCGTGGACCCCGCCACCGGGCAGAGGTCGCTGTGGCCCGTGCGCGACGAGGCGTCGGTGGACCAGCGCCGCGCCAGCGTGGGCCTGAACCCGCTCGCCGAGTACCTCGCCAGCTTCGGCATCGACTACCGGCCCGCGCACGCACCCTCGCGCCCATAGTCCCGCGAACCGTTGTCGCACGGCAGAGCCCGGCGGAGTTGGCGGAGAACACGGATTCCTGCCAACTCCGCCGACGGCTCGCGTGAGATCACGGACGCCGCACTTCCATTCACCACCGGCGGGATTGGGAACGATCCCGAATGTACGGCGGATCGTACTCCACCTTCATCGTTCTCCCTCCCGCGCCTGCCACGAACCGCGTGGGCACGGAGCAGCGGCGAACGCCGAGGAAGTGGAGACGCGCATGGGCATCCTCCGTTTCCTTCGTGCTTTCCGCTGATCCGTGTTCAGGCAGCCGGCCAGCTCACCCCGGATGAATCCTGATCCGACCTCTGTCGGCTGGGCGATGATCGCACGATCCATCCAACGTGCCATGTCATTGTCATACTGAATCCGGAAAAAGCATTGTTCACACAGAGACACGGAGGCACGGAGACATGGTCTGTGCCTCCGTGCCTCCGTGCCTCCGTGCCTCCGTGCCTCCGTGTGACACCCGACGATGCCTGGATCATCCACGGCTCATGCGGATCCGGTACCAGGCAGGCGCCCTTTCATCCGCGAACGCGTGACGGCTCTTCTCTGCGGGCCCACCGGCGCGTTCACGTCCCGTGGCCGCCGCCGAGCGGAAGGGTGGCCGGATCACCGCCGCGGGCTACCGGTCCGTGCGGAGCGAGCGGAACTGGTTGAAGACACGCTCCAGCAGGCGCATGTCCTCGGTCACCACGTCCACGTCGCCGCGCATCTCCTGGCGGAACTGCAGGCGGCGCCCGTAGCTGGACACCAGGCCGCGGGGGAGCGACACCACGGCGCGGTAGGTGACGTCGCTGTGCTCGCCTTGCTCGAAGCCGAGCTGCGACACGCTCTGCACCCGCCCCTCCAGCACGCCGTACTCGCGGTACGGATAGCCGTCCAGGCGCACGATCACGCGCTGCCCGGCCACCACCTTGCCCGCGCCGGCACCCTGGAGCTGCACGCGCCCCACCAGCTGTCCACCCTCCGGCACCACCGCCACCAGCGCCTCGGCGCCGGCCACGTACTGGTTCTCGTGCAGGTCGCGGAAGAACGACACCGTGCCCGCCACTGGCGCGCGCACCAGGTACTGCTGCTCCCACGCCGCCATGGCTGCCCGGAGCTGCCGGTGCGCGTTGCGCAGCTCGGTGAGCAGGTGCTGGCCGTCGCCGGCGCGCCGCTGCTCCAGGTCGAGGAGCGCGGAGCGCGACGAGGTGAGCTGGATCTCGTTGTTGGTGAGGGCCGTGCGGCCGGTCTCCACGGCGTAGCGCGCCTGCAGGTACTCCTGCTCGGCCTTGTCGAGGTCGGCGGGAGACACCAGCTGCTGCGCGGCCATCTCGCGTGCCCGGCCGCGCGCACGGTCGGCGAGCGCCAGCTGCTGCTCCTGCACCGACTGCTGCGCGGAGAGCCGCGCCCGCAGCGACTCGTGGTCGGCCGCCTGGCGGCGAAGCGACTCCACCTTCTCGCCGTGGAAGCGGTCGTCGGCGAACATGCGATAGTCGGAATACGCCTGCAGGAAGGCGGTGTAGGCCGGCTGCACGTCGCCCAGCTCCAGGCGCGCCCCGAACTCGGCGCGCGCGACGGGGCCGCCCTCCACCAGCGAGGGCTCGATCCGGTCGAGCGCTGCCCCCAGCGTGGCGAAGTCGGCGTAGCGCGCGGGGCTGCGCAGCAGCACCAGCGGCGCGCCCCGCGCCACCGAGGCACGGTCGGCCACGAACACGCGCTCCACCTCGCCCGCGGCGCGCGCCACCACGCGAACCGGCGGCGTGGGGGTGGTGAGCACCACCTTGCCCTTCACCACGTCGGGATAGGCGATGAACCAGCTGATCGCGATCAGCGTGGCCAGCGTGGCGAAGACCGCCGTGATCCCCCAGCGCACCAGCACGCCCGGCACCAGCGTCAGGATCTCGTGCAGCTCCTCGCTGCGCACGTCCACCGGCGCGTCGTCGCCGCGCTGGAGGGGTGCCGTGAGCCCCGCCCGCTCCAGCTCGCTCCCGGCATCCACCGCCGGGTCCGCGGCCGGCCCGTGGTCCACGCCGGCGGGGAGAGGCGCGGGGGGAGCCATGTCCACCGGCGGGGCGGCGTGTGCCGGTTCACGGACGGGCGCTGGCCCCGTGGCGCTGGACGCGGACGGTGGGGAAGCGGCCGCGTCGCCCCCGGGGAGAGGCCGCGCCGCCGAACCCGCACCTTCCCCGGTGCTCGAGGGGGATGACGGAGGCGTCGCGGGCCCGGCGGCGGCGCCGTTCCCCGGAGGCGAACCGCCGAGGATCAACCGGCGCGCCGCCGCCAGCGCCGCCGCGTTGGATGCGGCGGGTGGAGTGGGCGCCGGCGCCGCCCCCGTCCGCGGCGACGCCGCGGGCAGGGGCGAGGCGGGAGCCGCGGCGCTCGCCGCTGCGGGAAGGTCGCGCGGGTCCATCGGCTTGCCGTCCAGCCCCAGCGTCAGGCGCCCGGGCCCGTCGCCGCCGTCGGGATCTCCCGGCTTGCGGCGGACGGAGACGTCCGGCGCGCGGCCGTCCATCACGATCTTCTCGCCCTTCTCGGTCACCAGCAGCGGCACCGCGAGCGCCCGCACCGGGTGCCCGCCGATGGTGGGCGCGCCCCCCTCCGCGCCGGAGGAGTCGGGCGCGGCCGGCGTCCCCGAACCCTGCGGGAACGCAGGCGGCGGGGCGGCTCCCACCGCCCGCGCCCCCGCGCCGAACGCCGGCGACTCGCCGTCGAGCGCGGTGGCGCGGACGCGCGCACCGTCGGCCTCTTCCAGCGTGTAGGCGGCCGACTCGCCGCGGCGGCGGATCTCGAGCCCGCCGCCCGCCGCGCCCACGGGCATGCGCTCGCCCGAGGCGGTGATCACGAAGGGATCGTCGAGCGCGGCGGTGCGCGAGCCGGCGGAAGGGGGGCCGGGCACCGCCGCGTCGCTGCCGGGCGCGTGGGCTGGGTCGTTCGGCATCATGCCAGTCTCGCAGGCGGGCGGTGCGTTGGGGCCGGCGGTCCGCCCGCCGGAGAGCCGCGGCTCCCGAAGCCGGAGGGCAGGTGGCCGGCGGCCATCAGTTCCCCAGCTCCAGCTGGTTCTTCACCAGCGTGTAGTAGCTGCCGCGCAGCGCCGTGAGCTCGGCGTGGGTACCGCGCTCGATGATGCGGCCGCGCTCCAGCACCACGATCTGGTCGGCGTTCTTCACCGTGCTCAGCCGGTGCGCGATCACCACCACCGTACGGCCGCGGAAGAACTCCCGCAGGTTCTCCATGATGGTGCGCTCGGTGTTGGCGTCGAGCGAGCTGGTGGCCTCGTCGAACAGGAGCACGTCGGGGTCCTTGTACACGGCGCGGGCGATCAGCAGGCGCTGCTTCTGACCGGCGCTCATCCCCACGCCGTCGCGCCCCACCTTGGTGTTGTAGCCCATCGGCAGCGACTCGATGAAGCCGTGGATGTCGGCCACCCGCGCGGCCTGCAGGAGCCGGGCGCGGTCGATCTCGTCGCACCCCACCGCGATGTTGGCCGCCACCGTGTCGCTGAAGATGTGGCCGTCCTGCATCACCACCCCGCACGCGCGGCGCAGCGCACGCGCCGACAGGTTCCTGAGCGGCACCTGGCCCACGTAGATCTCGCCCTTGGTCGACGCGTAGAACTTGAGCAGCAGCTTGAGCAGGGTGGTCTTGCCGCTGCCGCTGGTGCCCACGATCGCCGTCACCTTCCCCTGCGGCACGTCGAGGTCGAGGTCCTGCAGCACCAGCTCCGAGAGCGGCCCGCCATAGTGGAAGCTCACGTTGCGCAGCGTGAAGCCGCGGCTCTCGGGAAGTGCCAGCACCTTCTCGCCGGGGTCTTCCTCGTTCTCGTGCTGGTGGATCTCGCTCAGCCGGTCGAGCGAGATCTTGGCGTCCTGCAGCGACTGGGTGAAGCCGATGAGCTGCCCGAGCGGCGAGTTGAGCTGGCCCACGATGTACTGAACCGAGAGCATCATCCCCAGCGTCAGGTCGCCGTCGATCACCAGCTTGGCGGCCATGAAGGTGAGGGTGATGTTCTTCAGCTCGTTCAGGAAGGTGGCGCCGCCCTCCTGCATCTGCGACACGGCCAGGGCGCGCAGGTTCACCCCGAACAGCCGCGCCTGCACCCGCTCCCACGCCCAGCGGCTCTGCTGCTCGGCGCCCGCCAGCTTGATCTCGGGCATCCCGTGCACCAGCTCCACCAGCGTGTTCTGGTTGGCCGACATCTCGGCGAAGCGGCGGTAGTCCAGCTCGCGGCGGCGGCGCAGGAAGAGCACCACCCACCCCACGTGCACCGCGCTGCCGGCGGCGAACACGGCGCACAGCCACGGGTTGTAGAACCCCAGCACCGTGGTGAACACCACCAGCGTGAAGAACGAGAACACCACGTTCAGCGTGCTGGCGGTGATGAACTGCTGCAGGCGGGTGTGGTCCTGGATGCGCTGGAGGATGTCGCCCACGGTGCGCGTATCGAAGAACGGCACCGGCAGCTTCATCAGCTTGATCAGGAAGTCGGAGATCACCGACACGTACACCCGCGTGCCGATGTGGAAGAGAATGCGGTTGCGGATGAACTCGACCGCCGTGCGGCTGAAGAAGAGCGCCAGCTGCGCGATCAGCACGGCGTGCACGAAGCCCAGGTTCTGCGTGGCCACGCCGTGGTCCACGATGGCCTGGGTGAGGAACGGGAAGATCAGCTGCAGCACCGAGGCGACCAGCATCCCCAGCGCCACCTGCGTGAAGAACGCCTCGTAGCCGCGCAGGTAGCCCAGCAGGAAGCCGAACTGCCGCCGCGCACCGGGCTCCTGGTCGGGGCGCTGGAAGAACTCGGGAGTGGGCTGCAGCAGCAGCACCACGCCGCCCTCGCGCCCCCGGTGGTTGAGCGACACCCAGGCCCGGCGGAACTCGTCGAGCGAGTAGGTGGCGAGCCCCGTGTCGGGGTCGGCCACCTGCACCCGGCCGCCCTGCACCTGCGTGACCACCACGAAGTGGTTCTGGCGCCAGTGCACGATGGCCGGCAGCGGCGCCTGCGCCAGGAAGTCGTCCAGCCCCACGCGCGCCGAGAGGGTGCGGAAGCCGATGCTCTCGGCCGCGTAGGCGATGCCCAGCAGCGACACGCCCTGGCGGTCGATGTAGCTGCGCTCGCGCAGCGACTGCAGCGAGTAGCGGCGGCCGTGGTGCGCGGCCACCATGCGCAGGCAGGTGGGCCCGCAGTCCATGGCGTCGTGCTGGCGGTAGGTGGTGAAGCCGCGGCGAAGCCTCATGCGAAGGTCCTGAGCGCGAAAAGTGGTTGGGCGGGCGCCGCGGCCCGGGACGGCGGCGAAGGCGGTGGCGGCGGAGCGACCCCGCCTTCGTGGTCCGGGGCGGACCCCGGCCGGCAGGCGCCCCGGCTCACACGCCGGCGGCGGCGGGCTCCGGGCTGCGGATGGTGGCGGCGTCCACCCTCATCGTGGCGGGGGCGGGCTCGCCCCAGGTGGCGGTGTAGGGGTCGTAGCTGCACCGGGCGGGCTTGGAGAAGCGGTCGGCCGGGTCGGCCACGAAGGCGCGGCAGTCGGTGCACACGTAGCGGAACTCGCAGTCGCGGCACACCGCCACCTGGTCCTTGCCGATCCCCCACAGGTCGCGGAAGCCCTCGGTGAGCAGCGCCTCCACCAGCGGCACCTGCGCGGCGTTGCCGAACGAGGCGGGGAGCGACGGGCAGTTGCGGATCTCGCCGCCCGCGTCCACCGAGATCTTGCGGTTCAGGCACGAGTTGAAGCGCCGCGCCTCGGCGAACCCCTGCACGGTCACCGCGAACCACTCGGGCGCCACCTGCCCGCAGTGGTGGTGCGAGGTCACCACCTCGCGCCGGTAGAAGACCGGTGTCTGCAGGTGCTCCACCTTCTCCACCCGCTCGTCGGGTGCCGAGTGCACCATCATCCCCGACACCCGCTGGTACAGCCCGCACAGGCGCAGCAGCGCCCCCTCGGGCCACGCGGCGTCCCACGGCACCAGCAGCTCCAGCGAGCGCAGCCGCCCGCCGTGGGTCATCTTGAGCAGCCCCTCGATCTCGTCCAGCGTGGTGGGGCGGAAGTAGCGCACCTGCAGCGCCGTGCACCCCAGCTCGTCCAGCTGCCGCAGCAGCGAGGGAAAGTCGTGGCGCGAGCCCGCGTCCACGTCGATCAGCGCGTTGGTCACCAGCTCGGGGCGCTCCCAGCTCAGCTCCAGCGGCGGGAACGCACCGGGGTCGTCGCACCAGAAGCCGTATTCGCGCTCCACCAGGAAGCGCAGGTACTCGTCGAGCGTGGCCCGCTGCTCCGGTGGCAGCGCCGCGTGCATCTCGTCGCGCGTGTGGCCGCCGAAGCGCTCCAGCACGTCGAGCAGCCCGTTGGGCACCAGGTCGTAGCTCTGGCGCTGCAGGTCGCACAGGGTGGCGCGGCGCGCGCCGCGCACGGGCACGCAGTTGGCGAACAGCCGGAACTCGCGCCTCGGCGCGCTCATGGCCGGCCTCCCACGCAGCGCGACAGGGGCTTGTAGAAGGGGATGCAGGTGTAGACCGTGGCCCGGTCGAAGGTGCTCTCGGCCACCCGCTGCGGCACCTTGCCGTCGCTGGTGCGGGTGGGGCTCACCGTGTGGAAGGGGAGCGGCAGCGCCACCCGCTCCAGCATGTCGGGGGGCAGCTGCTCCAGGAAGCGTTCGCTCTCAGTTGACATGGCTCACACGCGTCATCAGCGATTCGGCCACCACCTTCTCGAGGCGGTAGTTGCAGGGGGTGGACACCATCAGGAACTGTCCCGCGGGGTTGACCTCCAGGAACACGTGCCGCCCGTCGGGAGTGCGGATCAGGTCGATCGAGCCCGAGGTGAGCCCCATTGCTTCCATGAACGCCCGCGCGGCGCGCGCCACGGGGTCGGGAAGGCGGTAGGGCACCGCGCGGTTGGGGCGGCGCGCGTTGTACTGGCGGAAGTCGAGCGAGGTCTGCTCGTCGAGCTGGGAGAAGATGGCCATGGAGTGCAGCTCGCCGTCGAGGTAGAACGAGCGGATCTCGAACTCCTTCTCCACCAGCTCCTGCACGAGCGACGGGAAGCCGGACTCGGGCAGGGCGGCCACGTCCGCGTCGCCCGGCTCGGCGGTGTACAGCCCGTACGAGCGCAGGCCCAGCGCGAAGAAGGTCACCTCGCCCACCGGCTTGGTGATGACGCGGCCATGGCGCGCGCGGAACGCCTCGATCTCGCCGCGGCGGCTGCTGACCAGCGTGGCCGGGACCTCCAGCCCCGCGGCCACCGCGGCGCGAAGCGCGTGCAGCTTGCTGAGCGAGGCCTCGTCGGGGTGGGTGAGCCAGCGCGCGCGCGGGAAGAACGAGTACACCGCGGCCGAAAGCGCCGACGCCTCGCGCGCCAGGTGGCGGCTTATCTCGGTGGCCACCTCTTCGAAGCCGGCCGGCTTGCGCACGCCGAACTCGCGCGGAAGCTGCCACCGCCGCAGCCACACCGCCTCCACGTCGCGGTCGGTGAACTCGCGGCCGTCCACCTGGAACCGCAGGAACGCCCCGTCGGCGTCCACCCCCATCTCGAACGGTACGCGGCCCACCAGGTCGGCCGATGCGATCCGCACGCAGTCGCCGCCCAGCGCGCGGATCCAGTCCATCACCAGCTCGGTGGTGGGCTCGTACACGTCCTGGCTCAGGATCAGGATCATCGGGATGTGCGTGGGAGGATGGCGTAGAGTCAAAGTGCATCTGTTTCAGGCCGTTGTGAGACAGGCCAAACCTCTCATAGGCCCTAAAGACGCGATGCTCCGCAGGGTGCTCTCATGGCGCCGGTGAGGGTCCCCGGCGCCACCGTCAGGAAAGGGACTGCGTGTCGGGCGTTACGCGGCGACGGACGCGTCGGAGGCGTCCAGCGGCACGATCTTGTCGTCGATCACGAGGTCGGTGCCGATGTAGTTGCCGTTTACGAACGTGTCACCCAACCAGCCGGTGTACGCGATGGGCTCGGCCTGGCCGCCCACCACCAGCGACGCTTCCTTCTCGGACAGGGGGGAGAACAGCTCGCTGCTCAGGGACTCCAGCTCGAAGTTGCGGCTCATGGCTAGCTCCTTGTTCGGAATGAGGGAGACGGCCGAGGGCCCCTGCGAAGCATCGTTTCCAGTCACCATAAATTCACGTCAGACATTATGCAAGGAAAATCTTTTAGCTTCTCTTCATCACGTACAACTGCAACGGACGGGGGAAGCAGAACTGCCAGAATGCTGGCTGTTGTGTTCGATCAACATCAAGTTTGTTCCCATATATCAGAGAAGATTCAGAGTAGATCACGCTGACCTACCTAATACCGCGGCAGGATCGCACTTGGTGCAAATGCGCGAGTTGAGCGTGGATCAAGCTGGCGCTCATTTTAACCGTGAGTCCCTAAAAGGACGTATCCTTTTGTCGATTCTTCCTGAAGTCTCGATAAGAGTGCACAGTAACGCATTTCGCTCAGACGTGGTCGGCGGAGTACACGGTGGGTGCGGAATTCCTTCCGATGCGGAGTACCTCCACGATCTTTCGAGTGTCTGGCCCGCCGGGAAAGGTCGCGCCTCGCGCGGGCGCGGCGCGATCTTTCGTCCGGGAGCCCGTCCGACGGCGGTTTCGCAGGCGCGTGCCGGGCCCGTAACAACCTTGCGTCGAACGCGCGTTCGGGACTATCTTTTTACGTTGCGGCTGTACGCCGCGGGCGCATCATGCGCACACCGTGCGGTGGCAGTGAGGTTCTGGCCTGCCACCGCTTTGTTTTGGGTTCGCCGTGGGGTTTTTGCCCCGCGCAGCCATAAATCTGATCAATGAACGCCTATCTGATCGCCGTGGCGGCCGCCCTCGTGGCGCTCGCCATCGGCTTCTTCTTGGGCCGCGCCGTGGTGGAAGGGCGCCTGAAGCGGGCGCGCGCCACCGCACACGACGAGGCCACCCGCATCCGCGCCGCCGCCGAGGAAGAGGCGGCCCGCCTGCACAAGGCCGAGATCCTCAAGGGGCGCGAGGAGGCCATCCGCGCCCGCGAGGAGTGGGAGCGCGAGGAAAGCCGCCGCCGCGAGGACGTGGAGCGCCTCGAGCGGCGCCTGCAGGAGCGCGACGAGTCGCTCGACCGCAAGTTCCACCAGCTGGACGAGCGCGTGCAGCAGACCGAGCAGCGGGGCGCCGAGCTGCAGCGCCGCGAGCAGGGCGCGGTGAAGCGCGAGGAGGAGCTGGCCGCCCGCATCGCCGAGGTGCAGCACCGGCTGGAGGCGCTCGCCGGGCTCAACGCCGACGAGGCGCGCCGCCAGCTGATGCACGACATGGAGGAGGCCGCCCGCGCCGACGCCGCGCAGAAGATCCGCGAGATCAAGGAGGAGGCGCGCCGCGACGCCGACCGCGAGGCCAAGAAGATCATCTCCCTGGCCATCCAGCGCATCGCCGCCGACCACACCGCCGAGACCACCGTGTCGGTGGTGGCGCTGCCGTCGGACGAGATGAAGGGGCGCATCATCGGCCGCGAGGGGCGGAACATCCGCGCTTTCGAGCAGGCCACCGGCATCGACGTGATCATCGACGACACGCCCGAAGCCGTCGTCCTCTCGGGCTTCGACCCGATCCGCCGCGAGACGGCGCGGCTGGCGCTGGAGAAGCTGGTGTCGGACGGGCGCATCCACCCGGGGCGCATCGACGACGTGGTGGCCAAGAGCCGCAAGGAGGTGGAGAACTCCATGCGCGAGGCCGCCGAGCAGATCCTCTACGAGCTGGGGATCCACGGGGTCCACCCCGAGGTGGTGAAGGTGCTGGGGCGGCTGAAGTTCCGCACCAGCTACGGCCAGAACCAGCTGATGCACAGCAAGGAAGTGGCGATCCTGGCGGGGAACATGGCCGGCGAGATGGGCTTCGACGCCACCCTGGCCAAGCGCATGGGGCTGCTGCACGACGTGGGCAAGGGGATGACCCACGAGCACGAGGGGACGCACGTGGAGCTGGGGTGGAACCTGGCCAAGAAGTTCGGCGAGCCGCCGCAGGTGCTGAACGCCATCAAGGCGCACCACGACGAGGAGCCGCACCTCTTCCCCGAGAGCTTCCTGGTGACCGCGGCCGACGCCATCAGCGGCTCGCGCCCCGGCGCGCGGCGCGAGATGTTCGAGACCTACGTGCGCCGGCTGGAAAAGCTGGAGGAGATCGCCACCAGCTTCCCCGGCGTGGAGCGCTGCTTCGCCATCCAGGCCGGCCGCGAGCTGCGCATGATGGTGATCCCCGACCAGATCAACGACGAGGACATGGCCCGACTCTCGGAAGAGACGGCGCGGCGCATCGAGGCCGAGCTGCAGTACCCGGGGCAGATCAAGGTGGTGGTGATCCGCGAGACCCGCGCGGTGGACTTCGCGCGGTAGTCGGGGAAGACGCGGAACACGGAATCGTCGGAAGAAGATCGGAAGAAGAAGGGAGAAGGCCATCCACGGGCGGGTGGCTTTCTTCGTTGGATATGGGCGTCTGCGCTGGCCCCCTCCCCGCATAGATTCGGGAAAAGACTTGTCTCACGCAGAGTCAGCAGAGTCAGCAGAAAACAGCGGTTTTCTCTGCTGACTCTGCTGACTCTGCGTGAGCCTTCGCTGTTGGTTCTTGCGATGTTTCCATCAGCGTTCACGCGCATCTCGTATGATCATGATTATTGGCCAATCAACTGTGCATTCGGAAGGACGCCACGGCAGAATGTCACGCGGAGGAACGGAGGAAACTGGGGAAGACAAGCCGTTCTCAGTTTCCTCCGTTCCTCCCCTCCCCGGGGGCGGCGGGATCGCGGGCGGCAGAGTATATTGTGAGGAAAGAACGGGGCGGCGCATGCGTCGCCCTTTCGCGTCCCACGTGCGGCGGAGGCGTATGAGGGGTGACGGGGAGGTGCGGCGGATGATCCGTCGTCCATGCGGCGGGGGGCGCCGGTGAGGGTGCTGATGGTGGCCGACGTGATCGGCAGCCCGGGGAGGCGCGTGTTCGGGCAGCTCATCCGCCTGGTGCGCGCCGACACGCGCGCCGACGCGGTGATCGTCAACGGCGAGAACAGCGCGGGCGGTTTCGGCATCACCCCCGAGATCGTGAAGGAGTTCTTCGAGCTGGGCGTGGACGCCATCACCACCGGCAACCACGTGTGGGACAAGAAGGAGATCCTGCCCCTGCTCGCCCAGGAGCCGCGTCTCCTCCGACCGCACAACTACCCGCCCGGCAACCCCGGCCGCGGGTGGACCGTCATCCCCGTCGGCACGAAGCACCTGGCCGTGCTGAACCTGCAGGGGCGCACCTTCATGACGCCCATCGACGACCCCTTCCGCGCCGTCGACGAGCTCCTCAAGGACCTCCAGGCGCACGACCCGCGGCCCGACGCCATCGTGGTGGACTTCCACGCCGAGGCGACCAGCGAGAAGCAGGCGTTCGGTCGCTTCGTGGACGGGCGCGTGGCCGCCGTCGTGGGCACGCACACGCACGTGCAGACGGCCGACGAGAAGCGCCTGCCCAAGGGGACGGCCTACCTCACCGACATGGGGATGACGGGCGGCCTGGGCGGGATCATCGGGATGAAGTGGGAGCTCTCGGTGGAGCGCCAGCTCACACTCACCCGCGGCGAGCGCCTGCAGCCGGCCGACGACGACCTGCACCTGCAGGGCGCGGTGGTGGAGATCGACGACGCGACCGGGCTGTCGAAGTCGATCGAGCGGGTGTCGGTGGGGCTGGAGCGCGTGCTGATGGACCGGTTCGGAAAGAAGCACTGACGCAATGACTGCGAAGATCATCGACGGGGCGGCGTGCGGCCGCGAGATCCGCGCCCAGGTGGCGGCCGAGGCGGCCGGCCTGGCGGCGGAGGGGACGGTGCCGGGCCTGGCCGTGGTGCTGGTGGGGAGCGACCCGGCCAGCGAGGTGTACGTGCGCTCCAAGACGCGCGCCTGCCACGAAGCGGGGATGCACGACCGGCTGGTGCAGCTCCCCGACTCGGTGTCGCAGGACGAGCTGTTCGGCGTGATCGACGGCCTCAACGCCGATCCCGCCATCCACGGCGTGCTGGTGCAGCTCCCCCTGCCGCCCCACATCAACCCCAAGGCTGTGCTGGAGCGGGTGCACCCGGCCAAGGACGTGGACGGCTTCCACCCGCTCAACGTGGGCCGCGCCTTCGTGGGCGACCCGCGCGGCTTCGTGCCAGCCACGCCGGCGGGGATCATGGAGCTGCTGCGCCACGAGCGCATCGAGACGCACGGGCGGCACGTGGTGATCGTGGGGCGCAGCCTGATCGTCTCCAAGCCGCTGGCGTCGCTGCTGATGGCGCCGGGCCCCAACGCCACCGTCACGCTCACGCACCGCCACACCGTGGACCTGGCGCTGCACACGCGCATGGCCGACATCCTGGTGGTGGCCGTGGGCAAGCCGGGGCTGATCACCGCCGGCATGGTGAAGCCGGGCGCCGCCGTGTTCGACGTGGGCACCACGCGCGTGCCCGACGAGCACCACGCCAAGGGCTACGTGATCAAGGGCGACGTGGATTTCGACGCCGTGGCCCAGGTCGCGGGGCACATCACCCCCGTTCCCGGCGGCGTGGGGCCGATGACCATCGCCCTGCTGCTGCGCAACACCATCGAGGCGGCGATGCGGGCGCACCACGCGCGGATGAAGGGGGAGCGGCGGCGGGCGGAGGTGTAGATAGGGAGTACGAGAGTGCGGGAGTACGGAAGTGCGATCGTCGTCGGTGATCGAACGACCTGATGCGCCGACCCGAAGATCGAATTTGCGAGTGAACTCGCCGCTACGACGGCACGCAGTCCGCCTTCGCGGACTTTAACGGCGCGATGGACAGCGCGGCCGGCACGTCGTCGCCGCGGGGAGATCCACGGCCGACGAGTCGGTGCGGCTGATCGCACTCGCGCACCCGTGCGGTTGACGCACGCGCGCACCTGTTCAGCAGTCCGGGTAACCGAGCGAAAGTCCGAATCATGTGGGACCTTTTCACCTCCGCGGACCTCGAGCGCCGCGAGCACGACGCGAAGAAGCCGGAGCCAGACGAGACCGTCGCGCTCCCGCTCGCCACGCCCAGGAAGAGCAAGGCCAAGCCCCGCGCGCGCCGCGAGCCGCTGAACGAGACGCGCAACGAAGACCTCGCGCGCACCGTCGCCGCGCGCGAGGCCGAGACCGGCGCGCGCACCCTGATGCGCGTCCCCGCCGAGGGGATGCGCGTGAGCGAGGTGAACGCCGCGGCGCGCGAGCTGATCGAAGGGGTGTTTCCTCCCCTGTGGGTGCACGGCGAGATCGCCAACTTCACCAAGGCCAAGTCGGGGCACTGCTACTTCTCGCTCCGCGACAGCGACGCGCAGATCCGCTGCGTCATGTGGCGCGACGACGCGCGCCGCCTGCCCACCGCCCCGGCCGAGGGGATGCAGGTGCGCGCCCTGGGCCGCCTCACGCTCTACGAGCAGCGCGGCGAGTTCCAGCTGAGCTGCATGGAGCTGGAGGCCAAGGGCGAGGGGCTGTACAAGCTGGCCTACGACCGCCTGCGGGTGAAGCTGGAGCAGGAGGGGCTCACCGCCCCGGCGCGCAAGCGCCCCATCCCCGCGCACCCGGCGTGCGTGGGCGTGGTGACGTCGTCCGCCGGGGCGGCGCTGCGCGACGTGATCTCGGTGATCCGCCGGCGCGCGCCGTGGACGCGCATCGTGCTGGCCTCCGCGCGCGTGCAGGGCGAAGGGGCGCCGGAGGAGATCGCGCGCGCCATCCGCCTGATGGGCCGCGCCGCCTGCGCCGACGTGCTGATCGTGGGGCGCGGCGGCGGGTCGATCGAAGACCTGTGGGCGTTCAACGAGGAGGTGGTGGCGCGCGCCATCGCCGAATCGCCCGTGCCCGTGATCTCGGCGGTGGGGCACGAGACCGACTTCACCATCGCCGACCTGGTGGCCGACCTGCGCGCGCCCACCCCGTCGGCCGCCGCCGAGGCCGCGGTGCCCGACCAATCGGCCGTGCGGCGCCGGCTGGACGACCTGCGCCAGCGGCTGACCAGCTGCACCCGCGAGCGCATCGCCGACGGACGCGAGGCCGTCTTCAACGCGCGGCTCGACCTGAAGGCCGCCGCCGAACGCGGGCTGCGTGCCCGCCGCGAAGGGCTGGCCGCGAACGCCGCGCGACTGCAGGCGCTGTCGCCGCTCAACGTGCTGGCCCGCGGCTATGCGGTGCCGCTGAGCGAGGACGGGCGCGTGCTGCGGCGCGTGGGAGATTTCACCCCCGGCGCCGCCTTCCGCCTGCGCGTGGCCGACGGCTCCGTCGCCGCGCGCGTGGACGATCAACCGACCGACCGATGACGACGCACGACACGCACGCCGAGCCCGAGTGGACCTTCGAGGCCGCGCTGGAGCGGCTGAACGAGATCGCCGACGCGCTGGAAGGCGACGGAATGGAGCTGGACGACTCGCTCCAGCTGTTCGAGGAGGGTGTCCGCCTCCTCCGCTTCGCCGAGACGGTGCTGGCCGGCGCCGACCAGCGCGTGCGCCAGCTCTTCGAGGAAGCCGGCGGCACCTTCCGCATGGACGACTTCCACGAGGTGCCGTGAGCCCGGCCGCGTCGGAGACGAAGACCGGGCTGGCCGCCTTCCTCGACGTGGAGCGCGAGCGCGTGAACGCCGCGCTCGCCGCCGTCGCCGAGCTGATCGTGCAGGGCGTGCCCGCGTCGCTGCGCGAGCCCATGCGCTACGCGCTGGCCACGCCGGGAAAGCGCATCCGCCCCGTCCTGTGCGTGTGCGCCTACCGCGCCGTGCACGGCACCCCGGTGCCCGCGGCGGTCTACCGGCTCGCCGCGGCGGTGGAGATCGTGCACACCTACTCACTGGTGCACGACGACCTGCCCAGCATGGACGACGACGCGCTGCGCCGCGGCCGCCCCACCGTGCACACCGTGTTCGGCGTGCACCGGGCGATGCTCGCCGGCGCCGCGCTGATCCCCGCCGCCGTGCGCGTGCTGGACGGCGCGGCGCGGTCGCTGGAGCTGGACGCGGCCACCCGGCGCGCGCTGGTGGCCGAGCTCTGCCGCGCGGGCGGCGCCGAGGGGATGGTGGGCGGCCAGCTGATGGACCTGGAGGGCGAGGGCCGCGCGCTGGACGGCGACGCGCTGGAAGGCGTCCACCGCCGCAAGACGGGCGCGCTGCTGGCCGCCGCCCTGCGCGTGGGCGCCGTGGCCGGCGGGGCCGACGAGAGGGCGCTCACGGCGCTCACGGTCTACGGCGAGGACCTGGGGCTCGCCTTCCAGATCGTGGACGACGTGCTGGACGTGACCGGCGACGCCGCGCAGCTGGGGAAGACGGCGGGGAAGGACGAGACGGCGCTGAAGACCACCTACCCCGCGCTCTTCGGCATCTCCGGCGCCCAGACGCGGGCCGAGGGCTACGTGGCGGCGGCGATGCTGGCCCTGCGCGCTGGCGGCCTCGACAGCGAGCCGCTGGAGTGGCTCGCGCGCTACGTGCTGGACCGGCGCCACTGACGCCCGGCCCGTCTCACGAACGGCAGGAGAAGGCGAGAACGGCAACGGCGGGCGCCCCTGAGGGCAGCCCGCCGTTGCTGCTTAGTACGATACGATGATCCGCGTGAGATGTTGATGGAACGATGGAACATCGCAAAAGACAAACAGCGAAGTCTCACGCAGAGTCAGCAGAGTCAGCAGAGTCAGCAGAGTCAGCAGAGAGAACCGCTGTTCCCTGCTGACTCTGCTGACTTTGCGTGAGACGATTCTTGCCCCGGATCTGTACGAACCAGTCGTCTGCCGCCCACGAAGCCCTTCGGCTACTCCCCAGTGCCGGAACCGGCATTCTGCTGGTTTGGGCTCTCGCCTGCGCCTGCATCGGCGGCGGCGTTGCGACGATCACGGACCAGGATCACCGCCGCGCGCACAGCCTCCCGATCGAGGCGCCCGGTCTGATGCGACTTCTTCACGGTGCGGAGCTGTCTCCTTGCCATCGGTCACCTCCACGTGAACGCACGTGCGTGGCGCAACAACGGAATGGCCGGGCGGCGATCAGTAGATGAACACCGGGGTGCCCACGTCGACCTCGTGGTAGAGGGAGCGGGCGGCCTCGTTGGTCATGCGGATGCAGCCGTGCGACACGTCCTGGCCCAGCAGCTCGGGGTGGTTGGTGCCGTGCACGGCGATCCCCTCGCCCAGGTACATGGCGGTGGTGCCCAGCATCCCCACCTCCCAGCGACGGGGGTCGTCGGCGTCGGGGATGGCCACCTTGCGCTCGATGTAGGCCCAGTCGGGCACGTACCACTTGGGGTTCTTCTCCTTGCGCTGCACGCGGAACATCCCGCGCGGGGTGGAGAACTCCCACTTCTGGCCGGCGCCCTCCAGCCGCGTGCCGGTGCCCGTGCCCACCACGGCCGACCACTGCACGCGCGGGCCGTCCATCAGGTACAGGCGGTGCTCGGCCAGCGAGATCACCACGTAGCGCCCCTCCACGTTCACCGGCGGGTCGCGGTAGCGGTCGGTGCCTTCGCCCTCCACGCCGTGCTCCAGCGCCAGCGGCTCCAGCGGCAGCTGCGCCAGCGCGGGCCGCGCGGCCATCGCCAGCACCGCCGCCGCCCCAGCCAGAAACACCTTCTTCGTCATCTCACGCCTTCGCTGCGATATACGCTTCAATCGATCCCGGCCGATCCCGCCGCACTCAGCACTCAGCACCCAGCACCCAGCACTCAACACCCAGCAATCACTCCAGCAGCTCCCGCTGGGCCCTGCGTACGCGCATCAGCTGATACACGTGCGCGATCTCGCCGCCCAGGATGAACACGAACGCCGAGTAGTAGATCCACAGCACCAGGATCACCGGCGACACCAGCGCGCCGTAGATGCGCTCCCAGCTGGTGGCATACCCCACGTACAGCGCGAAGAGCCCCTTGAGCAGCTCCCACGCCACCGACGTGAACACCGCCGCCGCCAGCGCCATCCGCCACGGCGTCCGGCGCCGCGGCAGGTAGCGGTAGATCAGCAGGAACATCAGGAAGATGAAGAGGAACGCCAGCAGCCGCGCCCACACCGTCTGCAGCGTGCGCACCTCGGCGTCGCTGTTGTCGATGCCCAGCAGCCCGATCCCCAGCCGCTGCGCCGCGTCGAGCGCCACGGTGATCCCGGTGTTGGCCACGAACAGCGTGCCCGCCAGGAACACCATCTGCAGGTCGAAGACCTTGCCCTCCACGATCCCGCGTTCGGCGGGAAGGTCGAAGATCTCCTTGAGCGACGCCCGCAGCGTGCCGATCAGGCGCGAGCTGACCCACAGGAAGAGGATCAGGCCGAAAACCCCGAAGCTGGTGCGCCCGGCCAGCACCGCGTCCACGATCTGGTAGGTGCGGTGGACCACCGACTCGGTGGGGGGGAGGATGGTGACGATGTAGTCGACCGCGGCCTTGCGCGGGTCTTCCACCACGCGCGACAGGACGATCCCGAAGAACCCCACCAGCATCAGCAGGAAGGGGATGGCCGCGAACAGCACGTCGAAGGCGATCCCCCCCGCCAGGAAGAAGATGTCGTCCTCGCCCGCCTTGGTGTAGAGGTGCGCCACGAAGTCGCCGCCGCCCCGGAACACGCGCGCGAGGGCCGCCACGGCGGCCCTCGGCACGTTCACCCGGCGCGTCCAGCGCCTGCGCTCCTTCACCGGCTCGGCCATGGGCTCCACGGTCGGTGTGCCGTCGGGCCGACGGAGGCGGCTCAGGCCAAGTCGCCCGACGACTCCTCGGTCGTCACCTCCACCACCACCACCTCGCCGCCCAGCGCCGCGGCTCCGTTCGACGCGCCCCCGTCAGCGGCCGCGCCGTCGCCGCCCACGCGCGAGCGGTAGGCGCGCTTGGCGTCGTCCACGCGGCGCTGCAGCTCCTCGCGCGCGTCGCGGGCGGCGTCCACGCCCGCGTCCAGCGCGGCGCGGGCCTGCTGCACGCGGGTACCCACGCCGCCGCGCACGCTGTCCAGCGTGTCGGACACGCGCTCGCGCGCGCCGCTCACCCGGTCGCCTACGCCGTCACGCGCGCGGCGCACCGCGCCGGCGATCTCGGCCTGGGTCTCCATCCCCGAGCGCGGAGCCAGGAGCAGCGCGGCCGCCGCGCCCACCAGCACGCCCAGCAGGAACGTGCCGGCGCCGCCCTCGCCGCGCGTTTCGATCACGAAAGTCGGGAGGTCGTCGTATTCGGCCATGGGTGAGGCTCGGGAGTTCGGGTCTAGGGTGCGGGCAGCGGCTGGGCGCCGGTGCCGCCGTTCGCGAAGACGAGCGTGCCCGGGGCGGCGTGGCGGGCGCCCGCGTCGTCCTCCAGGGCGCCCCGCAGGCGGGCGAGGTCCACCGGCTTCTGGAAGAAGTAGTCGGCCTCGCTCTCGAGCTGCCGCTCCATCCCGTCGCCGCCGCAGCCGGCGGTGATCACGATGAAGGTGACCCCCTCCCCCGCCTCGCGCCGGACCTGCCGCAGGATCTGCAGGCCGTCGGTGTCGGGGAGGTAGTAGTCGCACACCACGGTGTCGGGGTGGAACTCGCCCAGGCGCCGCAGCCCGGCCTCGCCGCTGGCAGCCGAGGTGACGGTATAGCCCTCCTCCGCCAGCAGGCTCTCCAGCGCCTCCCGCGCACCCGGCTCGTCTTCGATGACCAGAATACGTCGTGCAGCCATTGCCCTGCAACCTTGCGGGTGCGAGGAAGTCGATCTCTCGGCCCCGTCAAAGGGCAATCGCCATGCCACACCCCGGTAAACAGGTGAAGTAAGGCGCCCGGCGGATGTTGCTGAATTTTCGCGCGTTACCCAAACAAACGTTGTACATCCGGACCGGCGCGGACCCGGCACGTCCGGCCGGCGGAGGTCCGCGTCGCGCCGGCGGCGCATTCTCGCGTTCGGTCCGCATCAGCGTGGGGCGACGGGGGCAGGATGGCAGCGGCACCCAGCAAAACGGCGGGCCGCGCCTCCCTTGCGGAAGACGCGGCCCGCCTGGCTTTCCGGCTATCCGGCGGCTACACCTCGACCCAGAGGGTGCCGTCGCTGTTCAGCAGCTCCACCGTGTCGTTGGTGGCGAGCGTGCGGTTGCCGGCGGTCTTCAGCTTGATGGTGGTGCCGTTGTTCTGGATGGTCGTGTTGCCGTTCAGCGCCACGATCGTCACGCGCTGGGTGACGTAGCCCTGCGTGAGGTTGGTGACGGTGGTGGCCGACGTGTTCTCGGCGTAGAACACGTGCCCGGTGTGCACCAGCGGCGTGGCGGAGTTGTTGGCCAGGGCACGCGGGTTGTACTGCGCCGTGCCCGACAGCGGCGCGTAGACGAAGATGTCGCCCTCGATGCTGATGCGCACCGGGAGCGGCGTCCCCGCCGTGGTCCCCAGGATGTAAGGCGAGGTGGTGAGCCCCGACTGGCCGCCCCAGCAGTTGCCGTGGCTCACGAAGCCGTAGGTGCCCATCGCGCTCACGTCCACCCGCGGCGTCACCGACCCGCCGCCGTCGCCCATCGAGTTCCCGATCAGCGTGAGCGGGCCCGGGTTGTAGTGGACGATCGCCTTGGCGTCGGAGTGCAGCGCGTCGCCCGCCCAGCGCACGCCTTCGATGATGGTGGGCTGCGGGGCGCCGGTCAGCCCGTAGGCGTACAGCAGCCGGGCCGAGCCCTCCACGTTCAGGTCGGCCACGCGGATGGTGCCGTTGGGGGTGTTCACGTAGAAGTCGGCCTCGCGGTTGCCGCCCATGAAGCCGCCGCGCACGTTGAAGAACCCCTTGTCGCAGTACACGCCGTACTTGCCGCCCGTGAACGACTGCGCGGGCGCCGACGCCTCGAAGTGCGGGTACAGCAGCTGGATGCTGTGCGCGTTGTACCCCTCGATCTGCACCGCCGCCTCGTCGTAGTTGTACACCGTGAAGTGCTCGAGCGAGATGTGGTTGTTCCCCACGTCGCCGGGCGAGGTGGTGCCCGGGCGGATGTAGATGCCCCGGTCGAGCCCGCCATGGGCGGTGCCCTGCACCACGATGTTGCGGAAGGTGTTGTACGACGGGAAGGGCGAGCCCGTGCCGCCCAGCACGTCGAACGCCACCGCCAGCTTCGCGGCGGCCGACGAGAGCACGGTGAACCCCTCCAGCTCCACGTTCTGGATGTTGGTCAGCCGGAACATGGGGTCGGTCGAGTTCCCCGCCCAGCGGAACTGGAACCCGCCCTGCCCCTGCCCCATGATCTTGAGCCCCGCCACGCTGCTGATGGTGAGCGTGCTGGAGATGGTCACGTAGCGGTTGGGCGGCAGGATGCCCAGCGAGGTGCGCCCCGTGCTGGTGTCCTTGAGGGCGTCGAGCCACGCCTGCACGGCCGTCGCCTGGTTGGTGCTGCTGTTGAAGGTGACGCTGAAGTCGGGATGGCCAGGTTGATCCCCGCGCCGTCGCGGTCGAGAATCCGTCCAGATACGTCCGCCATCTTCTCGCCTCGTGGGCTGAAGTGTTGAACTGCGTGAGACAACCCTTCGCCCATCAATCTACCCGAATAAATCCCGAAATGCAGCCCAACTCCGTAGCCATTCGTGTGCTCTCCCGAACACGTTTGGCAGAGCGGCCGGCCGCTTCTAGATAGCGAAGAAACCCTCGGGATACTCACCGCAGAATTGCGAGACTCACCGTACAAAATCCGCGTCCGCTGTCACGAATCCGCATACTCGTTGATGCCACTGCAGATGAAGAACAACGAATGCTCACGCACGGCCAACAGGGCCAGCAGAAAACCGCAGTTGACTGCCGGCTCTGCTGGCCCTGTGTGAGCCAGGTTTTTTTCCGGATTCATATCAACTCAAAGACCGCGGGCCGCGCCTCCAATCAGGAAGCGCGGCCCGCGTTTGTTTCGCCAGCCCAGCCCTCGAAAGCGCTACGCCGTGGCGACCGCCGGCTCGGGGCTCATCGCGCGGTTCAGGCGGCTGCGCAGCTCGTCCTCTTCGATCCCCAGCATGGTGGCGGCCTTGGTGTGGTTGCCGTCCACGAAGGAGAAGGTCTTGAGGATCAGCGTGCGCTCGGTCTGCTCGAGGGTGGTGGTGCCCACCGGGATGCGCAGCTCGCGGTCGTCGGCCGAGATCAGCTCGTGGGCGCGCAGGTCGCCCAGGGTGATCTGGTCGGTGCGGGCCAGGATCACGGCGCGCTCCAGCGCGTTCTTCAGCTCGCGGACGTTGCCGGGCCAGCGGTAGGTGTTGATGAACTCCAGCGCCTCGGCCGAGAAGCCCTTGATCTTCTTCTGGTTCTCTTCGCTGAAGCGGCGCAGGAAGTGCTCGGCCAGCACGCGCACGTCGCCGCGCCGCTCGCGCAGCGGCGGCAGGGTGAGCGGGATCACGGCCAGGCGGTGGTACAGGTCCTCGCGCAGCTCGCCGTTCTCCAGCGCCCTGGAGATCACCTTGTTGGTGGCGCTCACCACGCGGATGTCCACGTGGATCTCCTTCTTGCCGCCCAGGCGGCGGAAGGAGCGCTGCTCCAGCGCGCGCAGCAGCTTGACCTGGATGTCGGCCTCCATCTCGGCGATCTCGTCCAGGAACAGCGTGCCGCCGTCGGCCAGCTCGAAGCAGCCGGGCTTCTCGTTGATGGCCCCGGTGAACGCGCCCTTCTCGTGGCCGAACAGCTCGTTCTCCAGGATCTCGCGGGGAAACGCGGCGCAGTTGATGGCGATGAACGGCCCCTTGGCGCGCGTGCTCTTGTCGTGGATGGCGCGCGCCACCAGCTCCTTGCCGGTGCCGCTCTCGCCCACGATGAACAGGCTGGCCGCGCTGGGCGCGGCCGCCTCGATCATCGAGTAGATCTCGCGCATCTCCTCGCTCTGGCCGATCAGGTCGCCGAAGCGGGCGAGGTTCTTGAGCTTCTCCTCGAGCTGCTTGTTGGCCTGCTTGACCCGGTAGGCCTCCACCGCCTTGGGGAGAAGCGCCTTCAGCCGCTCGATGTTGAGCGGCTTCTCCAGGTAGTCGTAGGCACCCTGCCGCATGGCCTGCACGGCGGTGTCCACGCTGGCCGAGCCGGTGATGATGATCATCTCGGAGGGGATGCCGGCCTCGCGCATCTTCCGGAACAGCTCCAGGCCGTCCATCTCGGGCATGCGCAGGTCGGCCAGCACCACGCCGTAGCCGCCCCCGCTCACCATCTCCCACGCCTTCTTGCCGTCGGTCGCGGTGTCCACCTCGAATCCGTCGTCGGCGAGGAGCATCTGCAGCCCCTCGACGATGTGGCGTTCGTCGTCCGCCACCAGGATCTTTTCTGCCATTGGGCCGTCTATCGGTTGGGTGGTCACGGTTTGAAGACGTTCAGTATACCCGCAAGCGGCGTAAAGGGTCAAGCCGTTGCGCGTCAATCACCTGCGGGCGCGGGGAGCGCCCGCTGCCGCTCAGCCGTGCACCGCCGGAAGATAGAAGACGAGCGCCGCGCCGCTTTCGTCACCTGCATCCACCACCTCCACCCCGCCGCCGGCCTCGGCGGCCAGCGCGGCGGCGGCGGCCATCCGCCGCGATCCCTGCAGCCCCGCCACCAGGTCGGGCGCGGCGATCCCCGTGCCGGCCACGCCCAGGCGCGCCTGGCCCTCGCCCGCGGCGTACCACAGGCACAGGGTGCCGCCGCGGTCCACCCGGTCGATCACCTCCAGCACCAGGTTCAGGATCACGCGGCGCGCGGGCTCGCGGCGCACGTGCACGCGCACCATCCCGCCGTCGGGGCGGTACTCCACGGCCACGTCGTGGTGGCGCGCCTCCAGCTGGATCAGCTCCATCAGCTCCTCGGCCAGCTCGCCCAGGGTGGCGCTCTCGGCGCCGCGGCCGGGGCGCGACAGGCGCAGCAGCAGCTCGATGCGCCGGTTCACGCGCTCGAGCTCACCGGCCAGCACGCCGATGTAGCGCTGCACCTCCTCGGCGCTGTCGGCGCGGGCCACGCGGCGCTTGAGCACCTCCAGGTTGATCACCATGGAGTGCAGCGGGTTCTTGATCTCGTGCGCCAGCCCGTCGGCCAGCCGTTCGAGGAGGTCGAGCTTGTTGGCGCGCAGCATCAGCCCGTCGGAGTCGTCCGACGGGGGCGGGCCGGAGCCCGGGGGTGCATGAGGTGCGGCGTGCGTCTCGATCACGGATCTGTGGTGTGCGGCGTTCCGTCCCGTGCGCCCGGGGCGCACGGTTGCGGAAGCGTCGGCGTATGCGCTGATGGCTGGACCTGCGCCGGACATCAGGAAGTGTCCGCACCATCCGGCGCGGATCCTCTGCAGCGTGGTTTAGCACAAACCGTTCCCATGCCGGGCGGCGGCTGGATGCCGCCGCCTGCCGCCGAGATGCCGGTGCATGGCGGGGGTCCCTTCGTTGCGGCCTGAAGTGCACGAATTCCGATCTCGCACCCTAGCTCGAGGATTCGCGGCGGCACTACAAGGAGCGTTTTTCCGCGAATCCTCAGGGTCGCGGCATGGCGTCCGCCGGTTGAAAGCGGCGGCTGGAACTTCGGGAAGTCCGCCTCCGCGGACTGCGGGGCAGCATCGTCGCGGAAGGCGGAATGCACCGTTGCCTCCGCTCCCCCGGATTCAAATCCGGGGCAGCAACGGCACCAGGTCCGCCTCCGCGGACTGCACGCCGGCATGGGCGTGATCGGCCGTCAGGAGTCGCGAGAGATGCGCCCGCACGGGATCCCGATGCCCGCGACCAGTAGCCGCGCGAAGCGCCCAGGTCCCTCTCCCAGGCTGTTCTGGGAGAGGGACAGCCGCGCAGCGGCAGGGTGAGGGCCCCGCGGGCCATCCGTCGCGCGCCTCGGCCCAATAGGAAGCGGGCGGACCTCGATCGGCCCGCCCGCTTGCATCGTCCTCCGACCCGTCCTGTTCCGATCAGCCCGATCCGCTCAGATCAGCGCGATCAACTCAGATCAGCTCGACGAGTCCCGATCAGCCCAGATCCATCCGGCTCAGTCCGACAGGTCCCAGTCGTCGGCGCCGGCCTTGATGCGCAGGGCGGCGGGGCCGCTGCGGCGCACCTCGGGGGTCTTCACGAAGCGGCGCACCGTCTCCTGCGTGTCGGTCACGCGGAGCTGGCGGAAGAGGAACTCGAAGGTCTCGCGCAGCGCGGCGCGCACCTTCTCGCGGTCGCCCTCGGGCAGCTCCCACAGCTCGCGCTTGAAGGCGCCGATCGCCTTCTTGCGCGCCTTGTAGATGAACTGCTCCTCGGTGTCGCTGGGCTTGCGCTCTTCGGGAAAGCTCTGGCGCGTGTGCTCGTACATCTTCTCGCGCAGCGCGGCCGGGATCTGGTCGTAGAGGATGTTCTGGAAGTTGGTGGCCAGGTGGATCTCGGCCGTCTCCATCTCGGGGAACTTGCCGAACGCGCTCTGCGGCAGGGTGCTGGCGCCGTGCTGCACCGCGCCCGCCATCCCGTACTCGTCGCGCGCGATCTGCGAGAGGGTGCGCAGCGTCTCGAAGTCGATGGCCACGTCGGCGATGCTGCCGTCGGGAAGCACCACGCCGCCGTGGCTGGTGCCGCTCTGCACGCTGATCTTGGACAGCCCTTCGAACTTCGCGCCCGTCTTCTCCGACAGCCGCGCCAGCTCGCGGTTGTAGCCGTCCATGTAGGCGCGCAGCTCCTCGGGCGTGCTGTTCTCGGTGCCCACCTCGCCGATCTCGCCGCCGATGGACACGTCCACGCCCTCGGGCTGGTAGTGGCGCACGTAGGCGGTCAGCTCGGCGCTCAGGCGGTAGTTGGTCTCCTGCTGCGCGTCGAGGCCGTTCTGCCCCAGGTCCACCAGGGTGCTGGTGTCGATGTCGATGTTGTAGAAGCCGGCGTGCAGCGCCTCCTTGATCAGGTCCTTCACGGCGCGCAGCTCGGCCTGCGGATCGGCCTTGTACTTCTTGGCGTTGAGCTGGAAGTGGTCGCCCTGGATGAAGAGCGGGCCCGTCCATCCCTCCTTGATGGCCGCCGCGGTGAGCACCGCCACGTACTCGCCCGGGCGCTGGTCGGTGTAGCCGATCTCGCTGCGGGCGATCTCCAGGATCAGCGCGCCCACCTTCAGGTCGCGCGCGGCGCCGAAGAGGGCACGCGCCGTGTCGAACGACGAGGCGCGGATGTTCATGGCCGGCACGGTGAAGCCCTGCGTCTCGCCGCGGCCGCGCGCCATGTACAGGTCGTGGATGGACGCGGGGGCCACGCCCAGCCGGCGCCCGGCCTCGCCGATCATCCAGCGGGCGCTGTCGCGCACATCGGCGTCGGCGCCGAACACGGCGGCGTGGGCCAGGCGGTCGATGCCGCCCGAGCGCAGGGCGTCTTCGCTCACCAGCTCCAGCGCGCCGCCTTCCACGCGCACGGAATCGCTCAGCTCGCCCAGCAGCGCCTGCACGGGCGCGCTGCCCAGGATGGCAAGGTCGTCGGCGGGAGTCGTGACGGTGGCCACGAGGGTCTCCTTGGTCTCTATGTGGGTACGGATCAGTCGGGATGATGATGCCGGGAACGCCGCGGCGGGCGGCAATGTGCACGCAAGGCGTGTGCTGGGGCAAGTCGGAACCGTTTGCGTGGGGGGCGGGCGCTGCGGGCGCCCCCGCCCTGCCGCTGCTGGGCTGTCCCTCTCCCCAAAACGACCTGGGAGGGGGACCCGGGCGCTTCGCGCGGCTACCGAGCGGATCGGGAGCGGGCCGGGGCCAGCCTGCGCCTTGCCGGGTCTGCGAATTGCTGGCTTCGGCACGCAGTCGATCCCCGTCATTCCCTCGCAATCCGGCGGCGGCCCGTGGCCGAATCATCCGATCGAGAGCAGGAAAAGAGCGAGGACGAGCGCCCCGAGGGTGCGCCCAACCTCGACCGGCAGCAGCAGGAGAAGGCCGCCGAAGAGCAGTCGCTGGACGCCCACACCACCCACGAGGTGATCCGGCGCGAGGGCGAGGAGGAGCTGAAGCGCTCCACCTCGGCGCTGGCGTGGAGCGGGCTGGCGGCGGGGCTGGCGATGGGGTTCTCGCTGGTGGCCGAGGGGGTGCTCAAGTCTCACCTTCCAGAAGCCGATTGGACGCCGCTGGTCACCAAGCTGGGCTATTCGTTCGGCTTCCTGATCGTGATTTTGGGCAGCCAGCAGCTCTTCACCGAGAACACGCTCACGGCGGTGGTTCCGCTGCTGGCCGACCGCACGGGCGCGATGCTGCGCAACGTGGCGCGGCTGTGGGCGGTGGTGCTGCTCGCCAACCTGGTGGGCGCGCTGGCGTTCGCGTTCGTGCTGGGCCGCACCGAGCTGTTCAAGCCCGAGGTTCACCACGCCTTCGTGAGCATTGCCCACAAGGCGGTGGAGAACGGCTTCGGGCTCACGCTGCTGAAGGGGGTCTTCGCCGGGTGGCTGATCGCGCTGCTGGTGTGGATGCTCCCGGCGTCGGAAAGCTCGCACGTGCTGGTGATCGTGCTGGTCACCTGGCTGGTGGGCGTGGGCGAGTTCGCGCACATCGTGGCCGGCGCGGTGGAGGTGTTCTACCTGGCCGTGGTGAGCCAGCTGGGGTGGGGCGAGGCGTTCACCCGCTTCATTTTCCCCACGCTGCTCGGCAACGTGCTGGGCGGGGTGACGCTGGTCTCCGCGCTCAACCACGCGCAGGTGACGGCGGGCGGCGGAAAGAGCCACGGATGAAGCAGACCCGTCATCTGGCCGTCCTGCTGTTGTTCATGACGGCCTCGTTCGTGCGCGCCCCCGTCGCTGCCGCGCAGCAGCCCGTGGGCGACACGCTGCGCATCGGGCTGGTGATCCCCGACTCGGCCGCGCGGACGGACGCGATGCGGAGCACCGCGCGCGGCGTGCGGATGGGAGTGGAGGAGGCCGCGCGCGGTGCCGCGCTGTTCGGGCGTGGGGTGGTGCTGCGGGAAGGCGCCGACGCGGAGCGGCTGGTGCGCGAGGGGCGCGTGCAGGCGCTGGTGGGCGGGTTCGAGGCCGGCGAGTGCCAGGCGCTCGCGGACGCGGCGCAGCGGCTGGGGGTGCCCTGGGTGGACGTGGGCTGCGACGCCGACGCGCTCCGCGGGGCCGGTTGCCGGGCTACCAGCTTTCACGCGGCGCCCAGCGCGGCGATGGCGGCCAGCGCGGTGGCGATGGCGGGTGGGACGGAGGGGCGCGTGGTGGCGTGGGATCCGCGGCTGGAGCGCTTCGGCGCCGACCAGCTGAACCAGCGGTTCCGCGCGCGCTACGGGGCAGGGATGGACTCCCAGGGATGGGTGGGGTGGTTCGCGGTGAAGGTGCTCTGGGAGTCCACCCTGCGCGCACGCTCGGCCACGCCGGGCGCGCTGCTGGCGTTTCTGCGGTCCGCCGCCACGCAGTTCGACGGGCACAAGGGGCGCCCGCTCTCCTTCCGCGCGTGGGACGGCCAGCTTCGCCAGCCGCTCTACGTGATCTCGCCCGCCTCGGCCGACCCGGTGGAGGTGCCCCGCGCCGCGCCCGCGGATTCGTCGTCGCGCGAGGTGCTGGACCGGCTGGGGACGGGAGAGGCGCGGTCGGAGTGCAGGCGGCGGTGAGAGGGGGTGGAGGCGGGTCGGGGGCGAGGACGATGAGGGGGGCCGAGGAGGGGGGCCGAGGATCAGGGGCCCGGGGATCAGGGGCCGGGGATCAGGGGCCGGGGATCAGGGGCCGGGGATAAGGGGCCGAGGATCAAGGGCCGGCGAGGCGAATGAATTCGCGGCAACAACGGCCCAAAGTCCGCTTCGCGGACTCCCGAGGTGGGATCGGCGCGGCCAGGCGGGGAGTCTGGTGGCCGCCGGGCTCGGACCGCCGGTTGAAACCGGCGGCTGGAACTTCGGGAAGTCCGCCTTCGCGGACTGTGGGGGCGGCAGCGGTGTGGGTGGCACGAGTCGGTGCCGCCTCTGCTACCCCGGAATGAAATCCGAGGCAACAAGGGCACGAAGTCCGCCTTCGCGGACTGCTCGCAGGCTGTCGTGCACGATTCAGCCGCCGGTGCACACGGATGCCGAGGCAACAGCCTCGCGCTGTTTGCGAGGCTTCCCATTGTTCTAGCCCGCGGCTTCAGCCGCCCGTGCTGAAACCCACGCGCCGCCCGCAGACGGCGGCATCCACACCATCCACACGCATCCGCGCCCAGCATGCCGCGTCCGCCGATCGTCGCCCTCGCCGCTGCCCTGCTCTTCCCCGCCACCGCCGCCGCGCAGCAGGCGCGGGTCCCGCTGGTGTTCGTGAGCAACGAGGGGTCGCGCGACATCAGCGTGATCAACACGGCCACCAACCGCGTGGTCGCGCGCATCGACGTGGGAGTGCGGCCGCGGGGGATCCAGGCCAGCCCCGACGGGCGGCGCGTGTACGTGGCGCTCAGCGACGAGTACCCCAACGCCACCAGCCGCGGCGACGGCATCGCCGTGATCGACGTGGCCACGCGCCGCGTTGTCGCCCGCTACGACGCCGGCAGCGACCCCGAGCAGTTCGCCGTGCCCCCCGACGGCGCGCATCTCTTCGCGTCGAACGAGGACGCGGGCACGGCGTCGGCCACCGACCTGCGCACCGGGCGCGTGCTGGCCACCATGGTGGTGGGGATCGAGCCCGAGGGCGTGGCCGCCAGCCCCGACGGGCGCTGGGTGTACGTGACGGCCGAGACCAGCAACACCGTGAGTGTGATCGACGCGCGCGCCAACCGCGTGGTCACCAACATCCTGGCCGACCTGCGCCCCCGCGCCACCGCCTTCTCGCCCGATGGCAGGCGCGCCTACGTGACCAACGAGGTGAGCGGGTCGCTGGTGGAGATCGACACGCGCACCCACCAGCCGCTGCGCAGCGTGGTCCTCGAGCGTGGCGAGGGGAAGCCGGTGGGCGTGGTGGTGTCGCCCGACGGAGCCCGCGTGTACGTGGCGAACGGCGCCGCATCCGTCGTGTCCGTGCTGGACGCGCGCACGCTGCGGCAGGTGGCGCACGTGCCCGTGGGCCGGCGCCCGTGGGGGATCGCCATCACCCGCGACGGACGGCGCATCTACACCGCCTGCGGGCTGGCGAACGAGGTGGACGTGATCGACACCGCCACCCACCGCGTGATCGCGCGCATTGCCGTGGGCACGCGGCCGTGGGGAGTGGCGATCACGCGCTGAGCGGCGGCCACACTTTGTCCCGCGCGGCCCAATTCGTCGCGCGGAAAGATCGATTCACTTGCATCGGCCGCGACGATCGGCAATCGTCAACGGAGCGCGATGCGAAGTATCCACCGCTGCACCCACTTCCTCGGAGGTCTCGTGAACCGCATCCTCACGGGCGGCGTCCTTCCGCTCGCACTGATCGCCGCCGGCTGCGCCCCCAGGGCCACCCGGGTCGCCAGCTCGGCCGGGCCCACGCTGGTGGGCTGCTCCGAGTTCCAGACGGTCGCACCGGGAGCGGCCAACCGGAACTTCAACAACTTCTACGTGGCCGTGCGGGTGGATGCCGCCGGCAAGGTGGTGCCGGGCTCGGGCGAGACGCCGCGCGGGCGCGGCACGGTGGCCGCGGCTCAGCGCGCCCGGAAGATGGCCGAGAGCTGCACCTTCGAGCCCGCCACGCTCTACGGCGCACCCGCCGAGACGCGGACGTTCGTGCGCGTCTACCTGCCCAACGAGCCCGAGGACGACCTCCGCGCCCTTACCGGCTGAGCTGCACGTCAGCGGATGGCCCGGCCGCCGCATGATGGTGCCGCGGCCGCGTCGTCAACTGACGATCGGATGGTCCATGCAGAAGCGGAACGGGCGAGCCTTCGCTGAAGGCTCGCCCGTTTCGTGTGTTCGACCCGCTGATCGAGCGGACGCAGCGTCCTCCAAATCGGCTGAGAAGACGGCGTGCAAACCCATGTAAATCAAGCGCCTACACGTCTGTATCTCCAGTCGATCCCCGCGCCACGCCATGGCCCGCCGCCCACACCAGCCGGGTGGCGAGCGCCCAGCAGCACACCGCCGCGAAGCCGATCAGCTCGCCGGCGGGGCGCACCGGGCGCCAGTCGGCGAACATGCGGCGGGCGCCCTCGGCCAGGTCGCCCAGGCCGAACGCGGTGCCCTGCGCGGGGCCGATGCGCGTCCACAGCACCGGGATCACCGAGTAGCGCACCAGCGCCAGGATCACCGCCAGGCTGGCCAGCGACGCCACCAGCCGCCGCGGGCTCCCGGCCGAGAACACGCTCCACGCGGTGATCGACACGCCGGCCACCACCACCCACTGCACCAGCCCCGGCGGCGGGAAGAGGAACTCCATCACCTGCGCCGTGGCCACCGTCCCGTAGACCAGCGCCGCCCAGCCGGGCACCCCCCTCGGCGCCGCCCACGCGCCGCGCAGCACCAGCAGGTACGCCAGTAGCAGCGCGAACAGCCCCTCCACGATCCCGAACAGGTGGTACTCCACCCCCTGCTCCACCGGCACCACGCCGGCCAGCACCGCGGCGAGGAGGAACAGCAGCGAGGCCGCCACGGCACGCTGCGCCGCCGTCCACCGCGTTCGAGGATGAGCCGCCGGCAGATCGGAAGACGGAGGCCGGTCCGTCGAGGCCAGGGCTGCCGGGGGACGAACCGCCGGAAGCTGAGCCGTCGAGGGGTCAGTGACCGGAGGATGGGTCACGGCCGGGCGAGTGGCGGGGTCCATCATCGGGGGATCCATTCCAGCGGCCCCGGCCGCATCCGCCGGTCGATGCGCTCGGCCAGCGACTGCGCGCGGGCGCGGGTAGGCGGCGCCAGGGGGACGCCTTGGACGCGCTTGACCGCCGCCAGCGCCTCGGCGAGCACCGCGTTGTTGTCGGCGCGGTACCAGGGGCCCGCGCCAGACGCCAGCATCAGCTCGGCGCGGTCGAGCACGATGGTGGCCCAGAGCTCGGTGGCCGTGCGCGCCTGGGTGGTGTCGGCGGTGTGCTGGCGCGCGGTGAGCGCCTCTTCCTCGGCCTCGGCGTAGCGGGCGATGGCGCCGGCGGTGTCGCCCGCCGCCCGCGCGCGCTGCGCGGCGCTGATCCGCTCGCGCGCGCGGGACACGCGCGGCGTGAACGCGTCGGGCGCCACGGCGACCAGGGCCGCGCTCCCCACCTCGCCGGCCGTCTGCGGGGCCGCGCGGTAGAGGAGCACGGCGAACACCGTTCCCACCGCCAGCGCCGCCAGCCCCGGCAGCACCCACGGCTCGCGCAGCCCGGTGCGGTCGCGGACGGGCGCGGCGGCAGGCGCGGGCGCGGCGTCGGGCCGGGGCTGCGTGGTGTCGGAGGGAGATGGCGGTGCGTCCATCACGATGGGCCCGGGCGAACAGGGAGATCGGCGTCCAGCGATCCGCGGACGCGGACCTGTTGCCGGTGAAGCCTAGAGTTGCATCGCAAGTTCCCCACCGGACGCCATGGATCGACGCACCGGCCGAAGCCTGGCGAAGCCCGCTCGATCGGCTCGGATGCCTCCGCCGGGATCGCCTTCCTCAACGCTGATCCGCGGGCAACGCAGTCGCGTGAGGGATTCGCGCCCGCAGGGCCGAGACGCCGGCGCGCCCGCATCATCGCCCGAAGGAGACGAGGAAGGCCCTGGCGCGGCGGCGGCTCGGCGCCGTTGGCAACGGCGGTATCGTTGCCTACGGCGCGCGAAGCCCGGCCCGGAGCGCAGCGGAGGGACACGCCCGAACCCCGCCCTTCCGTAACGTCCTCCCCATCACCGGCCGCGGAGGCGTTGCGACTCGCTAGCCGCCGAAGCCTCGGGCGGTCAGGAAGTCGGCCGCGTCGTCGCCGCGCACGCACCAGTCGCCCAGGCGGCCGCTGTGCGGGCCGTGCCAGTCGGAGCCGCCGGTGCGGAACAGGCCCATGTCGCGCGCTGCCTGCTCGAACAGCATGCTCTCAACCGGCGGCGTCTTGGGGCGGAAGCACTCGATGCCGTCCAGCCCCCACCCGGCGAAGGTGCGCACCTCGCGGTCGAACACCTCGAGCGCCGGGTGCGCCCAAACCGCCACGCCGCCCGCCGCGTGGATGGCGTCGATGGCCTCGCGCACGCTGGGGAACTGGCTGGGCACGAAGGCGCTGCCGCCGTCCTTGAGGTACAGGTCGAAGGCCTCGCCCACGCTGCGGGTGTGCCCGGCCTGCTGCAGCGCGCGCGCCAGGTGCGGCCGCCCCAGCGAGCTGGCCTCGGGGCCGGCCACGCGCAGCACGTCCTCGTAGGCCACGCCCACGCCCATCCCCTGCAGCCGCTTCACCATCTCCTGCATGCGCACGGCGCGGCGGTCGCCGGCCGCCGCCTGGTGGCCCTGCAGCGAGGGGGCGTCGGGGTCCACGCCGTAGCCCAGCACGTGGATCTCGTGCTCTCCCTGGTGCGAGCTCAGCTCGATGCCGGGGATCACGGTCACCGGCTGCCCGCGCGCGGCGGCGAGCGCCTCGTGCAGGCCGTTCACCGTGTCGTGGTCGGTGATGGAGATGAAGTCCAGCCGCCCCTTGACCGCGGCGTTCACGATGGCGGTGGGCGAAAGCTGCCCGTCCGACGCGTGGGTGTGGATGTGGAGGTCGACGCGCTTGAGGCTCAGGCTCATGTGTTTCGGTGGAACGAAGATGCGAAAGGCCCGCCGCCCCGCGCTTGCCCTGCGGCGGCGGGCCCGAAGGTGTCTCGTGCGTGTGTGCCGGATCGCGCGTCAGCGGCGCCAGGCCAGCCCGATGCCCCAGTCGGCCCCGCCGCCCAGGTTGGCGCCCACGCGCAGGCTCAGGTTGGGCGCGAAGTCGAAGTCGGCGCCCACGTCGGCCAGCACGTCCAGCTCGGCGTCGCCGTCCGACAGCGGCGCCACCACGGCCACGCGGGGGTGGATGAAGGGCGTGATGCGCACCCCGGGCGTTTCGGTGAAGGTGTGGCCGATGATCAGCCCCACCTGCCCGCCGATGCCGCTGCCGTCGCCGAAGGCGCCCTGCGCGCCCAGGGTGAGCGCAAGATCGAGCGGCGGAACGGGGAGGCTAAGCGGCTGGCGCCAGTCGGCGCCCACCATCACGTAGCCGTCGCCCAGGTCGGCGAAGCCGGCGCGCAGCCCCAGGTCGCCCGTGCCGAAGTTGCGCCGCCAGATGCCCTCGATGGCCAGGTCGCCCGGGCCGTCGCTCAGGTACAGCCCGATGTCGTTGCCGCGTGCGGTGCTCTGGAAGGGCAGCGTGAACACCTGCGCGTGCGCCTGCGTGGCACCCAGAACGGCCGCCGCGGCGGCCACCCACATCGCCTTCTTCATCCCCATCCCCGGTTCCCGGTATGCGGCAAGCGCCCCGCCCCGGCCATGGCGGCCGGGCGAGGCGCACTCTGGCGGCGTCCGTTACAAGTTTCAGACCAGACAAACCCTTGCACCGGCCGCAACCGGCGGCCGGAGCAGCCTGCGGGCGCCCTTTCTTCCGTACGCCGCCCGGGTGGCTATACCTCGTTGCCGCGGCCGGAGTTCCGCCGCTTCACGTCGTCTCGGTTGCGCGCACCGGACGACGCGGAGCGGCCGTCCGGAGACGCGGCCAGGATCTGCCGCCGTGGTCACGGCGCACGGCGACGGGCGAGGCGGGTGCCGAGGTGGCGGACGTGACGGCATCCGGGGCCTGACACCGGATCATGCGCGGCCACCAATCTGTCCCGCCGTGTCCGGCACGTGGCGGGGCACGATCTACGTGATTTGAAATGGTGAAAAGACGCTCCGCATCGGGACCTCCGGGACGCTGGAGGAGCACGCAGAACGGCCCCGCGCCTCTTGTTCGAGATGCGGGGCCGTGCGTACCGCGTGCGCCGGGAGCTCGATCAGCCCACGCTGCTACGGACAGGTGTAGGTGCAGTTGCAGTCGGTGCAGCGGCAGGTGATTCTCGCCGTGCTCCCCAGCGCGTTTGCGTCCACGTGGAACGACTCCACCGTGATCGCATCGAAGTCGAGCGTGAGCTTCTTCATGTGGTCCTCCTGGTGGTGAATGGGTGGGCTCGCCGCTCGACAGAATGAGCGGAACCAGTCCGATGGAGGATATTCTCGCAATCGCTCGGAGTCAACAGTATGTCGTAAACAGAACGTCCTCCAGCACACGTTGCGGTATTCAGTGGCGCACAGCTGCCCGGAGCTGCCTCCGTACCCCGCACATTGGTGGGGTGTCGAGCCCGCCGCGGGTGTTGCCGCCCGACGCAGACCGGCCCCGCGCCTCGATCACTCGAGGCGCGGAGCCGTTCGGTACTCTCGTACTTTCGTACTCTCGTACTCTCGTACTTTCCTGCGGTCGTCAGCTCACGCGGCCGCGGCCCGCTCGCTGAGCACCGTCACGGTGTTGTCGACCACCTGCAGGAAGCCGCCCGAGACGGTGTAGCTGGTGCTCTTGCCGCCCTGCTCGATGCGCAGCGTGCCCGTGCCCAGCAGTGCCATCAGCGGCGCGTGGCCGCGCAGGATGCCGAGCGAGCCGTTCCACGCCGGCGCCACCACTTGGTCGGCGTCGCCCTCGTAGACCGTGGCCTCGGGGGTGATCACCGACACGCGCAGCCCGGTGCCGGTGCTCTCGCTGCCCTGTGCGGGGGTGGCCATCGCGTCAGCCCCCCTGCTCCAGCTTGCGCGCCTTCTCCACGGCACCCTCGATCGAGCCCACCATGTAGAAGGCCTGCTCGGGAAGGTGGTCGAACTCGCCGGCCACCACGCGCTCGAACGAGGCGATGGTGTCCTCCAGCTTCACGTACTCGCCCGGCGTGCCCGTGAACTGCTCGGCCACGAAGAAGGGCTGCGACAGGAAGCGCTGCAGGCGGCGCGCCCGGCCCACGATCACCTTGTCCTCCTCCGTCAGCTCGTCCATCCCCAGGATGGCGATGATGTCCTGCAGCTCCTTGTAGCGCTGCAGGATGCGCTGCACCGAGGTGGCCACGTCGTAGTGGCGCTGCCCCACGTACTGCGGGTCGAGGATGCGGCTGGTGGAGTCGAGCGGGTCCACGGCCGGGTAGATGCCCAGCTCCGAGATCGCGCGCGACAGCGTGGTCGTGGCGTCCAGGTGCGCGAACGCCGTGGCCGGCGCCGGGTCGGTGAGGTCGTCGGCGGGCACGTAGATGGCCTGCACCGAGGTGATCGACCCCTCGCGCGTGGAGGTGATGCGCTCCTGCAGCTGCCCCATCTCCGTCGCGAGGGTCGGCTGGTAGCCCACCGCGCTCGGCATGCGGCCGAGAAGGGCGGACACCTCGGAGCCGGCCTGCGTGAAGCGGAAGATGTTGTCCACGAAGAACAGCACGTCCTGCTTCTCCACGTCGCGGAAGTACTCCGCCACGGTGAGGCCGGTGAGCGCCACGCGCAGGCGCGCGCCCGGCGGCTCGTTCATCTGGCCGTACACCAGCGCCACCGAGCTCTCGGTGAGGTTGTCCTCCTTGATCAGCCCGCTCTCGATGAACTCGAGCCACAGGTCGGTGCCCTCGCGGGTGCGCTCGCCCACGCCGGCGAACACCGAGCGCCCGCCGTGGCCCATCGCGATGTTGTGGATGAGCTCCTGGATGACCACGGTCTTGCCCACGCCGGCGCCGCCGAAGAGGCCGATCTTGCCGCCCTTCACGTACGGGGCGAGGAGGTCCACCACCTTGATCCCGGTCTCCAGGATCTCGGCCTTGGGCTCCAGGTCCACGAACTTGGGCGCCGGGCGGTGGATCGGCCAGCGCTCGGAGTCGAGCGGGATCAGGCCGCGCTCGTCCACCGGCTCGCCCAGCACGTTGAGGATGCGGCCCAGCGCGCTCGCGCCGACCGGCACGGTGATGCTGGTGCCGGCGTCCAGCACCTCCATCCCGCGCACCACGCCGTCGGTGGCGCTCATGGCCACGGCGCGCACCTGGTTGCGGCCGATGTGCTGCTGCACCTCGAGCGTCACGTCCACGGCCTCCACCCCGTCGGTGGCGGCCTGGCGGATCACCAGGGCGTTGTAGATGTCGGGAAGGGTCTCGAACTCGGCGTCGATCACCGGGCCGATCACCTGCACCACCTTGCCGGTGTTGCGGGCGCCGGGCGCTACGGTGGCGTTCTGGGGGGCAGTGGCTGCCATCTATCTCTCCTTGGTCCGTGTTCCGCCTGGTTTATTCCAGCGCCGCGGCGCCGCCGACGATCTCGGCGATCTCCTGCGTGATGGCCGCCTGCCGCACCCGGTTGTACGTGCGCGTCAGCCCTTCCAGCATGTCACCCGCGTTGTCGGTCGCGTTCTTCATGGCCGTGCGCTGGGCGCCGTAGAACCCGGCGATGGTCTCCACCAGCGCGCGGTAGACGCTGTTGCGCACGTACAGCGGGAGCACCTGGCCCAGGATCTCGTCGGCCCCGGGCTCCAGGATGTAGTCCACGCTGCGCGCCTCGCCCTCGCCCGCCTCGGGCGTCTGCACCGGCAGCACCTGCAGGGTGACGGGCGGCGTGGACAGCGCGCTCTTGAACTGCGCGTAGATCACGTACACCGCGTCGAGCTCGCCGGCGATGAAGCGGTCCATCAGCCCGTTCACCAGCCGCTCGGCGTCGGCGGCGCCGGGGCGGTCGCCCATGTCGGTCACCGCGGTGCGCACGTTCTCGCCCATGAAGCGGAAGAACGAGATCCCCTTCTTCCCCGACACGTGCAGCTCGGCCTCCACGCCCTTGCCGCGCAGGTCGCGCAGCAGCTCGCGCCCCTGGCGGATCAGGTTGGCGTTGAAGGCGCCCGCCAGCCCGCGGTTGCCGGTGAGGAGGAGCACCGCCGCGCGGCGCGTCTCCTCGGGCTGGCGCAGGATGGGGAAGCGCGCCGCCAGCTCGGGGTTGATCAGCCGGCGCACCACGTCGGCCAGCCGCTCGGCGTAGGGGCGGGCGGCGGCCACCCGGTCCTGCGCGCGCTTGAGCTTGGACGTGGCCACCATCTCCATCGTCCGCGTGATCTTGCGCGTGTTCTGGACCGAGCGGATGCGGCCCTTCAGTTCTCTGGCTTTGGCCATGGTCGTCTATGGAAGAGGGGACAGGTTACAGGGGACAGGGGACAGCCAGCGCATTCGCGCGCGTCCCCGCCGCCTTCCCGTCACTGCCGTTGCAGGCTGTCCCCTGTACCCTGTTCCCTGGTCAGTAGCTCTGCCGCGCGCCGGCCGCGTTGGCCTCGGGCCGCCCGGCCAGCTGGAGCTGGTCGGCGCCCATGTGGCGGTCGGCGTCGGTCTCGCTCAGGATCGGGTTGTTCGCGAAGTCGTCGGTGCCCACCGGGCTGTGCGGGTCGGCGAACAGCTGCCCGTACGTCGCGATCACGTCCTTGAGCGCCTGCTCGGTCTCGGCCGTCAGGTCGCGGGTCTCGCGGATCGACTGCAGGATGTGCGGGTGCTGCGTGCGCAGGTACACGTGGAAGTCACGCTCCCAGGCACGGATCTGCGGCACGTCCACCCCGTCCAGGTGCCCGTTGGTGAGCGCGTAGATGATCGCCACCTGGTGCTCCACCGGCATGGGCGTGTACTGCGCCTGCTTCAGCACCTCCACGCTGCGGGCGCCGCGCGCCAGCTGGCGCTGCGTCACCGCGTCGAGCTCGCTGCCGAAGGCGGCGAACGCCTCCAGCTCGCGGTACTGCGCCAGCTCGCCCTTGAGCTTGCCGGCCACCTTCTTCATGGCCTTGATCTGCGCCGCGCCGCCGACTCGCGACACCGAGATGCCCACGTTCACCGCCGGGCGCACGCCCGAGTAGAACAGGTTGGCCTCGAGGAAGATCTGCCCGTCGGTGATCGAGATCACGTTGGTGGGGATGTAGGCCGACACGTCGCCGGCCTGCGTCTCGATGATCGGCAGCGCCGTCAGCGAGCCGCCGCCCATCTCGTCGGAGAGCTTGGCGGCGCGCTCCAGCAGGCGCGAGTGCAGGTAGAACACGTCGCCCGGATACGCCTCGCGCCCTGGCGGGCGGCGCAGCACCAGCGACATCTGCCGGTAGGCCACGGCCTGCTTGGAAAGGTCGTCGTAGACGCAGAGGGTGGCCTTGCCCTTGCCGGCCTCGTCCTTGGTGTACATGAAGTACTCGGCCAGCGCGGTGCCGGCGTACGGCGCGATGTACTGCAGCGGCGCCGGGTCGCTGGCGCTGGCCGCCACGATGATGGAGTACTCCATCGCGCCGGCTTCCTGCAGGCGCGCCACCACGCCGGCGATGGTCGAGTTCTTCTGGCCGATGGCCACGTACACGCAGACGACGCCCTGGCCCTTCTGGTTGATGATCGCGTCCAGCGCGATGGCCGTCTTGCCGGTGCCGCGGTCGCCGATGATCAGCTCGCGCTGGCCGCGGCCGATGGGGATCAGCGCGTCGATCGGCTTGATCCCCGTCTGCATCGGCTCCTTCACCGGCTGGCGCAGCACGATGCCGGGGGCCACCACGTCCACCTGGCGGCGGCCGCCGCTGGCGTTGATGGGCCCCTTGCCGTCCACCGGCTCGCCCAGCGGGTTCACCACGCGGCCCAGGAACTCGGGGCCCACGGGGATGTCGAGCACGCGCGTGGTGCGGCGCACCTGGTCGCCCTCCTGGATCGACGTCCAGTCGCCCAGCACCACCGCGCCGATGTTGTCTTCCTCGAGGTTCAGCGCCAGCGCCGTCACGGCCGCGCCGCCGTTGCCGGGGGTGATCTCGAGCATCTCGCTCGCCATGGTGCCCATCAGGCCGTAGATGCGCGCGATGCCGTCCTTCACCTCGAGCACCTCGCCGACCTGCTCGGCGCCCAAGGGCTGGTCGTACCGCTCGATCTCGCCGAGGAGCACGTTCTTGATCTCGCTTGCGCGAAGCTGGGTGTCAGCCGCCATCGTCTCGATTCCTTTTCCGGGTCCGGCAGACGCCGGATGTGGAACAGTCTATGTCTTCAGAAACTTCAAGGTGCCCAGTGCCAGGTGCCCAGTGCCCAGTCGCCCGTGCCAAGTCCCCAGCATGCCCGGCCCATCTGACTGGGCACTCGGCACTGGGCCCTGGGCACTTCCCTACCCCACCCGCGCGTCCAGCATCCGGCGGCGCAGGCCGTTGGCGTACGAGCGCACCGAGCCGTCCAGGATCTCCTCGCCCACCCGCACCACCATCCCGCCCAGCAGGTCGGGGTCCACGGTGAAGGTGGGAATCACCTCGCGGCCCAGGCGCGCGGTGAGCGCCGCCGTGACCTGCTGCTGCAGCGCGGGGTCGGGCTGGTGGCTGATCGCCACGTCCACGCGCACCCGGCCGGTCAGCTCGTCCACCAGCGCGCGGTACTCGTGCGCCACGTCGCCCAGGAGCGCCTGGCGGCGCTTGTCCACCACCACCATCACGAAGCGCAGGAAGAGCTCGGGCACCGCCTTGCCCAGCGCGGCGCGCAGGGCGGCCTTGCGCTGCTCGGGGTCGATGGCCGGCGTGGCCAGGAACTCGCGCACCCGGGCGTCGTCCACCACGGCCGCCAGCAGCTCCATCGCCGCGCCGAACTCCTCCACCGTGCGCTGCCCGCCGTTGCGCCGCGCCAGCTCCAGCAGCGTCTCGGCGTAGTTGCGGGCGATGATCTGCGAGCGCATGGCCTCAGGCCCTCGCGGCGGGCGCGGCCAGCTGCGCCAGGTAGTCCTGCACCAGGCGGCGGTTGTCGTCGCCGTCCAGGTTCTTGCGCACCAGGCGCTCGGCGGCGCGGATCGCCAGGTCCACGCTGTCGCGGCGCACCTGCTCCAGCATGGTGGCGCGCTCGGCGCCCACGTCGGCGCGGGCACGGGCCAGCATCTCGTCGCGCTCGCGCTGCGCCTGCGCAAGGATCTCGGCGCGGCGGGCCTCGGCGGTGGCGGTGGCCTCGCCCAGCGCCTTCTGCACCTGGCCGCGGGTGTCGTCCACCAGCTTGCGGTGCTCCTCCACCAGCGCGGCGGCCTCGGCGCGGTCGCGCTCGGCGCCCTCGGTGAGCTCGCGCAGGTGCGCCTCGCGCGCCTCCACGGCGCCCAGGATCTTCGGGAAGGCGGCCTTGTACAGGATGCCCAGGACGATGAGGAAGATCACCATCGTCCAGACGCTGAGCCCCGGGTTCAGCGACAGGAGGCCTCCCGGCTCTTCTCCCGCGTGCTGCGCCAGGAGCGGCGAGGCGGTGCCCACCAGGGCGGCGGTTGCTGCGAACGTGATGCGGCGCATCGGATCCATGTCCACTCGGTTGTGATTACCGTCCCAAGGCCCCCCGCGGGAATGACCCCGCGGGGGACGTACGTCGTGCGTGCTGCTCAGCCGACCTTCTGCTGGATCAGGAACGCCACCACGATCGCGAACAGCGCGGCGCCTTCCACGAAGGCCGCCAGGATGATCCCGGCGGTCTGGATGCTGCCGGCGATCTCGGGCTGGCGGGCCATCCCCTCGGTCGCGCCGCGGCCGATCAGGCCGATCCCCAGCCCGGCGCCGATCACGGCCAGGCCGGCACCGATGCCGGCGCCCAGCAGCCCGTTGTTGAGGCCGTTCGCGGCCTCCTGAAGCATCATCATCTCTAGGTCTCCCCGTTGGTCCTGCTTCGGTTTCGGGCCACGCTCCGCTCCCGCCCTCGCGGCGGGTGGGCGCAAGCCGGCGCTCGCCGCGCCGCACGCCCTCCCCGGGCGCCCATCTCCCGGGTACTGTACGACGGGGATGGAGCCGTTCCCCGCCGGCGGCGCGTTTCTACGGAAGCGCCGCGATCCCGAACTTCAGTCCCCAGGGCCCAGCTATCCCTGATCGATCCCGACGCCCCTGCCGTTCCTGGGCCCTGGGCACTCGGCCCTGGGCACTTTCCCGCCTCAGTGCGCGTGGCGCACCAGGCCGATGAACACGCTGGCGAGCATCGCGAAGATGAACGCCTGCAGCACGGCCACGAACAGCTCCAGGAAGGTGAGCGCCACGCCCATCAGCACCGGGAAGGCCACCAGCGCATAGCTCTTGAACACGAAGATCAGCGAGATGATGGCCAGCAGCACGATGTGCCCGGCGGTCATGTTCGCCATCAGGCGGATGGTGAGCGCGAACGGCCGCGCGATCTTCCCCGCCAGCTCGATGGGCGCCAGCGCGATCCCCATGGCCCACCCGGCGGCCGGGTGCATGTCCTTGGGCACGAAGAAGATGGTGCCCAGGTACTGCCGCGGGCCCACCGCGATCAGGCCGCCGATCTCCACCACGATCGCCGTCATGATCGCCAGCGCCGCGGTCACCGACACGCTGGCGGTGGCCGTGCTGCCGTAGGGGATCAGCCCCAGCAGGTTGCAGAACAGGATGAAGAAGAACAGCGTGGCGATGAACGGCACGTACTTCTCGCCGCCGTGGCCGATGTTGGGCATCACCACCTCACCGCGGATGAACAGCACCATCGCCTCGATCATGTTGTGGCGCTTGCCCGCGGTGCGGCCCCGCTCGGCGCGGGTGGCCAGCACGCCGCCGCCCACCAGCGTGAGGATGGTGAGGAAGCCCGCCAGCGCCATGAAGAACACGTGCTTGGTGGGCGTCATGTCGAGCGGCCCCACCATCCACGAGCCCTTGGCGGGGAAGTGGACCACCTTGCCCCCGGGAAGCTCCCACTCGTGCGAGTCCTGGATGTGGTGCAGGAAGTCGAGCTTCTCCTCGCCCGCCACCGGGCCCTCGTGCGGGGCGTCGAAGCCGGGCTCGCGGGTGACGGCGTGCTCGGGCGTCTCCTGCGCCGGCGCCTGGGCCTCGGCGGCGGGGGCCGCCTGCGCCAGGGCGTGCGGGACGGGCGCCCCCTGTGCGGGGGCGCCGATCAGTGCGAGCAGGACTGCGGCAGTTGCGATCATCGACCCTTGTCGTTCCGTGCGCCGGAGCCCGTGAAGGCCAGCGGCTCGATCAACGTGGTTGCGAACAGCACCGTCACCATCGTCAGCAGCGTGGGCCCGGGGGGAAGGCCCGCCGCGGGGACCACCACCAGCCCCGCGGCCACCACCATCGCCAGCCGGGCCAGCATCCCCACCCCGTGCGCCAGGAGCGCGTGCCCGGGGAGCGCCACCGCCAGCACCGCGATCACCAGCAGCTGCCAGGCTCCCGCCAGCGCCGCGCCGGCCGCCACCCCCCGCCGCCCCGCGGGCGGCACGATCACCAGCCCGGCCGCCCACACCAGCACCGCGATGGCGACCACCCCGGCCAGGACCATGGCCACGCGGCGCGTGTTCACCGGCGCTCCTCGTCGGCCCGCTCGCGCGGGGCCACCACCAGCCGCCGGTAGATCCACGCCGAGCTGAGGCCGAAGCCCAGCGCCACGCCCAGCAGCAGGAGCCAGGGCCCGGTGCCCAGGCGACCGTCGAGCCAGCTGCCGGCGAAGGTGAACACCATGATCCCGATGGCGAACTGCAGCCCCACGCTGGCATACTGCCCCGCGTTGGGGATGTTGCCGCGCTGCGGCCGCCGAGGTTCGGGAGTCTGCGCCATCTCTCGCTTTTGCTGGCTCACCCGGGTGATTCCGCGCCCAATATACGAGCTTGTGAAATTTTTCGCAAGCTCGTTCGGCGGGGGAATCCAGCGTTGCTTGACGCCCCTTCGACGGGGCCTCTATCTTGCGGGCACCGGGCGGCGGAAACGCGCGGCGCGGCATGGAGTTGCCGCGCACATTCGGCCGATGTGGACGGCCGCCCACCGACGCACCGTGCAGCGCTCCCGATGACCCGACCCACGCTCGCCGCTTTCGCCGCCATGGCCTTCTTCGCCGCCGCCTGCCGGCCCGCGCCCGCCGCGCCCGCGCCCACCACCGCGCCCGGCGACGGGGCGGGTGCCGCGGGCCCGCTGGTCACCACGCTGCAGACGGCCGCCGCGCCCGACAGCGTGCGCTTCACCCTGCAGGTGACCAACGCGTCGCAGCAGCCGGTGACGGTGCACTTCTCCAGCGGCCAGAGCTACGACTTCAGCGTGAGCGATGGCGGCAGCGTGGTGTGGCGCTGGTCGGAAGACCACATGTTCACCCAGGCGCTGCGCAGCGAGGCGCTGGCGCCGGGGCAGACGCGAAGCTGGAGCGAGACGTGGCGGCCGCCCGCGTCGCTGCACGGGCACCTGCTCACCGCAACGGCCCGGCTCGCCTCCACCAGCCACCCGGTGGAGCGCTCGCAGACCTTCCGCCTGCCGTGAAGCGGCGCGGGCCGCCGCACGAATCGTTCCCCGCGTGAGCACGCCGCAGGGCACCGCCGGCGCCGAAACCGGCGGCGGCGCTTTTCCGTCGTTGGACGACGTGCGGGCTGCGGCGCGGCGGCTGGAGGGCGTCGCGCGCCGCACCCCGCTGGAGAAGTCCGACGCGCTGTCGGAGATATCGGGCGCCGACGTCCGTCTCAAGCTGGAGGGGATGCAGCGCACCGGCTCGTTCAAGCTGCGCGGCGCCTACAACTTCGTCGCCTCCCTGTCGCCCGCCGACCGGGCGCGCGGGCTGGTGACCGCGTCGGCGGGGAACCACGGGCAGGGGGTGGCGCTGGCGGCGCGGCTCGTGGGCGCCCGCGCCGTGGTCTACGTGCCCGCCGGCGCCCCCGACAACAAGCAGCGGCGCATCGCGCGGCACGGGGCGGAACTGCGGAGGGTGCGCGGCGGGTACGACGATGCGCACGCCCGGGCCGAGGCCTTCGCGGCCGCGACGGGCGCCGTGTACGTGCACGCCTTCAGCGACCCCGCCGTGGTCGCGGGACAGGCGACGGTGGGGCTGGAGATCTTCGGCGACCTCCCCGGCGTTCGCACCCTGGTGGTGCCCGTGGGCGGCGGCGGGCTGATCGGCGGCATCGGCGTGGTCGCGCGCGCGCTCGGGCCCGGCGTGCGCGTGGTGGGCGTGCAGACGCACGAGACGGCCGCCGTGCACGCCTCGCTCGCCGCGGGGCGCCTGGTCTCCCCGCCGTATGGGCCGACGCTGTGCGAGGGGCTGTCGGGCGACACGGACGTGGTCGCGCTGGAGCTGGCGCGGCGGGTGGTGGACGAGGTCGTCCTCGTCTCGGAAGACGCGGTGCGGCGGGCGATCCGCTGGCTCTACGTGGAAGAGGGCGTGGTGGCCGAGGGATCGGCCGCGGTGGCCGCGGCGGCGCTGCTGGAGGGCGCGGTCGAATCCCTCGAGGGCGAGGTGGCCGCGGTGCTCACCGGAAGCAACCTGGACGCGCCTCGTTTGGCGCAGATTCTTACCGAAAGCTGAATGGCCACCATCCTCCCCTTCGCCGGGATCCACCCGCGCATCCACCCCACCGCCTTCGTGGCGCCCACGGCGGTGGTGATCGGCAACGTGACGATCGAGGAAGAGGCCAGCGTCTGGTTCGGCGCCGTGATCCGCGGCGACGAGCCCGAGTTCGAGATCCGCGTGGGCGCGCGCGCCAGCATCCAGGACAACGTGGTGCTGCACGTGAGCCGGCAGGGTCCCACGCTGATCGGGGCCGACGTGACCGTGGGGCACGCGGCCGTGCTGGAAAGCTGCGTGGTGGGCGACGGCGCGCTGATCGGGATGAACGCCGTGGTGCTGCAGCGCGCCACCGTGGGCGACGCCGCCTTGATCGCTGCGGGCGCGGTGGTGGGCTCGGGGTCGACGGTGCCGGCGCGGACGATGGCGGCGGGCACGCCGGCGCGGGTCAAGAAGGAGCTGGACGGCGAGTCGCTGCGCTGGGTGACCACCAGCGCCGCGCACTACGTGGAGCTTTCGCGGAGCTACCTGGAGCAGGGCATCGGCCGCGTGGACGGCCAGAACGGGGAACGGACCACCCATGGCTGACTTCACCCGCACCGACACCCGCCCCGGCGAGGGGCCCGCGCACGATCCCGACCCCAGCCGCGCGTCGGAAGACCGGGGAGCCGAATCGCCCGCCCGCCCGCGGCCGTCCGCGGCTTCAGCCGGTAGCGAGCCGGGGGGGATGGAGGCGCTGCTGCGCACCCTCACCGAGCTCGCCGGCCCCACGGGCCAGGAGGACGAGGTGCTGGCGTGGGTGCGGCGCGCCTGGGAGCCGCTGGGCGAGGTGACCGAGAGCCCGGTGGGCAATCTCTTCCTCCACCTCCCCGGCCCCGGCAGGCGCGTCCTCCTTTCCGCGCACGCCGACGAGCTGTCGCTGATCGTGCGCTCGGTGTCGCCCGAGGGGTTCCTGCGCGTGCTCCCCGGCGAGCGCGACCAGTTCTCGTCGCCCTACTTCATCGGCTCCGTGGTGCGCGTGCTGGCCGGCGGCGGGCCGCTCCCGGGCGTGGTGGCCACCACCACCGGCCACGCCATGACGCCCGACCAGAAGACGCGCACGGTCTTCGGCTGGGACGACCTGTTCGTGGACGTGGGGCTCACCGCCGCCGAATGCGCCGAGCACGGCATCGGCGTGGGCACGAGGATGGTGTGGGACCCGGGGGTCCGCCGCATGGGCCGGCTCCTGGTGGGGAAGGCGATGGACGACCGGATCGGGGTGGCGGTGATGGTGGAGGTGGCGCGCCGCATCGCCGGCGCCCGGCGGCGCTTCGACGTCACCTTCGCGCTGACCGTGCAGGAGGAGATCGGGATGCTGGGCGCCAGCAGCGTGGCGCGCGACGGCCGCTCGTTCGACGTGGGGTTCGTGATCGACAACGGCCTGGCTGGCGACATCCCCACCGTCAACGAGGCGCACGTGCCCGTGTGCCTGGGCCTGGGTCCGGCGCTGGTGCACCGCGACTCGTCGGTCCACTACTCGCGCCGGCTGATCGGCGAGATGCACGCGGTGGCGAAGGAGCACGAAATCCCCGTGCAGGACGTGGTGCTCTTCCACTACAGCAGCGACGGGGCGCATCTGGTGCGGCAGGGGATGGAGGCGCTGCTGGTGGCCCCGCCCATCCGCTACTCGCACTCGCCCTTCGAGGCGGTGGACGTGGCCGACGTGGAGGCCGCGGTGCGGCTGTTCGAGGCCTACCTGACGGAGGCCGGCGCGGCGTGAGGAGCGGAGCGGTGCCCGACGTCGCCATCGTGGGCGGCGGGGTGATCGGGTGTGCGGTGGCCCGGTGCGCGGCGCGCGCCGGGCTTTCCGTGGTGGTGCTGGAGCGGGCGGCGTGCGGGGCCGAGGCGTCGCACGCGGCGGCGGGGATGCTGTCGCCGCTGGCCGAGGCGAATGGGCCCGGGGCGTTCCTCGACCTGCTGCTGGCCGCGCGCGGGCTCTACCCCGCCTTCGCCTCGGCGCTGCGCGAGGAGACGGGGGCCGACGTGGGCTACGCCGACGCGGGCACCCTCTTCCTGTCGCTGCGCGAGGAGGACGACGCCGAGGTGGAGCACCGCCTCGCCTGGCAGCGCGCGGCGGGGTTGGGCGTCCATCGCCTGGCGGCGGAGGAAGCGCGCGAGATGGAGCCCCCCGTGTCGCCCGCCGTCCGCTTCGCGCTGCGCTTTCCCGGCGACCACCAGGTGGACAACCGCGCCCTGGCCGCCGCGCTTCCCGCGGCCGCCGAGCGCGCGGGGGCACGGATCCGCACCGGTGCCGAGGCCGTCGCCGTGCTGCGCGACGGCGACCGGGCGACGGGCGTGGAGCTGGCGGACGGCACGCGCATCCACGCCGGCGCCGTGGTGGTGGCGGGCGGGAGCTGGGCCGGGCAGCTGCGTGGCCTCCCCCGCCCTCTCCCGGTGGAGCCGGTGCACGGGCAGCTGCTGGCGCTGGAGCCGCTTCCCCCGCTCTTCCGCCACGTGGTCGACTCGCCGCGCTGCTACCTGGTTCCGCGTGCAAGCGGCCGCCTGATCGCGGGCGCGACGATGGAGCAGGTGGGCTATCGCAAGGCGGTGACGGCGGGCGGCGTGCGGCGGCTGCTGGAGGGCGCGGCCGAGATCGCCCCCGCGCTGGAGCAGGCGCCGCTGGTGGAAACGTGGAGCGGCCTGCGCCCCGGCACTCCCGACGGCCTGCCGATCCTGGGCCGCGACCCCGAGGTGCCCAACCTCCTCTACGCCACCGGCCACTTCCGCAACGGCATCCTCCTCACCCCGCTCACCGGCGAGGCGATCGGGGCGCTGCTGGTAGGCCAGGAGCCGGCGTGGGAGCTGGGGGCGTACGGGGTGGGGAGGTTCGGGGAAGGCTGATCCGGATCCGCATGAACCGTGGTTGATCCAGGCACCGGCAGGTGTCACACAGAGGCACGGAGGCACAGAGAACTGCCTGCCTTGTCTCTGTGCCTCCGTGTCTCTGTGTGATATGACCAATTCAGTAGGAAGCGGGCCGGGCGAAAGGAGGGCGAATGGAATTCGCGGCGACAACGGCCCGAAGTCCGGTTCGCGGACTCCCTCGCCGGCATCGTCCGCCGCGACGGGACACGTGATGGCGACAGGGAACGACGACGGCACGACTGCGGATCGCGGTCGTGCCGTTCTGCCGTTGAAGCCTCCCGCTGTTTGGGAGGCTTTCCATTGTTCTAGCTTGCGGCTTCAGCCGCCCGTTTGCGATGGTTGGCCGACCCGCAGGCTCTCGCTACGCCGCGGCCGGCGAAGTCGGCGAGGTGAAAGACCAGCAGTCCACCGCCCGCCGCGCTCCGTGCCGTCGAATCGGGACGACGACGGGGCGATGAGCGACGTGGCGCCCCGAGGTCACTGCGAGTCCGTCGCCCGCCGCCTCGGCTGGCCGCGGACGAGGAGGACGGGGATGCTGCTGCGGTGGCGCACCTCGTTGGCCACGCTGCCGTAGAGCAGGTCGCTGATGAAGCGGTGGCCGTGGGTGCTCATTGCGATCAGGTCGCACCCCTCGCGCTCGGCCATCTGCACGATCTCGCGGCTGGGGTCGCCGCCGGCCAGCACGGCGTCCACCTCGATCCCCGCCTCGGCCATCCCCGCGGCCACCGAGTCGAGGTACTCGCGGTCGCGGTCCATCTCCTCGCTCTCGCGCAGGTCGAGCTGGCGCCAGGTGCGCGCCACCCACCCGTCGGCCACGTGCACCAGCAGCACGCCGGCGCCGCACACCCGCGCCAGCTTCCCTACGTGCTCCAGGATCGCCTCGTCGTAGGCGGTGTTCTCGAGCGGCACCAGAATTCGCTTGTACATGGCGGTCACCCAAGCCAGCCGCTGAAGATCTGCCACAGCAGCCACATGTTCAGCCCCGCGATCAGCACGGCCACCGTGTAGGCCAGCGCCTTGAGCCACCCGGGGTTCACGAACTCGCCCATCTTCGCCCGGTCGGAGGTGAAGTTGACCAACGGGAAGACGGCGAACGACAGCTGCATCGACAGGATCACCTGGCTCATCACCAGCAGCTTGGCCGTGCCGTCCTCGCCATACAGCACCGCCACGATCACCGCGGGAACGATGGCGATGCCGCGGGTGAGCAGCCGGCGCATCCAGGGGCGCATGCGCAGGTCCAGGAATCCTTCCATCACGATCTGCCCGGCCAGCGTGCCGGTGAGCGTGCTGTTCTGCCCGCTGGCCAGCAGCGCGAAGGCGAACACCGCGCTGGCCCCGGCCGCGCCCAGCAGCGGCGTGAGCAGGTGGTAGGCGTCCTGGATCTCGGCCACGTCGGTGTGGCCGGTCTTGTGGAAGGTGGCCGCGGCCACGATCAGGATGGCGGCGTTGATGAACAGCGCGAAGGTGAGCGCCACTGTGCTGTCGATGAAGGCGTAGCGCACCGCCTCGCGCTTGCCGGCGGCGTTGGTCTCGTAGCGCCGCGTCTGCACGATGGACGAGTGCAGGTACAGGTTGTGGGGCATCACCGTGGCGCCCAGGATGCCCATGGCGATGTAGAGCATCTGCGGGTTGCGCACCACGTCGGCGTGCGGCACGAAGCCGCCCAGCACCGCCTTCACGTCGGGCTGCGCGATGATGATCTCGAAGAGGAAGCACCCGCCCACCATGGCCACCAGCGCGATCACCAGCGCCTCGAGCATGCGGAAGCCCTTCTTCTGCAGCAGCAGCACCAGCAGCACGTCGAGCGCGGTGAGCACCACCCCCACCGCCAGCGGGATCCCGAACAGCAGGTTGAGCGCGATGGCGCTGCCGATCACCTCGGCCAGGTCGCACGCGGCGATGGCCAGCTCGCACATCACCCACAGCACGTAGCCCACGGGCTTGCTGTAGTGGTCGCGGCAGGCCTGCGCCAGGTCGCGCCCGGTCACGATGCCCAGCTTGCTGGCGAGGCCCTGCAGCAGCACCGCCATCATGTTGGAGAGCAGCACCACGCACAGCAGCCGGTAGCCGAAGGCGCTGCCGCCGGCCAGGTCGGTGGCCCAGTTGCCCGGGTCCATGTAACCCACCGCCACCAGGTACCCCGGCCCCAGGAACGCCAGGAACTTGCGCCACGGCGTGTTTCCCGTAACGGGGATCGAGCGGTACACGTCGGCCAGGCTGGGGTCCACGCGTGCGCGGCGCCACCCCTGGTCGGGGTGCGCCCCGTCGGGCAGCTCCGCGGGCGGACCCTCGGCCCGCCGTCTGGTTTTTTCAGGAAACTGGAGCATCAGCTTTCAACGTTTCAATGAGTCGTTTTAAAGTCGCTTAAACTTTTAACACGCAGGGAGCCACCGCGCAAGGGTAAGGGCTCGACACGGCCGGCCCCCGACTCGGTCGAGGGCGATGCAGAGTCTGCGCCGGAGCAGCGGGATCGCGGTGTCGGCCTCATCAACCGCGTCCGCCGCGTTCATCCGCCGGGTTCGTCCGCCGGGTTCGTCCGCCGGGTTCGTCCGCCGGGTTCTCCGCCGGTTAAAACCGGCGGCTGGCCATCGGGAAGTCCGCCTTCGCGGACTGCAGGCCGCCATCACGGCGGACCCAAGCACCGACCACACCGATGGATCCGCGTGAAGGGCTACCCACAGGCCGCGGCGACCGCCCCTCTCCCGGGCTGTTTCAGGGGAGGGGCAGCGCGGGCGAAGCCTCGCGCGGGGTGGGGGCCCCGCCAGCGCCGCCGAAGCGCACCACCTCCGCCGGGGGAAGTCCGTCGTCCCTACCCCGCCGCCGTCAGAACTGACGGACGAGAGCGGCGGATAAAATGGTTTCGGCGCGCACCACCCCAAACGCGGCGCCCCTGTCCGCGCGGGCCGGCATCCGTATAATCCCTCGCCCGCCTCGCTCCCACCCCGGCGCGTCCATCCATCCCCCACCCGGCCGAAAGATCCCCGTGCCCGCTCCCATCCAGCAAACCCCCGGGATGTCCGAGTCCGACCGGCTCGAAACCTTCTGCGACGGCGTGTTCGCCATCGCCATCACGCTGCTGGTGCTGGAGATCCGCGTGCCCACCGCCCAGCAGGTCCACGCCGCGGGCGGGCTGCTGCACGCGCTGCGCGGGCTGTGGCCGTCGTACCTGGGCTACGTGCTGGGCTTCCTCACCATCGGGATCATGTGGACCAACCACCACGCCATCTTCCAGTACGTGCGCCGCACCGACCGCTACTTCCTGCTGGTAAACGTGCTCTTCCTGCTCACCATCTCGTTCGTCCCCTTCCCCACCGCCGTGCTGGCCGAGTACCTCCCCGAGCCCGCCGAGCGCGGCGACGCCATCGTGCTGTACAGTGCGGTGATGGTGGCCATGGCGCTCACCTACAACGCCGTGTGGTGGTACGCGGTGCGCGGCGGCCGGTTTCTGGAGCCCGACGCAGACATGCAGGCCGTGCGCACCATCAGCCGGCGCTACCTGATGGGGCCGCCGGCCTACGGCGCCGTTCTGGTGCTGGCGTTCTTCGCGCCGTGGGCCGCGCTGGCGGGCCACGCGCTCCTCGCGCTCCTCTACCTCCTCCCCGAGCGCGGCCGGTGAGGGCAGTGCTGGACACGGGCGTGCACGGGAATTGAAGGGGCTCGCGCCGCATGGACCGACCTGAACCTCCGCGGGCTCCGCTTCCCACCGGCGCGCCGATCCCCGCCACCGACGTCGAGAACCCCACCTCGTCCGCCGCCCCCGAGCCCGAGGCCGCCGCCGGCCCGCGGCGGATGCTGCGCGCGCTGCAGTCGCGCAACTACCGGCTCTACTTCAGCGGCCAGGGCGTGTCGCTGGTGGGCACGTGGATGACGCGCATCGCCACCAGCTGGCTCGTCTACCGGCTCACCGGCTCGTCGCTGCTGCTGGGCGTGGTGAGCTTCGCGGGGCAGATCCCCACCTTCATCCTGGCCCCGTTCGCCGGGGTGCTGGTGGACCGGGTGAACCGCCACCGGCTGCTGGTGTGGACGCAGGTGCTGGCCATGCTGCAGTCGTTCGCCATGGCCGTCCTGGCGCTCACGGGGCTGATCACCGTGCCGCAGGTGATCGCCCTGTCGCTGTTCCAGGGGCTGATCAACGCCTTCGACATGCCCACCCGCCAGGCCTTCCTGGTGGAGATGGTGGACCGGCGCGAAGACCTGTCCAACGCCATCGCCCTCAACTCGTCGCTGGTGAACGGGGCGCGGCTGCTGGGGCCCTCCATCGGCGGGATCCTGATCGCGGCGGTGGGCGAGGGGTGGTGCTTCTTCATCGACGGCGCGAGCTACCTGGCGGTGATCGCGTCGCTGATGATGATGCGGGTGCCCAGGGCCGAGGCGCCGCCGCGGCGGGCCGGGCGCGGGCTGCAGCAGATGAAGGAGGGCTGGAACTACGTGACGCGCTTCTCGCCGGTGCGCTCGATCCTGCTGCTGCTGGCGCTGGTGAGCCTAATGGGGATGCCGTACACGGTGCTGATGCCCGTGGTGGTGCGCGAGGTGCTGCACGGCGGCCCGGCCGTGCTGGGGATGATGATGGCGGCCAGCGGCGTGGGCGCCCTGTGCGGGGCGCTGTACCTGGCGCAGCGCACCACGGTGCTGGGGCTGGGTCGGGTGATCGTGGCGATGGCGGGGCTGTTCGGCGCGGGGCTGGTGGCGTTCTCGTTCAGCCGCGTGGCCTGGCTGTCGGCGGCGTGCCTGGTGCTGGTGGGCTTCGGGATGATGGTGCAGATGGCGTCGAGCAACACCATCATCCAGACGGTGGTGAGCGACGAGATGCGCGGCCGGGTGATGAGCTTCTACAGCATGGCGTTCATGGGGATGGCGCCGTTCGGCGGGCTGCTGGCGGGCGCGCTGGCGCACCGCATCGGCGCGCCGCGGACGGTGGCGGTGAGCGGCGTGGCCTGCGTGCTCGCCGCCACCTGGTTCGCCACCCGCCTCCCGTCGCTGCGCGAGGTGATGCGCCCCGTCTACCGCGAGATCGGCATCCTCCCGCCGCTCGAGCCGCTGGAGGAGACGGCGTAGGTCCACCTCGCGCGCGGGAAGCGGGAGGCGGCATCTCCGGCGGCGGACTGCATGTTTCACACGGAGACGGAGTCCGCGGAGTCAGGGGAGCCGGATTCGATCGACTTCCGTGGACCCGCGGAGAGTCGGAACTCCCAGCCCCAACACCCCTCTCGGTCCTCGTCGATGCTCAAGCACATCGATCACCTCCCTCCGATGCACGACGTGGATCGGGCGATCGCCATCCGCTGCCCGAAGTGCGGGGGCGAGGCGGCGCTGTCGGAGGCGTACGGCAGAGTGAACGGCGCCGCCGCGCACGCCGCCGCGGCCGACCCCAACGTCAGCGGCGTGTGGGTGCACAGCTCGTACTTCGTGGTCCACGCCCCCCGGCTGCTCTCGTGGAACGAGATCTCCAGCACGCGCAAGCGCGGCGAGACGTGGGGGATCTGCCGTTGCGGGGCCTGCGGCCACATCGACAAGCACCGGCTCGACTGGCCGGCCGACGCCTACTACGCGGCGTCGATCCGCGGCCGCACGCTGTGGGCTTGGACGCGCGCGCACGTGGTGGCGCTGCGGAAGTTCGTGGCCGGCGAGCGGCGCGACCGGCGCCAGCTGGAGGGGCTGCCCTACGGCATCGCGCGGTACGTCAAGCGCGTGCCCGCCGAGATCCTGTTCGCGAAGAACCGCGCCGAGGTGGTGAAGAAGCTCGACCGGCTCCTGGCGCATGGCCCCGAGCCCCGCGCCGTGCCCAGCCGCCCCGACCCGCGCGCCGCACCGATCATCCGCTGACGGCATACGCCGCGCGAGAAGACCCGGCACCGGGTCCGCCTGGTTCCTCCCGGTGCTGCGCGACGCAGGCACACGGATGGCGCCAACCTTGCCGGATCGGGCTCGCCCACCGATCATCCGTGGCGCCGCGCTCACGATCCCAAGAGGACGAACCAGTCACGCACCCGCGACTCCGTGATGAGAACGACCGGCCACCTGCGCGCGACGTCCGGCACCCCATCCGATCCCTTCGCCCGCCCGGTGAGCCGATGAGCGAGGCCGCGCCGCCCGCGCCACGCGCCTTCGGCCCGTACACCCGCCGCGCGGTGCGGCCGGTGGACGTGTGGAGAGTGCACGGGTGGCGGGTGAAAGCCTACTCCATCGCCGCGCACGGCCACCATGCGCGCGGAGAGCTGGTGGACGCGATGCGGAAGCTGGTCGCGGCCCGGCTCCCCCGCCCCGCCCTGTCCGACGCGCACCACGGTGCCGCCTTCGCCTGCGCGCACGACGGCGACGGCGGCGAGTTCGTCTTCCTGTGCTGGTGGGAGTACGAGAACGAGCTGGCGCACGTGGTGTGGGGCGGCGCGAAAGGCAGCGGCCTTCCCGAGCGCGGCACGCACCAGACGCGCAGCTGCGTGTGGGAGGCCGCCGTGCTCTGCCACGAGCACAGCGCCTGGCTGCGCCACGTGCTCGCCAACCCCGCGGGGCCCGACCTGGACCGCTACTTCGCCGACATGATGAGCGAGGACGTGTAGGCTCTGCGCGTTCGACGCTGGCAGGGGACCAGACCCCGTCGAGGTCTGATCTCGCGATGGAAGATGATGCACGAGCCGCCGCCCGGGATCCGGGCGGCGGCTCGTTCGCTCACTCCGACGTGGACGGCTAGCGGCGTCCCCGCAGCAGGCCGCGGATGGGGCCGGGGAGCAGCTCGGCGGCGCTGTCCAGCGCTTCGAGCAGCGTGTCCAGCGTCTCGGCGTCGCCCTCCCAGTGGTCTTCCAGCACCTCCTCGCCGGCGTTGGAGAGGAGACGGCTGAGGGCCAGCGCCACCAGGAACAGGTCCTCCACCTCGCCCAGCCCGGGGATCCAGTCGGGGATCACGTCGGCGGGAAGCGCGGCGTACACCAGCACGCCGGCCACCAGCGCCTTGTCGGTCTTGGACACGCGCGGGTCGCGTGCCAGCCCCCACAGCAGCTTGCCGAAGGAGGGGATGTCGCGCACCAGCGAGCGCACCCAGTCGTGCTCCCACAGCGAGCGCGACGAGCCTCCGCGGGCGGGTGTGCGGCTCGACGCACCCGACGCGCGGCCGGATGCGGCCGAGGCGCGGCGCGGGCGGGCCGCAGGACCGGTGCTGCCGGTGCCGCCGGTGCGCGGGCCCACCAGGTCGTCGTCGTCCTCTTCGTCCCGCGGGCGGCTGCGCACCGGGATCTTCTTCCTTGACTGAGCCATCCGTCCCCTCGCGTGTGGGTCTAGCGCGGATCAGCCCGTGGCCTGGCCGGGCCGCGGGTCCGTGTCGGGCTGCCTGGGCGGCGGCAGCTGCGGCGGCGGCGGTTCGTCGTCGCGCGGGGTGATCACGCTCTCCACCTCGCGGATCACCGTGCGTCCCGCCTCGGTGATGCCCGACATCACGCGCCCCGCCGTGCCCATCACCCCCAGCGCGCCCTTGATGGTGCCGAACGCAAGCCCCTGGCCGCGCATCTTGTCTTCCAGCAGCTCGCTGAACTTCTGGAAGGCGCCGGGCTCGCGCACGTTCTCGCGCGCGTATTTCGAAGACAGGAACTCGAGGTAGTCGAGCGCCTGGTAGATCTGCGCCTCGGGCAGCGCCTCGATGTTGCGCATCAGCCGGGCGCGCAGCAGGTCGTGCATGGTTCGGGCCTTCGGGTGCAGCGAGGGTGCCGCGGGGCGCGATTTCCATGCCCCCGCGCGGCGAATGTGGAGTGGCTCCCTGCATGGTACGCGCCCGCACACCCGCGGGTTTCGCGCAATCTGGCCGGCACCGGCGGTCCCGGCAATCGCGGGACGTACGTGTTGCGACTCCGCGGGTCCAAATCTAACTTGCGGCGTTCCCGACGGCGTACCGACGCGAATCGGCCCGCGCTCCCCACCGGTCCCGGTCGCCACGCCCAGCCCCGCCCCGCCCCGTTGATCCACCGCGCCGCCCGCCGGAGCTTCGCCCGCACGCTGATCCCCTTCGTCCTGCTCCTGCCCGCGGTGAACCCCGCGGCGGCGCAGGAGCGCGCGGGACACGACGGGCTGGTGTGGGCGGGCGCCGGCGTGGTGCTGGCCGGCTCGGCGCTGCTCGACCGGGCCATCGAGCGCCGCGTTCCCGAGGGGGGCGGCACGCGCTGGGAGTGGGCGTCCGACCGGCTCAACTACGGCGGCCGCCCGCAGCTCGCCGCCATTGCGCTGGGCGCGGCGTGGGCGGGCGGCAAGCTGGCCGGCTCGCCGGCCACGTCGCGGGCGGCCGAGCACGTGGGCGCCGCGCTGCTGGCGTCGGGCGTGGCCAACGGCGCGCTCAAGTTCGGCGTGGGGCGCGAGCGGCCGTCGTTCACCGACGAGCCGGGCCGCTTCCGCCCGTTCAACCGAAAGGACCGCTGGCAGTCGTTCCCCTCTGGCCACGCCACGGTGGCGTTCTCGCTCGCCGCGTCCATCAGCGAGGAGGCGCGCAGGCCCTGGGTGACGGCGGCAACCTACGGCACGGCCGCGCTGGTGGGGTGGTCGCGCGTGTACGAAGACCGGCACTGGGCCAGCGACGTGGTGGCCGGCGCGGTGGTGGGCGTGGCCACCAGCCGCTGGACCATCGGCCGCCTGCACGCCCGACACCCCTCGGCCGACGGCGCCGCGGCGGCGCCCTCGGTGGCGTTCACGCCGCTCCCTGGTGGCATCGCGGTCAGCATCACGCGCTGATCGGGCGCGCGGCCGATGTCGATCGACGCGTGCTGGGGCGCCCCCCGCGCGAATCCGCGTCCTGATCCATCTCCCTGGATCGTTCTGATCGGACGTGGAGGACGGGATGCGGAGTGATTCAGCACTCAGCACCCAGCACCCAGCACCCAGCACTCAGCACTCAGCACTCTTCGCCCGTCGCAGTACCTCGGTCATCCCCCACCCGCACAGGACCCCACCATGCGCCGAACCCTGTTCCTGCTCGCCACGCTCTCGCTGGCGGCCGTGGTACCCGCCGCCGCGCAGGCCCGCAACGCATCGTCGGGCGGGCGCGGCGGCGACTACTACTTCCGTCCCGACGCGCCGTTCAAGCGCGCGGTGCTGCCGGGCACGGTAGATCAGGTGCTGCAGGCGCTCCCCGAGGCGTACCGCCGGCTGGGCTTCGCCGTGACGCCCGCCGCCAACCGCGACACCATGCAGAAGGACCTGGTGACGCAGTACATGCAGGTCGGCGGGCAGCTGTACCCCGGCGAGGCCAACTCGCTGTACTTCGAGTGCGGGCGCAACTCGGTGGCCGGCCCGCTGGCCGACAACGGCGACATCACCTTCGCCATGCTCTCGCGGGTGCAGCAGAACGAGCAGGGCGGCACCGAGGTGCTCACGCAGGTGACCGCCCGCGTGACCCGGCGCGACGCATCGCGGTACCCGGTGGACTGCATCAGCACCGGCAAGCTGGAAGACACCCTCGCGCAGTTCACCGCGCAGCAGCTGCAGGCGGGCGCGGTGGAGGTGAGACGGACGCCCTGAGCCATCGTGGCTCGGTGGGCAGCCACCGTCGTTCGAATTCCCGTCCCCGGCCGCGCGAAACCATCGCGACGAAACACCTCTCGCAGGCCGGCAGAACGCACCTCCCCCGGGCTGTTATGGGGGAGGGGGAGCGCGGGCGAAGCCTCGCGCGGGTGGGGGTCGCGCCGGTCCCGCCGACTCGCCGTGATCCACGACGCGCTCCCGCACCCGTTCGCGCTTCCATCCCAGGCGGCGATCCCCACGGATCGCCGCCTTCGCGTTCACCTCCATCCCAACGCTGTGGCGCCGGGGTGGGCGCGGGCCTAGTTTTGAGGGCAACCCGTAGCTGCACCGCGACCGAAAACGACCGGACGGACTGGCCCTCATGCCCATATATCCGCTGAAGCAGCTGGACCCCGCGCGCGAGAGCGTGGAGCTGTACGACCGCTGGCTGGCCGAGCTCGGCGAAGCGCTGGAGCGCGGCGACGACCGCTGGGAGCTGTGCCGCAGCGTGCTCACCGGCATCTTCCACCCGGAGCTGGCCGGGGTGGATCCCGCCACGCTCCCGCTGCCCGCGCGGGTGGCGCTGGCGCAGATGGACGCGCGCAACATCACGCTGGAGCCCGAATACTACGCCGAGGTGGATGTCGAGAAGTTCGACGAGCGCAAGCCGCTGCTGTGGATGTGGCAGATGTTCGACAAGAGCCCGCTGGGGCAGAACATCCACCTGGGCGTGCGCTTCCGGCGCACCCTGGCGCCGTACATCTTCAAGCGCGTGGGCCGCAACTTCAAGTGCTTCCACTACGTGGAGTTCAGCTACGGCTACAACCTGGAGGTGGGCGACGACGTGGTGGTGCACCGCAACGTTCTGCTGGACGACCGCGGCGGCATCGTGCTGGGCAACGGCGTGAGCATCAGCGACTTCGCCAACATCTACTCGCACACGCACTCCATCGTGGACCAGCGCGACGTGAGCAACCTGAAGACGGTGCTCGACGACGGCGTGCGCATCACCTACCACGCCACCGTGCTGGCCGGCACGCACGTGGGCGAGAACGCCATGGTGGGCGCCATGGCCGTGGCCACCAAGGACGTGCGCCCCTTCCACGTGAACGTGGGCATCCCCGCCAAGTCCGTCCGCGTGAAGCCCAACGCCCCGCCCGAGGCCTACAAGCTGACGCTGCGCAAAGGCGAGGACGCGTCACTGGGCGACGCGAGCGCGGCGGCCGCGGCCGAGGGGGCGGGAGAGGGCTGAGCGGGTACGAACGACGATGGGCGCGCCCGCGGGTGAGCCGCCCCGTGCGCGCATCCCGTCGTGGGTTTCTCTGAGCATGGATGAAAGGCAGTTCCGATGATCGATAGCCATCCGGCGGGCGCGACCATTTCGGTCGAGACCGCCGACCCGGTGAACGCGGCGATCCTGGCCGTGTCGGAAGACCGGCTGCAGGGCTTCCAGGAGCACCCCTTCCACGAGATCGCGCGGCTGAGCGGGGTGGAGCTCGGCACGGTGCTGGAGCGCATCCGCGCGATGCTGGCGGCCGGCACCATCCGCCGCGTGCGGCAGACGCTGATGGCCACCAACCTGGCCCCCGGCGCCCTCGTCGCCTGGGAGGTGCCGGCCGAGCGGCTGGACGAGGCGTTCGACTTCATGTTCCGCGAAGACCCGTTCTCGGGCCACGTGGTGATCCGCTCCACCGACCGCGAGACCACGGGGTCGAAGTACCGGCTGTGGACCACGCTCAAGGTGCCGCAGCGCTTCAGCATGCAGAAGCACGCCGAGTACCTGGCCTCGCGGACCGGAGCGCTCTCGTTCAAGCTGCTCCCCGCGCGGGCGCTGTTCACGCTGGGCGTGGGCCACGTGCGCCGCCGCGGCCTGGAGCCCGGCGCGCGGTCGGACGAGCCCGGCGCGGTGCAGGACACCAACATCGTGGAGCTGAGCGAGCTGGAGTGGCGCGTGCTGATGGCCCTCAAGCGCGAGCTGGAGGTGGACGAGGTGCGCGAGAACCCGTGGACCGCCCGCGCCGAGGAGGCGGGTGTGCCGCTGCAGACCTTCGTGGAGGTGGCGCGCGGGCTCAACGAGCGCAAGGTGATCGGCCGCTTCTCCACCTTCCTCGAGCACTACAAGCCCAACGCGGCGGGCGAGCGCGTGACCCGCTACAACGCGCTCTTCCACTGGCAGGTGCCGCCGGGGCGCGAGATGGACGCCGGGCGCGAGGTGGGGCGCCATTACGTGATGACCCACGCCTACTGGCGCGAGGGCGGCCCCGAGTTCGGCGGCGTGAACGTGATGGGCGTGGCGCACGGCACCGAGAAGGACGCCGTGCTGGCCCACAAGGCCGCCATCGACCAGCACCTGGAGGAAGCGGGGATCCACGTGGGCTACACCAACGTGTTCTGGGGCGGCCGCAGCGAGATCAAGCCCAGCGAGATCTCGCCCTTCGCTTACGAAGAGTGGTGTCGCGAGGTGGGGCTGGACCCCGACCAGATGCGCGGCTGACGCGGGCGGCGGCCGGTGAGCGGATGCTCGCCGGCCGCTTTCATTTCGCGGCAGACGGGGGACGCACCTGTTTCCACCGCCTGCCACCGCGCGACAGTCCGCTTTGACTGGACGTCGATCGGACGCAGATGCCCCAATGCTCCCCATCGCAGCCGCCGAGTACACCTGTGCCCTGTGCGGCGCCGTGGCTGGGCGCGTCGAGGTGGTGCATTCGCCCACGCCCATGGGGCGCCGGCTGGTGCACTCGGTGTTCTGCTCCATGTGGCAACAGGCTTCGCCCGACGCCACCCATGCACGGGCGGCCGAAGTGCTCCGCGGCGGAAGCCCCGGCGCGCTGTGGGCGCTGAACGCCGAGTGGGCTCCCTTATTCTGCCCCGAGTGCGACGCCTGCTATTGCCGCGCCCACTGGCGGGAGCAGATGGAGTTCGACGAGGGTTTCTACGACTGCACCTTCGGAACCTGCCCCCACGGCCACACCCGCATGCTGGACGACTGAGGCGACTCGTTCCCCGGGTGGCCGATTTGATGCGAATGATTTGCGATAGCGCCGGACTTTGCCGCCATGTCTACCCTTCGAAACGGCAGATCTCCGAACTTTTTTTCGCAATCCGGGTAAGCCATGCGCGTGCAAGCCCGTACGCAAGTGGACATTGTACGGAAACGAGTCACTGCGGGTCCATCCGTTTGATCTGGCTCCACTTGCCCGGTCCTCGCACAAAGTAATCATTTCGGAGCGGGAGCACGTCAATGTGCTTGCGCTTTTGCTTTGGCGTGAGCAAACTTCAGGCATGAACAACCTCGCAATCCCCCTGAACGAAAAGCAGGTCGACCTTCTCCGCCACCTGTACCGCCAGACGGGCCCCGTGCTCACGGACAACCTGGATGGCCGCGTGGTGCGCGCGCTGCGCTCGCGCGGGATGGTGGAAGAGAAGGGTGGGTGGCTCAGCCTGACCGACTCTGGCCGCACCGAGTTCGAGAAGCTCCGCCGGCGGCGCGTGGCCAGCCCGCACGCCGAGGTCGCCAGCCCGCGCGCCTCGCGCGCCGAGGCGATCATCCGCGCCGTGGAGGCGCTGGAGCTGGCGCTGCCCCGCAACGCCGAGGTGATGGTGGGCGACATGCCCGCCTATGCCGACGACGTGGTGCAGGGCCTTCGCGGCTACGCCCGGCAGCTGTCTCGCGCCTGACCCACCCCGCAACACCTGCAACGCAAAAGATGCGGACGAAGCCCCTCGCTTCGCCCGCATCTTCGGCTGCCTGTATCTTCCCGGCTCTCCACCAGTATCTGCCCACCTCGGGCGCGGAATTGAATCCCCAGCAAGCGCGACGGGAAGAGTCGCACGCAGCGTGAAGCCGTAACCGCAGCATCCCTGCGGCACACCAGCCTTTCCCGCGCACCTCGACTTGCGGCGGCGAGTCCGCGAAGGCGGACTTCGTGCCGTCGTTGCCGCGAATTCATTCGCCCCGCATCGCCGGCGCCCGCGTCTCGCACGTACCCCCAGCTCGGCTGGATCCCGAATCTCCTCCGGCGGCACATGCCGCTCAGCCTGTCCTCATCGCCAGAAGTTGAGCAGCGTGGTGATGACGACGGCGTTGGTGAAGTCGATGAAGAACGCGCCGACCATGGGGACGACCAGGAAGGCGCGCGGCGCGGGGCCGTAGCGCTCCACCATGGCCTCCATGTTGGCCACCGCGTTCGCCGTGATCCCCAGCATGAACCCGCAGAACCCGCCGGCGATCACCGCCGCCTCGTAGTCGCGCCCCATCAGCCGGAACACGCCCACGCAGATCACGGCCACCATCGCGATCTGCGCCGCCACGATCACCAGCAGCGGCACGGCCACGCCCACCAGCTCCCACAGCTTGAGCGTCATCAGCGCCATGGTGATGAACAGCGCGAGCGCCACGCCGCCCACGTCGTTGATGCTGCGCTGCGACAGGCCGATCCAGCGCGTGCGCTCGTCAACGTTGCGCACCACGGCGGCCACCAGCATGGCACCGATGTAGGCCGGCAGCCTCACGCCCAGCGCCGTGATCCCCAGGCTCACCCACGAGCCCACCCACATCGTCACCAGGATCACCACCACGGTCTTGAGCAGCACGTAGGCTTCGCTGTCCTCGCCCCGTGGCGGGCGGCTGGGGGCCTCCACCCGCTCGAGGCGCGCCTCGCCCGCGGCGGCGGGCGAGATCGCCGGCGTCTCCACAGGCGTCTCCACTAGCGGCTCGGCCGGCGTGGCCACGCGCAGCGGGCGCAGGCCGTTGTGCTCCACCAACCAGGTGGCGATGGGCCCGCCGATCAGCCCCGCGGTGATGATGCCGATCATCGCCGAGGCGACGGCCACGGTGGAGGCGGCCGGCACCCCCACGGCGGCGAAGTCGGGCGCGAAGGCGAGGCCGGTGGCGGGGCCGCCGGCCAGCGTGACCGACCCGGCCAGCACCCCCATCAGCGGGTGCACGCCCAGCGGCAGGGCCAGCAGCATCCCCAGCGCGTTCTGCATCACCGCCACCAGCGTGGCCAGCCCCAGGCACAGCAGCACCTGCGGCCCGCCGCTGCGCAGCAGCGACACGCTGGCGCCGAAGCCGATGGTGGTGAAGAACGCGATCATCAGCGGCGCCTGCAGCGTGGTCTCGAAGGCGAGGAGCTGCACCCCGGCGCGCCGCGCTACAAGGATCACCAGGGCCACCAGCAGCCCGCCGATCACCGGCGCCGGCACGTTGTTGCGCGCCAGCGGCGGCACCGCGCGCCGCACGCCGTAGCCCACGAACAGCGCGAGGCCCGCGAAGGCCACCGTCTGGACCAGATCCAGCTTGAGCAAGGAGATACCGGCCGTGTGGCGGGGATGGGAACGAGACCGCGGGAAGAGATGGCGTGACGATCGGCGACACGTCAACGCTGGCGACGGGGCGCCGCGCGTCGACGGATCATCGTGCGTGGCGGCTGGCACTCACCCGAACGAAGGCGACCGGTACTGCTGATCGCCTCTTTCCGACCTCTCCCGAACTGCGGGAGAGGTGACGGCGTTCATGGCGTCCTGTCGCCCCGAACTATCAGAAGCTGGTGTTGAACACCGGCAGCAGGCGCAGACCCTTGGGGTTGCCGCGGACGTAGTTGAGCACGCCCACCTGCACGCCGTGGAGCTCGCGGGCGTAGTTGAACAGGCCGATGGTGATGCCGCGCTGCGGGCCGCGCACGTCGTTCCACGCGGAGACGGAGAGACCCTGGAGCGCGGAGGTGTGCATCCGCGCCCCGGCGAGCGCCAGGCCGCGCACGCGGTCGGCGTCGATCCCCAGCCCGCCCACCGTCACGCCGCTCACGCTGTCGGCCAGCAGCGCCAGCCCGGCGCCCTGCACGCCGTTCAGGCGGTGGCCCACCACCACGAGGCCGCCCGCGACCAGCCCGTGCGACTCGCCCTTGACCGCGGTGGCGCCCAGGGAGAGGCTGGCGCCGTTGAGCACGCCGTCGGTGTAGGCGGCGATGAGGCCCAGGCTGGCGCCCGTGTGGCGGCCCTCCACGATGCTCACCAGCCCCGCGGAGGTGATGCCGCGCACGTCGCCCTCCGAGAGCACCACCAGCCCCGCCGACGCGACACCGTCGATGCCGTGGTCGCCCACCACCGCGATGCCACCCAGACCCACGCCGCGCAGGTGCTGACGGGCCAGCGTCACCAGCCCGGCCGCGGCCACGCCGTTGATCTGGTCCGTCGCGACCACGCCCAGCCCGCCCAGCGCCGCGCCGTTGATGCGTTGCGCCACGGGCGCCAGCAGCCCCACGGCCACCCCGTTCATCTCGAACTGGGGGTTCCGCCTGGGCTTCCACACGGTGAGGTTGACGCCGTTCACCTGGCGCACCTGGTGGTCGCTGGCGTTCAGCCGCAGGCCCGTCCACTGGCGCGAGTTGCCGATGCTGATCCCCACGCCGTCCGCGCCCAGGTTCAGCGCGCGGTGGCTTGCCGGCGGCTCGGGTACGGTGTCGGCCTGCGCGCGCGCCGGCGTGGCGAGCGCGCAGGCGGCCAGCAGGGCGAGCGGGAGCGCCGCGAGGCGCGGGTGCATCGTCACGGGCGTCGTGCGGGGCTGCGGGTGGAGCGTGGAGCGGCTCGCCGGCGGGGGAGGATCACGGCCCCTCCGCGCTTTCGGTCCAGGCGGTGAGGCGGTGGAGCAGCGCGTCGATGCGGGCGCGCAGCTCCAGGTCGTCCAGCCGCTCCGACGCCTCGGCCAGGTAGTGGATCATCAGCCCGATCTCGCCCTGCGCCAGCTCTTCGGCGAAGAGCGCGGGGTCGAGCCCCAGGTCCCACGCGGCGGTGGTGACGGCGCTCACGCACAGGTCGGCGAGGTCGCCGCCGGCCGCGGCCGCGTCGGGGAGGGCGTGGGGCTGCATGGGCCCTACGGCCGCGCGGGGGGAGCCGCCGGCGGAGCGGCGGGCGGCGCCGTGGGCGCGGCCGGCACCCGCGCCGCCCCGGCCTGCGCGGCGGCGCTGTTCGCTGCGCGGCGCTGGGCGGCGGCCATGCGCAGCCCGCTCAGCATCCCCTGGATCTCGTCGTTCAGCCGCACCTTCCACGTGCCGCCGCTGCGCCGCTCGGTGATCACCGACACCTGGCTGAGGGCGGCGGCGCCCGGAGGCGCCCCGGCCGGCACGGGGGCGTTCACGCGGTACACCACGTAGGCGCTGTCGCCCTCCTGCACGTGCCCCATCACCCGGAACGCGGCCGACGACAGGAACTGCGCCATCCCCTGGCGCTGGCCGATCACGTTGGCGGCGAAGCGCTGGTACACCATCACCGGCGACAGCGCCCGCAGCTCGGTGGCCGAGCCCACGCCAAAGACGGCGCGCAGCCCCGCGGTGGAGGTGTCGCTGGCGGCCACGTCGAGGAAGGCGGCCTTCATCGAATCGAGCTCGGCGGCGTCCATGAGCGTGGCGTTGGCCGCCCAGTCCTGCGCCTTGAGCGTCTGCAGGAAGCGCTCGGCCACCTGCTCGGGCGTCTGCTGCTGCGCGGCCACCCGGACGGGCAGGGCCAGCGATGCGAACGCGAACGCCGCGGCAGCGGCGAGACCCTTCATCTTCTTCATGCGTGGTATGACCCGGTCATTGGTGAAGCGGTCAGCAAATGCCGGGATGGGCCGGCGTGCGTGTGGAAGCATACGAGCCGCGCCTGCGGCGGTAACCAGACGGAGCCCAGCGCGGGCGGTGCCGGACGATGTCGGCGGCAGCCCGCGGAGCCGGACGATCCCGGCGGTTGCCCGCGCCGACTTCTCCGTGTGAAACGATGCGAGTGAACTCGCGGCTACAACGGCACACAGTCCGCCTTCGCGGACTTCAACGACAAAGGTCCTGATCGCGGCTGCCGACCTGGGGCGAGAACAGGCCGGCAGGCTGACCCTTGCCCCTTGTCCCCTGTCCCCTGTCCCCTATCCCCCGCCCTACCGCGCGGGCCGCAGCGCGGCGAACTCGGCGTCGGCGTTCCAGCGCGGCAGCTCGGCACCGTTGGCGATCTGGGTGGCGAAGTCGAGCACCAGCGTGGAGAGCTGCACGGCGCCGGCCAGGTCGAAGTCGGCGCGGTACTCGTCGCTGGGCTGGTGGTAGCGGTGCGCGTTGTAGTCCTCTTCCTGCTGCGTGCCCCAGCCGGCCGGCTTCCCCTCGTACTCGCTCCCCGCGCCGATGGACACGGCGGGCACGCCCACCTTGGCGAAGGAGAAGTGGTCGGAGCGGTAGAAGTAGCCGCGCTCGGGGTGGTCGTCGGCGGTGATGCGCCAGCCGCGGCCGCCGATCATCTGCCCGAAGCTGGGGCCCAGGCTGCTCTTGGTGTCGCCAAGCAGGCGGAAGTCGCGGGTGGCGCCCAGGATGTTGCCGCCGTCCACGTTGAGGTTGGCCACGATGTTGGCCGCCGGCACGGTGGGGTGCTGCGCGAAGTAGGCCGAGCCCAGCAGCCCGCTCTCCTCGGCCGTGACGAAGACGAACACCAGCGAACGCTTCGGCGCCGGCCGCATCGACGCCGCGTGGGCGATGGCCAGCAGGTCGGCCACGCCCGAGGCGTTGTCCTCGGCGCCGTTGTAGATGGAGTCGCCGTTGACCGCCGGGCCGATGCCCAGGTGGTCCCAGTGGGCGGTGAGGGCCACGTACTGCTGGCCCAGCGCGGGGTCGCCGCCGGGGATCACCCCCACCACGTTCTCGCTCTCCAGGTGCTGCACGGTGCTGCGCAGGCCCACGTCCAGCATGATGCCGGTGGCCACCGGGCGGAACGAGCGCTGCGCGGCCTGCTGCCGCATCCGCCCCAGGTCGAGCCCCGCCTGCCGCAGCAGCGAGGTGGCCGCGCTGTCGGTGATCCAGCCGCGGAAGGCGAGCGGCGCGGGGAGGCTGGGGTCGCGCGGCACCATGCGCTGCTCGCCGCTCCACGAGCCCACCACGGTGTGCCACGGGTAGCCCGCCTGCTCGGCGGTGTGCACGATGAGCATGCCCGCGGCGCCGCGGCGCTCGGCCTCCTCGAACTTGTAGGTCCAGCGGCCGTAGTAGGTCATCGCCCGGCCGCCGAAGAGGTTGGGCTCGCCGGCCGGCGCGGGCGGGTCGTTCACCAGCACCAGGAGGATCTTCCCCTTCACGTCCATGCCCTTGAAGTCGTCCCAGCGATACTCGGGGGCGGCGGCGCCGTAGCCCACGAACACCACCTCGCCGCGCGCGGCGGCCTGGGGCGAGGCGCTGCCGTTCCACACCACCACGTCCTCCGGGTGGCGCAGCGTGGCGGTGGCCTTGCCCGTGGCGCTCACCCGCACGCTCCCCGGCGCCGAGGCCACCACGTCGATGGGCACGCGCTGGAAGTAGCTGCCGTCGGGCACCCCCGAGCGCACGCCGTAGCTGCGCAGCTGCGAGGCGATGTACTGCGCCGCCAGCCGGCCGCCGCGCGTGGCCGGAGCGCGCCCCTCCAGCAGGTCGCTGGACAGGAAGCGCAGGTGCGCGTCGATCTCGTTGGCGGTGATGCCCGCCGGGCCTTGGGCCCGCGCCGTGCCGGCCGCCAGGGCGGCGCAGGCCAGCGCCAGCGAAAGGGTGCGTGTGGCTCGCATGGGATCCTGCATGGAGTGGCGTGTGCTCGCGCGCCGCGCGCACCCCGCGCGCGGCGCCGGGAAGCTAAGCGGCGGGCGGTAGATGGCGAAAGTGCGGGCTGGGTTTCTTCGCGGCGATCACCGCTGCTCGAGGCGGGTGATCGTGCGAAGGATTCATGGCGATGGAGGCCGGCGCCGGTGGGGAGGCCCCGCATCGAGCGGGGCAGGTTCCTGCGTGGGGAATATGCGACTGAAGTCGCGGCTACCACGGCACGCAGTCCGCCTTCGCGGACTTCACCCCGGGCCGGCATCCGCGCGGGTGGCGAGGTCCGGTCGAGGGGTCAGCCGATGCCGAAGCCGAGCTGGTCGTCGGGGGGCGAGGGCGGGGCGGCGCGGTCCTGCGCGTCGATCCAGCGGGCGATCACGCGCACGACGTATCGCCGTTCATCCTCCGTCAGCTCGCGGCCCTTGGGAATGGAGTGCCATTTCGCGAGGCAGCCGCGGCAGCAGGTGCCGGTGGC
>Ga0070686_100000031_pt1 | contig 115929 bp, 92 predicted proteins | sample KBSS23LmetaG_FD_65654 | JGI IMG/M metagenome (GOLD analysis project Ga0070686, IMG submission 65654) | Switchgrass rhizosphere microbial communities from Kellogg Biological Station, Michigan, USA - KBS S2-3L metaG | ecosystem: Host-associated > Plants > Roots > Rhizosphere ...
TGGCCGCCCATTCGGCGGGGCTGGTGGCGCTGAGCGGATGCCCCCGCGGGCGCATCCCCAGGCTCCTCGCCGGCGAGCGCTGGGCCCACGCCCGCGCCGAGGCCGGCCGGCTGCGCGACGCGTTCGGCGACCGGGCGTACCTGGAGCTGTGGGACCACCGCACCCACGCCGAGGCGTCGCTCTGTGCCGACCTCCTCGACCTGGCAAGGGAGACGGGGATGCCGTGGACGGTGACGCACGACGTGCACTACGCCGCCCCCGAGGGCCGCGCCGTGCACGACGCGCTGGTGTGCGTCACCCGTCAACTGACCCTGGACGAGGCGCACCGCCGCGGCGTGCTGCGCCCATCGGCCGAGTGGTGCCTGCAGAAGCCGGCCGAGATGGTGCGGCGCTGGCGCCACGCGCCCGAGGGGGTGCGCCGCACCCGCGAGATCGCCGAGCGCTGCCAGGGCTTCCGCCTGGGCAAGGTGGGCCCGGTGCACCCCGCGTTTCCGCTCCCCTCGCAGTGGCGGAGCGCGGACGACTACCTGGAGCGCCTGTCGCGCGTGGGGCTGGCCGAGCGGCACCCCGACGCCTCCGACACGCACCGGCGGCAGCTCGAGCACGAGCTGCGCACCATCCGCACGCTGGGGCTGGCCGACCACTTCCTGGTGTGCTGGGACATCTGCCGCTTCGCGCGCGAGCAGGGGATCTTCTGCCAGGGGCGCGGGTCGGCGGCCAACTCCATCGTGTGCTACGCGCTGCGGGTCACCGCGGTGGACCCGGTGGCCCACTCGCTCCTGTTCGAGCGCTTCCTCTCGCTGGAGCGCCCCGAGCCGCCCGACATCGACATCGACTTCGCGGCCATGGACGCCCGTGAGCGCGTCCTGCAGTACGTCTACGAGAAGTACGGGCGCGACCACGCGGCGATGGTGTGCACCCACGTGGAGTACCGCGGCCGCTCGGCGATCCGCGACGCCATGCGCGTCCTAGGCCTCCCCGCCACGCAGGCCGACTGGCTGGCCAAGCGGGTGGACGGCTACACCAGCGCGCAGACCGCGGCCGAGTGGCTGGAGATGAGCGAGGGGAAGGCGCTGAAGGCGATCGGCCTCGACCCGGCCGAGCCGCGGGCGCGCGCACTGGTCCGCCTGGTGGCCGGCCTAAGCGGACTGCCGCGACACCGGGGGATCCACAGCGGCGGCTTCGTCATCTCCGCCAAGCCGCTGTCCTCCGTCGTCCCCATCGAGCCGGCGTCGATGCGGAAGCGCACGGTGATCCAGTGGGACAAGGACGACTGCGCCGACGCGGGGCTGCCGAAGTTCGACCTGCTGGGGCTGGGGATGCTGCGGCTGCTGGGCGAGGTGGTGGGGCTGATCCGGCGCTGGCGCGGCGTGGAGATCGACATCGGCCGGCTGCCGCTGGACGACGCGGCGGTGTTCCGGCAGATCACCGCGGCCGACACGGTGGGGCTGTTCCAGATCGAGAGCCGCGCGCAGGCCAACTTCCTCCCGCGGCTCAAGCCCACCTGCTTCTACGACATCGTCATCAGCGTGGGCGCCATCCGGCCCGGGCCCATGCTGGGCGGGCAGGTGAAGGAGATGATGGCGCGGCGGCGCGGCCTGGTCCCCACCGAGTATCCGCACCCCGACCTGGAGCCCGTCCTTTCGCGGACGCACGGCCTGGCACTCTTCCAGGAGCAGCTGATGCGCTGCGCCATCGTGGTGAGCGGCTGCAGCCCGGGCGAGGCCGACGCGCTGCGCCGCGCGATGAGCCGCAAGCGTTCGTCCAGCGAGATGCACAAAGCCACGGAACGGATCCGCGCGGGGATGGCCGAGCGCGGCGTGTCGAGCGAGGCGGCCGACAAGGTGCTGGGGTGGCTGGAGGCGTGCGCCAGCTACACCTTCCCCGAGAGCCACGCCATCTCGTTCGCGCTGCTGGCCTACGCCAGCGCGTGGCTGCGCCTGTACTACCCGGCCGAATACCTGTGCGCGATCCTGAACGCGCAGCCGATGGGCTTCTACCCCGTCTCCACGCTGATCCACGACGCGCGGGAGCACGGGGTGAGCGTGCTGCCGGCCGACCTGGCGGTGAGCGGGTGGGACTGTGCGATGGAACCGCAGGGGACAGGGGACAGGGAACAGGGGACAGCGGGCAACGGCGAGGTGCCGCGCTCGGGCGCCGGCCCTCCCGATCGTGGCGGACACGCGGCGGACGCCGGCCTCCGCGCGGGGCCCGCAGGCTGTCCCCTGTCCCCGGTTCCCTGTCCCCTCGCCGTTCGCGTGGGCCTGCGCTACGTCCGCGGGCTGGGCTCCGTGGCCGGGGGACGGCTCAAGGCCGAGCTGGACTGCGGCCCGTTCTCGTCCACCAGCGACGTGGTGGCGCGGTTCCCCAGCGAGGTGGGGCTGCGCGCGCTGGCGGCGGCGGGGGCGTTCCGCACCTGGATCCCCGGGGGCCCGCGGCAGGCGCTGTGGACGGTGCTGGGCGAGCTGCGCGCGCGCGGCAGCGGCGGGCCGCTGGCGCCCGCGGCGGTGGTGCCCGAGCCGCGCATTCCCGAGCCGGGGCCCAGCGAGCGCACGCTGCTGGCCCACCACACCACCGGCTTCGACCTGGACGGACACCCCATGCGCCACCTGCGCGAGTGGCTGGTGACCATGGGCGTGCGCACCGTGGCCGAGCTGCGCGACGACCGGCGGCTGGCGCACAACCAGGTGGTGATGGCGGCCGGCGTGGTGATCGTCCGCCAGCGCCCGGGCACGGCCAAGGGCTTCGTGTTCGTGGGGCTGGAGGACGAGACGGGGCGGATGGACGTGATCGTGACCCCCGCGGTCTACGCCGAGCAGCGCGAGATCATCAACGCCAACGGCATCCTGGCCGTGCGCGGCAAGCTGGGGAAGGAAGACGGGGTCACCAACCTGAAGGCCGAGCAGTTCTACCCCCTCAAGCTCGACGACGCGGCCGCCGTGGTCGCGTCGCACGACTACCACTGAGGGGAGCGGATGACCGGGATCGTCCTCGCCCTCACTCGCATCACCCCACCCGGCGGTGGACTGGACGACGGCCCTGTCGTCGGCCGCGGCCTCGGGGGACCGGCGGCTGAAGCCGCGGCAACTACTACGAGAAGCCTCGCAAACCGCGCGAGGCTGCTGCGTCGGCTGTCGCGTGGATGGACGCACGAACCCGCGGCGTCGGCGTGTGGTCCGCGGAGGCGGACTTCGTGCCGTGGTTGCCTCGGATTTCAATCCGGGGTGGCACCGGGCGGCACCGATCCTCGCCACTCCGCACCGCTGCCGCCGCAGTCCGCGCAGGCGGACTTCCCGAAGTTCCAGCCGCCGGTTTCAACCGGCGGACCAATCCGCGGACGTTCGGGCGAACACATCGCCCGCCGCATCAGCCGCGGCATCGCCCGACGCATTGGCCGGGAGGTCGGCAGACACACTGGCCGACGCATCGCCGGCGGACGCATCGCCGGCGGGTGCATCGGTGGACGCGCATCGCTCCGCCTTTCGATGCGGAGCCGCAGATGACGTTCATCCCCCCGCAGCTCCTGACGGGCGCGAAGGCGGCGCCCGAGGGCGACCGCTGGCTGCACGAGGTGAAGTACGACGGGTACCGGCTGGGCGCGTGCATCCAGGCCGGCCGGGTGCGGCTGTACACGCGCGGCGGGCACGACTGGACCGGCAAGCTCGCCTCCATCGCGTCTGCCGTGATCGAGCTGGGGATGCGCAGCGGGTACCTCGACGGCGAGCTGGTGGCCATCGGCGCCGACGGGCTCCCCGACTTCACCGCCCTGCACCGGGCCATGCGCGGCGGCCGCCACGCCCCTCCCCTGCTCTACCACGTGTTCGACCTGCTGCGCGCCCGCGGCCGCGACCTGATGCCGCTGGACGTGCTGGAGCGCAAGCAGATGCTGGCCGACGTGCTGGAGCGCGGCGGGCGCAGGCTGCGCTACGTGGAGCACGTGATCGGCGGCGGCCCCGAGCTGCACGCCCACGCCCACGCACTGGGGATCGAGGGGATCGTCTCCAAGCGCATCGGCAGCGGCTACCGTCCGGGCTCGCGCCCGCGTGCCTGGCTCAAGGTGAAGTGCTTCCACGTGCACCGCTTCACCATCTCCCGCGTCTTCTCGGGCGAGGTGACGGTGATGGACGGCACCGGCGCCCCGGCCGGCGCCGTTCCCGTCTACTCGCGCCTGCAGCTCGCCACCCTCCGCCCGGGGATGGCGGTGGAGGTGAAGTCGCTCGCCTGGCGCCCCGGCCAGAAGCTCCGCCACGCCACCCTCGTCCGGACCACGGACGAGCCCGCCGCACGTGCCGCCTGACATCCTCCGCATCAGTCCAACGACCCGGCTCCACCCACAATCCGCCGCCCACGACCCCACGAGAGAAGCCGCCGCGCACAGGCCGCCAGGGCTCCCGCGCGGAAGGTATTCTGTCGACGGTGAGCTCGTTTATTCTGGCGTGAAAAATGCCTTCGTCGGGAAACACCTGACTGCGGCTCCACTGCCAATGAGCTGCGGCACTTCACGTTGTGCGGAGAGGGCGCGATGGAGATGAAGCGTTGGACGGAGCGACGCGGCAGGCACGCGCGTGCGCGGTTCCTGCGGATGGCGGCGGTGGCGGCGAGCATCGTGGCGGCGGCGTGCGGCGACGGCGATCCCCTCCTGGCGCCCGGCCCCGGGCCGGGGGCACCGGCCGGCCCCGGGGAGCCGTCCGAGGACGCGACCTCGGTGGGCCCCTTCATCCGCCGCGTGGAACTCGACTTCCAGGCGGTCGGTTCGTTCCGCCCGGGTCAGCCCGTCACCATCACGGCCATCGCGCGCGGCCGCCGCGCCGCGCAGGACGTGGACTTCAACGTGGTGGTGCTGGACGAGGAGATGCAGCCGGGGAGCTCCACCCCGCCCGTGCGGCAGGTCCAGGCCGCCCGCGGGGGGATGGGGCACGGGCAGGAGCGGCGGCTGAGCGCCACGCTCACCTTTGCCCGCCCCGGGCTCTACCGCGTGGTGGCCAGCGCCCGCAGCCAGCCCCCCACGAACGAGACCCTGGCGGCCGCCGACAGCGTGGTGGGCAACTTCAGCAGCGAAACGCTGTACCTGCTGATCGACGAGAACGGCGGGCGCGCGGCGCGCCAGTACGCCGCGCCCGAGGGACGGATGCCGATGTACGGGTCGTTCGGCCCCTTCGCCGCCGCGCAGGGCCCGGCAATTCGCGCGCAGACCACCGGCACCGTGACCGGCGTGATGTGGAACTACAACGACCTCACCATGACGCACGAGCGGCTGGGGCCCACCGTGGGCACGCTCAACTGCCGCAACAGCACCGGCACCTACGTGGCGTCCAGCTTCAACGTGGCGGCCGACGGGACCTTCTCGTTCACCTGCACCTCGGGGGTGTTCTACGGGCAGATCCACCTGCGCAACAGCTACGCCGACGCCTACGGGCTGAACGGCGCCTTCGCCGGCGCCAACTTCGACCAGACGATGGGGAGCAACCTGTCGCTGCAGTCGTCCAACCAGTACGCGGGGTACGTGTTCCTGACCCTCACCCAGCACGTGCCCACCGCCAACTCGCGCTTCGGCCGCTCGCGCGCGCAGATCACGGCATGGGTGTCCACCACCACCGACGCCACCATCGTCTACTGCCCGGCGGTGAACACCGCGGGCGGCTGCCCCCGGGCCGACATCATCCGCAGCCACCAGTCGCGCGTGTTCGACCAGGACGGGATCTTCGTGACCATGCACGAGTACGGGCACGCGTTCCACTGGAAGGCCATCGAGCCGTGGCCCAGCACCTACGGGTGCGACCCGGCCGGCCACAACCCGGCGGTGCCCTACAGCCGCGCCTGCGCCTTCGTGGAAGGCTTCGCCGACTTCTTCTCGTCGTGGATCCTGTCCAGCCGGCTCACCGGGTCGTACGGCTACAGCGACACCAACTGGGAATCGACGTCCTACGCCAGCGCCAACGGGCTGATCACCGAGGGCGCCGCCGCCGGGTTCTTCTACGACCTGGCCGACGGCAGCTCCGACCTGGACGCCTACGGCAACACCTCGGCGACCGAGGAGAGCTTCGACAACGCCGTGTACCCCGGATCGTTCATCGCCAACATCATCGCGAACTGCTCGCCGTACACGAACACCTCCAGCGGCGCCGTGTTCGCGAACCCGCTCGACGGGATGGACCAGGTGGTGTACTGCATCGAGGGTCACGTGAACGCCGAGACAATCGGGCCCACCTACGGGGGCAGCTGGCGCACGCAGTGGGACGCGGTGAGCTGGTCGCCCACCTTCTCGTACCCCACGGGCTTCAGCGGCACCACGGTACGCACCCTGTGGAAGTGGAACTTCTACGGCACCACCACCTGACGCTCGCTCCCTGGCCGGGCGGGGCCTCGTGGCTCCGCCCGGCTCCATGCACCTCTGGCCGCGAACCCGGGATGATGCACCGCCTCTCCGCACTCCTCGCCCTGGCCGTGCTCGCCTGCGGCCCAGCGCGCGCCCCGTCCACCGGCGCGCCTCCCACGGCCCAGGGCGAGTTCCGCGACACGCACCACGCGGTCGTCCGGGGCAGCGTGGTGAACGGCCGCGGCCAACCGCTCGAGGGCGTGGAGGTGGCGACGATCCGCCTGGCCGACCCGTCGGTCGCGTCGCTGGCCTACCATCGGACGTGGACGGACGCCTCGGGCGCCTTCACCCTTCCCGTGGGGATGCTCGCCCACCACGCAGCCGACACGGCCACGGTCCAGGTCGTCGTCCGCGCCGCCGCCTTTCCGCCGCGCTATCCCCGCCCCTCGCCCAGCGCCTACCACACGGTCGAGACGACGATCCCCGTCCGCGTCGCACCGGTGAGCCGCCCGCCCGATGTCTTTCCCATTCGGCTGGTCCTCCCGATCCCCTGACGGCCGACCCGCGGCAGCATCGCGGGCCGCATCTGCCACCCGCCCGGTAGCACCTCCGGCGGCGCGCCGCCGAAAACTTCACGCACCCAACATGTTGTGGAGCGTACAGGGTCCGTTCACCTACAGGATGCGTTCCCGGCGCTTCGAGACCGTTTCGCGAGCGGGCTCGGCGTGCTACATTGAAGGCACAATCCGCAGGGGTCATCCATCCGCCGTACCGGCCGTTCCCAGACCGCCCGTGAGCCGCAGCCGTCCACGCAAGAGCAACGTTGCCCCACAGGCCCTGGGCGACGTCCTGGCGCGCTACATGGACACGTCGGGGCTGGGCAAGAAGGTCGAGGCCGCGTCGGTGCTGACCGACTGGGCCGAGCGCGTGGGGCCCGGCATCGCCGCCGTCACCACGCCCTCGGGGCTGCACGACCAGACGCTGTTCGTGGCCGTGGCCAGCAGCGCCTGGATGATGGAATTGAACATGATGAAGCACGACCTGATCAAGCGCATCAACTCGGGCCGCAAGGAAGGGCAGATCCGCCACATCGTGTTCCAGATGGCGGCCTGACCGAATCGCTCGAAAATGCAGGCCGGGCGCGAACTTTCAGTGCCTGTTCGGGGTACTGGAAGCGTGTCTGAAATCCACCGGAAAACAGCGACGAGGGGGGGCATGGCTTCGAGCTCAGCAGCCCAGGAATACAACGCCGGGCAGATCCAGGTCCTGAAGGGGCTGGAGGCCGTTCGCAAGCGCCCGGGCATGTACATCGGGTCGACCAGCGCGCGCGGCCTGCACCACCTGGTGTACGAGGTGGTCGACAACTCCATCGACGAGGCGATGGCCGGCCACGCCACGCACGTGGACGTCACCATCCACGGCGACAACTCCATCACCGTGGTGGACGACGGCCGCGGCATCCCGGTGGACGTGCACCCCACCGAGAAGATGACCGGCGTGGAGATGGCGCTCACCATCCTGCACGCCGGCGGCAAGTTCGACAACGAGGGCGAAGGCTCGTACAAGGTGTCGGGCGGCCTGCACGGCGTGGGCGTGAGCGTGGTGAACGCGCTGTCGGAGTGGCTGAAGGTGGCCGTGCGGCGCGACGGCAGCGTGCACGAGATGGCCTTCGCGCGCGGCGACAAGACCAGCGAGCTCACGGTGACGGGGAAGACGAAGGAGCGCGGCACCACCGTCTCCTTCAAGCCCGACCCCGAGATCTTCGAGGAGACCACCTACTCGTTCGACACGCTGTCGAACCGGCTGCGCGAGCTGGCGTTCCTCAACAAGGGCGTGTTCATCTCGCTCACCGACGAGCGGCCGGTGGCCGACGGCGACGAGGTGCGGCGCGACGAGTACCACTACGAGGGCGGCCTGCGCGAGTTCGTGGAGCACCTCCGCGGCACCCGCAAGCCGCTGCACCCCGAGGTGGTGTACATCGAGGCCACGCGCCCCGAGGCCGAGATCGAGATCGCCTTCCAGTACGACGACGGCTACAACGAGAACACGTTCACCTTCGTCAACAACATCAACACCCACGAAGGCGGAACGCACCTCACCGGCTTCAAGAGCGCGCTTACCCGCACCATCAACGACTACGCGCGGCGCGTGGGGCTGTTCAAGAAGGGCGGCGTGGAAGGCCTGTCGGGCGACGACGTGCGCGAGGGGCTGACCTGCGTGATCAGCGTGAAGGTGCGCGAGCCGCAGTTCGAGGGGCAGACCAAGACCAAGCTGGGCAACAGCGAGGTCAAGGGCGCGGTGGAGACCACCGTCAACGAGAAGTTCGGCGAGTACCTCGAAGAGAAGCCCGGCGTGGGCCGCGCCATCATCGACAAGGCGATCAGCGCCGCCCGCGCCCGCGAGGCCGCCCGCAAGGCGCGCGACCTCACGCGCAAGAAGAGCGCGCTGGAGACCGGCGTGCTCCCGGGCAAGCTGGCCGACTGCAGCAGCAGCAACCCCGAGATCGGCGAGCTGTACATCGTGGAGGGCGACAGCGCCGGCGGCAGCGCCAAGCAGGGGCGCAAGCGCGAGTTCCAGGCGATCCTGCCGCTCAAGGGCAAGATCCTGAACGTGGAGAAGGCGCGCTTCGACAAGGTGCTCTCCAACGACGAGATCCGCGCCATCATCACCGCCATCGGCACGGGGATCGGCGAGGACGAGTTCAGCCTGGACAACGCGCGCTACCACAAGATCATCATCATGACCGACGCGGACGTGGACGGCAGCCACATCCGCACCTTGCTGCTCACCTTCTTCTTCCGGCAGATGCGGCAGCTGCTGGACGCCGGCTACGTGTACATCGCGCAGCCGCCGCTGTACCTGGTGAAGAAGGGGAAGACCGAGCAGTACGCCTACAACGAGGCCGAGCGCGACGAGATCATCGCCCGCTACCGCGGCGGCGACGAGACCAAGGAAGCCAAGGGCGTGCACGTGCAGCGCTACAAGGGCCTGGGCGAGATGAACCCCGACCAGCTCTGGAAGACCACCATGGACCCCGAGACGCGCACGCTGCTGCAGGTGAGCATGGAAGACGCGGTAGAAGCCGACGCCATCTTCACCAAGCTGATGGGCGAAGAGGTGGAGCCCCGCCGCCTGTTCATCGAGCAGAACGCCAAGTACGTGAAGAACCTGGACGTGTGAGGCACGCGGGCCTAGGCCCGAAGTCTCTGCGAGCATGGACGACGAAGGCCGCCGGGGGAAACCTCGGCGGCCTTCGTCGTGGGAGAAGCTCGATTTGTGTCTTCGATCCGGGCAGTCTCTGATGAAGGACGCGACTGCAGGGCCGTGGGGCCGCTGGGGCTCCTACGATGTTCGCAGTGAATCCTGCGACGCGACCCGCGCGCGCTCGTCCGCCACCTGCTCTTCCCAGGCCTCGAACTGGCTGTTGCGCAGCCGGTAGCGGCTCAGGATGCCGGGGTGGAGGTTGAGCAGGTCCGCCTGTGCGTTGTCCACGAAGCCCTGCGTGTCTTCCGGCTTCACGCCATTCTTCCAGGCCCACTCCCGCAGCTCGTCCCGCTCGGGGAACGCGCCCGACACCACCATCTCGTGCACCAGGCTGCGCAGCTCCTCGCGGTAGGCCAGGCGAATCGGCTCGGGCTTGCCCACGCTGGCGACCACTGCGGCGTAGCGCGTGCACGAGCGCTCATAGGTCCACACGAACACGTCGCGCAGGAGCTCCACCCGGTTGAGCTCGTACACGCCCAGCGTGCCCTCCACGTAGGCGCTCTCGGGAACGTCGATGAAGGAGAGCGGGCTGAGGTTGGCCTTGATCAGGGGGATGTTCGCCGCCAGCCGCGACGTGCGCTTGTTCACGTCGTAGAACGGCTGCAGGTACGGCAGGTGGACCATGATGAAGAACGCCTGCTCGAACGGGTCGGGGATCGCCTCGGCGTTGCGCAGCATCAGGTCGAAATGCTCCTCGATCTTCTGCGGGATGCCGAGCGGGATGAACGGGCTGTCGCTGATCTTCACCAGCGCCGTGCGGAGCCGTCCCTCGTTGTGCCGCCCGCCCACCAGGTTCTCGGCAAGCAGCCCGTGCAGCCCCAGGATGGTCCTGCGGTCGAATCGCACGTCCTCCACGTCTTCGACCAGCATCTCGATGGCGGCCTTGTGGTTCAGGATCATCTGCCGCTCGCGGTCGTCGGTGCCGGGAGCGTCGTGGCCGAACCTCAGCAGCTCTTCGGTCTGGATGCGGGAGTAGCGGTTTCCTTCCAGGCGGCTGGACGCCCACGAGAGGTCGATCAGCAGGCTCTCGAAGATGTCGCGCGCGTACGTCCCGGCCGGGCGGTCCTCGGCGGGCGTGCGTCCCTTCTCGTGCAGGCTGGCGCGCAGCTCGGCCGGCAGGTACCACGTGTCGCCCGGTACGTACCGCTCCAGGAACTCGGGGTTGTACGGGACGGGGTCGCGCGCTGCGACGGGACGCCGGACCATCGCGCGCACGCGCTCCCCCTCCGCCGACAGCGGGATCGGGTAATCATCCGGCGAGGTTTGCCCCGGCTCCTGCCTTGAAGGCCCGGCGCCGTCGGACGCCCCGGCGCTAGCCGGTGCACGGTACACCCGGTCGACGGTAACGCCGAGCACCTCGGCCCTACCTTGAGCCGCGAGCTCTTCGAGGCGACGCCGAATCGTCCGATTGGGAAGTGCGGCGTGACGTTCCGCGTACTTGATTTCGATCTCGGCGGGACGGAGCCCGTCTGGGTGTTCGGCCAGGATCGCCGCGATCGCTTCAAGCTGCCCGGCAATGCTGGCCTTAGCTACGCGTGCCATTGATGAAAGAACAGTGAGAAGTCATTTGACCAGATGGTCACCTAAATTGGTTTTTGGTCAAATAAATAGTTATCCGGGACATAAACTAGCACTTGAGCTATCCAATCTGCAACATAATTTCGGTAAGATCATTCGTTTGGTCAAATAAAAGCTTGCTTTGGTCATTGCTTTGGTCAGTTACAGTAGGCTTTGGTCAATATCGTTGCCATTGGTCATATCACCGCTCGCCGTGGGATCATCAGATCATATGGAGAACGGACGCGACTCCACGATGGTTTGCAACAGGGCGGCGAGCACATCCGAATTCAAGATCGCCGCACTTGCAGGGTGCGCATCTTGCACCCCGCGGCCTCCTTCCCTCACTGCGCGACGTGAGGGATGAGCACGCCGGACGGCGCCGCAGGCGCCGGCGAGACACTCAACCCGGGAGGCTGAGCATGGCACGCTACGGACGGGATTTCGACGGCGGTTGGGGCCGCGATGACGAGGACATGGGCGGCGGCGGCTTCTACGGCGGCGGCGGGTACGGGGGGCAGCAGGGACGTGGCGGCGCCACCTGGGGCGGCAGCCAGCAGGGCGGCCAGTGGGGCGGCGGCGAGTACGGCGGGATGCGCTCCGACGCGCAGAGCTACGGCGGCGGGGGCGGCTACAACCGCGGCGCCAGCGGCTTCGGCAGCGGGGGCGGCAACTATGACCAGGGCTTCGGCGGCAGCGGGTACTCCACCGGCGGGCGCACGGGCGGCGTCAACTACGGCCACGAGGGCCGGCTGATGCGCGGCTACGGCGGCGATTTCTACAGCGGCGGCAGCTTCGGCTATAGCACCGGCGGTGGTGGCGGCGGCTACTCGGGCGGCGGTGGCGCCGGGGGCTTTGGCGGTGGAGGCGGATACGGCGCCGGCGGATACGGCGGCGGCTACGGGACCGGTGGCGCGAGCGGCGGCAGCGACTGGGAGACCGGCGGCGGCATGGGCAACGACTGGGGCGCGCGCGACAGCGGCGCGTTCGGCGGGAGCGGCACCCGCAGCGGCGGTGGCTCGGGCGGAGCGGGCGGCGGGCAGGACGAGACGCGGCGCCTGCGCGCGGTGGACATCATGACCGAGAACCCCGAGACGGTCACCCCCGAGACGTCGCTGGCCGACGCGGCCGCCAAGATGCGCGACCTGAACGTGGGGATCATCCCCGTGGTGGACAGCGAGCAGGGGCGACGGCTGAAGGGCGTGGTGACCGACCGCGACATCGCCATCCGAGCCGTGGCCGAGGGGATGGACGCCCGCAGCACCAAGGTGAGCCAGGTGATGACCACCGAGGTGGAGCACTGCAACAAGAACGACTCGGTGGGCGAGATCCTTCGCGTGATGGAGCGCGAGCAGGTGCGGCGCGTGCCCATCACCGACCGCGAGGGCCGGCTGGTGGGCATCGTGGCGCAGGCCGACGTGGTGCGCGACGTGGACAGCGAGCGCGGCGAGCACCTCGTGAACGACGCCATCGAGCGCATCTCCGAGCCCACCGGCGGCCGTGGCGGCTATCGCGGCAGCCAGTCGCGCGGCGGCTCGTCGTTCGGCGGCGGGATGCAGGGCGGCGGCTGGGGCGGCTCCACCGGCGGCGGCAGCTACGGCTCCGGCGGGCGGAGCGGCGGCGGCATGGGCGGCGGCACCACCGGCCGCACCCCGCAGCGCATGGGCGCCGGGGCGATGGGCGCCTCCACCAACCAGGGCGGCACCGGCGCGACCGGCGGCGGCACCGACTTCGGCGCCGGCTCCAGCAACGTGGGCGGGATGGGGCTGAGCGGCGGCCAGGGCACCGGCGGCAACGCGGGTGGCGACAGCGCCGGCCGGAGCGGCGGCGAGAACGCCTGAGCCGCTGACCTCTGATTGCTGACGGACGAAGGGATGCCTCCACCGCGGAGGCATCCCCTTCGTCTTCGTGTCTACCGTTGCCGTTGCCTCCCCCGGTCTGTTTCGGGGGAGGCGGAAGAATCGCGGACAGCCGTATCGTCCGCGAGTTCGGGTGGGGGCCCCAACCGCGGCCGCGCCGCTCTCTCCGTCGTCTCCATTCTACTCCGATCAATCTCCGAGCAATCCGGAATCCGAGTCTCAGATCACGCGTTCGACTGATCCCGATCTCCCCAAGCCGTTACTGAAGCAGCCTTTCGACTCCCGCGTACGGGTCGGCCTTGTTCGCGCGGGCGGCGGCGATGATGTCGGTGATGGTGCGGCGCAGGTCGCCGCCGCGGCTGTCGTACACGCGCTCGAACAGGTCGAGGCGGTCGTAGTAGATGCGGCGCGAGATCAGCGTGGCGTTGTTCAGCGGGTCGCGGGTGAAGCTGCCGTACGTGTTCACCTTGAGCCGCGGCCGCACCTCCTGCGCGAACTGCCGCTGCGCGCGGGCGAACACCTCGTCGCGCAGCGCCAGCTTCTGCTCGCGGGTGATGTCGGTGCGGGCGTAGAGCGACTCCAGGTCGTGGATCAGCTCGCTCATGAAGAAGCCGAACACCAGGTCGTCGGCCCAGTCGTCGCGCGCACGGCGGCAGGTGGGGGCGTCGGGGCCGTCGCGGCGGCAGAACATCTCGATTGCGCCGCGGCCGCCCACGAAGCTGGCCAGGCTCTCGTTGAACGAGATCTTCCCGGCGGCGAAGTAGGTGTTGTGGAACAACTCGTGGATCACCGTGTTGCCCAGGTCCACGTCGGGGTAGCGCAGCAGCGTGCTGAGCACGGGGTCGTTGAACCACCCCAGCGTGCTGAACGCCGACGTGGGCCGCATGTAGGTGTCGAACCCCTGCGCCTCCAGCTTGGCCGCCTCGCGCCTCGCGTCCTCCTCGTGGAAGTAGCCCTTGTACGGCACGCTGCCCACGATGGGGAACCACCACGTCTTCGCGCGGAACCGGTCCTTGTACGCGGCCGAGATGACGGTGGCGAGCGTGTCGGACTTCTTCTCGGCGTAGAGCGTGTAGCTCTGGCCCGTGCGCAGCCCCAGCGAGTCGCGCGCGAAGCCGCGCGCGGCCAGCACCAGCTCCAGCTTGCGCCGCGTCTCGGGCGTGGTGCGGCGGTCGGCGATCACCTGCGTGATGGGCCGCCGCCGGCTCAGGATCTTCCCTTCCTCCCACGCGCCGCGCAGCACGTAGCCGGGCGAGCAGGCGCCGGCCGCGCCGGTGAGCATGGGAAGCGCGAGGATCATCAGCCGCATCTTGCTGGCTAGACGGCGGCGCGGTCGTGAGATCACGGTACGATGCGGGTCTGTCGCGTGTGCGTGCATGCCTGCGGTTCGTGCGGAAGAGCCGTGCCGGGCCGGCGGCGGCGGCGGGGTTACATTCACCGTTCGCGGCTGATTCGTGGCCATCCGGAAACGATCAGGGAAGATAATGGGCGACCTGAACACGCGCGCGCTGCGGCTGTCCTACTTCACCGTGGGCTACAACCTGCTCGAAGGGGCGGCCTCGGTGGTGGCGGGCGGCGCGGCGGGGAGCGTGGCGCTGGTGGGGTTCGGGCTCGACAGCTTCGTGGAGTCGCTGTCGGGCGTGATCATGATCTGGCGGTTCGGCGGCCGCGCCGACGGCGAACGGCGAGAGCGGCGGGCGATCCGGCTGGTGGGCTGGACCTTCTTCGTGCTGGGCGCCTACGTCCTCGCCGGCTCGGCGCGCAAGCTGTGGCTGGGGGAACGGCCCGAGGCGTCCGCCATCGGCATCGCCATCACCGTCGTGTCGCTGATGGTGATGCCGGCGCTGTACGTGGCCAAGCGCCGCACCGCCGCCCGACTGGGCAGCCGCAGCCTGGCCGCCGACGCGCGGCAGACGCTGGCGTGCATGGGGATGTCGGCCGGCGTGCTGCTGGGGCTGCTGCTGAACCACGCGGCCGGCATCGGGTGGGCCGACCCGGCGGTGGGCATCCTCATCGCCCTCATGCTCTTCCGCGAGGGGCGCGAGGCGCTGACCAAGGGGACGGTCTGCGCCTGCTGAACCGCTCCGCCTCTCAAACAGCGGCGGCACTCGCGGCCGCCAGCATCGCAGGCTCCTCGGCGCCGCCGGCGATCACCGCCCTGCCCACCCCGCGCAGCGAGTTGATCACCCACACGCCGGTCGCGCGCTCCAGGTCGTCCACGTACAGCACCCGCTCGCGCACCCGGCCCGACGCCAGCAGCTCGGCGCGGAGAACGCCGGGGAGGAGGCCGGCATCCGCGTGCGGCGTCCACAACTCGCCATCCAGCTCCAGCACCACGTTGGCGATACGGGTCTCGGCGAGCTCGCGGCGCTCGTTCACCAGCAGCACGTCGTCGTGCGGCACGTCGACGGGGTCGTGATCGGTGTAGATGTCGCGGCGCGCGGTCTTGTGGCGCCAGCGCGGATCGTCGCTGGAGACGCGGCGCCGCGCCACGGCCAGGCGGACGGTTTCGCCCCACCGGCGCACCGGCTCGTCGCGGATCTCGATGCGGCCGCTGGGATGCAGGGCGATGCGGATCGTCCGCGGCTCGTCAGGCAACGCCGCGGCGAGCGAGCCCAGTCGGCGGCGCAGCGCGGGAGCGTCGAACGGATAGCCGAAGTGCGCGGCCGAGGCGGAGAGGCGTGCGAGGTGCCCGTCCAGGCGGACGAAGCGGTTCCCTTCCCCATCCGCGTTCCAGCCGAACGTCTCGATCAGCGCCGGTTCGGGCGGGCGGTGGACGAAGGCGGCCTTCTGCAGGCACTCGCGCCGCTCGGCCGCGGCGTCCGAATCCCAGGTGATGCCGCTGCCCACGCCCAGCTCCGCCTCGCCGCGCGCGCGGTCGAGCAGCAGGGTGCGGATGGCCACGCTGAACACCGCCTGGCCGGGGGATACGAAGCCGATCGCGCCGGTGTAAGCGCCGCGCGGCCCGCCTTCCATCCCCGCGATGATCTGCGAGGTGCGCACCTTGGGCGCGCCGGTGATGGAGCCGCAGGGGAACAGCGCGCGGAAGACGTCCGTCAATCCGACGTCCCCCCGGGTGCGAGCGCGGATGGTGGACGTCATCTGGTGCACGGTGGGGTAGCGCTCCACCTCGAACATCCGCTCCACGCGCACGCTGCCGGTCTGGGCGATGCGGCCCGCGTCGTTCCGCAGCAGGTCCACGATCATCAGGTTCTCGGCGCGCTCCTTGGGCGACGCCGCCAGCTCCGCCGCCAGCCGCGCGTCCTCCGCCGCCGTCGCCCCCCGCGGCCTCGTCCCCTTCATCGGCCGCAGCTCCATCTCGCCACTCTCCCAGCGGAAGAACAGCTCGGGCGACGTGGAGACGATCGCCATCTCGCCCAGGTCCAAGTACGCGCAGTATGCCGACCGTTGCGCCTCGCACAGGCGCCGATAGAGCGAGAGCGTCGACCCGCCGAACGCACCGCGCAGGCGGAAGGTGTGGTTCACCTGGTAGCTGTCGCCCGCGGCGATCAGCTCACGGATTCGTTCGACGTCGGCCACGTATGCTTCATCCGACAGCTCCGCCCGCAGCTCGCCCAGCGCGAACGTGCCGTCATCCTCCACCCCCACCAGCGCCTCGCCCTCGATGCGCCGTTCGAACACGGCGAACCAGGCCAGCGGCAGGCGCGGGTCGCGCGGGTGGGCCGCGAACGCGGCGTCGAACGCGGGCGCCGCCTCGTAGGCCACGAAGCCGGCGGCGTGCAGCCCGGCCGCGGCGGCGGCCTGTACCGCGGCGAGCACGGCGGGCACGTCGGCCACTGCGTCGGCGCGGAGGACGGTGCGCAGGCCGGCGAAGCGGAACGAGCGCGGGCCGCGTTGCGGGTCGAGCGAATCGAAGCGGACGGTGGGGTCCATCATCTCCGAAAGACGAAAGACGGGAGCCCGCGGCCGGTGTGGCCGCGGGCTCCCGCCAATCTACCGCCTGCCCTGCCGTCAGCGCGACGGCGGCGTGCCGGTGAGGCCGCGCGCCTCCAGCAGCGGCTGCACCTGCGGGTCGCGCCCGCGGAAGGCGCGGAAGAGCGAGCCGGCCTCCTGGGTGCCGCCGCGGGAAAGGATCATCTCGCGGAAGCGCTGGCCGTTCTCGCGCGTCATCCCGCCGTGCTCCACGAACCACGAGTAGGCGTCGTCGTCCAGCACCTCGCTCCACAGGTAGGCGTAGTAGCCGGCCGCGTAGCCGCCGCCCCACACGTGCGAGAAGTAGGTGGTGCGGTAGCGCGGCGGGATCTCGGCCATCGCCACCCCCAGGCGCGCGAGCGACTGCGTTTCGAACGCGTCCACCTCCTGCTGCGGCGTGCCCGGGGGCAGGCTGTGCCACGCCATGTCGAGCAGCGCGGCCTGCACCAGCTCGCTGGTAGCGAAGCCCTGGTTGAAGGTGCGTGCGCGCTTGATCTTGTCCACCAGCGCGGCCGGCATGGGCGCGCCCGTCTGGTAGTGCTTCGCGTAGTTTGCGAACACGCTGGGCTCCAGCACCCAGTGCTCGTTGAACTGGCTGGGGAACTCCACGAAGTCGCGCGGGACGTTGGTGCCGCTGACCGACGGGTACTGCACCTTGCTGAACATGCCGTGCAGCGCGTGCCCGAACTCGTGGAACATCGTCCCCACGTCGTCGATGCTCAGCAGCGCGGGCTGCCCGGGCGCGGGCTTCTGGAAGTTGGCCACGTTGTAGACGACGGGCCTGGTGCCCATCAGCCCGCTCTGGTCCACGAAGTTGTCCATCCAGGCGCCGCCGCCCTTGTTGTCGCGCTTGAAGTAGTCGAAGTACATCAGCGCCATGGGGCTGCCGTCGGCGTCGAAGACCTCGAACACCCGCACGTCGGGATGGTAGACGGGGATGTCGGTGCGCTCCTTGAAGGTGAGCCCGTACAGCCGGTTGGCGGCGAAGAACACGCCGTCGTGCAGCACACGGTTCAGCTCGAAGTACGGGCGGACCTCGCTCTCGTCCAGGTCGTACTCGGCCTTGCGCACCTGCTCGGCGTAGTACTGCCAGTCCCACGGGGCCACCTTGAAGCCGCCGCCCGTGCGGTCGACCTGCTGCTGCAGCCGCGCCGCCTCGGCGCGCGCGCGGGCGGTGGCGGGGAGCGCGAGCTGGGTGAGCAGCCCGGTGGCGTTCTCGGGCGTCCGGGCGCCCTGGTTGGCCAGCGAGAACGCCGCGTAGCTGGGGAAGCCCAGGAGCTGCGCGCGCTCGGCGCGGAGCTGCGCCAGGCGACGGATGATGTCGCGGGTGTCATTGGGCCCGCCGCGGTCGGTGCGGTGGATGCTGGCCTCGAACAGCCGCTGGCGCACGGCGCGGTTCTGCAGCACCCCCAGCAGCGGCTGCTGCGTGGTGTTCTGCAGCGGCAGCACCCAGCGCCCCTCCATCCCGCGCTGCTTCGCCGCTTCGGCGGCGTTGGCGACCTGCGCGTCGCTGAGGCCCGCCAGCTCGGCGCGGTCGGCGATCACCAGCGCGCCGGCCTTGGTGCCGGCCAGCAGGCGGTTGGAGAAATCGGTGGAAAGCCGGCTCTCCTCCTGGTTCAGCGCCCGCAGCCGCGTCTTGTCGGCCTCGCCGAGCTGGGCGCCGGCGCGTACGAAGTTGCGGTTGTAGCGCTCCACCAGCTCGCTCTGCTCGGGGGTGAGCCCCAGCGACGCGCGCCGGTCGTAGATGCTCTTCACCCGCTGGTACAGCCGGCCGTTCAGGTAGATGGCGTCGCGGTGGGCGGCCAGCTTCGGCGCCACCTCCTCCTGCACCTTCTGGAGCGTGGAATCGGTGTTGGCGCCGGTCACCGCGTTGAACGCGGCCGAGACGCGCGTGAGCAGCGCGCCCGAGCGCTCCATCGCCACGATCGTGTTGTCGAAGGTGGCCGGGGCCGCCTGGTTGGCGATTGCCTCCACCTCGGCCAGGTGCTGCCGCATCCCCTCCTCCAGCGCCGGCTGGTAGTGCTCGTCGCGGATGCGGTCGAAGGGCGGCGCCTGGTAGGGCAGCGTGCTGGCGGCGAAGAACGGGTTGTCGGGCGGGGTGGCGGGCGCGCTGGGCGCCGGGCGTGCGGGCGCGGCCATGTCGGCGCCGCTGCCGGCGCGCACGGCCGACTGCGCGCAGCCGGCCATCGCCAGCCCCGCGGCGAGGATCGGCAAACGGGATCGGATCATCATTCCATCCATCCAGAGGTTTACGCCGCAACGGCGGCGCCGGTGCGGAGGGGTGAGACGTTCGTACACGGAGCTTTCGCGCTCCGAATACGTGCAAACGAAATGCTTGTTCCGGCTCAGGCAGCGAGTCGGCACGACTCTCGAAAGCCGCATCTTCGAGCCGTCCCTACCGAACGCCTTCTCACGGAGGTCACGGAGGCCACGGAGGAACGGCGTGCAGCTCTCCGTGACTTCCCTGACCACTTTCGAGAGCTCAGGCGACCGTGGAGCCGGGGCGGATCGTGGGGATCCGCATCAGTGCTCCACCGCCTCGGGCATCGCGCGCGGCGCCGTCATCGCCTCGGGGGTGAGGATCTCGGCCAGCTTCGCCTCGGTGAGCCACCCCTTCTCACGCACCAGCTCGTACACGCCGCGGCCGCTGGCCAGCGCCTCGGTGGCCAGCGCGGCGCTGCGCTCGTAGCCGATGAAGGGCACCAGCGCCGTCACCAGGCCGATGGAATGGTACACCATGTCGCGCAGCCGCTCGCGGTTGGCGGTGATGCCCACCACGCAGCGCTCGCGCAGCACCACGGCGCCGCGGGCCAGCATGTCCATGCTCTGGAACAGGTTGAAGCCGATCACCGGCTCGAACACGTTGAGCTGCAGCTGCCCCGCCTCGGCCGCCATGGTGATGGTCAGGTCGTTCCCCACCACCTGGAAGCAGATCATGTTCACCACCTCGGGGATCACCGGGTTCACCTTCCCCGGCATGATGCTGGACCCCGGCTGCATGGGCGGCAGGTTGATCTCGCCCAGCCCCGTGCGCGGCCCCGACGAAAGGAGGCGCAGGTCGTTGCAGATCTTGCTGAGCTTCACCGCCACCCGCTTGAGCACGCCGGAAAGCTGCACGAAGGCGCCGGTGTCGCTGGTGGCCTCGATCAGGTCGGGCGCGGTGGACAGCTCCAGCCCCGTGGCCTCGCACAGCTTCTCGCACACCAGCGCCGCGTAGCGCGGGTCGGTGTTGATGCCGGTGCCGATGGCCGTGGCGCCCATGTTGGTCTCGCGGATCAGCGCCGCCGCCTCGCGCAGCCGGTCGATGTCCTCGCCGATGGTGACGGCGAAGGCGTTGAACTCCTGGCCCAGCGTCATGGGCACCGCGTCCTGCAGCTGCGTGCGCCCCATCTTCAGCACGTCGGCGAACTCGGCGCCCTTCTGCCGGAACGCCGCCACCAGCTCGGCCAGCGCCGCCACCAGGTCTTCGATGGCCCAGTTCCCCGCGATCTTCATCGCGGTGGGATACACGTCGTTGGTGCTCTGCGACAGGTTGACGTGGTCGTTGGGGTGCACGTGCCGGTAGTCGCCCTTGGGCTTCCCCAGCAGCTCCAGCGCACGGTTGGCGATCACCTCGTTGGCGTTCATGTTGGTGGAGGTGCCCGCCCCGCCCTGCAGCACGTCCACCACGAACTGCTCGTGCAGCTTCCCCTCGCGGATCTCGCGGCAGGCGCGCACGATGGCGTCGGTCACGTCCTCGGGGAGCAGCCCCAGCTGGTGGTTGGCCAGCGCCGCCGCCTCCTTCACCGCCGCCAGCGCGTGCACCAGGTGCGGGTACTGCGAGATGGGGATGCCGGTGATGGGGAAGTTCTCGATGGCCCGCAGTGTCTGCACGCCGTAGTACAGATCCACCGACAGCTTGCGCTCGCCCAGCAGGTCGTGCTCGGTGCGCAGTTCGCCCGACAGGTAGCCCAGACCCCGGTTGGACAGGCGCGCGTTGGCGTAGCGCAGCCGCGAGCTGATGAGCTGCGCCGCGGCCAGCGCCAGCTTGCCGAAGAGCCGCGTGTCGGTCTCGGCGATGCCGCGCAGCCGCTCGCGCGGCACCTCCAGCACCTCGGCGTCCTCGCGCACCACGCCGCTGGTGGAATGGGGATACTCGTCCAGCAGGCTCCCCTCGCCGAAGCTTTCGCCCGGCCCCAGCACGTGCAACACCTGCGGCAGCCCCTGGAAGCCCTTGACGATGTCGATGCGCCCGCGCACCACCGTGCCGAAGGCGCGGCGCGGCTGGCTCTCGCGGAATGCGTAGCTGCCACGCGGGTACGTCCTGCGCTCGCTCAGCCCGGCCAGGGTGCGCACCTCGTCGTCCTCGAGCGACGCCAGGACCGGGAGGCCGCGCAGCGTGTGGAACACCGAATCGTCGTCCGCCATGAGATGGAGATGCGCCCGCGGGCGCGCTGGAGGATGGAGCGTGGGAAAGGCGCGCAACGTAGCCGCCCCGCCCCCGGCCGACAAGGTGTGCGCGGCGCCCGGAAGTGCAGGCGTGGAACGGAGATTGCCGCCCTGCCGGGCCCCCGTTCAGCGACGGAGGGCCCGCCCCGCGCAGGCCCCCACGACGTCAAACCGAGGAGGGTGGGATGGGACTGTTCGACCGGAACGACTACGGCCTCGACTACCACGGCGGGCGCTCGCTGGGAGACCGGGTGCGCGGCGCCTGGAACCGCTTCGAATCGGCCATGGACGGCGGCCCGCACCACGGCGGCTACGACCGCGACGTGCGCTTCGGCGCCGGGCACGACTCGGGCGGTGGCCGAGGCGGGCAGGGACAGGGCCGCGGCGGCTACGACGCGAGCGACTTCGCCTATCGCGGCCTGGACGGCGCGTGGAGCACCGCGCGCAACCGCGGCGCGCACGACGCGCAGTGGGACTGGCGCGCCGCCGGCGGCAGCCGCTACGACCAGGACATGGCCCCGCGCCACGGCTGGGCGCAGGGCCATGGGCAGCAGTACGGTGGGTAGCGGTACGACGGCGGATACGGGGCCCGCGGCGGCATGAGCTACGGGCGCGACCGCGGCGCGCGCGGCGGCTACGACCGCGACGTGCGGGGCGGCAGCGACCCCATGCGCACCGACGCGGGCGACCCCTTCGGCGACCGGCAGCGCGGCACGCCCTTCCGCGTGATCCGCGGCGGCTTCGACCGCGAGCAGACCGACCGCGGCAACTGGATGCGCGGCGACCTGTTCAACCGCCTGGGCCGCGACCCCGACAGCGTGGAGAGCCGCGGCTGGGGCCACGGGATCGGAGACGACCCCGTCTACCGCCCCGAAGACTTCCAGGGCCGCGACCGCGGCCGGGGCCGCCGCGGCCCGTTCTGATCCGCCGCGGCGCCTCGACTGGCCGGCACTCCGACCGAGGACGCACGAAAGCCCCGCCGCGAGGCGGGGCCTTCGTGTTTCGTCCTGCTTGCCGTCGAACTCCTCCGCTGATCCGTCTGCGTCTCCGTTCGAAACCAGCGATGCAGGGTTTCACGCGGAGTCAGCGGAGGGAGCGGAGTAAACGGACGAGGTCCCGGACTCTCCGGAGAAGCCGGACGCGGGTGGCTACATCCCCATCCGGCGCTTGAGCTCCTCCAGCCGCGAGTCCACGTCGTCGAACGGCGAGGGGCGGGGCGCATCGCTGCCGTCGAGGCTGCCCAGCGCGTCGTCGAACGAGGCGCTGTCCTCCATCTGCCGCGAGATGCGGTCGAAGTCGTCGCCCAGCGGGCCGCCGGCGGCGTTCTCGATGCGGGTGCGGGCACCCTGGCGCCGCAGCTCGCCGAGCAGGGCGAAGCGGTTGGCCTCGGCATTCTTGTACTGGGCCATCATCTCCACGCTCTCCTGCTGCCGCAGCTCCCACTCGGCCTTGGCCGCGCGCACCTTCTCCTCGAGCACGGCGATGCGGCGGCGGTGCTTCTCGGCGAACTCCTCGGCCACGCGCACCGTCTCGGCGTCGCCGATGCGCTGGGCCATGGCGCCGCGGCGCACGGTGTCGTCCAGCCGCTTGCGCTCGCGCTCCAGGTCGAGCACGGCGGCCTGGTGGTTCTGCTCCAGCAGCGGCACCTGGGCGCGCACGTCCACCATCTCGCGGCGCATGGCGCCCAGCAGCCCCGCCACCTGGTCTTCGGGCTCGCGCCGCCCCACCTCGCTGATGAACGAGTCCCAGGCCTGCGAGAACATCTTCTTGAGGTCGTCGAGCATCGAGTCGCGTGGGCGGTTTGAGGCGGCGAGGTGCGTACCGCCCACAAAGCTGAGCGCCGGGCGCGCCGGGGGCAAGGCGCCGGGCAGCGCGCGTGTCTTGGGGCGTGAGGCACGCTAGCCAGCTTCTCCATGCGGCGTCGCGTGGGCACCTTCACCGCACCGGGCATTCAGGCAGGTAGCCCGCGCACCGGAAGAGGTGGAGATCCGCGCAGCCTTGCCGCGGCTAGGGAAGAATCTTGATCACACAGCACCGCTGGCCCTGCGCGCATTCTCCACCGCAAAAGAGGTTTCCCTTCTCGTCCTCCAGCAGACCGTGCGTACCGCCTGCAGCCGCGGCCGGGCGCACGAACGCGGCTACGGCCAGAACCGCCGCGGCCACCGAGAGCCACACGAGCTTCATTCGTCTCGACATCATGATTTGCTCCCGTGAAAGGTTGGATTTTGCTCCCCGCTCGCGTCCGACCTTCCCAGGAGAGACGCAACCACCTTTTCCACGTCCCTAAGACGCATCGACCGCGTGTCATCCAGCGGAACGCCCAGGTACGCCGCCTTCACGATATTCCCCTGCACGACGTACACGGCCGGCCACCGGATCCCACGGACCGCGACCGCCTCGGACTTCCGCAGGTGTCGCACGGATGCGGGAACCCGCTGGGCCCGCAGAAACGATCTTACATCGTGCTCGGATGCGTCCACCGCGATGGCCGTAAGCTCTACCGCGAGACCGAAGCGAGCATCCACATGCCGGAGCTCACGCGCGGAGTTGCGACAGCGCAACAGGTCGGCGCCCGAGAACACCCAGATGACACGGATCGCTCCGGGTGGACCGGCCAGCGCCGGCGGCGCGCGGCTTCCCGGCGCGAGAGCATGATCGGCGGCTGTCGTGGAGCGGCACGACGCCAACCCGACGGCCGCTATCAGGGCTAGCGCAACAATTTTGCGAGTGACCATTGATTCGGTGCGTCCGAACCGCGTTTCACGAAAACGAGAGAGTCCTCCGAGGTCACTGCCAGCAGGTCGGGAGCATCAGGGACCTCCCAGATTCCTCGACCATCACGGGCGACGTGCAGCAACCCGTAGTGCATCTCCGAGGCATCTCGGTCGAAGTACTGAATCAGAAAGCTCCCATCCCTCAACCAGAACAGGTCCGACGCGGCCGAGTAGGTACGTCTCCATGCCTGGAACTCTGCATCCGAGCCCCGCGGAATGGGCTGCGACATGCGGCGGAACCGCTGGAAAGGAATCGGCACCTTTCCGGCAGATGAGCCATCGGGCCGGAACAGGAAGATGGTGTCGGTCAGCGCGAACATCACGGCGAGCGTGTCTCCACGCGTCCGTACTGCCGTGAACCCGCTGAACGCATAGGAGCCTGCGAAGCCCGGTGGCCCCTGCGGGGCTGGAAAGAATCGCCGCAGTACCGTGTCGGAAGCCAGGTTCCATACGTGGATCAACGGTGTGTCGCCGCTTCCGTGCCGGCCCGAAATGGCAATCAGCGTATCGTTGATGACGGCGATCCGGTAGAGCGGGACCAGGCCCGTACGGGCAGTGTGCAGGAGGTGCGTGCCGGTGGAATCGAACATCGCGAGGCTGCCGCCCATGTCGGACACCAGGATCCGCCCGTCGATCAGCCGAATCGCCCGCGAGATGTGCTGAAACTCGCCGGGCCCCATGCCGCGCCGCCCGAACGTGCCACGCAGCCTTCCATGGGGAGAGTAGAGGCGAAGCTGCTGCTCCTGTCCATCGGCGACCAGGAAGCCCCCTCCTCGCTCGGGCTCCACCCGGGGCGACACGTTGATCACCCGCTGGCTCTCCTCCAGGCGCAGATCACGTTGAAAGGCGACCGCCCGATCGATCGATGCAAGAATGGGCGTGTCAGGATGCTCCTGCCGACCGTCGCGTGCGCAGGCTGCAAGTGAAGCAATGAGCCCAATCACGGGAATCGCTACTCCATGTACTGATCGGATGGTGGGGCAAGCAGGCATTGAGCGGAGTTGATGAACGGGCTTGGGTGGGAGGCTTCTTAAAACATATTGTCGCACGGGGTACGCGATCGCAAGGCTGGAGTCCCCCGCAGTCACGTGCGGTTCGGCCACCGCTCCCCTCTCTGGACCTCAGAATGCGTTTGGGATTCGCACGACAAGGCATCGTTCTCGTTTCGCGAACCCCGGGCGTCACGCCCCGTCTCCGGTCCGATCCTTGCCTCTGCCGGGCCCAAACGGCTTACCGGACAGGGGAATGACGACGACGCAGAAGACCGAGACCGAGCCGGCGGCATTCCGGCTGCCCAGCATGCGGAACCTCTCCAAGGAGGAGAGGAAGTCCGTTACGCACAGCGAGTTCTGGATCCCCGAAGCCGAGCGCGAGATCTACAAGCGCGCGCTGGCGGCGCTCAACGCCGCGGGCGTCCCCTACGTGGTGGCCGGCGCCTATGCCATCTACGAGCACACCGGCATCTACCGGCAGACCAAGGACCTGGACCTGTTCTGCGAGCCCGGCGCCGTGGTACGGGCCATGGAGGTGCTCAAGGGCGCGGGGTTCCGCACGCGGCTGGAGCAGAACCACTGGCTGGCCAAGGCACTCGACGACCCGTACTTCATCGACATCATCTACGGGATGGGCAACGGGCTGGCGCTGATCGACGAGGACTGGTACCGCTACAGCAAGCCCGCGATCCTGGCCGCCACGCCCGTGCGCGTGGCGCCGCCCGAGGAGCTGCTCTGGCACCGGCTGTTCATCGGCGAGCGCCACCGGCAGGACATGGCCGACATCGCCCACCTGCTCCTGACCATGGGCCACCAGATGGACTGGAACCGGCTGCTGGCCAAGACCGGCGAGCACTGGCCCCTGCTGCTGGCCCAGATCCAGATCTTCCGCTACGTGTATCCGGGCTACCACGCGCAGGTGCCCAAGTGGGTGCTCAAGGAGCTGCTCGACCGCGCCCAGCGCGACGCGCTGGTGGACGCCGAGGGCGACCGCGAGCACGACACCACGCGCGGCACGCTGATCTCGCGCTTCTCGTTCGCCATCGACGTGAACGAGTGGGGCTTCCGCGACCTGCGCGCCGAGTACACCACGCGGATGAAGAGCCACCCGGCGATCCTGGCCCTCTCGGCCAGCCCTGTGTGGGACGAGGTGGCCTCGCACGAAGAGCAGGAGCAGGACAACGCGGTTCCCGCGGCGGGGCCGGGCACGGGCAGCCAGGGAGAAGACGACGGATGACGGACCGGGGCGGACCGGCCCAGGCGGCCGCGGGCAAGCAGGGACGGCGCAGGGAAGACCGGCGGCGCGCCGGGGTCGTGCGCGTGGCCGCCGTGGGCGACTTCCACTGCGGCGAGGAGGACGTGGGGCGCTACCGCGAGGCGTTCGCGAAGGTGAACGACGACGCCGACGTGCTGCTGCTGGCGGGCGACCTGACCCGCCGCGGCACCCCGGCCGAGTTCCGCGTGGTGGCCGGCGAGCTGGCCGACGTGCGCATCCCCATCCTCACCGTGCTGGGCAACCACGACCACGAGAGCCACGAGGCCGAGGCCGGCCTGGCCATCCTGCGCGAGCGCGGGGTGCACCTGCTCGACGGCGAGCCCTTCGAGCTGACGCCCGAGGTGGGGTTCGCCGGGGTGAAGGGCTTCATCGGCGGGTTCGGGCGCTGGACGCTCACCGCGTTCGGCGAGGCCGAGACCAAGGGGATCGTGGGCACCACGCTGGACGAGGTGCAGCGGCTGGAGTTCGCGCTGCGGCGCCTGTCCACGCCGGTGCGCGTGGTGCTGCTGCACTACGCACCGATCGCGGAGACGGTGATGGGCGAGCCCGAGCAGATCTTCCCCTTCCTGGGCAACGACCGCCTGGTGGAGCCCATCGACCGCTTCAAGGCGGCGGCGGTGTTCCACGGCCACGCGCACCACGGCACCTTCCAGGGCACGTCGCCCGGCGGCGTGCCGGTGTTCAACGTGTCGCACGTGCTGGTCACCAGCACCGGCCACGGCGAGATGTACTTCCTCTACGACATCGCCGTGCCCTCCGCCGCGGGGGCCGGCGGCGCCGTGGCGGTCGACGAGACCGAGGCCACACCGATGGGCGCGGGAGTGGCGGGGGCGGGGTGAGCGGACAGCGACCCATCGGGGAATCGTCGACCGACCGCGCAGTCGGCGGGGCTCGGACGAAGCTCGACCAGGGCGACTGAAGCCGCGGCGCCGCGGCAACAACTACGAAAAGCCTCACAAACTGCGTGAGGCTTCAACGGCAAGATCGGGAAAAGCCTCGCGCTGGTTGCGAGGCTTTTCGTCTTTCAGCCGCTCGTCGCGAGTTGACGGGCACGCGCCGATCCGCCTCCGTCTTGTACGGAATCCGGCTGAACTGCTTTGTCACACAGAGGCACAGAGACGCAGAGAACTGCGGTTTTTTTCTCTGTGACTCCGTGCCTCCGTGTGACACTTTAGCAGATCCTGACGCCGCGATTATTCATGCGGATGCGGTATTGAGTCTCCCGCCTATCCCCACTTCTCCAGGAAACGCATCAGGGCCGCCTCCTCGGGATAGAAGCGGCCGGGGGTCTCGTCGTCGGGGCGCGGGGTTTCGCGCATGAGCGGGGCGATGGTCTTGCCCTGCATGTAGCGCTCGAACACGGCCGGGTGGATGTAGGCCGAGCGGCAGACGGCCGGGGTGTTGCCCAGCTCGCTCGACACCAGCTTGCACACCAGGAGAACGTTCTTCTTCGCCTCGCTCTCGCTCTTCGCGGGGCCCAGGTCGGCCAGGATGGTGGCGGCGCGCACCGTGCCGCCCCAGGTGCGGATGTCCTTGCTGGTGTAGCGCGCCCCGACGATCTCCTTGAGGTAGCCGTTCACGTCCTCCGCGGTCACGGGGCGTACCTTGCCCTCGTCGTCCACGTACTTGAACAGCCGCTGCCCGGGAAGCTTCAGCACCTCCAGGATCACCTCCACCAGCGGCGTGTCGGCCACCACGCGGCGGTTGTCGATCGACTTCTTGCCCACGTAGCGGAAGTACAGGTCGGTGCCGTCCACGCGCAGGTTCTTCTTGCGCAGGGTGGCGATGCCGAAGGTCTTGTTCTGCACCGCGTACTTCTCGCTCCCCACGCGGAAGAAGCCGCGCTGCATGAGGCGGACGATCAGCGCCAGCACGCGGTCGCGGCCCACGCCGGGCTGCTTCAGGTGCTGCTCGGTGGCCTCGCGCAGGCGCGGCAGGTCGTGCGCGTACTGCAGCACGCGGCGGTACTTGCGGCGCGCGCCCTTGGCCACCGCGTCGGCGTGGTAGCGGTACTGCTTGCGCCCCGCCACGTCGACCCCCCACGCCTGCACCTTGGCGCCCGCCTCCGCGGCGATGTGCACGTCGGTCCACGCGGGGGGGATCGCAAGCTTGCGGATGCGCTCGAGCGCGGCCGGCGCGCGCAGCGGCTTGCCGTCCGCGCGCAGGTAGGTGAACCCGCTCTCGGGGTCGCCGCGCCGCTTCCACCACCGCTCCGCCGCCGCCGTCTTCTTCTTCGCCATGCCCACAACTTAGCACGAGGAGCGTTCCAGCCAACCGGAATCACGCATCAACATCGCCCGCCGGCGAGTTGCCCGCCATTCTCGCTGCGGAGCTTGCCGCAGCAACGGACACGTCGCCTCCGGGGGCGAACGGCCGCGCGTTCCGAAGGACCCGCACGAACGGTGGTCACACGGAGCAACGGAGGGAACGGTGGAAAACCGCAGTTCTCCGTTCCCTTCGTTGCTCCGTATGAGTCCCGCTGTTCTCCTTAGGCAGTATAGGCTTGACCATCCGAAGCATCGAGAAGGTCGAGACACGGAGGCGGGGAAAGCGGAGCCGTCCGCCTTCCCCGCCCTCCCCGACCTCTCAGCCGTGGATCTCGATCGATGGAATCCTTCGCGCCCAGCCCGCTCAGCGTGCGCGGCGCAGGGTGACGTCGCCGCTCACGGTGGTCACGCTCAGCATCGGGCCGCCGCGCCCCAGCCGGGCGCGCACGTTGTGCCCCACGCGCACCCGCACGAATCTCCCGTCGTCATCGTCGTCATCCTCGTCGTCGCGCCCCCGGCGCCCTCCGCGGCCGCCGATGGTGAGGGGGAATTCGCTTTCGATCTCGCCCGAGAGCGTGCGGGCGTTGAAGTCGGCGTCCACGTTGGCGGGGAGCTCCAGCGTCACGTCGCCGCTCACCGAGCGGAACTGCAGGCCGTTGTCGGGGATCCGGCCCAGCGAGGCGAACACGTTGCCGCTCACCGACGAGGCCTCCACCTCGCCGCTGCTGGACACGTGCACGTCGCCGCTCACGCTGCTCGCGTCCACCGGGCCGCGCAGGCCGCGGATCTCCACGTCGCCGCTCACGTTGTTGGCCACCAGCTTGGTTCCCGCCGGCACGCGCACCACGAAGTCGACCTCGGCGTCGCGGTCGCGCACGTTCGTCCCGCGCCTGTTGCAGGCGTCGCGCGGCTCATTGCGGCCGTCGTCGTCGTCGCGCCAGCGCTGTCCCTGGCCGCTGTACGGGTACACGGCGCAGATCACCACGCCGTAGCCGCGGCGCACCATCTCCACCCGCACGTCGCCGCCGCCGCGGGGGTGCGCGGTCACCGTCACCTCGCTGCCGGCGGCGGGCTCGGCGCGGATCTCGCCCTTGATATTGTTGATCTGGATCCGCTGGCCGTCGGCGATGCGGCCGCTCCAGCGGAAGTCCTGCTGCGCGGAGGCCGGCAGGGCCGCCGCGGCGGCCATCGCCGCCGCCAATGCTACGCTCATCGTGCGGGTCATGGAGGACCTTGGTCGGTTCGATGCGGGGGAGGGTTACCGCACCGGCACCTGGGGCGCCGGGCGAATCGGTGTCTCGCGGATTGGATGCGCGCCCCGGCCGAAGCGTTTGAATCGCCCCGCGGCCGGTTCGTCTCCCGCCGTCGGCACCGTCGCGGGCGAACGCCCGCAACGCGCCAGCAGCGCGAGGGCGAAATCTGCGCTTTCAGCGCACCGTGACGACCAAGACGTGCGCCCGCGCTTGTCGCACGTCAATGGGTAAGTCGAATATTTACAGCATCTTACAAATCCTGCCCAGCACCGCCGTAATCCGGCGTGAAGCTGTACGTGGTGCACACTTTTTCTGCTGTTTATTGGTTGACGAACCGCAGGCGGCCGGTTATCGTTGGCAGCCCGGATGGCCCTGCCCTCCGGACGCAGTGCTCCTTCCAACGCATTCCAGGCACACACGCGCGGACTTCGAGCCGCGCACCCCGCGCGGCAGCGGCCCGGACCGCCGCGCGGGTGATTCTTCCGGGAACCTCACCGCAGGAGTCCACCATGCTACAGTCGTCGACCCCCACCAAGCCCCCCGGGTGCGAAGCCTGCTGCTCGGGCGAGCCTTTCCCGACCGACCAGCAGACCAGCGTGACCGCCGTCAAGTTCTAATCGGCGGGCGCCTGCAAGCCCCGGACGGGCCACCTGGCCCGTCCGGGCACCGCATCACCTGGCGTCACGCCGGCACCTGCAGAATCCCGGAGACTCCACGCGCATGACCGTTTCGCACCCTGCTGCCCCCGCGCCGGCGCACCGGCTGGCCGCCCTCCCCAGGCTGGGGGTGGGCGTGCTGTTCAACCCGTCGCTGGACGAGTTCGTGCGCGACCAGGCCGACGCGCTCGACTACCTTGCCATCATCCCCGACCGTTTCTGGACCGACGAAGGCGCGGCCGCGGCCGAGCGCTACGACGAGCTCGAGGGGCTGGCGGAGCTGCTGGACGAAGTGGCGGCGCACAAGACGATCGTGGGGCACAGCGTGGGGCTGTCCATAGGCAGCGCCGAGTGGTTCGACCAGCAGCACGTGGAGCAGGTGGCGCGCTGGCAGGCCCGCTACGCCTTCCCCTGGCACAGCGACCACCTGTCGTTCATCCGCATGCCCGGGGTGGACGCGCACTCGCCGATGAGCGCCGGGCTGCCGATGGCGGTGCCGTACGACCGCGAGGTGCTGGAGATGCTGGCCGAGCGGGTGGAGTACGTGCAGGGCCACATCCCCGTCCCCTTCCTGCTGGAGAACAACGTCTACTACGTGGACCTTCCCGAGCAGGAGATGACCGAGCCCGAGTTCCTCAACGCGCTGATGCGGCGCACCGGGTGCGGGCTGCTGCTGGACGTGCACAACGTGGTGGTCAACGCCACCAACCACGGCTTCGATGCGCGCGACTTCATCTTCGCGCTCGACCTGGAGCGCGTGGTGGAGCTGCACATCGCCGGCGGGAGCGAGATGGCGGGGCTGTACACCGACTCGCACGCCGGCCCCGTGGCCGAGCGCGTGTGGGAGCTGCTGGACGACGTGGTGGGCGCCTGCCCCAACCTGTGCGCCATCACCTTCGAGTTCGGGGAGAGCTGGTACCCCCACATGGGCGCCGACGTGGTGCGCGGCGAGCTCGAGCGCGCCCGCGCCGTGTGGGCCCGGCACCACTGAGACGCCGATGTCGCTGCTCGCCTTCCAGCGCGTGATGGCCGACCTGGCCGCCAGCCCCGAGCTGGTTCGCCGCGTGCGCGCCGACGCCGAAGCGGCCCTGGCCGGCTACGAGCTGACGCCGCTGGAGCTGCGCCGCGCCGCCTCGGCCGCGGCGCAGCAGGGGATGGTGGTGAACTGCACGCTGCACCGCACCAACCGCATCTCGTCCATCCTCACCCTCCTCCCCGCGACCGTGTTCCTGGTGGGCGACGGGCTGCGCGCCGTGGCCGACCGCTTCTGGGCCCGCTACCCCGTCCCCGACTTCACCACCCGCCGCGAGATCCGCCGCTTCGCCGGGTGGCTGCGGGAGCAGGTGGAGGAAGGGGCGATCGACACGCCGTTCCTGGCCGAGGTGGTGGGGTGGGAGCTGGCGCAGTACGAGCTGCGGATGGTGGCGCGCAAGCGGACGCTGGCAAAGGTGGCCGAAGACGCGGAGCGCTTCCCCGACGGCCCCCTCGCGCCGCACCCGCTGATGCGGGTGGCCGCCTTCCGCCACGACCCCGAGGTGCTGGTGAGGCTCGCCGCCCGCCGCGACCCGCTGCCGTGGGGCGAGATTGCCGAGGGCGAGTGGCACCTGCTCCTGGACGCCCGCGAGGGCCTGGCCGTGACCCTGCTCGACAACGAGACCGGCCGGCTGCTGCTGGCCATCCAGCGCGGCGCCCCCGTCCCGGCCCACCAGGCCGATGCGCTGCACGCCGCCGGCCTCCTCGTCCGTACCGCCCCGGGTGATTCGGCCGACAACGATGCCGCCGAATCCGCCAACGCGGAGCCCGCGATGGCCGGCGCGTCGTAGCCACACCGCGCGCGGGTGTGCAACAAACCCGAGGTCCCCGCGGGAAGTCTCCCGCGAGGCCCTTACGTCTGCTCTTGACGGCGATTCGGCCATCGAAGCCTCGCGCAGTTTGCGAGGCTTTTCGTAGTTGTTGCTGCGGCGCTGCGGCTTCAGCCGCCGGTCAGCGCCTGCCGGCTCTCGATCTACGTCGCCCGCCGCTGGACGGATCACTGCCGGCGGCGAACAATCGGCACTCGGGGCCGTCCGACCCGCGATACCCTCAGCGCGCCGCCGTGCGCACGCCGCCGCTGCCCAGGTAGTCCAGCAGCAGCGTGCTCATCATGCGGATGCCGATGGGGATCGCGTCGTCGTCGGCCTGGAAGGTGGGGGTGTGGTGGTCGCCCGAGGTGGTGCCGGGCTTGACCGTGCCCAGGCGGTAGAAGAACCCGGGCACCGCGTTGGCGAAGAAGGCGAAGTCCTCGGCCCCCGTGGTCGGCGGCACGTCGGTCACGTTAGCCGCGCCCAGCAGGCGCACCATGGTGGGCCGCATGCGGTCGGACAGCTCGCGGTGGTTCACGGTCACCGGCGTGGTGCGCTGGTAGTCCATGTCGTACGTCCCGCCGCCAGCTTGGGTCACGCCCTCCAGGATGTCGCGCATGCGGCGCTCCACCTGGTCCTGCGTGGCCACGCTGAAGGTGCGCACGGTGCCCATCAGCGTCACGTCGGCCGGGATGATGTTGAAGCGCTCGCCGCCGCGCACCACCCCCACGGTCAGCACGCTGGGCTCGAACGGCGACAGGTTGCGCGAGCGGATGGTCTGCAGCGCAAGGATGGCCTGCGCCGCCATCAGCACCGGGTCGATGGCCAGCTGCGGCGACGCGCCGTGCGCCTGCCGCCCGTGGATGTTCACGATGAAGCGGTCGGACGCGGCCATCGCCGGGCCCGGGGTGTAGCCCACGCGCCCCGTCTCCATCTGCGCGAAGGTGTGCAGGCCGAAGACGGCAGTGGGGTGGTACCGGTCGAAGACGCCTTCCTTCATCATCAGCTGCGCGCCGCCCTCCTCGCCCGGAGGCGCGCCCTCCTCCGCCGGCTGGAAGAGGAAGACGATCGTCCCCGGGATGCGCTCCTTCATCCCCGCCAGCACGCTGGCCACGCCCATCTGCACGGCGGTGTGCACGTCGTGCCCGCAGGCGTGGCTCACGTCCACCGTGCGGCCGATGTACTCGCCCGTGGCGGTCGATTTAAAGGGGTACGGCGTGTCCTCCTTCACCGGCAGCGCGTCCATGTCGGCCCGCACGGCCACCACGGGGCCGGGGCGGCCGCCGCGCAGCACTCCCACCACGCCGGTGTGCGCCACGCCGGTGTCCACCTCCATCCCCAGCGAGCGCAGGTGCGCGGCCACCAGCCGCGCCGTGCGAAACTCGCGGTTGGACAGCTCGGGGTGCTGGTGCAGGTCGTGGCGCACCTCCACCATCCGCGGCGCCACGCGCGCGGCGGCGGTCGCGACGGCCACGTCCCACTGCTGCGCCGCGAGCGCAGTTGGCGCCAGCGCCACGCCGGCCAGGGCGAGCGCGCGAACGACGGAGGGCTTCATCCAGGCCTCGGGGACGATGTGTGGATGGGAATTCGCTCGATCAAGGGGGGACGGGGGGAAGATGGGCGCGCGGCGGGCGGGGCGTCAACGGTCGTGGCGCGAGGCGAGGCGGCAACGAGCCGGAGACATGGCGGCGGGGATGACGGCGGGTTACGGCGGCGGGTGATGGCGGCGCACTGACGGCCGGACAATGACGGCGGGTTGGAACCCGCCGCTGGAAGGTCGGAAAGTCCGCCTTCGCGCACTCCACCCGGACATGACTGCAGCAAACGAAAATCACCGGCGTGACGGACCGTCACAGCCGGTGTTGATCCTTCACCTCGTGCACTTCGGCTGGGAAAATGCCCGCGACCAGGCGAGAATGCCGACGCCGCAGTCCGCGAAGGCGGACTTCCCGAAGTTCCAGCCGCCGGTTTCAACCGGCGGATATCTCCCGGCGGACATGAGTGCGAACGATCGAACCGGCGGGAAGAGACGTAAATCTTACGGCCGCTCCGGCTTGATCACACCGCGCTCGATGGCGGCCTCGGCGGGGGTGGGCACCTCGTAGTAGGGGTCGCCCATCTGGGTGGCCAGGTCGCGGATGCTGTCGCTGAGCAGGTTGTAGCGCCCCACCACCGCGTGGTTGCGCGCCAGCACCTCCTGCCATGCCGCCAATTTGGCATTGCGCGCCGCCACGTGGTCGTTGTAGCGCGTCAGGTCGGCCCGGTAGCGCTCGTACAGGCCGGTGGGGAGGGCGCCGTCGTGCGCATAGTCGTCGTAGCGGCGCAGCACGCGCTGCTCCTGCTCGAGCGCGGCGTCTTCGGCGCGCAGGGCCGCGCGCATGCTGTCCGACGCTTGGCGCGTGCGGATGATGGCGGCGCCGGCGTCAACCAGGTCGCCGCGCATGCGCCGCACCTGTTCGCGCTCGGGCCCGTAGCGCACCCAGCGGTACGCCGAGTCCGACAGCTTGACGCCGATGACCACCAGCAGCACGAAAAGCAGCGGGTTGACGTACTTCATGGCCGTGCTGCGGGCATGCGGGGTGACCCTGCGGGCATCCTTCCCTCCGTTTCCCGGGCCGAACGACGGGCCGATCCTCCAAAATGCAGCCGCGGCACGGTTTCAGCAACGTCCACCGTGCCCCGAAGAGAGCATATGTTTGCGTTTCACGGCACGGTACGTGCAGGGTACGGGGGGACTCACGAAGGGCCCTAAATGATTGCAAATGGGCAACTTGGAACCAGAGGAGGACGCCAGATGCACCCCACCCGGAAACGTCCGCCACCCCCCTGGGAACGAGGCGACCACGCTCCCCGACACCCCACGGGCCGCACCGCGCGCCGCTTTCCCGCGGCCGAGGCGCACCTGGGCGCGCCGCCCGTGGCGCAGCGCTACCGGCGTGCGTTCGACGGCGCGGGCGACAACCGCGTGAACGAGGGCGTCCGCCTGAACCGCCGCCGGGGCTCGGCCTTCGACCGGCTGCGCTCGCACCCGCTCCGCCACGGCATGATGGGGTTGGCGGTGGCCGGCACGGCGGCGCCGCTGGCGGTGGCGCGCTACAGCCAGATGCGCGTGGACCCGCGGCACGAGCAGCAGGTGGGGATCATGCCGCGCGTGGTGCCGATCAACGACCAGGCGGTGGGCGCCGCGTGGCGCGCGGCCACCAACGAGGCGGCCGAGACCAGGACTGCCTCGCGCGAGACGGTGATCCAGGACAAGCTGGTGCGCTACGGCCACATGGGGCTCACGCGCGAGCTGGCTGAGAGCATCTACGACCTGGCCCTCCAGGAAAACATCGAGCCCGACGTGGCGTTCGGGCTGGTGCGCACCGAGAGCGAGTTCAAGACCAGCGCCACCAGCCACGTGGGGGCCATCGGCCTGACGCAGCTGATGCCGGCCACCGCCCGCGGGATGCGCAAGGGCACCACCATCGCCGACCTGCGCGACCCGCAGATCAACCTCAGCATCGGCTTCAAGTTCCTGCGCGAGATGCTGAACCACTACGACGGCGACAGCAAGCTGGCGCTGATCGCGTACAACCGCGGCCCCGGCAACGTGGACCGCATCCTGAAGCGCGGCGGCGACCCGGATAATGGCTACGCCGACGCAGTGATCTCGGGCGAGGGCGTCCACCGGTAGGATTGGCCCCGCGGGAGACAGGAAAGAGGCCGGACCGGCAGCGAATGCCGGTTCGGCCTCTTCGCATCCGCAGCAATCCCCTCGAAGCGGCGGGGAGGATCCGCAGATCCGCAGATTCGCAGAAACGGCCACGGGGAGCCTCCCAAACTGCGCGAGGCTGCTCCGTAATCCGGTCTTCCCAGCCAACCGTTGGCCCTACAGCTCAGGGCGCACCAGGAAGATGAGCTCCCAGCCGTCGCGGCCGCGCCGGAAGCCGGCGCGCAGGTCCGAATAGCCGCGCTGGGTGACGAACTCGGGCGGCGCGGCCCACACGCCCCCGCCTCCGGTGCTGGCGATGCCCCGGTCCAGCAGCCCGGGCAGACGATCCAGGTCGCTGGCGCGGCGGCCCTGCCAGGCGGCCAGCGTCTCCAGCACCCCCTCGCCCATCTCCAGCGAGTAGATGAAGTCACGCGCCATCACCCGCCGCAGCGCCTCCACGTCCTTGCGCCGCGCCGCCTCGCGCACGGCCAGCGCGAAGTCGGCCAGGCCCAGCTGGCGCGCCTCCAGCGGCGTGCGCACCTGGTGCACCACGCGCGTTTTCGCCAGGCGCCCCGAGGGAAAGCCGCGGCACGCCATGCAGCGCACCACCAGCTCGGCGCTGTCCACCCGCAGCACGGCCATGCGCATGAACGCGTAGGGCAGCGTGGTCGCCCCCGAGTCGCCGCGCAGCACCAGCCCGGGCTCGGCGGTCCACACCTCGGGCGCGGTGAACGGCGGCTCGGTGGGGGGAGCGGGCGGCGGCGCGGGGAGCGGCGCGGGCGGAGGCGGCGGCGGGGTGCAGGCGGCCAGCGCCAGCACCACCAGCGCGGCGGCCCGCATCAGGCGCGTCGTCACGCCGCCACCGTGCCGCAGGAGGCCGGCGTGATGGTCGCGGCCGCGCGCTCGCGCACGGAGCGGTTCGTCGGGTCGAGGTTGCGTTGAACCATGGGCGCGGAGTGCGAGGGTGCGGGACGATGCGTGGGCGCGGGGCGGCGGGCCGCTCCGGCGGGCCTCCCGCGGCGGATGCACGACCGTTGGCCGGGACCGCGGCGCGGATGTAAATTCCGCGCCGGGGAAGGTCTCGGCAACCCACGCACCTCTGGCACGCCCGTGTCCGCACCGCTCGCCCTGGTCTGTTCGGTCCCGCTGGAGTCGCGCCAGCTGCGCGAATCGCTGGTGTCGCGGCTGGAGATGGAGGTGGGGCGCAAGACCGCGTGCTTCGGCGTGCTCGACGGCGCGCCGGTGATCGTGTTCGCCGCCGGCATGGGCAAGGTCAACGCCGCCCACGGCCTCACCGCGCTCCTGGAGCGCCGCGAGGTGCGCGGCGTCGTCGGCTTCGGCGTGGGTGGCGCGTACGCCGGCTCGGGGCTGGGGGTGGGCGACGTGGCGCTCGCGTCGCGGTGCATCTACGGCGACGAGGGGGTGGAGACGCCGGGCGGATGGCTCTCCACCGAGGGGATCGGCATCCCCCTGCTGGAGCAGGACGGCCATCCGGTGTACAACCAGATCGCCCTCGACGCCGCGCGGGTGAAGCACGCGGCCGACGCGCTGACCGCCGCGGGCGTGCACGTGCGCGTGGGCCCCTTCGTCACCGTGTCGGCGTGCTCGGGCACGGCGGCCCGCGGGGCCGAGGTCGCGGCGCGCTTCGGCGGGATCGTGGAGGGGATGGAGGGCGCCGCGCTGGCCCACGTGGCCGCGCTCTACGGCTGCCCGTTCCTGGAGGTGCGCGCCGTGAGCAACCTGGTGGAAGACCGCGACCTGTCGCGCTGGCGCCTGCAAGACGCCGCCGCCGCCGCCCAGCGGGCCGTGCGCGCGCTGGTGGCCGCGCGCGAGGGAATCTTCCGGTGACCGTGGAAGCCGCGTCCCGCAACGACTGACGACGCCGCCTCCATCGTCGAAGCCTCACGCGGTTCGTGAGGCTTTCCATCGTTCCAGACGCGGCTGCGGCCGCCCGTTCGAGATATACGAGAACCATGATGACCACCGCGACATCCACGAGCACGCGCACGCTGTCGCTCGGCTATTCGCCGTGCCCCAACGACACCTTCATCTTCCACGCGCTGGTGAAGGGGATCGTGGGCGCGGAGGGGCTGGAGTTCCGCGAGCGGCTGGAAGACGTGGAGACGCTCAACCGGCTCGCCGCCGAGGGCGCGCTGGACGTGACCAAGGTGTCGTACGGCGCCATCCCGCAGCTGGTGCGCGGCTACGTGCTGCTGCGCAGCGGCGGCGCGCTGGGGCGCGGGTGCGGGCCGCTGGTGGTGGCGCGCGAGGCGTTGGGGCAGGGCGACCTGGCCGGCAGGCGCATCGCCATCCCCGGCCGCAACACCACGGCCAACCTGCTGCTGCGGCTCTACGCGCCCGGCGCCGCGCCCGGCGTGGAGATGGTGTACAGCGACATCATGCCCGCCGTGGCGCGCGGCGAGGTGGACGCGGGGCTGATCATCCACGAATCGCGCTTCACCTACGCCGACCACGGGCTGGTCAGCGTGGTGGATCTAGGTGAATGGTGGGAGCACACCACCGGCCTCCCCATCCCCCTGGGCGGCATCCTCGCCCGCCGCGACCTGGGCGCCGAAACGATCCAGGCGATCGACGACGCGCTGCGCCGCTCCGTGGAGCACGCCTTCGCCGACCCCTCGGCCTCGCGCGAGTACGTTCGCGCCCACGCGCAGGAGATGGACGACGTGGTGACCCAGCAGCACATCGACCTCTACGTCAACCGCTTTTCGGTAGACCTGGGCGACGAGGGCGAGCGCGCCATCCACGAGCTGTTCGCCCGCGGCCGCGCCGCCGGCATCATCGCCCACGACGTGCCGTCGCCGTTCCTGTGATCTGCCGACCCGCGAAGGTCACGCCGACGGCAGGGGAGTAGAAGCGCAGAGGAACAGAGGACCGAGTGCGGTTCTCTGCTCCTCTGCTTCTCTGCGTGAGCCCCGCCGTCCCCTACCCCGTCTTGCGCAGCTCGGGCAGGACACGCTCGCCGAAGACGTCGATGAAGCGCTCCTGCTCGGCGCGGTTGACGCAGTGCAGGTCGATCTCCTCCCACCCCAGCTCCGCGTCGCCCAGCAGCCACTCCAGGTGCCGCTCGGGATCGGCGGAGATGCGCATCTTCCCCTTCACGTCCTCGCGCGTGATGTACTCGGCCGCGGCGTCGAACATGGCGGGCAGCTTCAGCTCGGCCAGCACGGGGCTGGGGAACATGGCGGCGCGCCACTGTGTCCACGCCGCCTCCAGCGCATCCTCGTCCGTTCGCGCGAACGAAAGCTGGGCCTGGAGGTAGAGCGGCTTCCCCTCGCCGCCGCCGCGCCGGAAGGCGTCGATGATCTTCTGCATCCCCTCCTTCTCGCCGACGACCGTGATGAGCCCGTCGGCCCAGCCGCCGGCCCACTCGGCCGTCTCGGGGCTCAGCGCCGCGCCGATGATCTTCGGCGGCTCCTTCGGCAGCGTGTAGAGCTTCGCCTCGTCCACGGTGATGAGGCCGCGGTGCGTCACCGTTTCGCCGGCCCACAGGGCGCGCATGATGTCCACCGCCTCGCGCAGGCGGGCGTGGCGCTCGGGCTTGGGCGGCCACCGGTCGCTGGCCACGTGCTCGTTCAGCCGCTCGCCGCTGCCGCACGCCATCCAGAAGCGCCCGGGGAACATCGAGCTCAGCGTGGCGGCCGCCTGCGCCAGGATGGCGGGGTGGTAGCGGAAGCCTCCGGGCACCGTCACCACGCCGAGAGGCAGCGAGGTGGCCTGCAGCGCCGCGCCCAGCCAGCTCCAAGCGAACCCGCTCTCGCCCTCGGCCTCGCTCCACGGAAAGTAGTGGTCCGAGCACATCCCGCTCTCGAAGCCCGCCTTCTCGGCCGCCTGCACGTGGCCGATCAGGTCGCCGGGGCTGAACTGCTCGTGGCTGGCATGATAGCCCACCCGCACCGCCATCAGCCGCCCCGCGCGTCAGAGGCGGGGTGGGCTCGTTCGTTCAGGTACATCTCGCCGTGATCCCGTTCGGGTGGATGGCATCGCAAGAGGGCGCAGCGGGGTGCACGTGGCATACCGGCGCCGGCGCAGACCCGGTTCGTCCAGCACGGATCGCGGCGGTGTGACGAGCGGTGCTGCACGATCGTGTATCAGGGGATCGAGACGGGGGTTACGGCACCCTGACGCGACGTTCGGAAGACCGCGCTTTCCCGGAACATCTGTGTCTGCGGCGCGCTCCGTGCAGCGAAACCGGAAGGGCCCGCGAGCCGTAGACCAGCGGGAACGCACCGCATGCGGGGTGTACAAGGAGGGGCGGATGCATGCTGCATCCGGCCCATACGCTATGCCGATTTCGAGACGATGAGGGAATTCTTCTTCGACGCCGTGACGGCCATGGGGATCCTCTGCGGGCTGGTGCTCGCGGCGGACGCCTTCCCCCGCGCGGTGGCCGCGGTGCGCCGGCGGCGGGCGGCCCGCGGCGGGGCGTTCGGCGTGGTGGTGGACCGCGCCGGGCTGGTGGTGGGCACCTACCTCGACCCGTTCGGCCACCCCTGGCGCACCCCCCGCGTGCACGACGCCGGCTCGCCCTGGGTGAGCGCCCACACCGACGGCCGCGAGCGCGCCTGGGAAGGGTTCGGCGCCACCGAGGAAGAGGCCTATCAGTCGGCCAACCGCCTGCGCCGCCGACAGCTGCAGCTCCTCAACATGATCGGGGACGACGGCGGCCGCGAAGACGGCGAGTTCCTCATCCCGCAGCCCTACGTCCCCGGAACCTGAGCGGACACGGTGATGGAAAGAATCAGCGCCCGGCGCCAGAGTTGGTGCCGGGCGCTGGTGTTTTTGGATGATGAGTCCAGCCGTCACCGGTCGAGGGGGGGCGCATCCGGCGCGTGGGATTCTGACGTCCGTGTGGGAATATGCGAGTAAACTCCCGGCTACAACGGCACGCAGTCCGCCTTCGCGGACTTCAACAGCGACGATCCACAGGATCGTCGGTCCCCCAAAATGTCATCCTGAGCGCCGCCGCCGCCGGTAACCTTCACCCGCGCAGGCGCTTGGCGCGGCCGAAGGATCTGTGGCCGGCCGCCACTCCACGGGCCGCGCCGCGCCCATGCATCGTCCGCAGACGAAGAAAGGCGACCCGTAGCCTCGGATCGCCTCCCCTCGTGACCACCACCCGGTTCGCGTCTGCCGACGCTACCGCAGCGCCGCCGAGGCGCGCTGGCGGATCTCCACGTTCCGGTGCTCGCGGATGATGCGGCGGAGCTGCTGGTCGCGCACGGTGCCGCGCATCCCCGCGAGCGCGTCCACCGCGGCGCGCTGCACCCGCGGGTCGCCGTCGGCCAGCGCCAGCCCGGCGATCCCCTGCGCCGCGGCGTCGCCCGGCGCGTTGCGCACGATGGCGCGGATCGCCGCGATTCGCCCCTCCGCGTCGCCCGTGGCGTAGCCGTAGCCGCCCCCCCCTTCGCTGATGACGATGGTGTCGCCGGCTTCGCCGGTGGAATGCCAGGTCACCACCGGCGCAGCGCTGCTCGACGTACGGCCCGAACCGCCGTTCGACACGATCGATTTCACCACGTTGGAGCGGTTCCGGTGCCCTCCGACGTGCGGGTCCACGTGGTGGAGGTGCTGCGCGATTGTGTGGACGTCACCACGCGCTGCCCATTGTTCAGCCGCACCACGCACTCCTCGCCCTGGCACGAAACGTCGCCGCCGTCCACCCGCACGCTCACGGCGTCGCCGCCGCGGCCGGCGCGCACCACGCCATGTGATAGGGAAGGTGCTGCTCGGCCTCCCAGCTGATCACCTCGTACGTCGATCTCGCCGTCTGCCTTGACGATGGCCACCGCGTCGCCATGCCTGGCCGCCCGCGCGTCGGCATCCATCTCGACTGCGCGCTGGGCTTCGCTCTCGCCCTCGGCGGCATCGTCCTCGCCACGCTCCTGCTCGGTCCACGGGCCACCCAGGGTCCGGAGCCGGTCGCTCCAGGCGCGCACCTCGGCCGGCGTGCCCACCACGGTGGCGCCGGCGTGGCGCACGTCCAGGCTGCCGCGGTTGCGGCCCATCATCACCCCGCCGCCTCCCATCTCCAGCCACCCGTCCAGCTGTGTGTCCCCGATGTAGGCGCCGCCGCCGCCCGCGTCCATCCGCAGCGTGCCCTGGGCGCCGATCAGCGCCAGCCCGCCGCCGCGCGTGTGCCCGGTGAAGGTGCCGCGCACGCCCCGGATCTCCACCCCGCCGCCATCGGCGCTGGCCTGCACGTCGAAGCGGCGCGGCACCTCGATCACCACGTCGGGCCCGGGGCCGTCGCCGCCCTGGCGTTCGCTCACGGCCACGCGCACCCCGCCGGCCACGCGCTCGGCGCGGACGCTCAGCGTGCGCCCCGACGTGGTGCGCACCCACACGCCGCCGCGGTCGCGGCCCACCACCCGCGCGCTCACCCGGTCGGGGAGCTCCAGCGTGAGCCGCTCGCCGGCCCGCGCCTCCACCTGGCAGTCGAGGCGTGTCCCGCGCACCAGCGTGCAGCCGGAGCCCGCGCGCGCCGTCGCCCCGTCGGCGCGTGCGCCCGCAGCCGACAGCGCCGGCGTCTTCGCCGCGCGCGCGTCGGCCGGGCGCATGGCGGCCAGCGGCAGCACCAGCGTCACCGCCGCGGCGGCCCACCCCGCGGCCGCGCGCCGGGTGATGCCGTGGCGGTTGCGGACGCCGTCCAGCACGGCCAGCAGCCGGCCTTCCAGCTGCGACGGACGCGCCATGCTCACCGCGGCCGCAGCCGACAGCGGCGGCGCGCGGAAGGCGCGGGCCACCTCCAGCAGGTGCGACGCGTACTCGCGGGCGCGGGTGCCGGCGGCCAGCACGCGGTCGTCGCACGCCAGCTCGCGCTCCACGCGCAGGCGGCGGGCGGCGTGCCACGCGCCGGGGTGGAACCAGTAGATGGAGCACGCCACCGCCGCCAGCGTCTGCGTGAGGCAGTCGTGCCGGGCCACGTGCGCCAGCTCGTGCAGCAGCACCACGCGGCGGCGCTCCTCGGGCCAGCCGTCGGCCTCGGCGGGGAGGAGGATGGTGGGCCGGCGCACGCCCCAGGTCATGGGCATGGTCGCGCGGCCGCTGCGCAGCAGGGCCACGGGGCGGTCGATGCCCAGCGTCCAGGCCAGGTCGCGCACCAGCCCCGTCCATCCGGCGTCGGCCACCGGCACCGCCTGCCGCGCCAGCCGCCGCACGCTCGCCCGGCCGGCCGCGATGCGCGCCAGCAGCACCAGCATCACCAGCAGGTAGATGGCGGGAAGGAGCAGCGCGAACGGGATCGCCCTCGCCCCCGACCCGGCCAGCGCCGGCTGTGCGATCCGCGGCTCAAACGACGCCGGAGTGGCGGGAAGGGCCGCGAGCCCAGCATCCGCCGGGCGGGCGAGGGTAGCCGCCGGAGCCGAGGGCGCGGGGGCGAACACCGGCGCCGCGGCGACGGCCCGCTCCGCCGCGTCCATCGTCACGAAGCCCAGCCGCCATCCGGGGAGCGCGGCGGAGAACAGCGGAAGCACCAGCAGCCCGCACACGGCCAGCGTCCACACCAGGTGCCGCGCGGCGGCGGGCGCGCCGCGGCGGCGCAGCGCGAGCGTGGCCAGCCCGGCGGCGGCCAGCAGCAGCGTGGCCTTCAGCACCAGGCCCAGCAGGAACGCCGCCCCGGGGGCGAGCGATAGGGGTGCGCTCATTCGTCGTCTCCGGGTTCGCGGGCCTGGTCGAGGAGGGAGGAGAGCCGGGCATATTCGTCCGCGTCGAGCGGCGCGTCGTCCAGGTCGAGCAGCGCGGCCATCGCGCTCTCGCGCGAGCCGGCGAAGAAGGTGCGCAGCAGGTGGGCGAGCGCCGAGCGCCGGGCCTCGTCGCGCTCGGTGGTGGGGAGGTACACGTAGCGCGGGCCGTCCTGCTCGTGGCGCAGGTAGCCCTTCTCCTCCAGCAGCCGCAGCATCCCGCGCACGGCGGAATAGCTGGGCGGGTCGGGCAGTCCGGCCAGCACCTCGGCCGCGGTGGCGCGCTCCAGCCGGTAGACCACGTCCATGATCTGCCGCTCGCGCCGCCCCAGGTTCATCGCTCCGCTCGAAGCCATCCCCACTCCTGTATGCTAGTACATTGACATCATGCTAATATACTAGCATCGCGTGGCCGGGTGGTCAAGGATCGCGATCAGCCGCATGAGTTCCTTCCGTGGAGAATATCAGAGTTGAGCAGAGGCAGCCGCGAGGATACTTTTCAGGACATGAGCACTTCATCACTTCCCGAGTTGCTGAAGCTGAGCGAAGCCGAGCGGATTCAGCTTGCGCAGGATCTCTGGGACAGCATTCCGCCGGGTACCGGGTCGCTCTCGTTGACCGACGAGCAACGCGAAGAGCTGGAGCAGCGCCTCGCAGAGCACAGGGCCGATCCTTCGTCCTCGATCCCGTGGGAAGAAGCCCGCGCGCAACTCCGCGAGCGATTTGGGGCGTGAGCCAGCGGCTGGTGTTCCGTCCGGCCGCGCTCAAGGAGATCCACAAGGCGGCTGAGTGGTATGAGAGCGCGGGCCCGGAGTGACCGCCGAGTTTCTTCGCGCGGTCGACGCGGCCGTGGCTTCCGTACGCCGTAATCCCGACCAATATCCGATCGTGCACAAGGAGATGCACCGCGCGTTGCTGCGGCGCTTCCCGTACAGCCTGGTCTATACGTTTTCCGAGGAAGAGCTGGTCATTCTCGCCTGCGCCCACTGGCGCCAGCGACCGTCACGCTGGCAGAACCGGCGCTGATCGCAGGTTCAACCTTACGAACCAACCGGGCCGGCGCTGCTTCAGCGCCGGCCCGGTTCCGTTCCGTTACAAGATGCCGTCGATCAGAGGATGTACTTGCGCAGGTCCTCGTCCTCCACGATCGCCTTGAGGCGGTTTCGGACGTTGTCGGCGTCGATACGGATCTGCTTCTCCTCCAGCTCGGGGAGGTCGAAGAGGATGTCCTCGAGCAGCGTGGTGAGCACGGTGTGCAGGCGGCGCGCGCCGATGTTCTCCATCCGCTCGTTGACCTGCGCGGCGATGCGGGCGATCTCGTCCACACCCTCGGGGGTGAACTCGAGCGTGGCGCCCTCGGCCGCCACCAGCGCCTTGTACTGCGTGAGCAGCGCGTTCTTCGGCTCGGTGAGGATGCGGACGAAGTCGGCCTCGGTGAGCGTCTTCAGCTCCACGCGGATCGGGAAGCGGCCCTGCAGCTCGGGAATCAGGTCGCTGGGCTTGCTCACGTGGAAGGCGCCCGCCGCGATGAACAGCACGTGGTCGGTGCGCACGATGCCGTACTTGGTCTGCACCGTGGACCCTTCCACCACCGGCAGCAGGTCGCGCTGGACGCCCTCGCGGCTCACGTCGGGGCCCATCCCGCCGTGGTCGCCCGCGATCTTGTCGATCTCGTCCAGGAAGATGATCCCCATCTCCTCCACGCGGTCGAGCGCCTCGTTCACCACCTCGTCCATGTTCACGAGCTTGTCCAGCTCGTCCTGCAGCAGGATGCGGCGCGCCTCGCTCACGGTGACGGTGCGGCGCTTGGTGCGCTTGGGGAGGACGTCCTGCAGCATGTCCATCAGGTTGCCGTCCATCCCGCCGTCCATCCCGCCCATCGGGATCATCATGTTCTCGATGGGCATGCTCTGCGAGATCTCCACCTCCACCTCGCGGTCTTCCAGCTTCCCGTCGGCCAGGAGGGCGCGGAACTTCTCGCGGGTGCGCTCGCGCCGCTCGCGGTGCTCGTCGTCCTCCTTCTTCTCCACCGAGCCGGCGGGCCCCGCCACGAACACGCGCGGCGCGTCTGCCCCGGCGGCGTCGGGCTGGGCCGGCTTGGGCGCCGTGCCAGGGCCGTCCACGGGGGGGATCAGCAGGTCGAGCAGGCGCTCCTCCACGCGCTGCTCGGCCAGCTCCTGCACCTCGTCCTCGCGGTCGGTGCGCACCATGTTCACGGCCATCTCCACCAGGTCGCGAACCATCGACTCCACGTCGCGGCCCACGTAGCCCACCTCGGTGAACTTGCTGGCCTCCACCTTCACGAACGGCGCGCCGGCCAGCTTGGCCAGCCGCCGCGCGATCTCGGTCTTCCCCACACCCGTGGGGCCGATCATGATGATGTTGTTGGGGACGATCTCGTCGCGCAGCTCCTCGTCCACCCGCTGGCGCCGCCAGCGGTTGCGCAGCGCGATGGCCACGGCCTTCTTGGCCGCGTTCTGCCCCACGATGTACTTGTCCAGCTCGGCCACGATGCCGCGCGGCGTCAGCTCGTCGAGCCAGGGCTGCGTCTCGCCGTCCTTGCCGTCGCCCTTGCCGCCGGCGGGCTTCGCCTGCTCCTGCACGTCCGTTTCGTTGGTCGCCATTCTCGGTCCCTGTATGTCGAAGCGAGCGCCGCGTGGGGTTGCCCCGCGGGGCTCAGTCCAGCTCCAGCACGGTGATGTTGCGGTTGGTGTAGATGCAGATGTCGCCCGCGATCTCCAGCCCCTTGCGCACGATGTCCGCGGCGCCGAGCGACGAGTGCTCCTTGAGCGCGCGCGCGGCCGCCAGCGCATAGGCGCCGCCCGAGCCGATGGCCACGATGTCGTCGTCGGGCTCGATCACGTCGCCGTTGCCCGAGAGCATGTAGGTGTGCTCGCGGTCGGCCACGGCCAGCAGCGCCTCCAGGCGGCGCAGGTAGCGGTCGTTGCGCCACTCCTTGGCCAGCTCCACCGCCGCGCGGGAAAGGTTGCCGGGGTAGCGCTCCAGCTTCTCCTCGAACTTCTCGAACAGGGTGAAGGCGTCGGCCACGCTGCCGGCGAAGCCCGCCAGCACCTTGCCGTCGCGCAGCTTGCGCACCTTCACCGCGGTGCTCTTGGCCACGATGTCGCCCGTGGTCACCTGCCCGTCGCCCCCCAGCGCCACCTTGCCGTCGCGCCGGACGGAAAGGATGGTGGTGGCATGAAACGTTGGTGTGCTCATCTATCTCCGGTAAGAACTCGATCTTCGTCTGAATCCGCTGAATCGGCCGCCGGCGCGCCATCCGGCACCGGCTCGTGCCGGCCCCCTACGCGCCGCCCATCTGTCGCGACGATGCGAGCGAACTCGCGGCTACGACGGCATGCGGGTCTCTCGCGACGATGCGACTGAAGTCGCGGCTACGACGGCACGCAGTCCGCCTTCGCGGACTTCGATCCCTCGCCGGGGTTGCCACGTCGCGGCCCCGAAACGATTTACCCCGGCGCACGGGCCGGGGCAAGCTCGCTTCCTTCCTTGTACACCGCAAGCGCCAGAGCGCTCACCGCGCCGATTCCATGGCGGAACAGCCAATTTCACCCTGCGGGCGGCGGCTCACGCCCGGGGGTGCGCCTGGCGATAGACCTTCTTCAACCGCTCCTTGGACGTGTGCGTGTAGATCTGCGTGGTGCTCAGGGACGCGTGGCCCAGCAGCTCCTTCACCGCGAGCAGGTCGGCGCCGCTGTCCAGCAGGTGCGTGGCGAAGGTGTGGCGCAGCGAGTGGGTGGAAAGGCCGCGCTCGTCGCCCACCTGCTTCAGGAACGCCTTCACGATGTTCTGGATCTGGCGCACCGTGAGCCGCCGCCCCGTCTGGCCCAGGAACACCGCGCGCCGGTCGCCGCGCGTGGACTGGGCGAGGACGATCTCGCGCCCCTCGAAGTAGTGGCGCAGCGCCCGCACCGCCATCCGCCCCACCGGCACGATGCGCTCCTTGCGGCCCTTGCCGAACACGCGGACGCGCTCGCTCAGCAGGTCGAGCCGGTCCATGTCCAGCCCCTGCAGCTCGCTCAGCCGCATCCCGGTGGAGTAGAACAGCTCCACTATGGCCAGGTTGCGCATCCCGTGAAAGCCGCCGTCGCCCGCGCGCACCTCGGCGTCGGCGAAGATGGCGTCCATCTGCTCCTTCGTCAGGAAGCCGGGGAGGGTGCGGTCCTTCTTGGGCGTCCGCACGGCCCGCGCGGGGTTCGCCGCCACCCGCTCCTCCACGTGCAGGTAGCGGTAGAAGGAGCGCACCGCGGAGAGCTTGCGGGCGATGCTGCTCTTCGCGTTGTCCTTCCGGGTCGACAGGTCGCCCATGAAGCTGCGGATGGAGAGCCGGTCGACCCCGGCCCAGCTCCACTCGCCCGAGCCGTAGTAGCGGTCGAGGAACGCCTCCAGCTCGCCCAGGTCGTCGGTGTAGGCGCGCACCGTCTGCGGCGAGAGCTGGCGCTCGTGGGCGATGTAGCGCAGGAACTCGTCCACCTCGTCGCGCTGCGGGGGCGCGGCGGCGTCCTCGGTGGGCGCGGTGGACGCGTCGCTCACGCGCGGGCGGCGGGCTCGCCCACCCGCAGCTCGTGCGCGTCCATCCAGGCGGCGAAGTCGGCGCGGGCGCGCTCCACCAGCAGCTCGCGCTTGACCTCCTTCTTCATCTTCCCCCCCTGCTCCAGCGGGTCGATCAGCCCGAAGTTGCTGTTCATGGGGGCGAAGTGCTTGGGATCGCTGTCGCGCAGGTAGCGCATCAGCCCGCCCATCATCGTCGTCGGAGGCGGGATGACGGGGTCGAGCCCGCGCACGATGCGGTCGAGGTTGGCCGCCGCGAGGATGCCGATGGCGGTCGATTCCGTGTACCCCTCCACCCCGGTGATCTGCCCGGCGAACAGCAGCTCGGGCCTGTCGCGCAGCGAGCCGTGCGGGCTGAGGCGCGCGGGGAAGTTGAGGTAGGTGTTGCGGTGGATGGAGCCCCAGCGCAGGAACTCGGCGTTCTCCAGCCCGGGGATCGTGCGGAAGATGCGCTTCTGCTCGGGGATCTTGAGCCGCGTCTGGAAGCCCACCAGGTTCCACATCTGCCCCGCCCGGTCTTCCCGGCGGAGCTGGATCACCGCCCACGCGCGCTTGCCGCCCCACTGCGGCACGGGAAGGCCCACCGGCTTCATCGGCCCGAAGCGCAGCGTCTCGGGCCCGCGGTGCGCCATCACCTCGATGGGGAGGCAGCCCTCGAAGTAGGGAACGTTCTCCCAGTCGTGCCCCGCGTACTCCTCGCCCGTGCGCAGCGCCTCGATGAAGGCGTCGTACTGCTCCTTGGTCATCGGCGCGTTGAGGTAGTCGTCGCCCTCACCCTTCCCCCAGCGGCTGGCCGCGAAAAGCTGGTCGTGGTCGATCGACTCGTCGCTGATCACCGGCGCGATGGCGTCGAAGAACGACAGCCCCTCGTCGTCGCCCAGCGCGCCGCGGATGGAGAGCGACAGCGCATCCGACGTGAGCGGGCCGGTGGCGACGATGGCGGGCCCCGCAGGGAGCTCGGCCACCTCGCCGCGCTCCACGGTGATGCGCGGGTGCGCCGCGATGGCCGCGGTCATCCGCTCGGCGAACTCGATGCGGTCCACCGTGAGCGCGGTGCCGCCGGGGATGCGGCTTTCGCGGGCGCAGGCGAGGAGGAGCGAGCCGCCGGCGCCCAGCGCGTCCATCTCCAGCTTGAGCAGCCCGTGCGCGTTGTGCGGGTCTTCGCTCTTGAAGGTGTTGCTGCACACGATCTCGCCCAGCCGGTCGGTCTGGTGCGCGGGCGTGCCGCGCACCGGGCGCATCTCGTGGAGCGTCACGCTGTGCCCGCGCGCGGCCAGCTGGTACGCCGCCTCGCTGCCGGAAAGCCCGCCGCCGACGACCGTCACATCTGCCATGCCGCTATGCCTCCAGAGAAACGGATCTCGCCGCGAAACCCATCGGAACCCGCGAGGGCGATCCATCGCGCATCGCCGGGGACAAATATGATCGTGGCGGACGGTTTCGGGAACCGTCCGCCACGTTCGAAGCCCGTGAGCCGGGACCGTCCCCGGGGTGTTTAATCGGCCTGGCCGGGAAGATCGTAGCGCGACCACGCCGCGAACCACGTTCCCAGCCCCACGAGAAGGCCGAGGACCAGCCACCCGGCGGCGAAGATCGCGACCACGGTCCACCCTCCGCGGGCCGAGGCGGGGCCGGAGGCGATGGCGCGGAGCAGCGTTTCGAACGCGAAGAAGGCCATGGGGAGGATGCCGCCCGCGGCCCCGGTGCTTGCGATCCCGGAAAGGATCCACCCGCCCACCGAGCGCCGCCGGTGGCGCCGTGTCACGCTCCACGCCGCGCCGCCGCCCGCCGCCGCGGCGAAGTACCCCGCCAGGATCAGGGGGATCGGCAGCCAGAGGTCGCGCAACGGCGGACGGCCGTCGGGAACCAGCCCCAGCAGCACCCCAGCGGTGACCACCAGCAGCATCAGGACGACGGCCGCCGACAGACGTCCCGCCATGCCCAGCGCGTTCCGCACGGTGGACCGCAGGTCGCTTTCGGCCCCCACCGTACGGTGCCGGTGGCGAGGACCGGCCGGGAGGAAGTAGTTCCCGCTCGCCGTCACGGGGCCGCCCTGCGCGGGGTCGCCGGCTTCTTCGCGGCGGCCTTCTTCGCGCTGGCTGCCGTCTTCGACTTCGGCTTGGCGGCCGTCTTCTTCGCCGCCGAGCTCTTCGCGGACGACGCCTTGGTGTCCGCGGACTTGCGCGCCGGAGCCTTCGCCGTGGCCGCGCCGCGGCGGGCGCCGGCCTTGCCCTTCTTGGGCTTGGCGGTCAGCGCGCGCTCGGCGATCAGCGGCAGCGCCTGCTCCAGGGTGAAGCCGTCGGGGGATACACCCTTGGGCAGCGAGGCGTTCACGTCGCCGTGCTTCACGTAGGGGCCGTAGCGGCCCTCCCACAGCGTCACCGGCTCGCCGTTGGCCGGGTGCGCGCCCAGCGTGCGCAGCGGCTCGATCGCCTGGCGCGACCCACGCCCGCCCTTGGGCTTCGACAGCAGCTCGATCGCGCGGTCGAAGGCCACCGTGTACACGTCATCGGTCTTTTCCAGCGAGCGGAAGTCGTTGCCGTGCACCACGAAGGGCCCAAAGCGGCCCACGCCGGCCTTGACCTCGTCGCCGGTGTCGGGGTGCTTGCCCAGCGTGCGCGGCAGCGACAGCCAGCGCAGCGCCATCTCCAGGCTCACGTCGGCCGGGCTGGTGCCCTTGGGGAGCGAGGCGCGCTTGGGCTTGGGCTCGTCGTCGGTGGCCGGGCCCAGCTGCACGTAGGGGCCGAAGCGGCCCTCCAGCATCAGCACGGGCTTCCCGGTCTCGGGGTCTTCCCCCAGGACGTCGGGACCTTCGGTCTTGGCGCGGACCAGGCGTTCCACCTGCTCGTCGCTCAGGTCGGCCGGGGCGATTCCTTCGGGGAGCGAGGCGGTGACGGTGCCCTCGCCTTCCTCGCGCTCCACGAACGGGCCGAAGCGCCCGATGCGCACGCGCGCCGGGAGCCCTTCCAGCAGCACGGTGGAGGCCTCGCGCGGGTCGATCTCGGCCTGCCCGCGCTGCACCATCTCGCCCAGCCCGTCGGGGCCGCTGAAGAAGGCGTGCAGGTAGGGCAGCCACTCGGCGTCGCCCCCGGCGATCTCGTCGAGCTGCTCCTCCATCCGCGCGGTGAACTTGGTGTCCACCAGGTGCGGGAAGTGCTTCTCCAGCAGCGTGGTGACCGCGAACGCCGTGAAGGTGGGCACCAGCTGGTTGGACACCCGCTCCACGTAGCCGCGGTCGATGATGGTGCCGATGATGGAGGCGTAGGTGCTGGGGCGGCCGATCCCCTCGGCCTCGAGCGTCTTCACCAGCGTGGCCTCGGTGAAGCGCGCGGGGGGCTGCGTCTCGTGCTTGAGCGCCTCCAGCCCGCGCAGCGCCAGCGTGTCGCCCTTCTGCAGGTTGGGCAGCGGCTCCTCGCGGTCTTCCAGCGCGGCCTCGGGGTCGTCGCTCCCCTCCACGTAGGCGCGGAAGAATCCGGGGAAGTCGATGCGCTTGCCGCTGGCGCGGAACACCGCGTCGCCCGCCTCGATCAGCGCGGTGAGGTGCGTCTGGCGCGCGTCGGCCATCTGGCTGGCCACGGTGCGCTTCCAGATCAGGTCGTACAGCGCCAGCTCCTGCCCGCCCAGCCCGGTCGACTCGGGAGTCCGCATCTCCGTCCCCGCGGGGCGGATGGCCTCGTGGGCCTCCTGCGCGCCCTTGGACGTGGTCGTGAACTGGCGGGGGGAGGGGCTCAGGTACTCCTCGCCGTACAGCGCCCGGATGCGCATCCTCGCCGCCTTGATGGCCTGGTCGGAGAGGTGCACCGAGTCGGTGCGCATGTAGGTGATGTAGCCCTCCTCGTACAGCCGCTGCGCGATGCGCATGGCGTCGCGCGCGCTGAGGCGCAGCTTGCGGTTGGCCTCCTGCTGCAGCGTGGAGGTGGTGAACGGCGGGTAGGGCCGGCGGATGGACGGCTTCTCCTCGGTCTCCGTCACCCGCCACGGCGCGTCGGTGATCCGCTCGCGCAGCGCGTTGGCCTCGTCGCTCCCCAGCAGGATCACCCCGGCCGACTTGAGGCGCCCGGTGTTCTCGTCGAAGTCGCGGCCGGTGGCCACGCGCTTGCCGCCCACGCTCTGCAGCATGGCGGTGAACGGCGCGATCCCCCGGAGCAGCGCTGCCTTCAGGTCCCAGTAGACGGCCGAGCGGAACGCCCGCCGCTCGCGCTCGCGCACCACCAGCACGCGCACGGCGACGGACTGCACGCGGCCGGCGGAAAGGCCGGTGGAGATCTTCTTCCACAGCAGCGGGCTCACCGTGTAGCCCACCAGCCGGTCGAGGATGCGCCGGGTCTCCTGCGCGCGCACCAGGTCGTCATCGATGCGGCGGGGGTGCGCCAGCGCCTCGGCGATCGCCTCGGGGGTGATCTCGTGGAAGACGATCCGCGAGCACGGCACCTTGGGCTTCAGCACCTCCACCAGGTGCCAGCCGATGCTCTCGCCCTCGCGGTCTTCGTCGGTGGCCACCACCAGCTCGTCGGCGCCCTTCAGCAGCTCGCGCAGCTCGCTGACGATCTTGCGCTTGCTGGCGGGGATCACGTACACCGGCTCGAAGTCGTTCTCCACGTTCACGCCCAGGCGCGCCCACTCCTGCCCCTTGAGCGTGGGCGGGATCTCGCTGGCGCTCTCGGGGAGGTCGCGCACGTGGCCCATGCTGGCGGCCACGCGGTACCCGCTGGGCAGAAAGCCGCGGATGGTCTTCGCCTTCGTGGGGCTTTCCACCACCACCAGGCGCGTCTTGTTGGCTCGTTCGGGCATGAAGGGAAAAGCGTGTTGGCTTGCTACGGCCCGCGGCGGGCCCGCACTTCGGCTTCGATGATGCTCGCGACCTCTTCCGGCGGGCGCCCCTCGGTGTCCACGTGCAGCGCGGCGCGGGCGTAGAGCGGGGCGCGCGCCTCCAGCAGGCGCCGCGCGGCGCCCAGCGGGTCGGCCCCGGCCAGCAAGGGGCGTTCCCCCGGCGTGGCGGCCGCGCGCCGCACCGCCTCCTCCGGCGACACCCGCAGCCACACCGACAGCGTCCCCGCTCCCAACGCCTCCAGGTTCCCGGGCCCGGTGATCCACCCGCCGCCCGGCGACAGGACGACGCCCCGTATCCCGCCCACGTCACCCGTGGCCCGGCCCTCCAGCTCGCGGAACCGCGCTTCGCCGTCCGCCGCGAAGATCCGGCTCACGCTGCGCCCCTCGCGCGCCTCGATCCATGCGTCCAGGTCCACGTGGCGCCACCCCAGGCGCCGGGCCAGCTCGGCCCCCACCGCCGTCTTCCCCGCCGCCATGAACCCCAGCAGCACCACGCGGTCGACGGTCGGTGGATCGGGCTCGGTCATTCGGGATGCGGAATCCGCGGTCGGGGCGATCCGGGACCGGCGTTCGCGAACCGGTTCCGCATCCGGCGAAGGTCGACCCATCAAACTAACACGGTCGGGGCGGATCGGGGGCGAAACGGGATCGACCGGCAGGCGAAGGGGGCGGTTGAAACCGCGGCAACGACGGCCCGAAGTCCGCTTCGCGGACTCCCACGCGGAGATCACGTCGGTTGGCGGGCGGCCGTTCATTCCGCTGACGCCGCCGTGATGGTCGATGCCGCCCGGCGGGGGATCCGGCCGATACGCCATTACGGCGTCGACGTGCGCCGGTCGACCGAGCCCCGCCGCTCACCCCGCCGCGAAGATCCCCCGCTCATCGCCGTCGGTTGGCGGGCGGCCGTTCATTCCGCTGACGCCGCCGTGATGGTCGATGCCGTCCCGGCGGGAGATCCGGCCAATACGCCACTACGGCGTCGACGTGCGCCGGTCGACCGAGCCCCGCCGCTCACCCCGCCGCGAAGATCCCCCGCTCGCGGATCCGGCCCAGGTAGCCATCGAGGTTCCGCAGCACCTCGCCCAGCGAGTCGCCGCCGGTCTTCTCCAGCAGCGCGTCGGCCAGCACCAGCGCCACCATCGCCTCGGCCACCACACCGGCGGCCGGCACCGCGCACACGTCCGAGCGCTCGCGCACCGCCTCGGCCCGCGCGCCGGTGCGCAGGTCCACCGTCTCCAGCGGCTGCATCAGGGTGGAGATCGGCTTCATCGCCGCGCGGACGACCAGGGGCTGGCCGGTGGTGATGCCACCCTCCAGCCCGCCCGCGTTGTTGCCGGCGCGGCCGTACCCCCCGCCCCGCCCCGACGCCGCGTCCAGCCGGATGGCGTCGTGCACCCGCGAGCCCGGCCGCATCGCCGCCTCGAAGCCCAGGCCGACCTCCACGCCCTTGATCGCCTGGATCGACATCAGCGCCCCGGCGAGGCGCCCGTCCAGCTTGCGGTCCCACGAAACGTGCGAGCCGAGGCCGGCCGGCACCCCGCGGGCCATCACCTCCACCACGCCGCCCAGCGTGTCGCCGTCGCGCTTCGCCGCGTCGATGGCGTCGATCATCCGCCCCTCGGCCGCCGCGTCCAGGCAGCGCACCGGCGAGGGGTCGGCGGCGGCGTTGAGGTCGGCGGGCAGCGTGTCGGGCAGCGCCGCCACGATCCCCCCGATCGACACCACGTGACTCCCCACCGAGATCCCCGCCTGGGCCAGGAGCGCCTTGGCCAGGGCGCCGGCGGCCACCCGCGCCGCGGTCTCGCGGGCGCTGGCGCGCTCCAGGATGTCGCGCGCGTCGGTACGGTCGTACTTGAGCGCGCCCACCAGGTCGGCGTGGCCGGGGCGCGGGAAGAAGACCCGGCGCATGGCCTCGTCGTCGCCCTCGTCGCCCACCGGCGCCGCCGACATCGCCCCGGTCCAGTTGGCCCAGTCGCGGTTGTGCACCAGCAGCATGACCGGCGAGCCCAGGGTGGCGCCGTGGCGCACCCCCGACAGGATCTCGGCGCGGTCGCTCTCGATGCGCATCCGCCCGCCGCGGCCGTAGCCGCCCTGCCGCCGGCGCAGCTCGCCGTCGATGGCGCCGGACGACACGGGGACACCGGACGGCAGGCCCTCGACGATCGCGGACAGCGCGGGCCCGTGGCTTTCGCCCGCGGTGGTGAAGCGGATGCGGCTCATCCCGTTAAAAGAACAGCGGGGGCCCGGCCTACGCCAGACCCCCGCCGTGCACGTCTCTGCCCCGGCGGCCGCTACGGCACCAGGTCGGCGTTGGTGATGGGCAGCGCCAGCACCCCCGCCGAGGTGATCGCGTAGATCCGCAGCGCCACCGCCCCGGCGTCGGTCCCCGCGCGCGCCGCCACCGCCAGCGCCCCCACCACGGGGTCGCGCGTGTACACGCGCTTGACCCGGAAGAAGTTGAAGTTGTCGATCACGTCCACGTACGGGCCCTGCGGGTCGATCCCCGAGACGAACGAGAGCCGGAAGCTCCCGCCGGGGTAGCCGGCGTTGCCCGGGTGCATGGCCACGCCGCCCGCGGGCGAGCCCGCGGCCACCACGCCCTGCAGGCGCAGTACGTTGTTGAAGTAGTAGGCCTGGCTGCCGCGCGCCACGCCCAGCGAGCCGTCCAGGTTCAGCCCCAGGCCGATCACCCGCTCGGCCGCGTTGCTGATCAGGTCGCGCACGTCGCCCACCAGCACCAGCGAGTCGCCGCCCGCGGGGGCCTGGAAGAGCGGGATGCGTGCGTTGGTGCGCGCGCCCTCGCCCACCGCGATGTAGTTGCGGTCGCCGCTGGCGGCCACGAAGGTGGTGTCCGACAGCCCCACCTCCTCGATCCGGGCGCCGATGTCGAGGCGCGTATCCCACTTGCCCCCTGCCAGCGTCACCCCCTGCATGCGCATGCGGGTGAGCGAGTCGGAGACGAACGACGGCTTGCCGTTGATGCAGGGCGGCGGCGCGGCGTCGCCGAAGCGCTTGCGCGGGCACACCAGCACCGTCTTGGCGGTGGTGAAGAAGGCCGAGTCGGCGTTCACGACGATCGCGCGCCCTGGCGTGTGCCGGTCCACGTAGCCGGTGAAGATCTCCGAGCGCGTCTTGCGCGGATCGAAGATGCGCACCGTGCCGTCGGCGGCCGAGGCGGTGGGCTTGGTGGAGTACACCAGCAGCCCGTTGCTCGCCTGCGCGATGAACTGCGGCCGGTCGGAGTAGTCGAACACCCGCACCGCCGCCACCGCCTCCGAGGTGTCCACGGCGAACTCCACCGAGAACAGCAGCTCGTTCTGCGTGAAGATGCGCCGGTCCTGCGCCTCGGCCAGCACGGGCGCGGCCAGCGGGATCACCGAGATGTTGGTGCCGCCGCTGTTGGCCACGTACAGCGAGTCGCCCAGCCGCCCCAGCGCCAGCCCCCAGGGCTGCGACCCCACCCGCACCGGCGCCGAGAAGGCCAGCCCGCCCAGCGGCAGCACCTCCACCCGGTTGCGCGTGAAGTTGCTCAGGTACACGCGGCTGCCGTCGGCCAGCAGGTCGGCCAGCAGGTCGCCCGGGTTGGGCGGCGCCACCGTGAGCCCGCGCGCCACGAAGGTGGTGTACAGCTTCCCCGGCACCGTGGACACGTGCGCCCCCGCCCGGGTCACGCAGGGCTGCGCCTGCGGGCTGTTGGGGCTCACCGCGGCCCCGCAGTTCCCCGCGGGGTCCTTCGCCCAGGCCGTCACGTCGAGCCGCAGCGTGAGCGTGTCGAGCCCGGTGAGCGGCACGCCGGTGAGCGAGAAGTGCATGCTGTCGGCGCTCGCGCGCACCTTGCGCGTGAGCACCGCCACGGTGTCGTCCTTGGTGGCGCCGCGGGTGATGGCCACCACCGTCACGCCCACCGAGTCCACCCGGTTGTCGTCGGTGGCCTGCACCGTCACGTGGATCGAGTCGTCGATCTCCACCCGCGCCGGGATCGACGCGTCGAAGGTCACGCGCGGGGCGGTGGTGTCGGGCACCGGCGCGGTGATCACCAGCCCCAGCGGCCGCGAGCTCCCCTGCAGGTTGGCGCCCGAGACGGCGGTGAGCTGCAGCACCTCGGCGCCCTGCACGGTGGGGATCGGCACCGTGATCACGCTGTCGAGCAGCGCCCGCGGCTGCGCCAGGGTGAGCGTGCTGTCGAAGGTGAACGCGCCCGTGGCCCGGATGCGCACGCTGCGGATCAGGTCCACCGAGTCGACGGCCTGGATGCGCGCCTGGAACTGCGAGCCGCCGCGGAAGACCGTGTCGGGGGGCGTGGGCGTCAGCAGCGACACGCGCGGGCCCCCCAGGTTCACCAGGGCGGTGTCGGCGCCGGTGGCGCCGGTGCTGTCGTAGGCGGTGACCACCACGAACACGCCGCGCTCGGAGGTGCGCTCGGCGGTGGGGAGGAGGTAGCGCTGCACCACCGTGTCGCGCACGGCCTTGGGCAGCCCCTTCAGCACCACGCTCTTGCGCTCGAAGCGGTCCACCCGGGTCTGCGTGCCCAGGGCGGGGTCGCCGCGCAGCACGTAGCCGGTGAACACCACCGAGTCGAGCTTCACGTTGTCGGCGGCGTGCGCCTTGACGAACACCGAGTCGCCCACGGCGATGCTGGTGCCTGCCGAGTCGGGGAACTGCACCTGCACCGTGGGCGCGATGGCGTCGGCGCTGCCGTTGCCGCCGCCCGTGCCCCCGCCGCCGCCAGTGCCGGTGCCGGGGGAGAACAGGTTGGAGCCGTCACACGCCGCCAGGCCCAGGCCGGCGGCGGTCAGGACGAAAGCGGCGAGGTGCCGCGGAAAAGCACGGGCCACGAGAGACCTCCGTGGGTGGACGCCGGTGCGCCGGGAGCGCATTCAGCTCTCTTCGACGATGTGGGGGGTGACCATGATGAGCAGGTCACGCTTGACTTCCTGGCTGCGCGTGGTGCGGAACAGCGAGCCCAGGAACGGGACATCCATCAGGAAGGGGATGCCGCTGCGGCTCTGGGTGACCTCGGTCACCGTCAGCCCGCCGATCACCGCGGTCTCGCCGTCCTTCACCATCACGCGGGTGTCGCCCTGCTGCTGCAGGAACTGCACGCCGATCTCGCCGGCGGCGGGGGTGGCGCTCGAGCGCTCGGCGTGCAGCTGCAGCAGCACGCGGCGGTCGTTGGTCACCTGCGGCGTCACGATCAGGCGGATGCCGGTCTCCACCAGCTGCGCGGTGGCGCGGGGCACCCCGCCGGTGGTGGCGCCGCCGTTGGCCGAGCCCAGGTCCACCACGCGGATCGGTGTGCGCTCGCCCACCCAGATCTGCGCCTCGTGGTTGCTGGTGGTGGTCACCACCGGCGCCGCCTGCACGTCGGACAGCTCGGCCGTCTGCAGCGCCTCGATGAAGTTGACCAGCGTGTAGCGCCCCAGCACCAGCGAGGTGAGCACCTGCAGCGCCGGGTCGGAGACGCGCGTGGTGGCGTTGCCCAGCGCGGCGATGGAGCTGCCCCCCAGCGACACGATGTTGGTGCCGGTGGTGCCGCCCTCGGGGGTGACCACCTGGTTCAGCGAGTTGCCGCGTGAGTCCTTCAGGTCGTACACGATGCCCAGCGCCTCGGCATCGGTGCGGTTGATGAACACGATCTTGGCCTGGATCGCCACCTGCGGCGTGCGCACGTCGAGCTGGTTGACCAGGCGGTCGAAGTCCTCGATCACGCTGGGGACGTCGGTGGCGATCAGCGTGTTGGTGGTGCGGTTGATGCTCACCGAGCCGCGCTCGCTCTTCAGCTCGGTGAGCGTGGCCTGCATCTCCTCCACCGGCACGTAGTTGATGCGGAAGGTGCGCGTGACCAGCGGCTCCAGCGTCTCGCGCTCGGCCAGCTTGGCGATGCGGTCCACCCGGATGATGCCGCTCTGCGGGTCTTCCTGGGCCGCCAGGTCGTAGGCCTGCAGCAGGGAGCGCAGCGCCAGGTCCCACGGCTGGTTGGTGAAGGTCACGTACTCCACGCGGATGCCGCCCACCTCGCTGCCGGGCACGATGGAGCGCCCGGTGAGCTCGGCGAAGGTGGCCAGCACGTCGCGCATGTCGGTGTTCTCGAAGGTCACCGTGATCGGGCGCGCCCGGCTGCGGGGCTGCTGCTGCTGGGGCCGCGACTGCGGCTGCTGCGGCTGCGGGTTGCGCTCGTACGGCGCCGGCGCGGAGAGCTGCGGCGCGTCCGACTGCGCGTAGGCCGCCCCCGAGCTCCACGGCGCGAACGCCTGCGAGCCCGACTCGAGCGAGATGCGCAGCCCGTTGGCCACCCGGGTGACGGTGTAGCGGTAGTCGCGCTCCAGGTCCACCACCACGCGCACCACGTCGGGGGTGTGCTGGCTGGTGCGCACCCCCTTCACCCCGCCGCGGTCGAGGCCGTCGTAGCGCCCCGAGGCCAGCTCGCTGCGGGCGCCCTGGATGTCCACCACCACCCGGGCGGGGCCCTGCAGCGCGAAGTCGCTCCAGCGCACCTCGCCCCCCGTGACCTGCACGGTCAGCTCGGTGCGGCCGTCGCGCCCCTCCAGCCTGAGCGCCGATACGTTCCCCGCGGCGCCGCGCACCGCGGGCGCGGCGGCGAGCGCCGGAAGCAGGAGCGCGGTCGCCAGGTAGCGCAGCATGGTTCTCTAGTCCTTGTTCGGGTTCGGGCGCGCCGCCGTCAGCGGGGGCGCGTCTGCGTCGTGTAGTTGGGCGACGAGGGGTTCACCGGCCGCGGCGCCGACTGGGCGGGCGCGGGGCGGGCGGCCGGGGCGGACCCCGGCGACGGCGCGCCCGCGTTGCCCGGGGCGCCCGCCGAGCCCCGGCGCAGCACCCGCGGCGCCTGCTCGGCCGCCTGCGGCTGGGTGATGGTCACGGGGAACTGCTGCGGCTGCCCGGCCGCCTGCGCGGCCTGCGGCGGCGGCTCCTGCCGCTGCGCGCGCTGCAGCAGCACCGTCTGCAGGCGGCTGCCGCCGAACTCGTCCACGCGCACGTCCACCCGCTGCGGCCAGATGCGCAGCACCGTCATGGTGCCCAGGCGCTGCCCCTGGTGCAGTCGGTAGCGGCGCGCGCTGTCGCCCTCGGCGAACACCGCGATGGAGCGCCGCCCGTCGGGCGAGAAGATGATGGAGGTGAGCCGCAGGTCTTCCACCCGGAAGCCCAGCTCGGCCGCGGTGAGCAGCGGCGAGAAGGGGTCGGGGCGGCCGCCGCGCAGGTAGCGGAACACCTCACGCCGGTACACGTCGCCGGCGGGAAGGGTGGCGGGCGCGCCGGGCGCCGCCGCGGCCACCTGCCCCGCGGGCGGCGCGGCGGCGGCGGCGGGCGCCTGCGCGGCCAGCGGCAGCGCCGCCAGGCTCAAGGCGAGGGCCAGCACGGCCCGCGGGTCATTCGGAAGCGTTCGCATCACCCACCGGCGCCGAGGGGATCACGTAGGTCTCGATCGAGAAGCGGGCCTCGAGCCGGGGCGCAGGGTCGCCCGGGGCGGGGGCGGCGGCGCCGGCGGCCGGCGCGGGGGTGGCCAGGCGCAGGTCGGTGGGCGTCACCACGCGCGGCAGCGAGGCCACCCGCGTCAGGAACTCGCCGATGGCGTGGTACTGGCCCAGCACCGCCATGTCGTACACCCGGCGCGTGTAGTAGCGCTCGGCGGTGGCCGACACCGGCTGGATCAGCGAGATCTCCACCCCCGCGCGCTGCGCCTCGGCGCTGATCGCGTCCAGGAGGTCGGGAAGCTCCTCGCTGCTGGGGATCAGCCCCTCCACCACCGCCAGCTGGCGGCGGAACAGCTCCAGCGCCTCCTCGGGGCTGGTGGCGCCGCGGGTGAGCCCGCGCGCCCGCGAGTTGCTGGCCTGGATCTTGGCCAGGTCGTCCTCCAGCACCCGGTTGGCCTCCACCCGGGGCGTGTACACCTGCAGGTAGAAGAAGCCCGTCACCACGGCCAGCAGCAGCGCGCCGTAGATCAGGTTCTTCCGCATCTTGGGGTCGAGCGGGGGAAGCGCCATCAGTTCACCGGGACGACCGGAACGGTCTCGACGAGGGTGGAGTCGGGCTGCTCCCAGCGGGCTTCCAGGGTGAACTTGAGGTAGGTCCGCCCCTGGGTCTGCGTCTGCTCGCTGGTCACCAGCGCCACGTCGCGGATGAAGGCGCTGGCTTCCAGGTTCTTCATGAAGCGCGTAAGCGCCTGGGTGGTCGCGGCGTTCCCCTCCAGGTTGAACGCGGGCGGCGGCGGAGGCGGCGGCAGCGCGGGGGCCGCGGCCTTGGCGCTGTCGGCGGCGTTGGCCGGAGGCGCCGCCGGGGCGGGCGCCGGAACCGGGGGCGCCGGCTGGGGGCCGCTGCCGGCTGCGGGCCCGCCGGCCGTCACCTTGGTGAGCCAGGTGAAGGGCGGCACCGCGCGGCTGATCTCGTCCATCAGGTGCGGCCACTGGTAGCGGCGTCCGTCCACGCTGCGGATCACCGCCATCTTCTGCTCGATGGTGTCGCGGCGGCTCTCCATGCTCTTCATCAGGGCGATGGTGCGCGCCAGGCGCAGGCTGTCGGCGCGCTCGCGCTCGATCTGCCCGTTCAGCTCGCCCGAGCGGGCGCTCTGGCGCCAGAAGCCGAAGGCGCCCAGCACCACCACCAGCAGGGCGGCCCCGGCCAGCGCGGCCACGCGGGGGTCGGCGCCGGGCAGCGACAGCCCGGCGGCGCGTTCGCGGCGGGCGGCGGGGCGGCGGGCGCCGCCGCTGGGCAGCAGGTTGATCTCGATCACGTGCGTGGGTTCCCGTGTGTCTCGGTGGCCGTCAGGACGCGTTGCGGAGGGCCAGCCCCACCGACAGCATCAGCATGGGCGCCAGCTCGTCCACCGCCATCCCCGCGGCGGCGCCCGGCTTCACCTTCAGCCGCTGCAGCGGGTTGGCCACCTCGGTGCGGGCGCGCAGCCGCGCGGCCAGCACGTCGACGAGCCCCGGCGTGCGGGCGCCGCCGCCCGACACGTACACCCGCTGCAGGCCGCCCGAGTCGCCCATGGACAGGAAGGCCACGGCGCGCTCCACCCCCACGGCCAGCTCCTCGCACCCCTGCGCGAGCAGCTCGCGGAACTCGGCGGTGCGCGGGCTCTTCCCCTGCAGCACCGCCTCGGCCTCCTCGGCCGAGAGGCCGTGCAGGCGGCGCAGCTCCTCGCGCAGCCGGCGCGAGCCGAAGGGGATGTCGCGGGTCAGGATCAGCGTGCCGTCCTGGAGCACGTTCACCGTGCTCACCTCGTGGCCCACGTTCACCAGCGCGGTCACCCCCGAAAGCGCCTCGGGGTAGTTGAACTCGAAGGCGTTGTGCAGCGCGCAGGCGTCCACGTCCACCAGGGTGGGCCCCAGCCCCGCGTCGCGCAGCAGCCCCACGCGCCCCTCCACCAGCTCGCGCTTGGCGGCCACCAGCAGCACGTTCATCTGCAGCCCGTCGTCGAGCGGGTCGAGGATGTGGAAGTCGAGCTGCACGCTCTCCATGTCGTAGGGAACGTGCTGCTCGGCCTCCCAGCGGATCACCTCGCGCGCGTCGGCCTCCTTCATCCGGTCCATCTGGATCTTCTTCACCATCACGTCGCGCCCGCCCACGCTGGCCACCAGGCGGCGCGGCTTGATGGCGCCGGTGTCGAAGAGGAGGCGCAGCGTCTCCACCACGATCTGGGGGTCCATCACCTCGCCCTCCACGATCGCGTCGGGGAGGAGCGGGGTGTGGGACACGTGCACCAGCTCGGGCTGGGGGCCCGAGTGGTCGACCACGGCAACCTTGATCAGGCCGCTGCCGATGTCGAGCCCCACCGTGGTGCGGTTGCGGCTTAGAAAGGAGACCATGGGACGCGCGAAAGGGTCCGTCGGGCTGCGCCGCAATGGTGCCGCGGCGGGAGGGCGGTCAGGCGTGAATGGGTGTGGGGGATGGCGAGAACATAGCGCGGGGCTGTGCGGGCGTCAAGCATGCCCGCACATGCCCCTGCTTCAGCGCACCAGCTCGTACCACGCAAACGTAGGCTGCCCAAGACGTTGCGGCATCTGATCGAGCCGATTGCGGTTGAGCGCGTTTTGCGCGTCGTTGATCGAGCAGCGGTTGTAGCGGATGGTGGCGTTGCCGAGGACGTTGTCGGTCACCTCGCTGTTCTCGCCGAACGCCACCACCGTGCCCTCCAGCTTGCCCAGGAAGGGCCCGTTGCCGCCGGTCACCTTGAGGTCCTTGTCCACCAGCACGATGCCGCGGAAGACGAAGTTGCCCTGGATCTCGAGGGTGCCGTGCAGGATCATCAGCACGCCCTGCCCCCAGTCGCCGTTCAGCTTCACGTCGCCGCCGGCGGCGTCGATCCCCACGATCACGAAGCGCTTCTCGCCGTTGGTGGAGCAGCGCGAGCTCCCGATGTCGTCCTTCGGGCACCCCCAGTTGTAGATCGAGTCGGCGCCGGCGGCGGAATAGTCGGAGTCGTTGGGGCGCTTGTTGTTCCCCCACAAGGGGCACTCACCGCCGCTGCGGTCGGGGCACATGCGGGCGGCGGTGAACATGGGGCCGAACTTGATCTGCGCGGTCTGCAGCGCCAGCGAGTCGAGCGGCATCCCCAGCACCGACTGCATCAGCCCCGCCTTGGTGGTGGTCCCCGTGCGCCAGGCGCCCTGGAGGTTGCCGGTGCCGGCGTCCACCGTGGAGCCGGCGGTCACCTCCACCGAGTACCCCGCCTTGGTCGAGTCGCACCCGATCTGCCCGGTACCGTCGCTGACCGTGGCCGAGCCGCCCACCTTCACGTTGCCGCCCGAGGTGAAGCCGGCGTTCACGTTGAGGCGCGCGTTGGTGAGCGTGCGCGTGACGCGCACCAGCGCGCCCACCCCGCGCCCCTGGGCGGGGGCGGTGGGCACGGCGGTAAGCGACCAGGTCTCCAGCCCCGTGCCCGAGCTGGGGGTGATGGTCACCTGGTTGGCCAGCAGCCCCACCGACAGCGTGTAGTCCACGCCGTCGAAGGTGGTGGCGTCGGCCCCCTCCACGAACTTGTTGACCACGCCCGAGGCGGCCTGGTCGGCCACGTAGCCCTCGAGCGCGCCGTTGGCGGTGTAGAGCGAGCGGTCGGCGTCGCGCTGGCTGGCGCTCACGGCGAACTCGCTCCCCGAGGTGAGCAGGAGCGTGGTGACCAGCAGCGTGACCGCCACCAAGCCCAGCAGGGCCAGCGGCAGCGCGATCCCGTGCTCCCCGAGCGGCGTGGGCCGCAGGCGCGGGCGGGGGATCCAGGTGCGGTTCATGTTCAGTTCCTCAGCAGGACGGAGGTGACGACGCTGTCGCTCTGATTGGCCCTGCCCTGTGTGCGGCTCCGGGTGACCACCTTGATGGCCACGCGGGCCACCTGCCGCAGCAGGGTCAGGTCGCTGCCGGGCACGAAGGTCGTCCCGTCCGCCTTGTAGTAGGTGAAGGCCAGCCCCTGCGCCGAGGTGAGCGGCCCCGCCAGCGCCTGCTGGTTGGTGCCGCCGGGGAGGCCGTTGCTGCGCTTGATCCAGTACTCGCTCCCCACCGTCGACACGTCGTAGCGGGCGAGCTGGTAGATGTAGACCGACCGGCCGGCCGTGGTCCTGGGGATGTTGGTGGCGTTGACCAGCAGCCCCTGCACGCGCTGCGGCGCCGAATCGGGGCGGATGGCGGCGCAGGCGTTGAGCGGCGCCCCCAGCCGCGGGCTCTGCGCGCCGATGGTGGAGACGATGGCCGCCCCGGCGAAGTTGGCCGCCGCCGGCATGGGCCCCCACTTGGCCGTGCCGTCCACCGACGACGTGTCGGCCAGCAGCCCGGTGGCCTCGTTGATCGCGAACATCACCGAGTTGTCGGGCACGGTGGGGAAGACCACGTTGAGCGCGGTGCCCGCGGCGCCGCCGCAGCTCACCCCCCACGCACGGGGGAGGAGGAAGGTGACCGAGTTGGCGGTGGCCTCCACCAGCCCCGAGTCCTGCGCGGCGCGCAACTCGCTGGCCACGATCTCGCTGGCGCCGCGGGCGTTCTGCTGCACCTCCTGCCGCGCGCTCTGCACGGTGGTGAAGCGGGCCTGGCCGCGCACGATCTCGAAGATGATCCCGGCGAGGAGCGACGACAGCATCAGCGCCACCAGGACCTCCACCAGGGTGAACCCCTGCGCGTTTCGCAGCTTAGCGGATGACATTGGAGGTCAGCGACACCTGGTCGGAGGCGCGGAGAACGCCGAGGGTGGACGGCGGCAGCACGGTGACGGTCACCGTCCACAGGTTGAGCTGGCGCGGGCCCGGCGCCGTGGTCCCGGCCACGGGCACGAAGGTGGCCGTGCGCGTGACCTGCGCCCCGCTCGACGCGCCCGAGCCGGCGGCCACCGTGTAGCTCTTCGTGGCGATCGCCGTGGTCGGAGCCGCGGCGATGGCCGCCATCGCCTGCTCCAGCTCGTCGGTGGCCAGCGCGGTGTAGGCGCCGGTCACGCGGGCGCGCTGCACCGAGCGCGCGGCGCCGATCCCCAGCGCCTCCACGGACAGCAGGCCGATGGCCAGGATCACCAGCGCGATCAGCACCTCGATCAGGGTGAAGCCCGCATCGCGGCGGGGGCGGCGCTCAGTAGTCACGGTAGATCATCCCCACTCCGGAAACCCTCAGGCTGTCGGTGCGTCCCTGCTTGGTGGCGCGTACCACGTTGATCCCGCCGGTGGCGCGCAGCATCCCGCGGCTGTCGAAGCTGACCACCCCCGGCGCGGGCGACAGCACCAGGTCGGGATACTCGAGCGAAAGGTTCACGGTCTTCCGCGTCACGGGCGCGGCCCCGGCGGGATCTTCCACCACCGTGTAGCTCTTTCCGTCGGACGCGATGGCGAGCTGGGCGCGGGAACCCGTGCGGATGGCGCGAATGCGGGCGTAGCTCAGGTCGGCGGCCACGCGGTTCAGCGCGCCCTGGATGGAGCTGGTCTTCACCAGGCCCTGGAGGCGCGGCACGGCCATGGCCGCGGCGATCCCCATGATCACCAGCACGATCAGGATCTCGGCGAGCGAAAATCCACCCCGGCCGCGAGGCGGATGATAGGCAGTGGTATGCATGCCCCTCGGCCAAGGCGAGGTTCATGCCGACACGAAAGTGCTTGCTCCACAACGGCTTCTACGCTTCTACGTATCAGTTTCGCGGCGGACTTGTTGCCGGTGCGGAAAAGATTTCCGGCCCCGACGAGGGCGCCGGCCGTGCCCGCACCCCGTTGCACCGGCCGCATTTCCGTGGGCCGGGCGAGCCGCGGGCGCCCATGGATCGCACGCGATGCAATGACTCCGACGCACTCGCACACGCGCGCGCCCCTCATCCATTTACGCGCCACATGCACGCCCGCCGCGCCACGGCGGCGCGCGATCCCCGAGTTCCGCCCCGGGCCGGGCGACGCGAAGGCCGGGCGAAGCCGAAGCCCTCCGCCCCGCGGGGAAAGCCCCGGAAGCATCGTGTCCCTCCGCCCGTCTCCCCCCGCCGCCGCTCTCCGGCTCCGTCACCATCGCCGGTACACCCGTCCCACCACCGAGACGGTGAGGGAGTCGCGGGCGGTACCCAGCACGCCGCGGATCGTGCGGTTGTTGAAGGGCGCCAGCAGCCCGCGCGAGTTGAAGACCAGGGAGTCGGCGCCGGTGGTCTGGAAGCAGACCGTCACGGCGTCGGCCGCGTACCACTCGCGCAGCACGCTCGGGTCACCCTTGACGCCGATGCGGTACCCCGCTCCGCCCCGGGCACCGCAGCCGGGTGTGGATGTGAAGCGCAGCACCGCGCTGGCGCCGCTCCTCACCGCCGCCATGCGGGTGAACTCCAGGTCTCCCGCCAGGCGGTTCATCGCCGAGCGGACGCGCTCGCGGCGCAGCACGCCTTCAAGGCTGGGCACGGCGATCGACATCGCGATCCCGGCGATCATCAGCGTAGCCATCAGCTCGAACAGCGTGTACCCGCGCCCGTGGCCCACACCCGCCTCCCCCGCCCCTTTTGAGGCGCATTTGTATATTTGTGTCCAAGTCTTACGACACGAAGAGAGCGAGGCGCAGGGTAAGCGCGGGACGTGCGGCACGCAAGCATTTCGTTCACTTCGTTCACGAAGAGAGCGGGAATGGGTGTGCCGGTACCGATAATCGCGCCGGTGCGGCAGAGCGCGCCCACGAGATGCAGACGGGCGAAGAACGGCGATTTTCACACGGGGCCAGCAGAGTCAACCGTCAACAGCGGTTTTTGCTGTTGACTCTGTTGGCCCCGTGTGAGGCAGGTCTTTTCCCGGATTCGGCTCGCGCAGGGTGGGATGTCACTTCCGGCGGGACGCGCAAAGGGGACGCGGCGCCGGTGCGCCGCGTCCCCTTCTGGTATTCACCTGCTGCCCGTCGTCGCCGGTGCCCGGCCCGCGGCGGACCGACGACCTGCGCCGGCCGCTACTCCAGCCCGTAGTCGTGGATCTTGTACGAGAGCGCGCGCACCGACAGGTCGAGGAGCTCGGCGGCGCGGGTGCGGTTGCCGTTGCAGCGCTCCAGCGCGCGCGCGATCAGGGTCTTCTCCAGGGCGGGGAGGCGGCGCTTGACGGACAGGTCGCCGTCATCGTCGCGCAGGTCGAAGAGGTGGCGGCCGCTGCGCACGTGCGCCGGCAGGTGCTCCTCGCCGATCGCCCCGCCCGAGAGCACCAGCGCCCGCTCGATCACGTTCTCGAGCTCGCGCACGTTGCCCGGCCACGAATACGCCGCCAGCACCGGCAGCAGCGAGCGCGGCAGCCCCGGCGTGCCCACCCCCAGCCGCTGCGAGTGGCGCAGCACGAAGTGCTCGGCCAGCAGCGGGATGTCTTCGGGGCGCGTGCGCAGCGGGGGGATGTGGATCTGCACCACGTTGACCCGGTAGTACAGGTCGTCGCGGAAGCGCGCCGCCTTGACCTCGGCCACCAGGTCGCGCGCGGTGGCGGCCAGCACGCGCACGTCCACCGCCCGCTCGCCCGTGCCGCCCACCCGGCGGATGGTGCGCTCCTGCAGCACGCGCAGGAGCTTGACCTGGAGGGGGAGCGACAGCTCGCCCAGCTCGTCCAGGAAGAGCGTGCCGCCGTGCGCCTCCTCGAACACCCCCTCGCGCGCCCGGTCGGCGCCGGTGAAGGCGCCCTTCTCGTGGCCGAACAGCTCGCTTTCGAGCAGGTTCTCGGGGATGGCGCCGGCGTTGATCGCCACGAACGGCTTGTCGCCGCGCGGGCTGGCGCGGTGGATGGCGCGCGCCACCGCCTCCTTGCCGCTCCCGCTCTCGCCGGTGAGCAGCACGGTGGAGGGGAACGGCGCCACGCGCAGCGCCAGGTCCATCACCTCGCGCATGGCGGCCGACGCGCCCACCACGCCCTGGAACCCCTCGACGCGCCCCACCTCCTTGCGCAGCAGCGCCACCTCGCGCCGCAGCTGCTCGCGCTCCTCGGCCTTGCGCAGGGTGAGCAGCACCTCGTCGGCGTTGAAGGGCTTGGAGATGTAGTCGTAGGCGCCGCGCCGCATGGCTTCCACGGCGGTGTCGAGGGTGCCGTAGGCGCTCATCATCACCACCAGCGCGGTGCCGCCGGCCTCCTGGTAGCGCTCCAGGAAGTCGAGGCCGCCCATGCGAGGCATGCGGATGTCGCACAGCACCAGGTCGGGCGGCTCGGCCAGCGCCATGCGCAGCCCGGTCTCGCCGTCGTCGGCCACCTGCACCTGGTACCCCTCGTCGCGCAGGATGAGGAGGAGGGTGTGGCGCAGGCCGGGCTCGTCGTCGACTACCAGGACGCGTCGGTCGCTCACGGGGTGGGGCCGGGGTGGGTGGGAAGGCAGAGCGTGAACACCGCGCCGCCGCCCTGCGCCGAGCTGGCCTCGATGCGGGCTCCGAAGTCTGCCATGGTGCTGGCGACGATGGCAAGGCCCAGCCCGGTGCCCTCGCCCGGCGCGCGGGTGGTGAAGAAGGGGTCGAAGATGGCCTCGATGTGCTCGGGCGCGATCCCCTGGCCGGTGTCGGCGATCACCACGCGCACGATCTCGGCGCCGGGCTCGATCCCCGCCGTGTCGCGGTACACGCCGTAGCGCGGCCGCCGCAGGTGCGCGTACGAGATCCCCGGCGGGTCGCCCGTGCGGCGGACGGGGATGGGCCGGTCGGGGCGGTAGCGGTCGAGCAGGGTGCGGACGTTGAGCGCGCCGCGCCCGTCCATGGCCGCCCGCGCGTTGTCGAGGAGGTTGACGAACACCTGGTCCATCAGGTGGGTGTCGGCCAGCACCGGCGGGAGGCCGTCGGCCAGGCTCAGCTCCACCGCGATCCCCTCCAGCTTTCCCTGCGCCCGCAGCAGCTCCACCACCCGGCGCAGGCTGGCGTTCACGTCCACCGGCTCACGTGCCGCGGGGGCGGGGCGCGAGTAGTCGAGCAGGCGGCGGACGATGGTGTCGATGCGGCGGGCCTCGCGCTCGAGCCCGCCCACGATCTCGGGGTCGCCGCCGCGGCGGCGCAGCACGGCGGCGTAGCCCATCAGCGCCCCCAGCGGGTTCCCCACCTCGTGCGCCACCCCCGCCGCCAGCCGCCCGATGGAGGCCATCTTCTCGGCCTGCACCAGGTCGCGCTGGGTGGCCAGCAGCACCCGGTTGGTGTCGTCGAGCGAGCGCACGTTGTCGGTGAGCAGGCGCTGGTTGGAGAGGAGCTGCTCGGTCATGCGGTTGAGCGCGCCGTAGAGCGCGGCGATCTCGCGGGTCTCGCCCTCGGGGGCGCGGCGGGCGTAGTCGCCGCCGGCGATGGCCTCGGCGGTGGTGACGGCCATGCGCAGCGGGCGCACCACCAGGCGGTCGATCAGGTAGCCGCCCAGCAGCACGAACACCGCGCTGTCCACCAGCAGCAGCAGCCCCAGCAGCAGGCCGTGGCTGCCGCCGCTGATGCGCAGCAGCGTGGCCGTCCACAGCGCCAGCAGGAGCGCCGCGGCGGCCAGGAAGGTGAGGTTGAAGAGGAGCTCGGCACGCAAAGAGCCCCGGCGCCTGCCGGGGCTCCTGGCCGCGTGTGCCGGCGGCGCGGCGTCGCCGGCCCGGCGCCTGGGGAGGGCCGCCGCGTCAGGCGGCGGCGGGCTCCCCGGTTCGGAGGGTGTCACGGGTGAGGGGCTTTCTGCGCTGGCCGTGGGCCTGTTTCTCGATGTGGTGCCACAGCCGGTCCACCACCGTGCCGGTGGGCTCGCTCCACTGGATGACGCCCTCGGAATGCATCGTTTCGAGTGCCCGTCGGATCGCGTGCTTGCTGAGCGGTTTCCTCATGGTCCCTCCGCACTGTGAACGACTCGCGTCCTCATCCCGCCCGCGTGGGCGGGAGCCGCCAACGCCTGCACTGAATACAGTAATCGGCCGCGGCGCGGCGCGCGAGGGGTACGTGGCGGGAACGTGCGATCTCGTTGCGCGGCAAAACGTTGTCATCCCGCCGCGTCGGGCGCTCGACGGCGCGTGCGCGAGAACCGCCGCGGGAGGATTTCACGCCGAGCGACGGAGGGAACCGGCTGGCAGGGAAAACGTTCTCGCGACCCGCCCCTCTTTCCCGGGCGTTGCTGCACGCCGCCGTGGCCCCTGTGACCCGCATCGCGACGACGCGCGCCCCACACCGTCGCGAAACGCTTCACGCGGGAAACGCCGCGCCCGGCGCGGCCGCTGGGGCGGCGTGCCGGGCGCAGGGTGGTGCGGGGCCGCCGGCATCAGTTGAAAATGCGGCCGTGCGCGTCCACGCGGGTCGCACAGCGGCGGCAGAGGAGGAGCGGGCGGCAGAGCTTCCGGTCCCACTTCTTCGACTTGCAGCGCGGGCAGGTGGGCAGGGCCAGGTTGCGGAACGCGTACAGGCCGCCAGCCAGCAGCAGGGCTCCAAGGGCGATTCCCATCGGGGTATTCACGGGCGGGTGTTGACCGGCCAGGCACGGGTGAGCGGGCCCGGCAACGAGGGGGCGACGCCCACGGAGAGGCGCACGATCGGTGCCCCTCGTAGAACAAGCCGCCCAGGCGAATACGTTTAGTGACACGTTCCGCCATTTCGCGTGGGATCCTATCATTCCGAGTCCGTTGCAGCAAGAGCAGCCCCTTCGCAGGTGCTACGACTGTCCCTGCCGAGAGACGGGCTGTGTCATGCCGATTCCGCTGGGTGATTGGGCATTCGGCCGCGGACGAACTGGGCTCACGCGGAGGACCGGAGGGAACGGAGGAACGACGAGCAGTTCTCCGTTCTCTCCGTTCCTCCGTGTGACACCGTGCCGTATCGGCCTTCGAACTGCCGGTGGGACGGCCACCCGCAGAAGACGAGAAGCCGGCGAACGCTTGCCCTCTGACGCTCTCGCAGCCGCCTGTCGGCGAGCCCGGCCGTGACGCGTGCCGCCGGGCGGACTACATTCGCGCGCGTCCCCCAAACGCCACCGCCCGTACACTGGCCCGGAGACCCGGATGAACCGCAGCTCCCTCGCGCTCACCACCTTCGCCACCGCGCTGGCCACGGCCTGCGCGCCGGCCGGGCCCGCGCCCGCGCCGGCCCCCACGTCTCCACCACCAGCGGCGGCACCCGCGCCCGCACCCTCACCCGCGCCCGCATCCGCGCCAGCGGTCGCCGCCGTGCCGGTGGCGGCGAGGGTATCGCCCGACACGCTGCGGCCGCGGCTGCCCACGGGGGTGCGGCTGGACCCGGAGGGCGCGCTGACCGACATCGCCCCGCTGCCGCTGGCCATGCTGCGCGCGCCCGAGGGCGACCGCGTGGTGATGCTCACCTCGGGGTGGCAGCGGCAGGGGCTGACGGTGGCGGCGCTGGACGGCCGCGTGCTGCAGGCGGTGGAGCAGCCCGCGTCGTTCGTGGGGCTCGCGTTCTCGCCCGACGGGAAGACGCTCTTCGCCTCCGGCGGCAACCAGGACGTGGTGTACCGCTACGCCTGGGCTGCCGGCGCCGCCACCCTGCGCGACAGCCTGGTGCTGGCCGTGAAGAAGCCGCGCGCCTCCGGCACGCGCTACCCGGCGGGCGTGGGCATCTCTCCCGACGGCCGCTGGCTGTACGTGGCCGAGAACCTGGCCGACTCGCTGGCGGTGGTGGACCTGCGCAGCGGCCGCGTGGCCGCCCGCTTCGCGACCGAGGCGTATCCCTACGGCGTAGCGGTGGCCGCGGACGGCACCGTCTACGTGTCTGCCTGGGGCGGGAGCACGGTGTCGGTGTTCACGCCGCGCGCCGCCGGCATCGTGCCCGCGGGCAGGATCACGGTGGGCCGCCACCCGTCGGCGCTGCTGCTGAGCCGCGACGGGCGCCGGCTGTTCGCCGCGTCGGGGAGCACCGACCGCGTGGCCGTGGTGGACACGCGCACGCGCCGGGTGGTGGCGCAGCTGAGCGACGCGCCCCCCGCCGCGGTGGAGGGGAGCACGCCCAACGCGCTGGCGTTGTCGGACGACGGCACGCGGCTGTTCGTGGCCGAGGCCGACGCCAACGCGGTGGGCGTGTTCGACCTGTCCGCCCGCACCAGCGGCGTGGCCACTGCGCGTGGCGGCGACCGGCTGGCGGGGCGGGTGCCGGCGGGGTGGTACCCCAGCGCCGTGCTGGCGGTGGGCGAGGTGCTGCTGGTGGGCAACGGGAAGGGCCGCGGCACGCGGCCCAACCCCGACGGCCCGCAGCCCGCGGCCACCACCATGCACACCGGCACCGGCGGCGCGAACACCACCCTGCGGCAGATCGGCGGCACGCTGCAGGTGGTCCCCGCGTCCACGCTCGCGAGGGCGGGGCTGGCGGCGCTGACCGCGCGGGTGATGCGCGCCAACGGGTGGGACCGGCCGCAGACGCGCACGGCGGCGTATCCCCCGTTCACGCACGTGGTGTACGTGATCAAGGAGAACCGCACCTACGACCAGGTGCTGGGCGACCTGCCCGAGGCCGACGGCGACAGCTCGCTCCTCTTCTTCGGACCGCGCTCGGCGCCCAACCACAAGGCGCTGGCGCGGCGCTTCGGCATCTACGACCGCTTCTTCGTGAACGCCGAGGTGAGCCCCGACGGCCACAACTGGTCCACCGCGGCCTACACCACCGACTACCTGCAGAAGACCGTTCCCTCCAGCTATTCGGGCCGCGGCCGCAGCTACGACTACGAGGGCACCAACCGCGGCTCGTGGGAGGAGCCCAACGTGCCCGACGACGACGTGAATGAGCCGGCCAGCGGCTACCTGTGGGACCTGGCGCAGCGCCGCGGGATCACCTTCCGCAACTACGGCGAGTTCGTGGTGCCGGTGCGCCAGGGCGGGCGCATCGTGGGCTACCGCGGCACCAAGCCGTTCCTGGTGCCCAACACCAGCCGCGACTTTCCCGGCTTCGGGCAGGAGATCACCGACCAGCACCGCGCCGACGTGTGGATCGCCGAGCTGGGCGAGCACGTGCGACGCGGGGTGATGCCGGCGCTCGAGATCGTGCGGCTGCCCAACGACCACACCTCGGGCGCGCGGGCGGGGCTGCCCACGCCGGCGGCGGCGTTCGCCGACAACGACCTGGCGCTGGGGCGGATGGTGGAGGCGCTATCGCGCTCGCCGTTCTGGCGCAGCACGCTGATGATCGTGCTGGAGGACGACGCGCAGAACGGCCCCGACCACGTGGACTCGCACCGCTCGCCGCTGCTGGTGATCAGCGCGTGGAACCGGCCCGGCGTGGTCCACCGCTTCGCCAACACCACCGACGTGATCCGTACCATGGAGGAGGTCCTGGGGCTGGCGTCGCTCTCGCACTTCGACGGGTTCGGGCGTCCGCTGCGCGACGTGTGGGCCGCCGAGCCCGACCTGACGCCCTACACCGCGCTGGTCCCCGAGCAGCGGCTGGACGAGCTGAACCCCGCCCGCACCGCGCTGGCCCAGGCCTCGGCCGGGCTGGACCTGCACATGGAGGACGTGGCCGACGAGGCGCTGTTCAACCGCATCCTGTGGGAGGCGATCAAGGGGCCGGGCGTGCCGTTTCCGGGGACCACGCGGATGCCGGCGGCGGAGGTGATGGGGCGCGGGCGGTAGGTCGTCGCAGGAGGGGCGAGGGGCCAGGACGGCGGATGCGTTCCGGGCGCGTCGGATTGGGCGCTGGTGGAAGGCACCGCGCAGGGCCCTCACCCTGGCGCCTGACGGCGCCTGTCCCTCCCCCAAAACGGCCTGGGGGAGGGACCTGGGCTCGCTTCGCTCGCGGCTTGTTCGATGTGTCGAGGCCTTCGGTTCGGGGAGCGATGCACTGCGTTTGGGGGCCGTCGCGTGAGGGATGCGCGCCCGGAGGGCCGGGACGGCGGGGGCGCGGGCGCAGGGTGTCGGCCGGGAGGGGGGAGGGGGCGCGAGACGAAGCGTCGGCCGCGGGGATGCCGGGCGCCGCCGGTGGCCCGGCTGCGTTGGGCACGGCGGTTTCGTGCCCTACGCAGCGCGCAGCCCGGCCCGGAGCGCAGCGGAGGGACACGCCCCCACCGGCCGTTGCCGTTCCCGCCGTCGAGGGGGCCGCCCGGATGCCGTGTAGCCCTGTATCCCCGCGCTGGAACCAGCCTTGCACCACGCCGCCGCCCTGAGTGTACGGCGCACGCAACCCGGGCGGGGATCGGACCGATGGCGATCAAGGCGAGTGAAGCCTTCCAGCTGGTGAAGAAGTCGGCCAAGGACTTCAGCGAGGACGAGTGCCCCCGGATGGCGGCGGCGCTGGCGTACTACACGGTGTTCGCGCTGCCGCCCATGCTCATCCTGATCATGATGCTGGTGGGCGCCTTCGTGAGCCGCGAGACGGTGCAGGAGGCGCTGAGCGGCCAGATGGGATCGATGCTGGGCGCCGACGGCGCGAAGACCGTGGGCACCATGGTCAACCAGAGCAAGCAGCCCGAGGGCGGCAACGCGATCAGCACCATCATGGGGATCGCCGCGCTGGTGCTGGGCGCCACCGGTGCGTTCATGCAGCTCCAGGGCGCGCTGAACACCGCGTGGGGGGTGAAGCCCGACCCCAAGGCCGGCGGGATCAAGAACTTCGTCTTCAAGCGCCTGCTGAGCGTGGGGATGGTGCTCTCGATCGCCTTCCTGCTGCTGGTGTCGCTGGCGCTGAGCGCGGCGCTCACGGCGGTGGGCGGCGCGGTGGGCGCGCTGATCCCCGGCGCGAGCGCGGTGGTGATCGGCATCCTCCAGACGCTGGTGTCGATCGTGGTGGTGACGCTGCTCTTCGCCGCGATCTTCAAGGTGCTCCCCGACGCCCGGATCGCGTGGCGCGACGTGTGGGTGGGAGCCTTCGTGACGGCGCTGCTGTTCGAGATCGGCAAGTGGGCGATCGGGCTGTACCTGGGCAACAGCAACCCCGGCAAGGCCTACGGCGCCGCCGGGTCGCTGGCCGTGATCCTGGTGTGGATCTACTACACCGCCATGATCGTGCTCTTCGGCGCCGAGTTCACCGAGACCTGGGCCACTACCCGCGGCCAGGGGATCGAGCCCGAGGAGGGCGCGATGTGGCGCGACGAGGACGCCCACCGCGGGGGTGCCGGCTCGTCCGCATCGGGCGGCAAGGGCGGGAAGAGTGGGAAGGGCTCGGACCGGTCGAAGGACGAGGGGCACGGCGGCCGGCCAGCGCGCGACCGCTCGCCGCAGGAGGTGTCGGAGCGCGCGGCCGCCGCGGCGCAGCTCGACCGCGGCCCCGAGGATTCGCCCGGGAACCAGAGCGGGCTCCCGGGCGGCGGCGTGGGCCGGCGCGAGGTGGTGGGTGGCTCGGGCGTGCACCCCGTGGGCTCGGGCACCGCGCCAAAGCACGCCGAGCCCCGCGCCCCCGGCGAGCTCACGGGCGACGCGAGCTCGCCCGACGAGAACGGGGACAAGGACAAGCGGCGGAAGTAAAGCGGCGAGCGGCTGATCGAACGCCGCGCGGAGGCCCATCTCCGCACGGCGTGAACACGGAGCAGCGGAGAGAGCGGAGGAAGCGGAGAACTGCGGTTCTCCGCTCCCTCCGTTGCTGTTTCCGCTGCTCCGTGTTCACGCAGTTGCCGTTTCGGGGAGATGCGCGCGGAGGGTAGCGAGACGCGCACGCTGGATTTTGTCACCAGCCATCGGCGCGTGTAGGTTGATGCGCTCCGATCGCAATCACTTCCGTACCGCTACGCCCGCGATGCCGACGTTCACTCCCCCGCCCCGCCCCACCGGCCCGCCGCCGCCCGACGCGTCCGAGCCGGTGCGGATCGAGCTGAGCTACCGCGCCTGGAACCAGGCTCAGCCGCCCCGCCGCATCAAGCTGGGCATCCCCGGCTGGGCCGGCGAGGACACGCCGGCGGCCGACGGCGCGCAGCCGCAGCCCTGGCACTGCCGGCCGTTCGTGGACGCGGCGAGCTACGGCATCGAGCTGGTGTACGGCTTCGAGACGGAGTGCCGCGTGACGCGCGGCGAGGACGGCGCCATCCGCTTCGACGGCGACTTCTCGGGCGAGATCGCGCGGGCCAAGGGGGCGGGGCAGGACCTGGTGGTGCCCTTCGGCACCTTCGCGCCGCACCACTACGGGATGACGTCGGCGCTCGACGTGATGCCGCCGCCGGGGCACGTGCTGCGCATCGAGCCGCACCCGCGCTTCTTCACCGACATGACGGGGACCGTGCCCGCCGCCGTGCCGGGGCACATCGAGCGTTTCTGGCCGCGGATGTTCTTCGTGGTGTTCAAGTCGCCCGCGGTGGGCGAGACGCACGTGTTCCGCCCCGGCGAGCCCTTCGCGCAGCTGCTGGTGGTGCCCGCGCAGGCCACCTACGCCCTGAGCCCCATGCCCGAGGAGCAGGCCGAGGACCGCCGCACGCAGGACCGGCAGATGACGTCGCTGGGCTACCTGCTGGCCAAGAACCTGTGGCACGCGGGCAACGGCTACTGGTTCGACGACAAGTACAAGCAGCTCCTGCGCATCTACCGCGCGGGCGGGCTGGACGGCGTGCGCGAGCACCTGCGCCAGGTGGCGATGATCGCACGCCTGGACGGCGGCGCTTCGAAGAAGTCGTCGGAGTGAGGCGACCGTGACGGAGGAAGTCGGAGCCCCGATGCCAGCGACGGCGTCGGGGCTCTTTCTTCGAAGCTCATCACATAGCCGGAAGGGTTTACGGGCGGGGGGGATGCGGATGCGAGGGGGGGGACGAGCCTCCATGCGAGGCTCCGGCTTCTGCGGAAGGTCTGCGGGCGCGTGAGCACGCGCGCCGGAAGCGAGGCGGAGGTGGATGCGGCGCCGGAGCGCGGATCCCTGGTCTACCGCGGCGGGGCGCCGCGGGTTGCGAGGGGGTGATGCGGTGCGATGCGCCCGTCAGCTCGCCTTGCGGCGGCCGTACTCGGCGCGCAGGTCGGCGATCCAGCGGGGCGCGGGGCGGCCGCTGAGCTCGTAGCCGCGCTCCAGCGCGTCGAGCACGCTGTCGGCGGCCTCGCGGCGGGGCTCGGGCTGCAGGTCGTGGGTGATCACCACCAGCGCCGCCGACGCGTCGTGGTAGCTGACCTCGCCCGTGGGAAGGGCGGCGTGCTGCAGGTACCACCTGCGCAGCCGGCGCAGCGTGGGCGAGTAGGGAGCGGTGCCGAGCAGGAACTTCTTGAGCCCGGTGGGGCTCATTCCGATCTCCCGCGCCACGCCGCGAAGCGACGTGTTCTCCACGCGCGCGGCAGCCATCTCGCGCAGATGCTGCACGGTGGCCCCGCGGTGCTGCTGGGGATCGGGGATCATCTGGTCCATCTTTGGTCCCTCCATGCGGTCGAGTTGCCGAGGTACTTCGGGTTTTGTACGGTGAAGAATACAGCCGAACAAACCCCGAAGCAAGGGCTTCGCGCATGCCGTAAACGTGCTGATGGTGTACACTTGCGGCACTTTTCCACATTCCGGCGCGCCGCGGGAGCCGCTAAACCACGCTCCACGTAGATGTTTGCTCGGTGGCGGAAGAGGATCGGGAGGGCAAACTTTCGATTTTTGCGTCTCCACCTTCGTCCAACAGTGCCGAAAAGTGTACGCGCGATGGCGCCTCCGGATGGGCTGTGAGCCCATCACCGAGACGCGTAAGGATCGGCTCAGCTCCCCCGCGATGCTCCCCTCGCTGCCTCCGTTCTCCGCCCACGGTCGATTCCCAAGCCGTTCGACAGGGCCGCCGTGGAGGCGAACGAGCGCGGGATTTGGTGAACATCCGTTCCTCAAAGAGGATATTCGCACACGAGCTATCTTATGAATTGACAGTGACTTACGATGCTGTTAGATTTGCCGTACGTGATAACGGACGCGGGGACCACACCCGCGACGGCTTCGCGAAGGGGCGCGCTCCCGCACGGATGTCCGGGAGCGCGATTCATTGAAGGACCGAAGATTCGGCACGGCCGGCACCACCGGACGGGCCTTTCCCGAAAAAGAGAGCACCGATGCGCCGAGATCTCCTGATTCTCGCCGCTGCCGCCGCCACCGCGGGCGCCGGCGGCGCCCTGCTGAGCGAGCCCAGCCACCATGCCGCCCCGGCCGCCCTGGTGCAGACCGTTCCGGCCGTGGCCCCGGCGCCCGCCTACGCGCACCCGGTGCTGGCCGCCGCGCGCGGCGTGCTGGCCACCGCGGGGATCGAGAGCGGCGCCCAGGGTGCGCAGGTGCAGCGCGCGCTGGCGGTGCTGGGCAGGGGCGTGAAGAAGCAGAGCGACCCCGACGCCCTGCGCCTGGCCTTCAAGGCCTACTTCAACTACCAGTCGGCGCACCCCGAGAAGGTCCGGAAGCCGTACCTGTACTTCGTGGACTACGGGCTGGACAGCCGCACCCCGCGCGGCTACGTGTTCGACATGAAGGCGCTGAAGGTGGTGGACGGCCCGTTCGCCGTGGCGCACGGCCGCGGCTCGGCCGCCAGCGGCGAGGGCGTGCCCACCCGCTTCGGCAACGGCCAGGGAAGCGCCACCACCTCGCTGGGGCTGTTCCTGGCGCAGGAGACCTACGCCTTCGTGGGGCACACGGGCGGCAAGGCGTACCGCTCGGTGGGGCTGCGACTCACCGGCCTGTCGGGCAAGTTCAACAGCGCGGCCCGCAAGCGCGGCGTGGTGGTGCACGGCGCCCCTTACGTGATGCCCGGCATGGCCGGCCGCAGCGAGGGCTGCCCGGCGATGGAGCCCGCACGCGCCCAGACGCTGATCCCCAAGATCAGCAGCGGCGGCCTGGTGTTCCTGTTCTCCCCCCTCGACAGCGAGTGGAAGAACAACGACCCCTGGGCCAGCGACGCCGCGTAAGCCACGTCGCACGAGAGCGGTCCGTAAGAAGACCCGGCGAGGATTCGATCCTCGCCGGGTCTTTCTGCATTCCAGATCCCGCAGAAAAGCTCGTCTCACGCAGAGTCAGCGGAGTCCGCAGAGACAGCGGTTCTCCGCTCACTCTGCTGACTCTGCGTGGAATCAGCGCAGCTCCGTCAAACCAAGGTTTCCGTTGCGGCACCTGATGTTACGCCCCCGGGTGCGGACGCGTGAACGAGAGCGGAAGGTCGGCGGCGTGTGAAGAGCAAAGCCCCGCATCGGCGAGCGATGCGGGGCCTTGTGCGTCCGGTTCAGCGTAGCGGCTTCGGCCGATCCACGCCTACGGTCAAGCGCAGAGGCAGGGGAACTGGCGTAGCCGGCTGGTTGGGTTCGAATCCCACGTCGTCCAGCCCGTGCGGGTCGGCGTACCTTCCACCGGCGTCCGCAGCGTGACCGGCCCCGCCGGGCAACCGAGCCGCCGCCGCGGCTCATCCCGGCCACACCGGGCCGGGCAGCGGCGTGGCGGCCGACGGCGCGCGCGGATGCACGGCCACGCCGCGCAGCGGGATCCGCCGCGCGGCCACCAGCGCGTCCTGCACGCCGCGAATCAGCGCGGGGTACGCGTCGAAGGCACGCCGCGCCGAGGCCAGCTCCAGGCGCTCGCGGTTGGTGTGCGCCAGCGCCTCCACCCCCGGCGCGAAGCCCAAGGTGGGGATGCCGTGCGTGCCGCAACTGTGCCCGCCGTCGGTGCCGAACTTCCACTGGCGAATCGCCGGCGCCCGCCCCATGGCGGCGGTCAGCGCCTCGGCGGCGGCCTGCACCAGGGGGTGCTCGTCGGAGATCAGGAAGCCGGGGGTGAAGTTGCTGTCGTCGTGCACCCACCCGGTCCACGCGTGGAAGGTGGCGTGGCCGGGAAGCACCTCCACGCGGATCCCGTCCACCGCGGGCACCCGCTCGGCCAGGCGCGCGCGGATCTCCTTGAGCGCGCGCCCCTCGTCCCACCACGGTAGCACCCGCAGGTCGAGGGTGATGCGCACGCGGTCGGGGATCACGTTGCCGCTCCTGGGCCAGCACTCGATCACCGTGGGGGTGAGCGTGGCGGCGCCCAGGATGGGGTCCACCGGCTGCGACTGGGACAGCTCGCGCAGCGCCAGGAGCACGTCGGGGAGCACCAGGTTGGGGTTGCGGCCGCGCTCGGGCGCGCTGGCGTGCGCGGCCACGCCGTGGATCTCTACGGCCAGCTCGGCGTGGCCGCGGTGGCCGGTGCACAGGTCGCAGTCGGTGGCCTCGCCCAGGATCACGGCACCGGGGCGCTGCCCGGCCGACTGCATCAGCTGCATCATCCCCCACCCGCCCTTCTCCTCGAACACCGAGAAGACGAGGAGGAGGTCGCCGGCGGGGCGCTCGTACACGAACTGTGCGGCGGCGTACACCTGGATGGCCAGCGGGCCTTTGAGGTCCATCGCCCCGCGGCCGTGCAGGTAGCCGTCGGCCACCACGCCGCCGTAGGGGTGGTGCTCCCAGCCGTCGGGGTCGCCAGGGTCCACCACGTCCATGTGCGACGAGAGCATCACCGCGGGGGCGCGGCCGCGCCCGGCGATGCGGCCGATCACGTTGCCCGCGCGGTCGGTGCGCGCGTCGTCGAAGCCCAGAATCCGCAGCTCGTCCACGATGCGCCGCGCCACCGCGCCCTCCTCGCCGGGAGGGCTGGGGATGCGGATCAGCTCGGCGGCGAAGCGGATGGCGCGCTCGAACGAAAGGTCGTGGGCCATGTGGGCCCCTCGCGGTCGATGTGAAGTCTGGAAGGCGGCGCGCGGCTCACCCCTGCGCGGGGAAGCCTGCCGGTCAGCGGAGCCGCATCCCCGAAAGGTGCGGCCCGGACCAGCGCCAGGCAGGCCGGCGCAGGCGGACGTTCCACCATTGAGGACATATTATACCTGAACCCAGGTGATATGCCTAGTCCCCGGGCGAACGGCGCGACGTGCCGTTACGCCCTCCTGCGCGCTGCGCCGGATCATTACGTCAAACGGGAACGGCGGCGTTTCGTGCTTCCCACGTGACGCATGGCTTCCTCGTGGCCCATCAGGTGCGGTCGCACGGAACGCGGCGACCATCGACCATAGCGATCCGGCTACGACCCGTGGAACCGTGTCGGGACGGGGTGACGCGATGGGGACACGAAGCGTGGAGCGAGCGGGCTCCGACGTGATGCCGAGTCCGCGTGGATCGCCGACGTCGCTGTGAAGGAAGTACCGGCAATTCGTCACGCAGAGTCAGCAGAGTCAGCAGTAAATAACAACCGCTGTTGACTGCTGACTCTGCTGACTCTGCGTGAGGTAAGCCGTTTTGCGGATCGCGGTACAGGATGAATCCTGGGCGAGATCGCGAACGGCCCTGCCGCGCTGAACCCGGCAGGGCCGTTGGAATCCCTTCACCGTCGACCGAGCCCGCTAGTATCCCGGGTTCTGCGTGAGGTTGGGGTTCACGTCGATCGCCGCCTGGGGGATCGGGTAGAAGAGGAAGTGGTCGTCCAGGTTGAGCGTGACCTTGGGCACGCTGCTGTCACGCGCCAGGCAGCTGCTGCAGTTGCCGGGTCGCGGCCGGTTCCAGAACGCCCGCGCCGCGTCGGTGCTGTACTGCGCGATGCGCTGCTTGGCCCACGTCCAGTTGCGCTGCGAGTCGAACATCCCGTGGCCCTCCATGGCGAACTCGAAGCGCCGCTCCACGAACAGCGAGTCCTTGAACGCCTGCTTGCCGAGCCCCGGCGTGAGGGCCGGCACCTTGGCCCGGGCGCGCACCTGGTTCACCAGCCCGTAGGCCTCGGCGGTGGGGCCGGCGTTCTCGTTGATCGCCTCGGCCAGCGACAGCAGCACGTCGGCGTAGCGCAACAGGATGAAGTTGGGCTCCTCGGCGCCGTCCTGCGCGCCGGGGGTCTTGTCCATGTACTTGTTGGGCGACGGGGCGAACTGGCCATAGGCGGTGGCCGCGGTGGCCGTCGAATCCCAGGTGACGGTGGCGCCGCTCTTCTTGGTGTAGGTGAGCAGCCACGTTCCCGCCTTGCGGGTGTCGTTGGGGTTGTAGCTGTAGAAGAACGGCCACTCGGGCCCGAACGACGGGTTCTGGCTGTCGCAGTACGGGAAGTCGGCCTGGTTGGGCGACGGCCGCGGGGCGAACTGGTCGCACATGTAGCCGCCCGAGCCCGGCGTGCGCGTGTTCTGGATGTCGAAGATGACCTCGGCGTTGTTCTCGTTGGCCTGGTCGAACACGCTGGCGTAGCTGGGCAGCAGCGAGTAGCCGCCCCCGCCGTTCATCGCGGCCCGCGCCCAGCTCTCGGCCTGCACATATGCCTGCGCGCCGCCGCCGCCCACCGCGCCGAACTGCAGGTACACCTTGGCCAGCAGCGCCCTGGCGGCCCCGCTGGTGGCGCGGCCCACGTCGCGGCCCGTGTAGCGCACGGGGAGCACGGCGGCCGCCTCGGTCAGGTCCTGGATGATGGCCTGGTACACCTCGGCCTGCGTGTTGCGCGGCTTCTGGATGTCGTCCAGCGAGCGCGTCTCGTGCAGGAACAGCGGCACCCCGCCGAAGAGGCGCACCAGGTTGAAGTAGTGGTAGGCGCGCAGGAACTTCGCCTCGCCCACCACCCGGTCGCGCAGCGCCGGGTCCATCGAGGCGATCCCCGGCACGTTGTCGATCACCGAGTTGGCGCGGTTGACCGCGTGGAAGGCGGCGCGCCACACCCCGTTGATGTACAGGTGCGACGGGCGCACCCGGAAGATGTCGGGCTCGGTGCGCTCGTTGGTGGCGCCCAGGCGCAGCGTCACCACCTCGGTGGGGTACTCCACCAGCATCCAATACTGGCGGCCGTAGTAGTCCACGTCGCTCACCCCCAGGTCGGGCACGCGCGCCTGGAAGGCGGCGTAGGCGCCCGAGAGCGCGGCCAGCGCCCCGTCGCTCGAGGTGTACAGGTTTTCGGGAGAGACGAAGGAATAGGGGACCTCGGTCAGGAAGTCGTCCTTGCACCCCGCCGTGCCCAGCGCCGCCACGGCCAGCAGCGCCAGGGCCCGCGTGCGATGATTCATGGTTGATCTGCCTCCGGTTGGTGGCGCTCAGTAGGTGAAGTTGAGGCCCAGCACGAACGAGCGCGACGCGGGATAGGCGCCGATGTCGATGCCGCGGTTCAGGTTGCCCGTCCCGAAGCTGCTCACCTCGGGGTCGAAGCCGGTGTAGTCGGTCCAGGTGGCCAGGTTCTGCCCCGTCACGTAGATGCGCGCACCGCTCACCCCGCGCGCGGCCAGCCAGCGCGCCGGCAGCGCGTAGGCCAGCGTCACCGTCTTGAGCCGCAGGTACGAGCCGTCTTCCAGGATCAGGTCGTTGTAGTCGGTGGTCCCCGCGCCCACCGTGTTCACCCCCAGGCGCGGGTACCTGGCGTCGGGGTTCTGCGGCGTCCAGCGGTCTTCGTAGCGCTCGCGCAGGATGTTGGTGGCCAGGTCGCCCCCGGTCAGCCGCCAGCGGTTCAGGTTCAGGATGTCGTTGCCGAACGCGCCCTGCAGCAGCCCCGACAGCTCGAAGCCGCGGAACGACACGGTGTTCTGCCACCCCAGCGTGAACGACGGGTTGGGGTCGCCGATCACGGTGCGGTCGCGCGAGTCGATGGTGTCGTTGGCGTCCTGGTCCACCAGGATCACGTCGCCGGGGCGGTAGGCGCTCCCCGAGGCGCGGTTGACGATGTTGGCCATCGAGGCCGCCATCGCCGAGTCGCGCACGATGCCATTGGTCTGGTAGCCCACGAACACGCCCACCGGCTGGCCCACGCGCACCACCGTGCCGGGCAGCTTGAAGTCGTCGCTGATGGTGGGCGAGGTGATCTCGTTGTCGCCGCCCAGGTCGGTCACCCGGTTGCGGTTGCGCGCCAGGTTGAAGCCGGTGCGCCACCCCAGCCGGCGGTCGTCGCGGCGCAGCATCTCCACGTTCACCGAGAGCTCGACGCCGCGGTTCTCCACCGTCCCCGCGTTCACCAGCGCCCGCGCGAAGCCCGACTCCGACGGCAGGTCCACCGTGAGCAGCAGGTCGTCGGTGGTCTTGCGGTAGTAGTCGGCGGTCACGCTCACCCGGTCGAACAGACCCAGGTCGAAGCCCACGTCGAGCTGGCGGGTGCTTTCCCAGGTCAACTCGTCGTTGGCCACGCCCACGGGGAAGTACCCGGTCACCGGGTTGCCGCCGAACGAGTAGCCGCCGCTGATCAGCCGGGCCAGCGACTGGTACGGGCGGATCGACGGGTTCCCCGCCACGCCCCAGCTGGCGCGCACCTTCAGGTCGTTCACCGCGCCCACGTTCTTCATGAACGGCTCCTCGCTCACCCGCCACCCCGCCGCGACCGAGGGGAAGAAGCCCCACTTGTTGCCGCGGCCGAAGCGCGACGAGCCGTCGAAGCGCCCGGTGGCGGTGAACAGGTAGCGGTCCTTCAGGGTGAGGTTCGCCCGCCCCAGCCAGCTCTCCAGCGCCCACTTCTCGCGCCCGCTGGTGGGCGTGCCGCGCACCCGCGCCGACGAGATGTCGTCGAAGCCGTTGACGTCGGTCACGAAGTCGGACCCGGTCACGTTGGTGCGCTCGGTGACGTTGGTCTGCCAGGTGAAGCCGCCCAGCAGGTTGAGGTGGCTCGACGCCCCCACGTCCCGGTCATACGTCAGCGTGTTCTCGTTGAGCACCGAGGTGATGGTGGCGGTGCCGCGGATCGCCTGGCCGTTGGGCGCCTCCAGCCCCGGGCGGGTGGTGCGGGGGTAGAAGGTGTTGCGGAAGCGGTCGGAGTAGTCGCCGCCCACGCTCACCCGCGCCGTGAGGCCGGGGAGGATCTCGTAGCTGGTGAAGGCGTTGCCCAGGAGCCGAGTGTCGCCCTCGGCGTCGTTCACCTCGGCGGCCAGCGACACCGGGTTCACCAGCTCGGCGGCGTTGGTGCTGGCGATCCCCACGGCGGCCAGGTCGCGCCCCTGGTAGGGGTAGGTGCCGTTGGCCAGGCGCACGGGGAGGAAGGGGTACGCCTGCAGCGCGGCGCCCACCGCCCCCGCCCGGCGGTTGCTCTCGCCGTCCGTCGGCACGAACGAGGTGTTCACCCGGCTGGCGGCCAGGTTCGTGCCGAAGCGGAAGCGCGGCCCGATCCCCTGCTCGAGGTTGGCGCGCAGCGAGTAGCGCTTGAACGCCGAGCCGATCACGGTACCCTGCTGGTCGAACCAGCCGCCGCTCACGGCGTAGCGGGTGAAGCTGGTCCCCGCGCTGCCGCCCGACACCGACGCCTGCGCGCTGCGCATGGGGGCGTTGCGGAAGATGGCGTCCTGCCAGTCGGTGCCCTCGCCCAGCGTGTCGAGCGCGGCCTGCGAGAAGAGCGCGGGGCCGTTGGTGTTGAGCGACGCCTCGTTCATCGCCCGCGCCAGCTCGGCCGACCCCAGCAGGTCGTAGCGGCGGGTGACCGACTGGGTGCCGCTGAACAGGTCCATGGTCACCTGCGGCCGCCCGGCGCGCCCGCGGCGGGTGGTGATGATCACCACGCCGTTGGCCCCGCGCGCGCCGTAGATGGCGGTGGCGCTGGCGTCCTTGAGCACCTCCACGCTCTCGATGTCGCTGGGGTTGAGCGCGGCCAGCGGGTTGGACGGCACCGACGCCGTGGCGCGGCCGCCGTTGCCCGGCGAGGCGGCCTCGGGGTCGTTCTCGATGGGGAAGCCGTCCACCACGTACAGCGGCTCGCTGTTGCCGGTGATGGACGAGGTGCCGCGCACGCGGATGGAGATGCCGCCGCCCGGGGTGTTGCTGGCGGCGCTCACCTGCACCCCCGCCGCGGCGCCCTGCAGCACCTGGTCGAGCGACGACACCGGCGTGCTGCGCAGCGTCTCGGTGTTCACCGAGCTCACGGCGCCGGTCACGTCGCGCCGGCGCTGGGTGCCGTAGCCCACGGCCACCACCCCTTGCAGCGCCACGCCCCCGGCGCGCGCGCGGATGGTGACGGTGGCGGTGGCGCCCTCGGCCACGGTCACCGCGGCCGAACCGTTGTAGCCGGGGCGCGTGGCGCTGACGGTGCGGGCGCCGGCGGGCACCTGCGTGATGCTGAAGCGCCCGGCGGCGTCGGTCACCGCGCGGCGCGAGGTGCCGTTGACGCTCACCACCGCGTCGGCCAGCGGGCGGCCGTTGGCGTCGTCGAGCACCGTGCCCGCCACCGTGCCGGTGCCGCCCTGCGCGCGCGCCCCCGCCAGCGGGCACAGCAGCGCGGCGCACACTGCGATCACATGGGTCCATCTCATCGTGGACTCTCCTGGATAGAAAGGATCACCGGACCGCCAGGTTGATTTCGTTCGCTCCCCGCCGGCACCCGCGCGGGTGCCTCGCGTGGAACGGAAGGACTTTGTTGCACTTCGGAACAAACACGGGATGCGAAGCCGTTCGCCTGCCGTTCCGAATCACCCGGCGGCGCCCGCTCGCCCGTGGGCGGGGGCGGGCTGAAGCCGCGCTCCGCCTGCGTTGCGGATACGTCCGCCGCTCGCCGGACGGGCTGGGATCCACGCGTCGGCGGGGACCGGCCGGCGACGGGGATGCGCGCTGAGCGGGAAGAGCGCCGGGACGACGGTCCGGATGTCAAACGATTTTGTTCCGTTTGCATACCGAATGGGAGAAAGAGTGTAATCGCCGCGCCTTCGTGGCGCAACGAAGCCGTTCCGGCTCGGCGTCGTCCCGTCCCCGCATCCCGTCTTCCCCGCCCCGCCGCCGTCTGGGCGGTCCACCGGCGCGGTTCCATCCCCACCGTCCGCCGAGGGGTTGGCGATCACTCCGCCCGCACGTGGCGGGCGATGGGCAGAGCGGTCGCGCGCAGCGCCTGGGCGGCGAGCCGGGCGACCTCGGTGGCGCCGCGGGCGGAGAGGTGCGTGTCGTCGCGCCGGCCCCGCGGGTGCATCGCGCTCTCGCCCGGCTCCAGCCACACGTACAGGGCCTTCGATCCCTCGGCCCCGGCCGATGCGACCAGCCCGCGCGACAGCTGCTGCAGGTCGATGAACGCGGCGCCGGTCTCGCGCGCCACCTGGGCCGCCACGGCGGGATAGTCGCCGTGGGTATCCTCCAGCACCCCCGCCGAGTCGAACTTGCGGCGGACGATGGGGCTGGCGATCACCACCGACGCCCCCTTCGCCCGTGCCTCGGCCACGTAGCGCAGCAGGTTCTGCCGGTAGCCGGTGTGCGCCTCGGCGTAGCGCGCCGGGTCTTCGCGCTTCTCGTCGTTGTGGCCGAACTGCACCAGCACGCAGTCGCCCGGATGGATCTCGGCCAGCACCGCCGCCCAGCGTCCCTCGTCGATGAAGCTCTTGCTGCTGCGCCCGTTCACCGCCGCGTTGCGGACCGTGACGCCGTCGTCCAGGAAGCGCGGCAGCATCTCGCCCCAGCCGTGCTCGGGGTTGCGCCCAGCGTCGGCGCGCGTGGCCATGGTGCTGTCGCCCACCAGGAAGAGCGTGGGCCGCGCCTGCCCCGCGGCGGACAGGAGGGCGGCGAGCGCGAGCGCCGCCGGCGCCTTCACGCCAGCCCCTCGCCGTCCATCCGCGCGGGCTGCAGGCGCGGGACGATGGCGTGCATGATCGTCCACGCGGTGACGTAGGCCAGCCCGCAGATGATGAAGATGATCGCGTAGCTGTGGTTCGTGGCCTCGAGGATGCGCCCCGTGGCGCGCTGGAAGAGCACGCCCCCCATCGCCCCCGCGAACCCGCCGATGCCCACGACGGAGCCCACCGCGCGGCGCGGAAACATGTCGCTGGCGGTGGTGAACAGGTTGCAGCTCCACCACTGGTGCGCCGCCGCGGCCACGCTCACGATGGCCACGGCCACCCAGAGACTGGGCGCGCGCGGCGCCAGCATGGTGGGCACGATCAGCAGCGCGGCCACCAGCATGGCGGTCTTCCGCGCCCGGTTCACCGTTTGGCCGCGCTTGATCAGCGCGCTGCTGAACCACCCGCCGAACACCGAGCCCACGTCGGCCACCAGGTAGATGGCGATGAGCGGCAGTGCCACTGCGCCCAGCTTGATCCCCCAGCGGGCGTCCAGGAATTTGGGCAGCCAGTACAGGTAGAACCACCAGATGGGGTCGGTGAGCCCCTTGGCCAGGAAGAAGGCCCAGGTCTGCCGGTAGCGCAGCAGCCCCAGCCAGGGCACGTGCGTGGTGGGCTCGGCCGGGTCGCTGCGGATGTAGGCCAGCTCGGCGGCCGACACGCGCGGGTGCTTCTCGGGGGTGCGGTAGAGGAGGAGCCACGCGGCCAGCCACACGAAGCCCAGCGCGCCGGTGGCGATGAACGCCCACCGCCACCCCCAGCGCAGCGTGATCAGCGGCACCAGGATGGGCGCCACCACCGCGCCCACGTTGCTGCCGGCGTTGAAGATCCCCGTGGCGAACGCCCGCTCGCGGCGAGGGAACCACTCGGCGGTGGTCTTGATGGCCGCGGGAAAGTTGCCGCTCTCGCCCAGCCCCAGCGCGCCGCGCGCCAGCGAGAAGCCGCCCGCTGTGCGCGCCCAGGCGTGCGCCATGGCCGCCAGGCTCCACGCCACGATGGCGAACGAGAAGCCGCGCCGCACGCCGATGCGGTCGAGCAGGCGCCCCATCCCCAGGAAGCCGAAGGCGTAGGCGAAGCTGAACCAGCTCACGATGTCGCCGTACTGGCTTTCGCTCCACCCCAGCTCGCCCTGCAGCGTGGGCGCCAGGATCCCCAGCACCTGCCGGTCGATGTAGTTGATGGTGGTGGCCGCGAAGAGCAGCGCGCAAATCGTCCACCGGTAGCCGTAACGCGGCGGCTCCACGGTCTCGGCCAGCGGCGGGGGCGGAGGCGCGGCGCGGCCCGCCTGGGGCGCGGTGTGGTCGACGATGGGGGGATTCGCGGCCATGCGTCTTCAGGCGGTGGGAGTGTCGAGGAGCCGGGTGACCTCGGCCGCGGACACGCGGTTGAAGTCGCCGGGGATGGTGAGCTTGAGGGCGCTGGCGGCCGTGGCGAACTCCAGCGCCTCCGCGGCGGCCATCCCCTCGTCCAGCGCGAAGATCAGCGCCGCCGCGAAGCTGTCGCCGCCGCCCACGCGGTCGGTCACGCGCACGGTGTAGCGCCGCGAGCCGTGCATCTCGCGCCCGTCCCACAGCGCGGCGGCCCAGCGGTGCTCGCCGGCCGACACCACGTCGCGCAGCGTGATGGCCACCGCGCCGCACCCCAGCTCCCCGCTGATGCGCTCGGCCGCGCGGCGCACGAAGGCGGGGTCGTGCGGGTCGCCGTCGCCATGTTCGACGCCCAGCATCGCCGCCGCCGCGCCGGGGTTGCCCACCAGCAGGTCGCAGTTGCGCACGAGGTGGGGGACGACGTCGCGAGGATTGCGTCCGGCCCAGAGCGCGGGGCGGTAGTTGAGGTCCACGCTCACGCGCACGCCCAGCGACCGTGCCGCGTCGGCCGCGTCCATGGCGGCGCGGGCGGGGCCATCGCCCAGCGCGGGGGTGATGCCGGAGAGGTGGAGCCAGCCCGCGCCCTCCAGCAGCGCCGGCCAGTCGAGCTCCGCCGGGTCGATTTGCGAGAAGGCGGAGCCGGCGCGGTCGTACACCACGCGCATGGGCCGCAGGTCGGCGCCGGGCTCCACGAAGTAGATCCCCATCCGCTCGCCGCCGCGAAGGATGCCGGCAACGTCGATCCCCTCCGCGCGCAGGGCCGCCAATGCCGCGTCGCCCACGGCGTTCCCGGGGAGGCGGGTGACGAAGGCGCCGCGGCCGCCCAGGTGCGCGATCCCCGCGGCCACGTTGGCCTCGCTCCCGCCGAACCAGGTGCGCAGGTGCGGCGACTGGAAGAGCCGCTCGTCGCCCGGGGGGCTCAGCCGCAGCATCAGCTCGCCGAAGCACACCACGCGCTTCACGCCGCACCTCCGCGCGCGGCGGCCACGGAGGCGGCGACCCGGCGCGCGCGCTCGGTCAGCGCGTCGTAGTCGCCCGCCGCCACGCGCTTCGCGTCCACCAGCGCGCCGCCCAGCCCGGCGGCCACGGCGCCGGCCAGCAGCCAGTCGCCCACGTTGTCAGGAGTCACGCCGCCGGTGGGGATCAGGTGGAGGAAGGGCATGGGGCCCAGCACGCCGCGGATGAACGCCGGCCCCAGCGCGTCCGACGGGAAGACCTTCACCGCGTCGGCGCCGGCGCGGTGGGCGCGCAGGATCTCGGTGGGGGTGAAGCCGCCCAGCATCACCGCCACCTCGGCCGCGTGGCCCGTGTCCACCAGGTCGGGGAGCAGCGCGGGGGAGACGATGTAGCGCGCGCCGGCGTGGATGGCGGCGCGCGCGCTCTCGGCGTCGAGCACCGAGCCCGCGCCCACGAGCATTCCAGCGACGGTGGAGAGGTGGCGGATCACGCCCAGCGCGCCCGGCGTGGTCAGCGTCACCTCCACGGCGTGGACGCCGCCCGCATGCACGGCTTCCGCGGCGAGCACGGCGGCCTCGGCGCTGTCCAGGCGCACCACGGCGATGGCGCCGAGCTCCGTCAGGCGGCGCATCACGTCCTGCCGGGTCTTGAGCGATGGCATCGTCATCCCCCCACTCCCGCGGTTGTACGTGGCTCAGGCATGGCGGCGCGAGCCAGGTGCTGCGCCAGCGCGGCCGGCGTGCCGATCGCCAGCATCCTCGCGAGATCGCCCGCCACCGCCTCCGCGAAGCCGGGGATGGCGGCCAGGTCGGCGCCCCAGGTGGCCTCGTGGGCGCACGCGGCGCGCGCGACGGACGCCGCGTCCCCCCGGTGCGCCGCCCAGAGCGCGCGGATGGGCCCGCCCTGGTCGTCGGCGGCGCGGGGTTCGACATCGACACCGACATCGCCATCGACACCGTCACCGTCGCCGTCGCCGCGCATCCAGCGCAGGTAGGCGGCGAACGCGAACGCCAGCGACGGCGGAGCCGACCCCGTCTCCCGCGCGAAGGCGACGGTGGCGGGGACGATGCGCACGCGCAGCTTCATGGTCTGCTGCAGGGCGATGTCGGCGATCTCGTGGCGGATGAAGGGGTTGGCGAAGCGCTCCAGCACCTCGCGCGCGAACGCCTCCGCCTGGGGCGCGGCCACGAACGGCGCGATCTCGTCCAGCATCACGCGGCGGATGAAGGCGCCCACGTCCTCGTCTTCCACCGCGTCGCACACCGTGTCGCAGCCGCAGAGCAGGGCGACGGGCGTCATGGCGGTGTGCGTGCCGTTCAGCAGCCGCAGCTTGCGCTCGCGATACGGCGTGATGTCGCTCGCCACCACCACGCGCGGGTCGCCGGCGAAGGGGAGGCGGGCGCGGACTTCGGGGCCGGCTTCGATGGCGAAGAGCGCGTACTCTTCCGACACGGTGAGCAGCGCGTCGGCATAGCCCAGCCCGGCCTCCTCCGCCGCGTGCTCACCGGCCCCCGGCGTGCCGGGGACGATGCGGTCCACCAGCGTGTTGCAGAACGGGACCGACGATTCCACCCAGCGCTCGAACTCGCCCCCCAGCTCCCACAGCCGCGCCAGGCGCAGGACGATGTCGCGCAGGAGCGTGCCATTGTCCGTCACCAGCTCACAGGGGAGGACCACGACGCCGCACGCGGGGTCGAACCCGAACGCCCGCGCGCGCTCCCACAGGAAGCGCGTGAGCTTGCCGGGGAAGGAGCGCGGGGGACAGGCCCCGGCGCTGTCCTTTTCGTCCCATGCAATGCCGACTTCGGTGGTGTTGCTGAAGACCAGGGCGAGATGGGGATCGCGCGCGCAGGCCAGCACCTCGTCCCACTCGTCCACCGCGCTGAGCGCGCGGCTGACGGAGGCGACCACGCGCCGCTCCGTCCGCGGCTCGCCGTTCACCAGCCCGCGCGTGACGAGGGTGAACAGGCCGTCCTGGCGGTTGACGGCGCGGTCGCGGCCGCTGCCGGTCTGCCCCACCATCACGATGCGCCCGCCCAGCTCGCCGCGTGCGTTGGCGTCGTCGATCAGCGGCTCCACCAGCCCGCGCAGCAGCGCGCCGGTGCCGAACTGCACCACGCGCTCCGGGAGACCCAGCAACTCCGCCGCGGGAAATCGAACGTCCGAACGGGAGCCGGACGCGGCGCGAACGAGGTCGCGCGAGAGGATGGGGAGCGTCATGCAGGCACCTCCGCCTCCGCCCCGCGGAAGACCCGCTGACCGGCAGATAAAGCCGCACACCGCGCGAGGCTCCACCCCGGCGCGCGGAACGAGGGACGTGCAACCCTCGGCTGAGATTCAGCCCGTGGCGCGCCCTCGCAGCTCGGCATCACGACCGCCTGAAGTCCGCGAAGGCGGACTGTGTGCCGTTGTAGCCGCGACTTCAGTCGCAACGTGCGCGAGATAAAGGTGCGCGAAATTAACCTGCGCGAGATCAACGTCGGCGAGATGAACGTGCGCGAGATGATCATCGGCGAGATAACCGTCGCCGAGACATGAGTCTCGACAGGAAGCGGCGCGCTCACAGCGTCACCCCTTCCTTCCAGATGGCGATCTCGCGGTAGCCCTGCGTCTCGTTGTTCGTCCGCACGCGGCCCGAGGCGACGTCGAGGACCCGGGCGAACAGCTCGTCGGCCAGCGCGTCCATCGTGGCGCCGCCGTCCAGCAGCGCGCCGGCGTTGAAGTCGATCCAGTGCGGCTTCTTCTCGGCGATGGCGGAGTTGCTCGACACCTTGAGCGTGGGCACCGGGAAGCCCAGCGGCGTGCCGCGGCCGGTGGTGAAGAGGAGCACCGTGGCGCCGCTCGCAACCATCGCGGTGGAGCTGACGCCGTCGTTGCCCGGCGCCTCGAGCAGCTGCAGCCCCCCGGTGCTCGCCGCCTGGCCGTAGCGGAGGACGCGGGTGACGGGGGCACGGCCGCCCTTCTGGATGGCGCCCAGCGACTTCTCCTCCAGCGTGGTCAACCCGCCCGCCTTGTTGCCGGGGGAGGGATTCTCGTAGACCGGCTGGCCGTGGCGGAGGAAGTAGTCCTTGAAGTCGTTCACCATCTCCACGATCCCGCCGAACACGTCCTCATCCACCGCGCGGTCCATCAGCACCTGCTCGGCGCCGAACATCTCGGGGACCTCGGTGAGGATCACGCCGCCGCCGAGCGCCGCCAGCCGGTCCGCGATCCGCCCGAGGAGGGGATTGGCGGTGATGCCGCTGAACCCGTCGGAGCCGCCGCACTTGTGGCCGATCACCAGTTCCGACGCCGGCACCTCCACGCGGTGGTCGGCAGCCATGGCGGCGACCAGCTCGGCCACGGCGCCGATCCCTTCCTCCACCTCGTCCACCACGTCCTGCGTGTTGAAGAAGCGGATGCGGCTGGCGTCCACCTCGCCGGCGAGGGCGAGCAGCTCGTGGAGCTGGTTGTTCTCGCAGCCAAGGCCCAGGACCAGGACGCCGCCCGCATTGGGGTGGCGGAGGAGGCCGGCCAGGATCTTCTGCGTGTTGCCCAGGTCGTCGCCCAGCTGGCTGCAGCCGTAGGGGTGGCTGAAGGCGAAGACGCCGTCCACCTGCCCCGCGAACCGTTCCGACGCCGCGCGGGCGATGCGGTCGGCCGCGGTGTTCACGCAGCCCACGGTGTTGACGATCCACACCTCGTTGCGCGTTCCCACGCGCCCCGTCGCACGGCGGTAGCCCATGAAGGTGGGGATGGAGACGTGTCCATCCGCGTCCGCCGCGATCGCTCCGTCCGCCGCCGCCGAGATCGGCCGATCCGCGTCCGCCTGCGGCTTCCCATCCCCCGGCCACCGGTACTCCAGCGCGCCGGAGAGCGCGGTGCGCAGGTTGTGCGAGTGCACCCAGGCGCCGGGGAGAATCGGCTCCGTCGCCACGCCGATGGCGAAGCCGTACTTGCGCACCGCCTCGCCCGCCGCGATCGCCCGCAGCGCCACCTTGTGCCCCGCCCCCACGTCTTCCGCGAGGACGACGCGGGCGCCGTCCACCGCCGCGTCCGTACCCGCGGCCAGCGCGGTGACGGCCACGGCCACGTCGTCCCCCGGGTGGACGCGGACCAGCGCGGGACGGCCGTTCGCGTCCATCAGTCCGCCGCCACGGACGCAGCCGCGTCCACGGACGACCCCACGTCCACGGCCGACGTCGTGGCGAGGCGATACGTCTCGCGCGCCAGGTCATAGGCCATCGCGCGCGCCATCTCGTGCGCGTCCGACATGGTCACCACGTGGCGGGCGACGAGGCCGGCGAGGTAGTTGGCGTCCACGCGCCGGGCCAGGTCGTGCCGCGCGGGGATGGAGCAGAATGCGCGCGTGTCGTCGTTGAAGCCGGCGGTGTTGTAGATCCCCGCGGTCTCCGTGGTCGCGTGCCGGAATCGCGTCATCCCCTCCAGCGAATCGTGGAACCACCAGGGCGGACCGAGACGGACGGCGGGATAGTGCCCCGCGAGGGGCGCCAGCTCGCGGGCGTAGGTGCTCTCGTCCAGGGTGAAGAGAACCAGCGTGAGGCGCGGATCGTTGCCGTAGGCGTTCAGCAGCGGCCGCAGGTTGCGCGTGTACTCGGTGGCGATGGGGATGTCGCCGCCCTTGTCGGCGCCGAAGCGGCGGGCGACGGGGAGGTTGTGGTCGCGCAGGGCGCCGGCGTGGAGCTGCATCACCAGGCCGTCGTCCACCGACATGCGCGCCATCTCCATCAGCATGTGCCCCTCGAACCGGCGCTGGTCCTCGGCCGAGGCGCGGCCGGCGCGCGCCAGGGCGAACAGGCGCTCCGCCTCGTCGTCGGGGAGCCGGGCGGTGTAGGGCTCCAGCACCCCGTGGTCGGTGGAGGTGGCGCCCATGGCGCGGAAGAAGGCGCGGCGCGCCTCGATGGCGCGGACGAAGCCGGCGTACGTGTCGACCGCCACGCCCGACGCGCGGGCGAGGTCGGCGATGGCGCCCTCCCACCCCGCCGCGGCGATGCGGAAGACGGCGTCGGGGCGGAAGGCGGGGAGCACGCGCCCGCCCCAGCCGCTGGCGGCGATGGCCGCGTGGTGCTCCAGCGAGTCGGCCGCGCCGTCGGTGGTGGTCAGCACCTCGATGTTGAAGCGCTCGAACAGCGCGCGCGGCCGGAACTCGGGCGAGCGCAGCCGCTCGGCGATGGCGTCGTAGACGTACTGTGCGGTGGCGGCGGAGAGGCGCACGCGCACGCCGAAGACGTCGTGCAGCTCCTGGTCGAGCCAGGCTCCCGTCGGCGTGCCCCGGAACAGGTGCCAGTGCTCGGCGAAGGTCTGCCAGATGCGGCGCGGGTCGGCTTCCACGGGCGACCCGTCCACCGTGGGCACGCCGAGCGATTCCATGGGCACGCCGCGCGAGTACAGCATCCGGAAGATGTAGTGGTCCGGAACGATGATCAGCGCGGCCGGCTCGGGGAACGGCGCGTCCTCGGCAAGGATCCGGGCGTCCACGTGGCCGTGCGGGCAGACGAGCGGAAGGCCGCGCACCCCCTCGTACAGCTCCCGCGCCAGCCGGCGCACGCCGGGCTCGGGGCTGAAGAAGCGGTCGGGGTGGAGGTGGAGCGGCTCGGCTCCATCCGGCGAAAAACGAGGGGGCATCGGCTCGCTTGGGGCGGGCGTCGGCCGCATGGCGAAGCAGCGGGCTTGCGTGCGGCGGCGGGCTCCGACATTTTGTTCCCAGTCGGAACTAACGCGGCGAACGTTATCGCGCCGTCGCCAGACGCGCAAGACTCCCGGAACCGGGAGCCACCGCCAGCCCTCGGGAGGGGCTCGCCCCGTGAGGAAGATCAACGTCAGCAACTTCACCCTCGCCACCCGCACCACGGGGCGCGAGATCAACCGGCAGATCCTGCTGAACCTGGTGCGCGAGCACCAGCCCATCTCGCGCGCCGACCTGGCGCGGCGGATGGAGGTGGGACGGCCGCGGGTGACCGCGCTGGTCAACGAGCTGATGGCCGAGGGGGTGCTGTGCGAGGGCGAGGCCGTCGAAAGCCCGCGCGGCCGGCGTCCGCGCATGCTGCACGTGCGCACCCGCGACCGGCTGGTGGTGGCGGCCGACGTGCGCTTCGCGCGCACCTGGCTGATGCTGAGCGACTTCTCGGGGGAGCAGATCGCGCTGGAGACCTTCGACACCCTGCTCGACCCGGCCGCGCTCACCGCCGAGCTGGCCTCGCGCATCGAGCGCATCCTGCGCACCTACGGCCAGGGCGGCACCTGCGAGGGGATCGGCATCGCGGTGCCGGGGATGGTGGACCATCTCACCGGCCGCATCCTCAACGCGCCGCAGCTGGGGTGGAAGGACGTGGAGATCCGCGGCGCGCTGGCCCAGGCCACGGGGCTGCCGGTGCAGATCGAGAACGCCCCCATCGCCTGCGCCCTTAGCAAGATGTGGCTGGGGCAGCGCGAGGGGGACACGGGCGACTTCGTCTACGTGACCGTGTCGGAAGGCGTGGGCGCGGGGGTGGTGGTGAACGGGCAGGTGATGCGCGGGCACGGGCACTCGGCGGGCGAGTTCGGGCACGTGCCCATCAACCCCGACGGCCCGCGCTGCCTGTGCGGCGCCACCGGCTGCTGGGAGGCGCACACCTCCAACCTGGCCACGCTCAGCCGCTACCTGGGCCGCGAGCTGTCGCCCACCGAGACGCGCGCGCTGCTGGCCGAGACGCCGCTCACGGTGACCGACCTGATCATGCGCGCGCGCACCGGCGACGAGAAGGCGCGCGACGCGCTGCTCACCACCGGGCGCTACCTGGGGGTGGGGCTGGCGATGATCGTCAACTCCATCAACCCCTCGCGCATCTTCGTGGGCGGCGAGGTGACCGCCGCGTGGGACCTGATCGGCCCCGGCGTGCGCGCCGAGATCGAGACGCGCGCGCTCACCGCGTCGGCCGCGGCTACCCCGGTGATCCCCGAGCAGGGCGTGGGCCATCCGCGCCTCCGCGGCGCCTGCGCGCTGGTGGCGGCGCCCACCTTCGCCGCGCCCACCGTCGCATGAACCGCATGAGCTCACGCAGAGAAGCAGAGGAACGGAGAACGCGCCGCCTGCCCTTCTCCGCTCCTCTGCTCCTCTGCGTGAGCCTTGCCGTTGCCGTTTCGGCGGCGCCGCTCGGCGCGCAGCAGTCGCCGATGGACTCGGTCGCGCGGCTGCCGGGGGCGGCGACGGAGCGCGACACCGTGTCCACCTTCTCCCCCGCTCGCCTCGCCCGGCTGCCGGAGGCCGAGCGCGCGGAGTGGACGGCGTATCTGCAGCGGTCGCGCGAGATGAAGGCGCGCGACCAGGCGCTGGTCGCGGGCGAGCTGCGCGCGCTGGGGCAGGCGCGGATGACGCGCGCGCCCTTCATCCGCGAGAGCTTCGAGGTGAAGCGGGGGATGGACGCGGCATGGTTCCGCGGCGACAGCGCGCGGAGCATGGCCGAGACGGTCCTCTCCTTCCAGACGCCGTCGGGGGGGTGGAGCAAGCACGTGGACATGCGTGGCCAGCCGCGCCGCCCGGGCCAGAGCTTCTTCTCCGAGACCGACGAGTGGCAGTACATCGCCACCATCGACAACAACGCCACCACCTCGCAGCTGCGCTTCCTCGCAAAGATCGACTCCGTCCGCCCCGACGCCCGCTACCGCGCCGCCTTCGTGCGCGGCGTCGAGTATCTGCTCGCCGCGCAGTTCCCGGGCGGGTGCTGGCCGCAGGTGTTCCCGCTGCAGGGCGGCTACCACGACGCCGCCACCTTCAACGACGACGCCACCGTCCTGGCCGCCACGCTCCTGCGCGACGTGGGCGACGGCGACTTCGCCTTCGTCCCGGCCGAGCTGCGCAGACGCGCGGGCGCCGCGGCCGAGCGGACGGTGGGGTGCATCCTGTCGGCGCAGGTTCGCACCGGCGGGAAGCTCACCATCTGGGGCCAGCAGCACGACCCGCTGACGCTGGCTCCCGTGCACGCGCGCAGCTACGAGCCCGCGTCGCTGGCGACCAAGGAGAGCGCGGGGATCATGCGCTTCCTGATGCGCATCCCCAATCCCGACGCGCGCGTGGTCGCCGCCGTGCACGCGGCCGCCGCGTGGTTCCGCGCGCACCAGATCTTCGGCTACACCTACGATTTCGACACCGGCCGGCACGCGCAGCCGGGCGCGGGGCCGCTGTGGGCGCGGATGGCGGAGATCGGCACCGACCGCCCCGTCTTCAGCAACCGTGACGGCGTGATCCTGTATGACTGGGAGCAGCTCACCGACCGCCGCACCGGCTACGGCTGGTACAGCGAGGAGCCCGCCGCCGCGCTCAAGGCGTACGATCGCTGGGCGCGCGCCCATCCGGCACCGTCGACGGCAGATGCCACGCGGAGTGAGCGGAGGTAACGGAGTCAGCGGAACGGTGCCGACGCCCGTCTCCGTGCACTCCGCTGACTCCGCTGACTCCGCTGACTCCGCTGACTCCGCTGACTCCGCTGACTCCGCTGACTCCGTGTGAAACCGCAGTTCTGGACCTCGGAACCCGGGCGATGACGAACCCCAGCCACCTCACCCGCCGCGACTTCCTGCGCGCCGCCGCCTTCGCGGGCGCGGGGCTGATGCTGCCGTCCGGCTTCGCCGCCGCCTGCGCGTCCGTCGGCAGGCGGTCAGCGGCAGCGGGATGGGACACGGTGCCGGGGATCCTGGCGCGCATCCGTCCGCCCAGCTTCCCCGACCGCGACTTCCCCATCACGGCGCACGGGGCAACCGCGGATGGCGCGGCGGACAACACGCGCGCCTTCGCGGCTGCGGTGGCGGCGTGCGCTGCGGCGGGGGGCGGGCGGGTGGTGGTGCCCGAGGGACGCTTCCTCACCGGGCCCATCCACCTGCGGAGCGGGGTGAACCTGCACCTGCGGCGCGGCGCCACGGTCGTCTTCGTCCGCGACCCGCGCGCCTACCTTCCCGCCGTGCTCACCCGCTGGGAGGGCGTGGAGCTGATGGGCTACTCGCCCTTCATCTATGCCTACGATCAGCACGACGTGGCGATCACGGGAGAGGGGACGCTGGATGGGCAGGCCGATGCCGAGCACTGGTGGCCGTGGAACGGGAAGACGCAGTACGGCTGGCGCGAGGGAGAGCCCAACCAGCGCGCCGCCCGCACGCGCATGATGGAGATGGCCGAGCGCGGCGTGCCGGTGGCCGAACGCGTCTTCGCGACGGACAGCTACCTGCGCCCGCAGTTCATCCAGCCCTACCGCTGCCGCAACGTGCTGATCGAGGGCGTGACCATCGTCAACTCGCCGATGTGGGAGATCCACCCCGTGCTGTGCGAGAACGTGACGGTGCGTGGGGTGAAGATCCGCTCGCACGGCCCCAACAACGACGGCTGCGACCCCGAGAGCTGCCGCGACGTGCTGATCGAGAGCTGCGAGTTCGACACGGGCGACGACTGCATCGCCATCAAGAGCGGACGCAACGCCGACGGCCGCCGCATCGCCGTGGCGACCGAGAACGTGGTGATCCGCGGCTGCCGCATGAAGGACGGCCACGGCGGCGTGACCATCGGCAGCGAGATCAGCGGCGGGGTGCGGAACGTCTTCATCGAGCGCTGCGAGATGGACAGCCCGGGCCTGGAGCGCGCGCTGCGCTTCAAGAACAACGCGATGCGCGGCGGCGTGCTGGAGCACGTGTACATGCGCGACGTGACCGTGGGCCAGGTGGCCGACGCGGTGCTCTCGATGGACCTGTACTACGAGGAGGGGACGAGCGGCCCCTTCCGCCCGGTGATCCGCGACGTGGAGATGCGCAACGTGACCAGCCGCAAGAGCAACTTCGGGGTGTACATGCGCGCCTACCCGGGCTCCGAGATCTCGGAGATCCGCCTGGTGGACTGCCGCTTCGACGGCGTGGCGAAGGGCAACGTGGACGAGGGCGTTCGCGACCTGCGCTTCGAGCGGGTGGCGATCAACGGCCGCCCCGCCACGCCCGCCTCGCACCGCGTGGCGCCCAAGCCCGACTCGCAGCGGCTGCCGAGCGACGTGCGCGCTCCGGCTGGGGCGGGGCGATGATGGCCACGCGCACCCGCTTCCGTTTCCGCCTGGGCGCCACGCTCTGCATCGCTCTCGCCGCAACGGGAATCGCGGCGGCGCCCGCATGCGCGCAGGTGAGGCATCTCCCGGCGGGACAGGGGCTGGGGGAAGGCACCCGCCAGCCCGGCGACGCGCCGCTGCCCATCCCCAACGCTGCGCCGCGAATGCGCCCGTCGCGTGACGGCCAGCCGTGGTCGGTGCGGTTCGCGCGCAGCGTGATGCGCCGCAACCCGCAGACGCACCGCCGGTGGGACTACACGCAGGGCGTGGTGCTGAACGCCATCGAGCGCGTGGCGCTGGCCCGCCGCGACCGGGCGATGCTGCGCTATGTGGATGCCAACATGGCCCGCTGGATCACCCCCGAGGGCGACATCCTGGGCTACCAGCTGGACGAGTACAACATCGACGAGGTGTCGCAGGGGCGCCTCCTCTTCGGCATGCTCGACCGCACGCACGACGAGAAGTACCGCTACGCCGCCAACATGCTGCGCGAGCAGCTGCAGAAGCAGCCGCGCAACAGCGAGGGGGGCTTCTGGCACAAGAAGATCTACCCCGAGCAGATGTGGCTGGATGGGCTGTACATGGGCGAGCCGTTCTACGCGGAGTACGCGAAGCGGTTCAACGAGCCCGCCGCCTTCGACGACATCGCCCGGCAGTTCCTCCTCGTGGCACGCCACACCCGCGACCCGCGCACCGGGCTGATGGCGCACGCCTGGGACGCGGCGCGCGCCCAGCCCTGGGCCGACAGCGCGACCGGACGTTCGCCCAGCTTCTGGGGGCGGGCGATGGGGTGGTACGTGGTGGGCGCGGTGGAGACGCTGGACCATTTTCCGGCCGACCACCCCCAGCGCGCGGCCCTGATCCAGTCGCTGCGCAACGCGGTCGAGGCGATCACCCGCACGCAGGATTCCACGACCGGCCTGTGGTGGGACGTGCTCGACCAGCCGGGGCGCGAGGGCAACTACCTCGAGGCCAGCGCGTCGAGCATGTTCACCTACGCGCTGGCCAAGGCCGCGCGGCTGGGCTACGTGGACGCGCGCTACCGGCAGGTGGCCGAGCGCGGCTTCGGCGGGCTGCTGGCCAACCTGGTGCGCGAGAACCGCGACGGCACCGTGTCTCTCATCAACATCGTCCAGGTCTCGGGCCTGGGCGGCAGCCGGCGCAGCGACGGCTCCGTCCGCGACGGCAGCTACGCCTACTACGTGAGCGAGCCCGTGGTGACCGACGACTACAAGGGCGTGGGCCCCTTCATCCTGGCCGCGCTGGAGCTGGGGCGATGATCAGTGCGGAGACGGCGGCGGGCGCGACGGCGGATCGGCCGGCGGACGCGTCCGCGGCCGGCTCGGCGCGGTTCATCCACGCGGACGGCGCCGCGTGGGCCGACCTGGGCGGCGGCGTGTGGCGCCAGGTGCTAGGGCACGACGCGGAGATGATGATGGTGCGCGTGCGCTTCGCCGCCGGCGCGGTGGGCGCGCCGCATCGCCATCCCCACCGGCAGGCCACGCTGGTGGAGAGCGGCCGCTTCCGCGTGCGGATCGGCGGCGAGACGCGCGAGTTGGGTGCGGGCGACGCCTTCTTCATCCCGCCAGACGTGGAGCACGGCGTGGTGGCGATGGAGCCGGGCGTGCTGGTGGACGTGTTCACGCCCACCCGCTTCGACTTCCTCGCAAGGGCAGGCTGATGAGCGTCTCCTTCTCCCTCGCCGGGAAGACGGCGCTGGTGACGGGCGCCAGCCGAGGGCTGGGCCAGGCGATCGCCGTCGCTCTCGCCGAAGCGGGCGCGGACGTCGTCTGCGCCAGCTCGCGCCGCGCGGGGACGGACGATACTGCGGCGTTCGTGCGCGCGGCGGGGCGGCAGGCGTGGCAGGTGGAGGCCGACCTGGCCGATCGCGCCGCCGTGATGGCGATGGCCGAGGAGGCGGAGCGGCTGGCTGGGCGCATCGACATCCTGGTGAACAACGGCGGCACCATCCGCCGGGAACCCGCGGCCAGCCACTCGCTGGACGATTGGGACGCCGTGCTGCGCACCAACCTCGACGCCGTCTTCATCCTCTCCCAGCGGCTGGGGCGCGGAATGATCGAGCGGGGCGCGGGGAAGATCGTGAACGTGGCCTCGCTGCTGTCGTTCAGCGGGGGGATCACGGTGCCGGGCTACACGGCCAGCAAGCACGCCGTGGCGGGGCTCACCAAGGCGCTCGCCAACGAGTGGGCGCGCCACGGGATCCAGGTGAACGCCGTGGCGCCGGGCTACTTCCGCACCGACAACACTCAGCGCCTGCGCGACGACGCCACCCGCAGCGCCGAGATCTCGGCCCGCATCCCCGCCGGGCGCTGGGGCGAGCCCGAAGACCTGGCCGGTGCCGTCGTCTTCCTCGCCTCGCCCGCGGCCAACTACGTGAACGGCCACGTGCTGGTGGTGGACGGGGGATGGATGGCGCGGTGAGGGCGGCTTCCGACACGGAACGCCGGGGTGTGTCACAGGCGGCTGAAGCCGCAAGCCAGAACAATGGAAAGCCTCGCAATCAGGGCGAGGCTGCACGCGGAGTTCCGATCGCCGCAGCCGACACCCGCGCATTCGATGCGAACGAACGCCGCGGGCCGCGGAGAAGTAGCCGGCGCGAAGCGCCCCACGTCCCTCCCCCAGGCCGTTTTGGGGGAGGGACAGGCGAGGAACGAACCAGGGTGAGGGCCCCCGCGGAGCCGGCGATTCGCTCCGAATCCTTCCCGACCTCGTCCGACGCGGCCTAACGCTTTCGCCCGTTCCAAAGTCCTTCGACCAGCTCGGATTCTTTTTGACGGAGCAGACCCGACCGATGATGCACTACCTCCCCGGCCCCGCCGAGACGCGCGGCCTCGGCACCGAGGCCCTGCGCGGCGCCTTCCTGCTCGACGGGCTGTTCGTGGCCGGCAGCATCGTGACGCGCTTCGTGGACCTCGACCGCGTCGTCGTCGGAGGCGCAGTCCCGCTCGGGTCGGCGCTGCGGCTCCAGGCGCCACCCGAGATGGCAGCGGAATCGTTCACCGAGCGCCGCGAGATCGGCGTGCTGAACATCGGCGGGGCGGGCGTGGTGAGCGTGGGCGGCGAGCGCTACGGCCTGGGCCACCGCGACGGGCTGTACATCGGCCGCGGGAGCGGCGACCCCGACTTCGAGAGCGTGGACCCGGCCGACCCCGCGCGCTTCTACCTGGTGAGCTACCCCGCCCACGCATCGCATCCCACGACGTACGTCGCCCATTCCGACGCCCACGCGACGGAGCTGGGCACGGCGGAGCAGGCCAACCGCCGCGTGCTGCGCAAGTACTTCCACCCCGGCGGCGTGCAGACGGCGCAGCTGGTGATGGGCGTGACCACGCTGATGGAGGGGAGCGTGTGGAACACCATGCCCGCGCACACCCACGCGCGCCGCACCGAGGTCTACCTCTACTTCGCCGTGCCCGACGATGCCGCCGTCTTCCACATGATGGGTGAGCCGGGCGAGACCCGGCACCTGGTGATGCGCGACGGCCAGGTGGCGCTCTCGCCGGGATGGTCCGTCCACTCCGGCTGCGGCACCCGCGCCTACTCCTTCTGCTGGGCCATGGGCGGCGAGAACCAGGATTTTGCCGACATGCAGGGCGTGGCGATGGGCGACCTGCGGTGAGCGGCGGCGGCTGCGATGGATCCGTGGGCTGCGGCGATGGATCCTGGGCTGCGGTGACGGATCCTGGGATGCGGTGACAGCGGCCGTCTCCGGGGGGCACGATGCGAGTGAACTCGCCGCTACAACGGCACACTGTCCGCCTTCGCGGACATCGACGGACACGCGCCAGCGAGCGCGAACTCGTTCCGGCGGATCTATCACGGAACCACGGTGATGCCCCGCAATCGATGCGGCGAGAAGTCCGCGAAGGCGGACTGCGTGCAGTTGTAGCCGCGACTTCAGTCGCATCTCCACGGACCCATCCCCGTCGAGTCGAGACGATGATGTTCGTGGGCGCTTTCGCGTTCCACCGCCCCCTGCCCTCAAGACGATGATGCTCGTGCGCCGTATCTCATCACCCCTGCTCCGCCCCGCAGCCGTTGCGTCGGTGGCCTTCGCAGCCGCCGCGCTGGTGTCCACCGCGCTCCCCGGCACCGTCGCCGCGCAGGCCGCCTCGCGCCCTGCATCCGTCGTCGTGCGCGCCGTGAACCCGCTGCAGGTGGAGCGGGCCGACGAGGTGCTGGAGCTGTCGTGGGCCGAGCTGCGCCGCGCGCTCCCCCGCATCGCCGCGGGGCGGGTGCGCGTGGTGGACGCCGCCACCGGCGCCGAGGCCGTCACCCAGCCCTTCGACGGCGACGGGGACGGTGCGGTCGATCAGCTGCTCGTCCTCACCTCCTTCTGGCCGGGGGAGACGAAGCAGCTGCGGGTGGAAGACGCGGCGCCATCGGCCACGCCGAAGCCGCGCGTGTTCGCCCGCCACGACGAGCACCGCGACGACGTGGCGTGGGAAAGCGACCGCATCGCCTTCCGTATCTACGGGCAGGGGCTGTGGAACGCGCACGAGTACGAGCCGCTGGTAAGCAGCGGGCTCGACATCTGGGGGAAGAGCGTGCGCGACCTGATCGTGGACAAGTGGTACAACAAGGGCCACGACGCCTACCACGTGGACACCGGCGAGGGCGCCGACTTCTACACCGTGGGCCCCACGCTGGGCGCGGGCGGCGACGCCGTGTGGCGCGATGGGAAGATGTGGCCGGCGAAGAACTTCAAGAGCTACCGGATCCTCGCCAACGGCCCCATCCGCACCGCCTTCGAACTGCGCTACGACCCGTGGGACGCGGGCGGCGTGCAGGTGACCGAGACGCGGCGCTTCACCCTGGACGCGGGCCAGAACCTGAACCGCGAGGAGAGCACCTTCACCAGCGCCGACGGCAGCGACGTGACCTACGTGATCGGCACGGTGAAGCGCGAGGGGCTGGTTGGGTCCACCAGCCGGGCCGGCGCGTGGGGGTGGCTGGCCACCTGGGGCCCGGTGGAGCGCAAGAACGGCGGCCACGGCCAGCTGGGCACCGCCGTGCTGATGCCGCGCGAGCGCATCGCCGAGGTGCGCGAGACGGGGGATCACTTCGTCCTCGCTTCCACCGCACGCTCGGGGGTGCCGGTGGTGCACTACGTGGGCGGGGGATGGACCGACAGCGGCGACTTCCGCGGCGTGGAGGACTGGTGGCGCCACCTGGACCGCATGTCGCAGCGCCTGGCCGCGCCGATCGCCGTCACCATCGCGCCCCTCGCGCGGTGATGCGCCGGCTCGCCCTGTCCCTGTTCGCCGCCGCGCTGGCCGCGGCGACGCTGCCGGCGGCCGTGCGCGCGGCGCTCCCGCCGCAGGCGGACGCGGTGGTGGACGCCGGCTATCGCGGCCGCGACGGCGCGGCGGTCCGCGGCACGCCCACGTACCGGACGGTGGGTGCGGCGCTGGCGGCGGCGCCGGCGCACTCCGCGACGTCGTGGGTGATCGCGCTGCGGCCGGGGCGCTACCACGAGAAGCTGAGCGTGGACAAGCCCAACATCACGCTCATCGGAGACGACCGCGACCGCACCGTCATCACCTTCGACGCGGTGAGCGACACGCCGGCGCCGGAGGGCGGAACGTACGGAACGCGCGGCAGCTTCACCCTGCGCGTCACCGCGCCCGGCTTCCGTGCCGAGAGCCTGACCATCGAGAATGCGTACGACTACCCGGCCAACTACGCGAAGCCGAACGGCGATCCATCGAAGTTCCGCAACCCGCAGGGCGTGGCGCTGATGACCGACGGCGCCAGCGACCGCGCCGTCTTCGAGAACTGCCGCATCACCGGCTACCAGGACACGCTGTTCGCCAACGCGGGGCGCAACTGGTTCCACCGCTGCATCATCGCCGGCCACGTGGACTTCATCTTCGGCGCGGGGCGGGCGGTGTTCGATGACTGCGACATCGTCTCGCGCGACCGGGGCAGCCGTTCGCGCAACGGCTACGTGGCCGCGCCCAGCACGCCGCTGTCGCAGCCGTATGGATTCCTGGTCATCCACAGCCGCCTGAAGAAGGAGACGCCCGCGCTGGCGCCCGGCACCGTGGCGCTGGGCCGCCCCTGGCACCCGTTCGCCGACGCGGCGGCCGTGGGGAGCGTGGTCTACTTCGACTGCTGGATGGACGACCACGTGGGCGCCGTCGCGTGGGATTCGATGGCCGCGACCGACTCCGTCTCCGGCCGGCGCTACTGGTATCGCCCCGAGAACTCGCGCTTCTTCGAGTACCGCACGGCCGGCCCCGGCGCCGCTGCCTCCCCCAACCGCCGCACCCTCTCCGACGGCGAGGCGCTGGCCTACACGGTGGAGAAGGTGCTGGACGGGTGGAACCCCGCGCCGTAGCCCGAATCGACGCCACGGGGAGGTCGTGCCTTCCCAGAACAGACGCTGGTGACCGGCAAGACGGCGCGAACAAAGACGGGCGCCACCCCCCTGCCACGCAGGCACCGTAGCCCACCCCATCGCCCGCTGGCCCCGACGACGCAGTCGTCCCTCCCCCAGGCTGTTTTGGGGGAGGGACAGGCGGCGCCAGCCGCCAGGGAGAGGGCCCCCGCGGGGCCGGCGCATCGCACCGGATCTTAACGGGCCACGGGCGGTCAGCGGCGGAATCCACGACCCGCCCGCCCACCCCCTCACGGCAAGTCGTTCCCCGTCGGCCGGATCTGCAGTTGCAGGGTGCGCGGGTCGTGCGTGAACCAGAGCACCGCCTTGCGCCGCGCACCGGCCGGCACGTAGTCGATGTCCACCCCGCTCGTCTCCACCGAACCCGTGCCGCCGCGCAGCTCGCCCTCCACGTGCAGGGCGGCCGCGGTGGCATCGCCCTCGTTCTTCGCCCAGAACTCCACCCGGTACTGGTTGCCCACCTGGGCGATGCTGCCGGCGCTCACCACGATGTTCGGCATCCCGCCGTGCTGCGAGATGCCCTGCTGGATCATGAAGCCGGCGATCCCCGCCACCAGCACGGTGCTGACCCCCGCCGAAACCCACTCCCAGCGCGAGGCTTGGCCCGTCGATTCGCGTGGCATCGGCGTCTCCGGTCGAGGATGGTTCAGAGGATGAGCCGGGCGGCGGCCGCGCCCAGGCTGGCGGGGAAGCCCAGGACGATCGTCTTCATCACGTGCATCGCCATCGCCCCGTCCTCGAAGCGGCCGAAGGTCCACAGCACGTAGGCGCTCACCGCCAGCGAGATGGCGTAGCCCACCACGGTGAACCTCAGGAACAGCGCCAGCCCCGGCACGCCGGGGTGCCGCTGCGGTGCGCCGCGGAACTCCATCGCGTACACGAAGCCGTGCATCAGCAGCAGCGACAGCGCCATCAGCACCAGCCCGTGCCACGGGGTCATCCCGAACGCGATCAGGATCATCTCCTCGGTGGGCGCCACGTTGAAGGCCAGGAACACGGCGCCGGCCAGCATGAACAGCAGCCCCACGCCGTAGCCCGAGCGCTTCTCGTCGCCCGTGTTGCCTCCGTCGCCGCCCTCGCCGCGGCCGCCGCCGCTCAGCTGGCTCGCGGCCAGCACCGCGCCGAAGCTGGCCGGCACCGCCTGCAGCGCCACCTTCCCCACGATCTCGCGCAGCGGCATCTCCAGATTGACGATCCCCAGCACCGTCAGGATGACGCCCGAGGTCACGATCCCCACCCCGTAGGCCACCATCGCGTCCACCGCGTCCTCCAGCCAGGTGGCCGTTTCCTTGAACCCCGAGTAGTGGTCCACGCCGATCAGCAGCGGCACGATGGCCACCATCAGCAGCGCCAGCCGCAGCCGGTTCATATAGAACCCCAGCGACCACATCTCCATGGTCATCAGCAGCGGGAGCGAGAAGAGGATGGCCGCGCCGAACGCGCGCGCCACCCCGATCGCGAACAGCCGGTCGGGGCTCCTCTCGTCTTCCGCTGGTCCCGCGGCGCGCGCGGCAGTCATGGGGGCTCGATGGACGCAGGTATGTCGCCGGGCCAAGCCCTTCCCTCGCTTCGGCCGGGCGATGTAGCACACCAGCCCGAACGCAGGCGCTGTGCCTCATCCGTTGGCACGTAGCGTCGGGCCTGGACTCAACGTCTCGGAATCGCGCGAGATACAAGGAACTCGACGCGGTTCCGGGTGCGGTAAGACCGATCCACCGCACGACCCTGACGCTTGCGCCAAACCGGGCAGAAGCGAGCTCCTGCGGGCGATTGGCAGACAATTTGCCCCCGTCCACGGGCATGGCTACGAAGAAAGCTGCGCCGTACTGGCTGAGCGGCGGCACCGAGATCTGCGAGGTGTGCTCGCAGCCCCACCTGCTCCAGGCGCAGCGCCGCTGCGCCGCGTGCGATGCCGGCGTGTGCGAGCACTGCGTGGTGGAATCCGACAGCGGCGAGGTGTTCTGCGTGCCGTGCCGCTCCGAAGCGGAGGAGGGGTGATGGGCGCGCGGGCGATCTGGAAGGCGAGCGTCACCTTCGGCACCGTGAACGTGCCGGTGAAGCTGTACTCGGCCGTGCAGGACCGCACGGTGCACTTTCGCATGCTCGACGCCAAGCGCCGCCAGCCGGTGCACCAGCAGATGATCAACCCCGACACCGGCAAGGTGGTGGAGGCCGGCAAGATCCGCCGCGCCTTCGAGGGCGGCGAGGGGCAGCGGGTGATCCTGGGCGACGACGAGCTGGAGAAGGTGACGCCCAAACCCTCGCGCGAGATCGAGGTCCTCCACTTCCTGCCGGTCGGCAAGATCACGGACGCGTGGTACGACCGGCCGTACTACCTGGGGCCCGACGGCGAGGACGAGGGCTACTTCGCGCTGGCCCAGGCGCTCGGCAGGCGCAAGCGCGAGGGGCTAGCGCGCTGGGTGATGCGCGACAAGGAGTACGCGGGCGCGCTGCGGGTGGAGGGCGACTACCTGATGCTGATCACCCTGCGCCACGCCGGCGAGGTGGTGCCCGCCTCGGCGCTGAAGCCGCCCACCGGCCGCGAGCTGGACACGCGCGAGGTGAAGATGGCCCGGCAGCTGGTGGAATCGATGGAAGACCGCTTCGACATCGCCGCCTACCACGATGAGTACCGCGAGCGCGTGCTGGAGATGGTGCGGGCCAAGGCCGCCGGCAAGGTCGTCCGCTTCCCGAAGGCGCCGAAGCGCAAGACCGAGCTGTCGCTGGCCGAGGTGCTGGAGCGGAGCGTGGCCGCCAACCGGGAGAGGAAACGTGCCTGAGTGGGACGAGGACGGCGAAGAGGCGGCCGTCACCCCCGCCTTCTGGTCGGGAACGATCACCTTCGGGCTGGTGAGCATTCCCGTGGCGCTGTACGCGGCCAACCGCCCGCGCGGCGTGTCGCTGCGCATGGTGTCGCCCGGCGGAACGCCGCTGGCCCGGCGCTACTACTCGGCCAAGGACGAGCGCGAGCTCGACGCCGACGACATCGTGCGCGGCTACGAGGTGGAGAAGGGGCGCTTCGTGGTGGTGGACGACGACGAGCTCGAGCGGCTGGCCCCCGAGCGCACCCGCGACATCGACGTGCGCCAGTTCGTGGACGCCGCCGAGATCGACCCGATGTACTTCGAGCGCGCCTACTACCTCACGCCGGCCGGCAGCTCCAACAAGGCCTACCGGCTGCTGGCGCGGGTGATGGAGGAGACGGGGCGCGCGGGCGTCGCCACCTTCGTGCTGCGCGCCAAGGAATCGCTCGTGGCCATCATCGCCGAGAACGGCATCCTGCGCGCCGAGACGCTGCGCTTCGCCGACGAGCTGCGCACCCCCGCCGACGTGGGCCTCCCCGAGCCCGCCACCCCCGCCGCGGCCGCGGTCAAGCGGATGGAGCGCGAGATCGGCAAGCGCGCGGCCGCGAGCCTGGCCGAGCGCGAGCTGGCCGACCACGCCGCCGCGCGCCTGCTCAAGCTCGCGCGCGAGAAGCTGGAATCGGGCGACGACGTGGTGGAGGCGGACGAGGAAGACGAGGAGCAGGCGGAAACCTCGCGCCCCGTGATCGACCTGATGGAGGTGCTGAAGCGCCGCATGGCCGGCATCGAAGACGACGGCGAAGCGTCTCCCTCTGCGTCGGACGCCGACGATGGGGACGACGAGGACGCTGGGGACACCGACGATCTAACCGGGAAGACGCGGGCCGAGCTCTACGAGCGCGCGAAGAAGCTGGACATCCCCGGCCGCAGTTCCATGACCCGCGACCAGCTCGCCCGCGCCCTCCGCCGCAGCGCCTGAGCGGCGGAGATGCGAGTCCGCGCGGATGCCGGGGATGACACGCGCCGCACTCAGAGAGATGTCATCCTGAGCGGCGCCGCTGCACCGGCTCTGCTTCTGCACCTGACCCTGGCGGTGCCCGAAGGATCTATGGCATGGGTCCGAGCGAAACGCGGCCGGATCGCTCGGACGTCGAGTAGAGATCCTTCGGTCGCCGCCATAACCTTCTGCTGGCACTGGGCTTAGCGCGGCGGCTCCCTCAGGATGACATTCTTCTCTTCGCTCTTTTCATATCACTCGAAGAACACGCTGCAGCCGCCGATGGCGCTCGCGCCGCGGACCAGCTCCAGGTTGCGGCGGGCTCGCGCCTCCACGTCGCTGCCGTCGAAGCGGTCGCCGCGGGCCGTGAGCGTCCGCTCCGGCTCGGCTTCGTCCAGCAGGTCGTGGACGTGCGTGGCCGCGTCGGAAGCCAGCTCGCGCGAGATGGCCTGCCGGATCGACGAGATCATCGCCCCGCCGCCGGTGAGGGTTTGCGCGTTGATCGGCCCGCGCACGTACGCCTGGCAGAAGCGGTCGCGCACCTCGATCACGCGCGCGGCAAAGGCCTGGATCACCCCGGCCGTCCGCTCGAAATCTTCCTCCCGTCCAATGGTGGCCGGCCGGCCGGCGGCATCCTCCAGCACCACCGTATCGCCGTGGTAGAGCCGTGACTTGACCTCGTCCCACTCGCCCGACGACAGGTGCTCGACCAGCTGCCGCGCTTCGTCGCTCAGCGTGTGGAAGATGGCGTGGTCGAGCTCGCGGATTCCCAGCTCGTACGACTGCTGGACGATGCGCGGCCGCTGCCAGCTCGCCGAGCTGAAGCTGGTGTCGAACTCCACGTAGCCGAAGTCGGTGGTGAAGCCGCCGATGTCGATCACGAGCACGCCGAAGCTCCCCGAGACCCGGCGGAACGCCTCCAGCAGACCTTCGGGCTCCAGCATGTCGCGAAGCTGGAGCGAGCGGCCTTCGCTGGGCATGAAGCTGACCCGCGGCGGGAACCACGTGGCGTTGCGCCCGCGCGTGAAGACGCCGCACGCGTTGGACTCGGGCTCGAACACCGTCGTCCGTCCTTTCGCCGGCCGCCACCCCGACCGGTCGAGGACGTCGGCGAGGAGCGCGTCGGTATCCTCCCTCGTCTCCATCCTGGGCACGCACACGCGCACCGTGCATTCGCGCAGGGCGTCGGCGAAGCGCGACCGCTCCAGGCTTTCCCGCAGCTCGCGGAAGAAGTGAACGGCCACCTCGCGGTAGTCGGTCGCACCGTCGGCGTCGAACGACGAGCCCATCTCGTCGCGAGCGGCTTCCGTCCCCGGCTCTGGGGAGAAGAGCCGCGCCTTCCAGTAGCGGTGGATGGTGACGCCGTCGCCCGGTACCTCGGCCGCCGCGGAGGAGCCGATCTTCCAGGCGGCGGCGCCGCCCCGTTCCGTCCGCGCGACCACCGAGGGGATGCAGAAATCGACGTCCGGCGCCGCCAGGGGCAGATCGTGAAAAAGATTCGCCTGCGCATTCCAATCCTGCCGGACCGCGATCTTCGTGTACGCGCTGCCAAGGTCGATCGCGAGAATCCTCCGGTTCTTCATCCGTTCTCCCAACGACGAGAGGCTCCACGACGGCCCGATCGCCCGTGTTCACCACGTTCGCGGCGCAAGGCCCCCAATCTCGCGAACACGGCGGCTCCTTGACATCCCCCGCCTGTGTCCCCTTATTGGTACCTGGAGGTGATACCAATGACCAGTACCCGCTTTGCCGTCGCCCTGCACATGATCGGGCTGATGGCGTTTCACGAGGAGCGCGGCCGCGGCACGCTCACGTCCGAGGAGATGGCGGGGTCGGTGGGCACCAACCCCGTGGTCATCAAGCGGCTGCTGGGCGTGCTGAGCCGCGCCGGGATCATCACCACCAAGCGCGGCGCCGGCGGCGGCTCGTGGCTGGCGCGCCCCGCCGGGCAGATCACCCTGCTGGAAGTGATGGACGCGGTGAACGGCGACGAGCCCACGCTCACGCTCCGCCCGGGCGACCCGGGGATGGGGTGCATGGTCGCGCCCTACATCAACAGCTACCTGCACGATCTCTACGCCGACGTGGAAAAAGCCATGCGCGACCGGCTCGAGGCGGTCACCGTCACCGAGATGAACCACTCGATCGGCCTGCGGAAGGCGGGGGGCGAGTGCGCCTGAAGGAGCGCCGTCGCCCCTGAGGCATGCCCTTATAGGTAACTGGCTTAGATACTTATAGTTACCTGATGGAGTGCCGAGTCGAAGGAGTGCAGTCGCAGGGCCGACGTCGGACGGATGATGTCGGGCGATGATGTCGGAAGATGATGTTGAAGGATGAGGCCGGATCGCTGTGGGAAGGACCGATCCGCGATGCCGGAGTGCGTCGGAATTGGTAACCGGGCCAGATACCAACGGAGGTTCGTATGGCTGTACATACCAAGCACTTGAGAGGACCCGGCGTGCGCGAGAGCGCATAGGCCGGGGAGCGGAGCGCCGCCAGTCGCCGCGTCACCAGGCACGGCCGCCTCGCAAGCCGCTCGAGAGGTACCTACCAGTACGGGATGCGGATGCACCCGGAAACCCTGCCACGACGGGCTCTGACGCCCGGAGGTCGCGAACATGACACGCACCATCGCTGAACGATTCGCCGCCGCGCGCCCGGCGGCTGCAGTCTCCCCCCCGCCGCCCCGCCGGCTTTCCCTCGCGGTCGCCCTGGCCGCCTCTGCCGCGCTCGCGGCCTGCGGCGGCGACGCGAAGGCCGGGGGGCCGCCCGGCGGCGCCCCGCCCCCGGCAGAGGTGTCGGTGGTGACGGTAGCCCAGCAGACCACCGAGGAGAGCCTGGAGTTCGCGGGGCAGGTGCAGGCGTTCCGCACGGTGCAGGTGCGCGCCCGGGTGAGCGGCGTGATCACCTCGCGGCCGTTCCAGGAGGGCGCGCAGGTGCGCCCGGGCGACGTGCTCTACCGCATCGACCCCGCCAACTACGCGGCCGAAGACCGCAGCGCCCGCGCCGGCCTGGCCGAGGCCGAGGCGCGCCTGGGCAACGCCGTGTCCACCGCCGCGCGGCTGCGCCCGCTGCTGGCCGACAACGCCGTGGCCCGGCAGGACGTGGACGACGCCGAGACCGCCGTGCGGCAGGCACGCGCCCGGCTGGAAGACGCGCGCGCCGCGGTGGACCGCAGCCGCAAGAGCCTGCGCGAGACGGTGGTGCGCGCCGAGATCGCGGGGCGCGTGGGCCGCGCCGCGCTCGACGTGGGGAGCCAGGTGAACGGGCTGGTGGACGTGCTCACCACCATCGACGTGGTGGACCCCGTGTACGTGAGCTTCCGCCCGGCGGCCCAGGAGCAGTACCGCTGGAAGCGCGACCCCGTCCTGAGCCAGGCCATCGCCCCCGGCGGCAGCGCGCGGGTGCAGGCGGTGCTCCCCGACGGCGTGCCACTCCCCGAGACCGGGCGGATCGGCTTCATCGACCCCGTGGTCGACCCGCAGACGGGCACGCAGGAGTACCGGGCGCAGTTCGCCAACGGCGCACGGCTCCTCCTCCCCGGGCAGTTCGTGCGGGTGCGGCTGCTGGGGCTGGCGCGCGGCAACGCCATCGTGGTGCCCCAGCGCGCGGTGCTGCAGCAGATGGGCCGGCAGACGGTGTACGTGGTAGACGCGAGCAACCGCGTGGCGGCGCGCGAGGTGACCGCCACCGGCTGGTCGGGCGGCGACTGGCTGATCGAGAAGGGGCTGGCCCCCGGCGAGCGGGTGGTGGTGGACGGGGTGCAGAAGATCGGCCCGGGCGCGACCGTGCGCCCGGTGCCCCTGGGCACCCCGGCCGCGCCGGCGCCGCTGGCCGCGAAGGAGGCGCCATGATCGCCACGGCCAAGCCGTCGTCCGAGAACCGGCTGGGCGGGCTGGAGGGCGCCGAGCCCGGCGGCGAGCGCGAGTACCTGTTCGTGCGCCGCCCGGTGCTGGCGATCGTCATCTCGGTGGTGGTGGTGCTGGCGGGGGTCATCGCCATGCTCACCCTGCCGGTGAACCGCTACCCGCAGATCACCCCGCCCTCGGTGCAGGTGACCGCGGTGTACCCCGGCGCCAGCGCCGAGGACGTGGCCAATGCGGTGGCCGCGCCCATCGAGCAGCAGCTGGCCGGGCTGGACGGGCTCCTCTACTACAAGTCGTCCAACTCGGCCGACGGGGTGATGAACCTGTCGGTGTTCTTCGACATCTCGCGCGACCAGGACCTGGCCGCGGTGGACGTGCAGAACGCCATCTCGCTGGCCGAGCCGCAGCTTCCCGCGCAGGTGCGGCAGCAGGGGATCACCGTCACCAAGGCCAACGCCGACATCCTGCTGGTGGGCGCGCTCACCTCCACCGACCCGCGCTACGACGCGGCGTACCTGGTCAACTACGGCAAGCTCTACATCCAGGACGAGCTGAAGCGGCTCCCCGGCGCGGGGAACGCCAACTTCTTCTCCTCGCTCGACTTCTCCATGCAGCTGGGGCTCGACCCCGAGAAGATGGCGCAGCTGGGGATCACGGTGGACGACGTGCAGAAGGCCGTGCAGGAGCAGAACGCCACCAAGCCCGGCGGCCGCCTGGGCCGCGAGCCCTCGCCCGCGGGCACGCAGCTCACCATCCCCGTCACCACCACGGGGCGGCTGTCCACCCCCGAGCAGTTCGGCGCGGTGATCCTGCGGGCGCGGCCCGACGGCTCGGTGGTGCGGCTGCGCGACGTGGCCACGGTCACGCTGGGCTCGCGCGGCTACGACCTGTCCAGCCGGCTCAACGGGCGCGAGACGGCGCTGTTCGCGCTGTACGCGCGCCCCGGCGCCAACAACCTCGACGTCAAGAACGCCGCGGTGGCGCGGCTCAACGAGCTGCAGAAGGCCTTCCCGGCGGGGGTGCGCTGGTCGATCCCCTTCGACACCACGCCTTTCATCACCGAGTCGATCCGCGAGGTGATCATCACCCTGGCCGAGGCGATGCTGCTGGTGACGCTGGTGGTGTTCCTCTTCCTGCAGGGGTGGCGCGCCACGGTGATCCCGCTGCTGGCGGTGCCGGTGAGCATCGTGGGCACCTTCCTGGGGCTGTGGGCGCTGGGCTTCACCATCAACACCCTCACGCTCTTCGGGATGGTGCTGGCCATCGGCATCGTGGTGGACGACGCCATCGTGGTGATCGAGAACGTGGAGCGGATCATGGCCACCGAGCACGTGTCGGCCCGGGTGGCCACCAACCGCGCCATGCGCCAGATCTCGGGTGCGCTGATCGCCATCGTGCTGGTGCTGTGCTCGGTGTTCGTGCCGATCGCGTTCCTCGGCGGCCTGGCGGGCGAGCTGTATCGCCAGTTCGCGGTGACGATCGCCATCGCGGTGGTGATTTCCGGGGTGGTGGCGCTGACGCTCACGCCGTCGCTG